>Ga0207695_10004461_pt1 | contig 19069 bp, 11 predicted proteins | sample KBSC54metaG_FD_184354 | JGI IMG/M metagenome (GOLD analysis project Ga0207695, IMG submission 184354) | Corn rhizosphere microbial communities from Kellogg Biological Station, Michigan, USA - KBS C5-4 metaG (SPAdes) (version 2) | ecosystem: Host-associated > Plants > Roots > Rhizosphere > Soil... | reverse complement strand
CGAACTTCACGTTCGAGTACGGGCGCCCGATGAAGCCGCACGGTTGGCAGCCGATGACGAACGCCGAGTTGGTGCGGATGATGGATCGGTTCCGCGCCGAGCATCGAACGCAACCCTGAGAGTCGTACCCGGCTCGGCGCTAAACCGTTCAGCTATTAGCGCCCCGGGTAGGCATTGGTGACTCGCTGAAGCGACCGGACGATTCGAACCCCCGTAAGCGTAGAATCGGGCGTGGTGGCAGCGCCATTCGGCGCGCCGCTCGGCTGCCAGAGCCAGGTGTATCGCCCTTCAGTCATCGGCAGCTCCACCACCCATACATCCCCGCTCTTCGTCGCCGGAATCGGCGAGCGCAAGAAATTTCCATTGAGCGAGACTGAAGTCGCGCCGAATGCAGCCGGCGCCGACACCGGCAGCTCGAAGCGAACGACCGGTTCGCCCCAGTGACGCTGAATGAGGAAATGGTGATCGGGGTCGACACGTACTTCGCTCACCGCGCCAATCCCGCGAAGCGACAGCGTGTCCGCTCGATGCACGAGATGGATCGTCTTGCGAACCGTGCCGGATGCCGTCGTCAGCTCGACCTCGAGCTTCGGAAGGTCGAACGCCTCGCCCGGCTGCTCTTGCGCCACGATCAAGCGCGTTCCATCTACACGAGCGTCGACGTTCGGAATGTATTTGCTCGTCAGCCACGGCATGACGAACGACTTCATGCTGTGACCCGCAGCCTTCGACCACGCCGAGATGAGCTCCTCGTACCCGCTCGGCCCCTTCCCCATGCCGTCGATGAACAATCGCATCCCGCGATTGAAGGCCGAGTCGCCCATCACGTAGTTGCCGGAGTACAAGATCCACACGCCCTTGCGATAGTGGATTCGACCGTTGTCGTAATTCGCCAGGATGCTCTGCTGCCCCTCGAAGCCGCCGGCGTAGCCGGCGCGATCGGCGCCTACCATGTACGAGTTGCGCATCGAATCCCAGTACGTGCGCTCGGCGTCGGCGCCGTACAGCGATCGCAGCATCAGCGCTTCGACGAACGTCGCCCACGCCTCATGCAGGAAATTCGACGCGCGGCCTGTGCCGTTCATCGTCCATGCATGTCCGGTCTCGTGCGCGTAGGTTTGCGACTGAGACGAGCCGAGCGATCCGCCGCCCGCGCCGGAGATCGCGGCGTTGTTCATGCGGACGTTGAAGCCGCCGGCGCCGAGGGCGCGGGACTGGACGGCCGCGAGATAGCGCGATGGGAATTGCGGCTCGCCAAACCGCGGCGTCAACAGATCGTAGACCCGCTTCGTCGCGGCGGCAAGAGAGTCGTGCGAGTGACGAAACGTGGGCGTCGTGAACGACTCGAAGCGGAAGCTGCCGAAGTCGGTGACTTGCGGCCGCCAATCCCGATCGAAGATCAGTGCGAGCGCAAACTCGTTGTGCAAGCTTTGGCCGCGGACAATTCGCATCCCACCAATCACCGTGTCAGTCTGCGGGATCGTCGTGGTGAGATAATACGCGGCGGGCACGCGCACCGTGACGCTGATCTGCGCCAACTCGTTCGAGCTGAGATAGTCGAAAAACGGATGCCAGACGTCAGTGTTGTTGTATGCACCGAACGCGGGCGGCCCGGCGGCCGCGCTGTCCGAGCCGCGGCTCATGGCTGGGCGGCTGGCGGCGAGCGAGTAGTCGAGAATCATCGTCGCCGACGCAGCCTTTCGCGTCTTCAGCCAGAGCACACCACCGCCGAAGGCGTGCTCCACCGGCGCTCCGTCGACGGTCACGCTGTGCAGTTGGACCGCATTGTTCAGACGGACACCGAATCCATACGGCGCGCCCGCGACGATGCCAACGGTATCGACGACGTGAATGCTGTCGGCGGGAAAGATGTCGACGCTGAGACGCTGGGTGCGGATGAAGTTCGCGCTGTCGAACGGGATCTGACGTGTGACGAGCCATCCGCTGCTCGTCTTCATCGCCTCGTAGAAACCCGAAAAGTGCCGCGCGCCGTTCGTTTCGTTGGATCCCGCAGATGCCCCGCGCGGCGGGGAACCACCGTTCCGAACGACACCGCCCAGGAGAAGCACCGCGCGATCGCCGCCGGTCCAAATGACTTGGGCGAGCTCAGTCGTTCGCGTGCCTCGCGCCTCGCGCATGAACACGCGTCCCGCTGAGTCGGGATTCACGGCGGCAAACTCCTCGGGGGTACCCGATGAGAATCTTTGCATGAACAACGTCGCCAGCGAATCCGGCGACTGTGCGCCGGCCGGTGTCTGGGCGGCCGCCCGCCTACCGCTGCCGGCGGCGAAGAGGATGACCGCCAGCAGGATTACACGCCTTCGTGTCATCAGCGCATCACGTCTTGGGAAAATTCGGATTTGCGGTCGTTTCAGAAACCGGCACCGGGAGACACGTGCTCGTTCCAAAACTTCCTTGCGCCGGTTTGTAGAACGGCGTTCCGGTTGCGCCGACGAATGGCGTCGCGGTTGGATTGCGATTCCAGTCACCGAGGTGTTTCGCCTCGAGCCAGAACTCGCGCGCACGCTGATTCATCAGCTCAGCAAGGATCGCGGGCGTACCAGTACCAGTGAACGCGGTCTGCCCGTTGGCCGCACGCCTCGTCGCGATCAACGCGAGTGCCGCCGTTGGATCGCCGGACTTGAGATTCGCTTCAGCCACGATGTAGCTCGCCTCGAGACCTGACGCAATGCGAATGGGCGTGGCGAAGCCGGTGAATTTGAGTTGTTGAAAGTATTGGAGTCCGGCGTCCTGAGATTTTCTCGCGGCGTCCTTCCACGGCACGCGCGGGTCGTTCAACGCGCGGTACGCATCTGGCACGACGATCAGGCTGCCGCCGTTGTCGTAATTGAAGACGAGATTGGCGAGCGTGCGATTGCTCGCGTCGTCGACCGTCACGTCGTTGTAGACGAAGGTCGCCGGCACCAGCGCCGCCGCCTGAGTTGCATGGACGTTGTCGCCCTTTTGCAGGTACGCGCGCGCCAAACCGACGTTCGACGCGTTCACAACCTTCGTCCCTTCGGCGACGCCGGCCGACGCGGCGGCGGCACCAACCGCGATCGCTTTGGTGAATCGCGTGATGGCCGTGTCGAGCAATTGCGCCGGCGTGAGCGGCGGGCCGACCAGGATGTCGCCCTGGCAGAACGTCTCGGCCATGAGCACCAGCGAGAACCCGGAGTTCATCTCGACGCGCGCCAGGTTGACGTCCGAGGCCGCGGACGATCCGGCAAGCAGCACCGGAATGGCGAGCTCGTTCGTCGCGAGCGATTTCTGAAGCGGCGCCCAAACGCTGTTCACATCGGCCGTCGCCGCACTCTCCACGCGACGGCCGATATCGTTCGTCTCCTGCCGGACCGCACCTACGTACGCTTCACCTGATAGGAAGGCGGAATAGTAAATGAGGGTGCCGTACGCCTTGTACAAGTTGGATTGCGCCGAGAGCGAGAGCGTCGACGCGTCCTGGGTCGGGTCGAAGGTCGTGGCGTCGACGACGCCGGGGTTGATGACGTCCATATTGCACGCGGAGAGAGGCAGCGCGAGCAAGGCGAGGAACGTGAGTGCGGCCGGGATACGCGCCGATTTCTGTGCGGTCATTGGCGTGTCTCCTCTCAAAACTGGAAGTTGAGTCGCGTGAACAAGCGGCGGTTCTGCGGAGTCGTGAACACGTCCGCGCGGAACAGATTGACCAGTCCGTCGGCGCCGTTGACCTCGGGATCCCACCCGTTGTACTTGGACGAGAGCCAGAGATTGCGACCGCCAACGGTGACGGACGAGCCTGCGATCCGAAGGCGCTGGCCGAGTTGCGTCGGGAGCGACCACGTGACGGCCACCTCACGAAGTCGGACGAAGTCACCGGGCACCATGTATGGATCGCGCACAAGCGCCGTGCCTACGGGCGTACCAGCCGTCTGCGTGACGAATGGGCCAAAGCGCCGCAGCCGTTCAATCGCCGAGTAGCCGCCCTGATCCGCCGGGAGCAACGCCTCCGCCGAGTTGGCGATCGATCGATCGCGGAAGTCCTGGGTGAGATTATAGATCTTATATCCCTGCTTCCCGTCGAGCTGGGCGTAGATCCGAAGACTGCGTCGAAGGGTCAGCGTGCTGGCGAAACTACCCTCGTACTTCGGCAATTGGCCGCCGACGTTGACCGCGGTGTCGGTGACGATCGTCTTGTTGGCGGCTTGATCGACGCGGACGACCGCCGGCACGCACCAGGCGCCGACCTCCATGCCCGGCTTGAAGCACTGGTTGTTCGTGCTCACGAACGGCGTGACCGATCCCATGTTCTCGATGCGGTTCTTGACCGTGTTCATCGTGGCCGTGAAGTCCCAATTCAGATTGCGCCGCGAGATGGGCGTCGCGCGCAGTTGCATCTCGAATCCCTTGTTCGACACTTCGCCGATGTTGACGAGCGGGCTCGATGAGAAACCGGACGACGGCGCGATGGGAAGGCTCAACAGCAGATCTTGCGACCGTTTGTCGAAATACGTTGCCTCGAGACCGAGGCGATCGTGGAAGAAGCCGGCGTCGAATCCGCCCTCGAACTCCTTGCCTCGTTCAGGCTCGAGGTTCGGGTTGCCTGGGCTGCCGGGCGACACGCCGGGCAGCACGACGCCGGCGTCGGTGATGTAGTTCGCCTTACTATAGGTTTGCAACGCCGCCGTGCTGCTCGGCGATCGGCCAGTCGTCCCGTAGGCCGCGCGGAGACGGAAGGTCGACACCTTTGAGAATTTCTGCTGCCAGAACGGCTCCTGCGACAGCACGTACGAGATGCCGGCCTTGGGCAGGAAGAACGCGCCGTAGTTCTTGCCGAATGCGGAATTGCGATCGACGCGTGCGCCGAGCTGCACGAAGAACCGATCCTCGAAGCCGAGTTGCTCCTGGCCAAAGTAGCCGAACGACTTCGACTGGCCGTAAAGCTGCGAGGCCGTCGTCGTGGTGGCGGCGCCGACGACATCGTTGGCGTTGGTGAGCAGGCCTGTGCCGGTCCCACCCAGGCTCGAACTGACGGCATTGATCCACTGCGTTCCGAACGACAGATCCGACGACATGCGGCTTCGCGCGCCGAACCGGTTGCTGATGTTCCCCAGATAGTCGACGGTGTAGAGGTTGACATCGGATATCGTCGCCGAAATGACGCCGGTGTTCTGCGTCGCGCTGTACCAATTGAGGTTGTTCTTGGGATAGAGCTGCGACGCGAGCGTGTGCGTGAAGTCCTGGCCGAACGTGAGTCGATTGCTGAACCACGACACAGGCGAGTAGTGCACCTGTACACTCGGCGTGGCACGCAGCGTGTTGTCTTCGGTGTTGATCGCCGAGATGGAGGCGACGCTCTCGGTGGCGTTGAACCATCCGCCAGCAAGCCCGCCGTTGGGTCCGGCGGTCACGCTCAATGGCGATCCGAAGTCACCGCCGATCAAGAAGCCGTACGTATCCTGGTCGCCCTTGGGCAGCTTGTCGTCGGCGCGCGCCACCGCGATGCTGGCGTCGACCGAGATCTTCGGCGTGGCGATCCAGGTAAAGTTGACGCGGCCACTTCGGTGATTGAGGAAATTGTTCGGCGTGGTACCGCTTTCATTGGTCGCGTCGAACGACGCGTAAAAGCCGTAGTTGTCGCCTCCGCCCTGCGCGCTATAGCCGACGCTTCCCGCATGGCTGTTCGAGAAGACATTGTTCCGAACGAGCACGTTGTCCGACACGACCGTGCCGACCGTTTGCCCTTTGCAGAGCGGATTCGTGCTCGTGGCCGCGACGAGCGCCGTCGTGCACTTCGCGTAGTTCGTGTACGGGGTGAAGTTTGGATCGATCTGATCGTACTGCGTCGTCACGCGTTGCGAGAACTGGTGCGCGCCCGGTCGTCCCTTCTTCGTCAGAATCTGGATGACGCCAGCCGACGCGTCGGCGCCATAAAGTGTGGCCGCGGCCGGACCCTTGACCACTTCGATGCTCTCGACATCGTCCGGGTTGAGATCGTTGAGGGCGTTGAGCGACTGTCCGCCGACAGCGGTGCCGGCGGTCCCGCGCGGTCCGGCCGTAGCACGAACGCCGTCGATGAATACGAGCGGATAGTTCGACAGCGAGATCGATGCTTGTCCTCGAATGTCGATTCTCGTATTGGCTCCGCTGGTGCCGGACGCCGTCGTCATCGAGACTCCCGGCGTCTGCGCGTACAAGAGCTGATTGACGTCGAGCACCGGCGCCTTGGCCATGATGTCCGCCGCGTCCACGCTGGCGACCACGGCCGCTTGGGCCTTTCGCTCCTGGTTGCCCGCGGTGCCCGTGACGACGATCTGATCGAGCGCAACGGCGGCGGTCGACATCAATACGTCGACGTTCACCTGGCCCGCCGTCAACCGAAACGCGACCACCGCCGGACGATACCCGAGCCGCACGACATGCAGCGTGTCGGTTCGCGCCGAGAATCGTTCGGGCGGGACAAGAAGCCGGAACAGTCCTGCGTCATTCGTCGTGGTGGAGAGTCGCAAGTCGCGAATGCTCACCAGCGCGCCCGGTATCGGTGCTCCGGCGTCGCTCGTGACATGACCGATCACGACCGCCGAGTCGGCGATGGCTCGTGTCCGCAGCGCCACGGCGACGGGCTCCGACGACGCAAGCGTGATCTGCGGCGCGGACGTATCGTCGACCGGAGTCAGCGAGGGCTCGAAGCGCTGCAGCGGCGCCGGAACGAGCATCACTTGCCCACCGGCCTCGCGGAAGGTCAACGTCGTTTTCGCCAGCAGCGTCTCGAGCGCTTCGCGCGCAGTGACCGCCGCACACGGGCAACTCACCGTGAGCTCAGGGACCAGGCTCGGACTGTAGACGAGGGCGACGCGCGCGTGATCGGCGAGCTCCCGCAGCGCATTGACGAGCGAGACGTCGCGAATGTCGAGGCGTGCCGGCCGATCGAGCACGCCACCGAGTTGACGCTGCGCCGCCGCACTGCGCAAGACCGCTCCCGACACGCTTCGCGCGCCGAGCGAGAGCGCGATGACTGACGCCGCCACGGCGTAGCGGCCACTGACGCGGAGATTCTCCATCATAGTCATCCTTCCTCTGAAATGACGTGTATCGAGCATGTTCAGCGTCCAGTCATGACGACTTCACCCGGGCGGTTGATGCACTGGGCGTTGACCACCGAGCACACCATGTCGATGACATCCCGCGCATCGCGATCCGTGAACGTGCCGATGACGGTTCGATTCGCGATCACGGAGTCTTCGATCACCACGCGAATGCCGTAGGTCTCTTGGATCTCGCGCGCGACCTCGCGCATCGGCGTGGATTGAAACGCGAGGAACTTCCCTACCCAATCACTCATCTTCGCCGGGTCCGGCACACGCGTCGGCTCGGCGACGGTTCCATCGCGGACGCCGCTCGACTCGCCGGCGTGGACTTCCAATTGATTGGCGGTGCCGGCCAGTCCCACGCGGCCCGACACGACGAGCAAACGCAACTCGCTCGATTCGGTGGCGAGCTCGAATTTCGTTCCGAGCACCGTGGCCTCGCCGAACCGTGTATGCACGTGAAAGGCGCGACCCGGAATCTTCGCGACGGCAAAGAAGGCTCGTCCCTCGAGCGTCGCTTCTCTCGTGGACGGGTGCTGCACGAATTGCAACTTGCTGTTGGGAGCCAACCGCACGACACTGCCGTCGCTCAACTGCACCGTCGCCATCTCCGACGGTCCGGTCGAATAGCCGACGCCGTCGGCGAGCGGTAGATCTCGCGGCGCGAGCGTCGCGCGCTGGCGAAGTGCGTATCCGCTCAATGCGACCGTGACAAGAATCCCGGCGGCGGTGAGCCAGGCGCCTGTGCGGGATCGGCGGGTCGCGATCGCGGGTGCTCGCTCACGCGACAGAATCGCCTGCACTCCCGGTATCGATCGTGCCGGAGCAACATCTTTCCGCATCGCCTCCAGCAATCGAACCGATTGGCGATACCGCTGCTCGTTCGACAGCGATTCTCGGCGCCACTCGGCGAGCCAATTGGACTCATCTTCGGTCAACTGGCCGCGAAGCGAACGCTGAATCACCTCGTCGATGTCGGATTTCGAACGCCGGCCACCGAATGGTCGACCCCTCATTTGCCTGGAACGGTGGAGGTCACCTTGCCGGCTTCGTCGAGAAATTCGATGCGCGCAGCGCCAAGCGAGTCGACGACGAGACGTAGCCGCGGCTTGCCGTTCGGATCAGCGAGATTGAGTACCGCGGACTTCGACGGGTCGCGGCCGATGAACAGGCGCTGCACGCTCAGCGGATACCCGTTGCGCGGCTCCGTGAATTTCGCCAGCGCGGCCTTGCGCGCGACGGTATCCGTCATCGCCATGATCGCCTTCTGCTCGGCGACCATGTCATAAATGTCGACGGGCGCACGATCGTTGATCGAGAAGCCCATCAACTTCCGGCCGTTGTTGTCGTTGTAGTCGAGGTTGACGACCTGATCCTGATTGAACTGGTCGAACGACATGTGCGTCGACGCCTGGTACGTGCCCTTCGCGCACGCGCGCCCCGTCGTTACCGACTTGTCCGACGTGCACGTGCTGCCGGTAAACGTCAGACCGCCGTTCTCCGTCCCCTCATCGTTGAAGAAGATGATTCCCGGCCGGCCGCCGCCCTCGTAGCCGAACGGCTTGTTCTTGTAGATTGGTCCGATCGATCGCGGCCGATTCGAGATGACCATGCGATAATTGCCGTTCGGCTCTCTGATATTGATGCGCTCGACGTCGATCTCGTCGAACTTGGCGACGCGCGACGACCGCGTGAACGCGGCGACCGACAACACGGCGAGCAGCGTGGTCGTGACGATGGCATAGCGCTTCAGAAAGCGAACGTCTCGCTCAACGGATGTCATTGGCCTCGATCCTTGCTTGAGAGTTGGCACTGCTCACACGCTCCTGACCGCATTCTTCTACCATCATCGTCAGTAGTTCCATGGGGCCGTGTTCTCACCCGCTGGCGCCTGCGCCTTGATCGTTCCGCCTACTTTGCGAATGAAGTCCGCCCATGGGGCGTAATGCCACGAATGGCCTTTCATCGGTCGCCCGTAGATGAAATCACCCTCGTAATGAGGATTCGTCGTCGTCTTCAGAAAATCCTCGAACTTGTAGACGGCGAGATTGAGCCAATAGTCGTCCATGTCGCCCGCTGAGAAGTGCAGTTTGCCGACGAGATGCGAGCCGATCGTCGGCCAATTCTTCTCGGCATAGGCGCGAAGATCGAAGCCGTGGTCGCGCATGTATTCGGCGACAGCGCGGTCGATGTGCCCCGTGAGCTTATCCCAGAGCGGGACCGGATAACCGTCGGCGCCCACGGGTCCATAGACCGCCTCCCACGCCTCGAGCTGATACGCCGACCGGCCGTGGCTGCCGAGCACCGCCTCGAAGCGACTCAGTTCGCGTGTGGTGAACAAGCCTTGTCCATCGGTCGTGCGCTGGAAGTAGCGTTCGGTTCTCGTGAACGGGCCGGTCTGCACGAAGAATGCGTTCGTGTCGCTGTAGATATTCGTCTCTTGATAGCGTGTGAAGTCGATCGGGTCCGGTTGAAAGACCCATGCGCCGCCGAAGAATTCCGGATGTTGGAGCTGCATGGCCAGCGTCTGCCAGCCGCTCGTCGACGCGCCCTCGAGCTGCCGCGCGTACGGCTTGGGGATGATGCGGAACGTCTTCTCGAGGAACGGAATCATCTCCTGAACGACCGCGTCACCGTACGGCCCATTGTTCGCCGAGTTTACAGAATACGAATCGGGAAAGTAGGGCGTCTGCTGCTGGAGGCTGATGCAGACGACGCGCGGGTACCCGTCGCTATTCCACTTCTGGTAGGTCGCATACCCGCTTTCGACGCCCGTCGCCGGATTCACTGCGTTTGGTGCGCCATTGCGCGGCGGTGTGGTCGAGAAGTTGAGCGGCGTCTCGCCGTGCCCCAACGTGTACACGCTCGGGTAGTACGTCGTCGAATGCTCGGCGTATCCCTTGGGTAGCAGAACCGATGCGTGAATGAAGATCGGCCGACCCCAGAACTTGGTGAGCATCGGGCTCTGGAAGGTGACCTGTTTGATCCACTCCGTGTCCTTGGCTCGCTGATACGCCGGGATTTCGTGTGCGGCGCTCAACTTGATCGCGCCGTCCGAGCCGATGTGAATCGGCGTTACATCGCTGTACAGATTGTGCGCCGCGTTGCTGAAGAACTCGATGTTGCCGTCGTTCATCGGCAGCCAGACGGTCTTGCCATCGGCGCGATGGACCTGCTCGTAGACGTTGATCACGACCTGCGCGAAATAATCGCCGGGCGGCAACGAGGTGAGATCGCTCGGGTAGCCGAGCGCTTTGTCGTCGATTACGGCAGTCGCGCCGGGGGCGAGCTGATCGAGGTCGATCGCGAACAACGCCGGACCGCGCGGCGAGATGAGGAGTCGCGGCTCCGGCTGCGCGGCTTTGCCTATGATGAGCACGAGGCGTCCGGTGATCGGACCCGCGTGTGCCGACGACGGGAAGCTGATCTCGAATCGCGGCGTCGCTCGCGGCGGTGCGGCGCTGGCTGAAGCAGTCGCGAGTCCGATGAGAGCGGTAGCGATGAAACGGCGGAAGCTCATGAGTTCCTCGTCAGAGTGACGTTCACAAATACGGGCAAGCGTTTGCGAGATGATCTTTTCGTTCTCGAGGCGGTTGTTTCTGGCCAGAGCGCCTGCAGATCCTTCGTCGCTGCGCGCCTCGGGATGACAGTCTCTCAGTTGGGCGGTTGAACACGTGCGAGTGCCGGTGCGTCTGTGCGGCCAGCCTTGGCCAACAGTGCGGGTAGTTGATTCGAGATGACCTCGTTCACTTTCGACACGATCTCCGTGAACTCGGCGACAGACGCAACGAGACTTCGCTGTTGCGCGTCCGTGGGTGGCATCGATGACGATTCAATGGCCGCGGTGAGGTCGAACACTCGTCCGATGCCGGACGTGATGCTGTTGCCGCGCGCGCGTTGTCGAAGCGTGGTGATCTGACTCGAGAGTGATTTTGCGGCGGTGTCGGATGACGGCGGATCCTTCGCTGCGCTCAGGATGGCATCGATCGCATCGAGCGTGGTTACCACGTCGAAGTAGGTTCGACTGATGTCGCGCGCGCGCTCATTGACCGCGGCGCGCTCGCGCAAACCGGCTGGCGTGCTGGCTCCTCGCGGGTCGCTGCGCACCTGCACTTTCTGCGTCCTCGTTCCGCCGCGTGCGGTGAGCGCGACCGTGTATTCGCCGGGCGGAACGTACGGGGCCCGCGGCGGACCGTAGAATCCGGAGTCCGATGCCGGCGGCACGTACTTGAACTGGTAGCGCATGTCCCAGAAGACGCGGTGTGTGCCTGGTCGATCAGGGCCGACCATTTCATCAACGACGCTTCCGTCTCGTGCCAGCACCCGGATCTTCACAGAGTCGGCGGCTGGCGGATCGTTTACGACGCTGTACGAGATGTATGTCCCGATCGGCGAATTCTTGGCGACAAAGGCGTTGCCGCCTGGCCACGGGAGATCGCGATAGGTCTGGACCTCGGTGGCCGCGCGCAGCGGCAACAATCGCACGTCGTCTCGCTCCGCAGCTTCCTCGAGCGGCGCAATGTCATCGAGAATGATGACGCCGCGGCCGTGCGTTCCGAGTATGAGATCGTTGTTCTTCGGATTGACGATAATGCGATCGATCATCACCGGCGGCATGTTGCCGCTCGCCGGCGACCAGTGGCGCCCGCCATTGGTCGTCCAATACAGACCGAACTCCGTTCCCGCGAACAGCACATTCGGATTTCGAGGATCTTCTTCGATTGTCTTGATCGGCTTCCAGTTCGGAAGATCGCTGACGATCGAGATCCATGTCGCGCCGCCGTCGGATGTCTTGAACAGATACGGCTTCTGGTCATCGTCCCAGTGGCCGTCGAACGCGACATACGCGGTCCGTGGATCGTGACGCGACGCGTACACCTTGCTCACATAGCGTGTCTGCGACATTGCAAAGCGTGACGTCAGATCCGTCCAATGATTTCCGCCGTCGGTCGTCATCTGCACGTTTCCGTCATCCGTGCCGACGTAGATCGTGCCGCTCGCTCTCGGAGATTCGCTGATTGTCGTAATGTTGCCGTACGCACTTACACCATCGTTGCCGGACAGCGATCGCCCCACCGGGAATCCATCGCCGATGCTGAGCCCCGCGCGACCAAGATGCTTGGTCAGATCCGGACTGATCTCCTGCCAAGTCGTTCCTCGATCGGTCGACCTGAGCAGCTTCTGTGCGCCGATGTAGAGCGCGCGCGGATCATTCGGCGACTGCTGCATCGCCGTGTTCCAGTTGAAGCGATATGGCTCGCTCCCAGCCGGCGCAACGGGCTGAATGAACCGCTCCTCGCGCGTCACCATGTCGGCGAGAAACGCGCGGCCGTTCTGAGAATTCGCATGGATGAACCGGTGGTCGATCGGATCGACCGCCGACTGAAACCCGTCGCCGAAGCCGGTGTTCTGCACGTCGAGATTCGTCATTCCGCCGCGCGAATACGTTGCGCTCGGAAACGCCCACGAGCCATTGTCTTGCGCCCCGCCGTAAATCCAATACGGATCGCGGTCGTCGATCGAGATGTCATAGAACTGGCTGATCGGCAGATTGTCGATGTAACTCCACGAGCGGCCGTCGTCGTACGAGAAGTACACGCCGCCATCGTTGCCGAGCATCACGTGCTGCGGCTGCTGAGGATCGATCCACATCGCGTGATGATCGGGGTGCGCGTACGGTGCGATCGAATCGGCCGAGAACGTTACGCCGCCGTCTTTGGATGCCACGAGCGCGGTGGCGAGCAGCCACACATGATTCGGATTCTTTGGATCGACGCGAATCTGGCTGAAGTAGTTGCCGCGTTGATTCACCGGGTTCTTGCGCACCCAGGTCGCGCCGCCGTCCTCGGACCTGTACACGCCTCCGCCCGGAGGCGACGCCTCGATGATCGCGTAAATGATGTTGGGATTGCTCGCCGAGATGTCGAGGCCGATACGACCGAGGTCGCCGGCGGGCATCCCGTTCGTCACGCGCGACCACGTGTCGCCGCCGTCAGTCGATCGCCAAAGGCCGCTACCGGGACCACTGCCGGCAAATCCGAACTCCCGTCGCCGCCGCTGGTACATCGCGGCGAGCAACGTTCGTCCGTCGGGCGACATCACGACGTCGGTCGCTCCCGTATTCGCGTCGACACCCAGGACTTTCTTCCACGTCGCGCCGCCGTCTTTCGTCCGATAGAGACCACGTTCCTCGTTCGGGCCGAAGAGGTGGCCTACGGCGGCGACGAAGACGACGTCGGGATTGCGCGGATCGACAACGATGCGCCCGATGCTCTGCGTCTCACGGAGACCCATGTGGCGCCAGGTCGTGCCCCCGTCCGTCGACCTGTAGACGCCGTCGCCCCAGGTCGAGCTCTGTCGATTGTTCGCCTCGCCCGTGCCGACCCAAACGACGTTCGGATCACTCGGCGCGATGGCGATGTCGCCGATGGAGAGAGTGGTCCCGAATTTGTCGAAGACAGGTTCCCACGTCGTGCCGTTGTTCTTGGTGCGAAAGACGCCGCCCGCCGCGCTCGCGACGAAGATGATGCGGGGATCGCTCGCCACCGCCTCGATGTCGTCGACCCGGCCTCCGAACGCCGCCGGACCGATGTGTCGCCAACTCGAGTCGTTGGGCCACGGCTGCGCGACCGCGACCGCCGGCTCTTGGAGGCGCGCGTTCGTGCGACCGCTTCGTTGCGCGGACGCCGCGTGGGCCAGGACGAAACAGAGCGTAGCGGTGGTCGCTAAACGGAGGGAAGACATCGTCCATACACGCTCGCCGAGCGTTGGGTCTACTACTCGCCGGTCGCGGCACGAGTCTCAGCCGTAGTTGTCAGCCAGCGCCAACTCTCAGCCGCCAGCAGTTTCAGCTGCGGCAATGACTCGAGCTAGCGCCATCGCGCGACTATGCTGACGGCTGATGGCGAACGCTATGCTCTGGTTTCAGTCGAGTAGTTCGGCGAGCGATGCGCGGAGGGTCGCCAGTCCCTTGCTGAGTTGATTCGCCACCGTCTGCTCGGCGATGTTCATCACGTCGGCGATCTCCTTGTACGAGAGATCGTGATAGCAGCGGAGGATGAGGATCTCGCGGCGGCGCTCGGGCAGGCGCGCGATCTCGCGGTCGATCAGTACGCGGAGGTGTGCGTCGTCGCCATCATGCATCGTCGCGGACGAGGTGGGCGTCGCGTGGAGCTCGAAGAACGTCACGGCGCTTCGCTCGTCGGCAAGATCCCGGCGATGCTCGCTCACGGCATAGTTGCGCGCGATTCGACAGAGTAGAGCGCGCAGGGATCCGGTCTCGCTCCACTGTGCCCGGCGGTCCCACAACCGGCAGAACGTGCGCTGCGCGATATCCTCGGCGGCATCCTCAGAGCGGGTGAGCCGCTCGACGTAATCGACGACGAGTGTCCAATACCGCGTGAGAATGAGCTCTAGCGCCCGCGTTTCATCTCGCCGGAGTCGCGACAATAGATCCTCGTCCGGCAGCTCCCGAGGCAGCGGCCTGGATGAGGCAGTATTGGGCGAGGCAGGCGCTAAATGCAGGTAGGGGCGCACGGGTCCTCACGTGGCGCGCGGGGCGAATACTCTGTGGCGGGGAACGACGGCGCGAATATGTTGACAGTGCACAAGTTGCGCAATGATCGAGGAGACAATGACCGAACACCGGAAGAATCACATGCGAAGCGCTTTCGTGGGGGCTCTGGCATTTGTCGCGCTGCTGTCGAGCACCGCGACAGCGCAAAGTCCCGATTGGACCGAGCCATTCCCGGCGTTTCACATCGCCGGGAATCTGTACTACGTCGGCAGCAAGGGTCTGGCGACGTATCTGATAGCAACGCCGGCGGGCCACATCCTGATCAACAGCGATCTGGAAGCCAACGTTCCGATGATTCGTACAAGCGTCGAGAAACTCGGCTTCAAGTTCAGCGACATCAAAGTGCTCTTGATCAGCCACGCGCATTGGGATCACGACGCCGGCAGCGCGATGATCAAACAGCTGACGGGCGCCAAATACATGGTGATGGACGCCGACGTTCCGGTCGTCGAGTCCGGAGGCAAGGAGGATTTCCAATACGGCAACACTCCAACGTCGCTCTATCCCGCAACGAAGGTCGACCGCGTGCTGCAGGACGGCGACGAGGTCAAGCTCGGCGACGCTGTGCTCGTCGCCCATTTGACGCCTGGTCACACGAAAGGCTGCACGACGTGGACGATGAAGGTGAAAGAAGGAGGCAAGGAGTACAACGTCGCGATCGTCGGAAGTCCGAACGTGAATCCCGGTTACAAGCTCGTCGACAATGCGAAGTATCCACAGATCGCATCGGACTACGAGCGCATGTTTCGAGTTCTCAGATCGCTGCCGGCCGACATCTTTCTCGGCGCGCACGGCGCGTATTTTGGGATGGAGGCGAAATACGCTCGGCTGAGGGACGGTGCTACGTCACCATTCGTCGATCCGGAGGGATACAAGAAGTTCGTCGCCGATAAAGAGCAGGAATTCCGCGCCGAGCTTGCGAAGCAACGCGAGCACAAGTGACCACTGCCGCGTCGTGAGCTACGCCCAGCGCACCACACTCTGTACCGCCGACATTCGCGCCGGCGACGCCGCCGGCATGGCTGTGGACGCTAACTACGGCCGCAGACTGGCCGAACCGGTGCGCTCCCGGCGCCGATGCGGCGGTGTTGATCGCTGAGTCGGCGACGTACATTCTGTGGCCCGCTCATGCAGGCGCCTGACAACGTCATCGCCACACTCCAGGACAGCATGGATGACACCGACTCGCTCGCCCCGACAATCGCGAAGCGCATGATCTGGGGCTGCGCATGAGCGAGCCGCTCCAAGATCGCGTCGTCGCCGCGATCGGCCATCAGTACGAGATCGAGAGCGAGGTCGGCCGAGGCGGAATGTCGGTCGTCTATCGCGCGCGCGACCTGCGACTCAATCGATCGGTCGCGATCAAAGTGCTGCCGCCGCAGCTCGCCTACGACCCGGCAATCCGCACGCGGTTCACGCGCGAAGCGCAGACGTCGGCTCATCTCGCACATCCCCACATCGTGCCCATCTTCGACGTCGGCGAGCAGGACGGCATCGCCTATTTCGTGATGTCGATGGTGGCCGGTGGCAATCTCGCGTCGCACCTCGCGCGCGAGCCTCGCCAGCCAATCAACGAAGTTCGCCGAATTCTCGCCGAGATCGCGGATGCACTGGCGTACGCACATCTGCGCGGCGTCATTCACCGTGACATCAAGCCCGACAACATTCTGCTCGACGGCAACAGCGGACGCGCGATGGTCACCGACTTCGGCATCGCGCGCGCGATGGAGGGCGGCACGCGTCTCACGGCCACCGGCATCGCCGTCGGTACGCCAACCTACATGTCGCCCGAGCAAGCAGAAGGCGATCGCGAGATCGACGGCCGCAGCGACATCTATTCACTCGGCGTCGTTGCGTATCAAATGCTCACGGGTCGCGTGCCGTTCACTGGCGGCAACTCGATGGCGCTGCTTCTCAAGCACCTCACCGAGCGTCCGCGGCCGATCGCCGAGCTGCGACCCGAGACACCGCGTCCGTTGCGTGAGGTCATCGAGCGAGCCCTCATGAAGGCGCCCGAAGATCGGTGGCCAACGGCGACGGCGTTGCGCGAAGCACTCTTGTCCGAGGACATGCCGGGACCATCGTGGCGCACCGAGCGACGTGAGCCCGTCCGCTACACGTCACCGGTTCCCGAGAGTACACGTCGTGATCGACCGGCGCGCGATGTGCCGGTCGACGTGCGCTCCGTTCCTGTCCGCCGCCCAGCGGCAGAAAGTCCCGCCGCATCCTTGGCGATTCGGCGGCCGACTGGAGGCATTGTCCTCGAGCCGGAGCACCTCGCATCGCTGACGCCCGCGCAACGTGACGATCTGCGGCTGTGGCACGGCCGAGTGAATCTGCTCGACCGAGTGAAGGCGGCGCGCGGGTACGCCGTGCTCACGCTCGGGGCAATAGGTCTCGGAATCGCTGGATTCGTTGCTGGCGTGAGTGATGTGCCGCCGTTGGTCCTTTCGCCGCTCGTCCCGATCTACATGACGCTGAAGTTGCGGCGGCGCGCGAAGTCGCTGCGCGCGAGCGGTCTCAAGTTCCGTCGCGTGCTCCTGGCTCGCCGCGCCAGGCGCGTGTTGCCGGCGCCGCCGCCGATGCCCACGGAGCAGCAGCTCGAGAAACTCGCGCCGCGCGAAGTGCTCAACAGCCCGCAAGGTGCCGCGATCCGACGCGCCGCCGAGGATCGCGCGGCGATTCTGGACATCGTCAACAGTCTTCCCAAGACCGACCGCGCGCTACTGCCGGACATCGAGCCCACGGTGAACGCGCTGGTCGAGCGAGTCGCGGAGCTCGCGCAGATGTATCAGCGGCTCGACCAAAGCATTGAGCCGCAACTGGGCGACGAGCTCGATGGTCGCATCGCGGAAGTGGAGCGCGAGCCGGCTTCGCCAGAAGGCGAGCGACGGCTCACGTTGTTGCGGCGCCAGCGCGGGACGCTCGAGGATCTCGTCCAGCGCCGGACCACGCTCGGCCGGCAGCTCGACAGCGCGGGACTCGCCATCGGCAATCTGCGGCTCGATTTGATCAAGCTTCGGTCGTCGGGCGTGCAGGCTGCCTTTTCCGACGTCTCGTCGGCGACGCAGGAAGTGCGTGCGCTGTCGCGCGAGATCGATGACGTTCTCGGTGCCGCCCAGGAGATGAGAGATCTGTGATTGCCTAATTCTATCCGTGCGATGAATGAGCTTGGGACAATCGACACATGCCATCGCGGTTTAGACGGCTGTGCTGTCGGCGGCGCAATGTTGTCTTCCGAGCGCCGTGACTCACTCTCCAAATATTCCGCTCCCCACATGACGCCTCTGTCGACCGCCGCCGATCTCTGCTTCCTCCCCGCGACGGAGCTCGCGGCTCTCCTGCGCACAAAGAAAGTCTCGGCGCGAGAAGTCATGCAGGCCCATCTCGCACAGATCGAGCGAGTGAATCCAAAGGTGAACGCCGTCGTGACGCTCGTCGCCGATCGCGCGATGACTGACGCCGCGCAGGCCGACGAAGCGATTGCCCACGGTCGTCCGCGCGGACCCTTGCACGGATTGCCCGTCGCTCACAAAGATTTGTTCGACACCGCCGGCATTCGCACCGTCCGCGGATCGCCGTACTATCGCGACAACGTTCCGACGCATGACGCCCTGATCGTCCAGCGCATCGCCGCAGCCGGCGCGATCACGGTTGGCAAGACGAACACGCCGGAGTTCGGCGCGGGATCGCAGACGTTTAATCCGGTGTTCGGTGCGACGAAGAACCCATACGATGTCACGAAGACGTGCGGCGGCAGCAGCGGCGGCGCCGCGGTGTCGCTCGCGTGCGGCATGGTGCCGATTGCCGACGGCAGCGATACCGGCGGCTCCCTGCGAAACCCCGCGTCGTTTTGCAATATCGTCGGGTTCCGTCCGTCACCCGGCCGTGTGCCGAATGACGCACACACGTTGTGGTCGCCGCTCGCTGTATCCGGACCGATGGGGCGCAACGTCGCCGACGTCGCGTTGCTCCTGAGTGCAATCGCCGGACCGGAGCCTCACGACCCATTGACGATCAACGAAGATCCGGCGCAGTTCGCGCGACCGCTTGGTCGCAACTTCAAGGGCGTGCGCGTCGCATGGTGGAAAGGGCTCGGCGGAATTCCATTCGAGGCGGAGATTCGGCGCGTCGTCGACGACAATCGCAAAGTATTCGAGTCGCTCGGGTGCATCGTCGAAGAAGCGGAGCCGGACTTCAGCGGCGTCGACATCGCATTCCCGACGCTGCGACATCTCTCGTATCACAGCGGCTACGCCGCGTTGGCGACAGAACATCCCGACATGGTGAAGGACACGATCAAATGGGAGATCGCTGAGGCCGAGCGTCAGACGGCGGCGGATGTCGCGAAGGCGAGCGCGCGACAGGCGCTCATGTTCAATCAGTCGTCGGAGTTCTTGCAGCGATTCGAGTATTTTGTGCTTCCGGT
>Ga0207695_10004459_pt1 | contig 19073 bp, 14 predicted proteins | sample KBSC54metaG_FD_184354 | JGI IMG/M metagenome (GOLD analysis project Ga0207695, IMG submission 184354) | Corn rhizosphere microbial communities from Kellogg Biological Station, Michigan, USA - KBS C5-4 metaG (SPAdes) (version 2) | ecosystem: Host-associated > Plants > Roots > Rhizosphere > Soil... | reverse complement strand
CTGCCCGCCGGTTGCCGCATTACGTCAACGCCGGTTCTCGGCGGGTTGCACCATGAATACGGCCTGAAAAAGGAGGCTGCCTGAATGCCGGGTTGAATTTTTGCGGACTACAGGGGATCAGTTACAACTCGAGCCAACGCTGTTGAGCGAAGTAAGGTTCAGCAAGTTACGATTGCCCTCGCGGTATAAGAGACCGCGCGCCTCCACTCGCTGGCCGATGCTTGACTCTGGTTTGAATCCGGAGACGCTGATCAGTTCAAAGCTCAGCGTACCCAGCGGCCCGTCCACGGCGCCTTTGAGGAGGGCCGGTGTCGCGACCTCCTCCTTGGTGACGATCGGTTCGGTACTCTTGAGCAGAACCCAGGACTTATGCTGACCCTGCGCAAGGCATCCAACCATCCGGACGAGCGCGAAATTGGGGACCTTCTGTTCGCCCTTTTGGACGATCAGAATATCCGACAGATCCTTCTCCACAATCTTCAGCTCGCCTACGCCTGACGGAAACCCATTCACTTGCAACAGGAAACTTAGAACGTCGATCTTGACCTCCGACGTCACGGATTGCGGATAATTCGCGGGCATCCCATCGCGCATTTTCACGAAGAGAGCATTCACGCTGCTGTTTCGCCAGTCCTGCATAAAACTCTCGCCGAGCAACGCGGGACCGCGGCCTGCGCCACCGCCCAAATCGGGAGCATGGCAGCTGGCGCAGAATTTTAGATACCCGGCTTTTCCGCGGTCCGCTTGGGAGGGCGTATAGATGCCGTTCCATATTTTGGTGGCGCTGGGTGGCTCTTCACCCGCCTCCGCGGCGACGGCCATCGACGCCGCGCTTGCCAGCAATACCGTAAAGCTTAAGATTGAACGTTTACGAAGCATCATCTACCTTGCCGCGGTCTGGGAAGCCTGCAGTTGACGAAGCAGCGCAGCCGTGCTCTCATGCACAACCGGGCCCGTCCGGCTGGCGCCGGCGCCACCGAGGCCCATGGCCAACTCGAGCGGCGTGCGGTTCTGTTTGTTTTTCATGTCGAGCAAGGCGCCGTGTTCGGCAAGATAGCTCACAACTTTGTTAGCGCCTCGCAGGGCGGCGCGATGCATCGCCGTTAGACCCGCGTCATTGAAAGCATTCACGTCAACTCCCTGATCAAGCAATAGCTGGATCGCCGCAATTGCGCCCTTCTCGCCCACCTCTAGTGCCGTATTGTATCCGCCCGCCGCTGCGCCGCCGGCAGCCGCGATCATCACCACGGTGGTATGGTCCTTCTGCGTGATCCGCGGATTTGCGCCCGCATCCAGCAGCATTGTCATGACGGAAATATCATTGCTCTTGGCCGCGCGCATCAGCGCAGTTGTGCCTTCGCCCAATGTGGCGTCGCCGCCGCCGTGGTGCCTTCCGATGATGGGCTTTTTCAAGCGGATATCAGGATTTGCGCCGTGCTTCAGTAAAGCTCTAACGATATCGGCCGAGCTGAGATCATCGAGCCGCTTGGGCGCCGGACGGCTGGTCATTGGGCCGAGGGTGTTCATATCAACAGCCGCATACAGCGGCGTCATGCCGGTTTCGTCCGCAATATTCAGATCAGCGCCTTTTTCGATCAGCACGTTGGCCAGATCGAAATGGGCGTTGATAATGGCGATCGTCAGCGCGGTGGAGCCATTGGGATCCGTCGCATTGAGATCGGCGTGTCCGTCCACCAGAGCTTTTGCAGACTGCATTGAGTTCTGGCGCGCCGCATACATCAAAGGCGTCCAACCGCCTCGTGGAAGAGTAGTCGAGACCATGCCGCTGGTTGCCCATATAAAAGGAGCTAAGCCTAGAACCGTCGACTGGGCGTTGATGTTGGCGTCGGCCGAGATCAGCGCCGCCACTGCGGCTGGATGGTTTTCCGCGGACGCCCACATCAGCGCCGTTTCCCCCAGGGTTTTTTCCTTGGCATTAACGTCGGCGTGGTGTGCCAGCAAAACTTTGATCGCCTCCACATTGCCGGTACGCGCGGCGGTCATCAGCACCGTCTCGCCCTCCGGCAGCGTTGCGTTCGCGTCGGCTCCGGCCGTGAGCAGGGCTTCCAACATGCGCGCGCTCCCATTGGTCGCCGCCAGTGTCATGGGTGTGATCCCATAGCGATCCGCAGCCTTGACGTTGGCGTGGGCTGCGATCAACAATTGGGCCATCGCCATATCGTCGTTGCGCGCCGCCCAATGGAGCGCTGTCGTGCCATCCGCTTGGACGGCATTCACGTCCGCGTGCTGCTCCAGCAAGTCCCGCACTCGGTCGCGGTTGCCCTCTTTGGCGGCGTCCGCGAGGCTCGCGCCGCTCCCAGGCGCGGACCATACAACCATCGCGCCCAGGCTCAACATCAACACCCACTTCTTCAGCATGTTTTTCCTTCCTCCCCAGATTCGCGAGCAGAGTTCCTCAGAGATCGACCCGGCCCGTGCTGATGCCGAAGCTCTCCATCTCGACTCCAAATTTCTGTCCGAGCCCGACCATCAGGTTGGCCAGCGGAGTCTGTTTCGCCACCTTGATGTGGCGGTTACCCTTGAGTTGGCCGGCTGCGCCGCCCGCAATCAGCGTGGGAACGTCTAGCCGGGAATGCACGTTGCTTTCGCTCATGCCGCTGCCGAACAGGATTATCGAGTGATCGAGCAACGATCCGTCGCCGTCCGGAGTGCTCGACAGCTTCGACAGGAACTTTCCAAACATCTCCACATGGAAGGTATTCAGCTTGATCAGGTTTGCAATCTTCTCGGGGTCGTTTCCATGATGCGACATGGAGTGATGCGGTTCCGAAATCCCAAGATTGGGATACACTCGTTGGCTGGCGTCGCGGCTCAACATAAAAGTGAAGACGCGCGTCATGTCGGTTTCGTACGCGAGAGCCAGCAGATCGAATTGCAGCCCCACGTGCTCCTCAAAAGAATCCGGAATACCGACAGGCGCGTCCGGCACTTTTACGCTGCTGGCCGATTGCTTCTCAGCCCGCTGAATGCGCAGTTCAATCTCACGAACATTCTCGAGATAGGCGTCGAGGCGGTTACGATCGCGATTTCCCAGCTTGGCCTGCAGTTCTCTCACGTCGCCCTTGATCGAATCGAGAATGCTGATGTCGGTACGCCTCTGCTCTTGGCGCTGCGCGACCGTGCCCGGCCGACCGAACAACCTTTCAAATGTGACGCGCGGGTTGATCTCCATCGGCAGCGGTTCGGTGGGTGTGCGCCACGAAAGCGTATTCATGTAGGCGCAGGCATACTGGCCATCGCAGCCGCCAATGTAACCGGTGAAGTCTTCGGTCGCCAACTCGAGTGAGGGAAACACCGTATCCCGTCCGATTTTCTTCGCCAAGATCTGGTCAATGGTGGTGCCGGCATGAACGTCCTCGGCGATGGTCCGTTTAGGAATACTCCCGCTCAGCCATGCCGCCACCGTTACCGCGTGCCCATCGACCGGGTCGCACAGCTCCGATACTACGGTCAACGCTTTACGGTGCGCCTCCAGAGGCTTCAGAATCGGCGAAAACTCGAAGTTTTCTCCCACGGTTTTAGGCGTCCAGTAACCAGGACGCTCGCCGAGCGGCACGAAGATCGCACCGAAGCGGCGCATCGGCTTGGCCGGCGTTTGCGCCAGCGCCGTGAAGGCCGGCACCATGGAATCGAGCAGCGGCAACGCCAGGGCAATACCGGCCCGGCGCAGGATGGTTCGGCGGGATAGCGATTTTTTGGTCACAAACATAGTTCGGCTCCTTTTAGTGTGTATATCTGACATTCGTTAATACCCGTAACTTCAAACTCAGTGAACACCTGCCACGGTCCGGGCCGGCGCATCTTCTCCCTCGTCGGCGAGTTTGATCCGCATCTGGAATGGTGTACTGGCGATGATTCCCTTGACAATCGATGTAAAACGGTAATTGCTGCGCGCCGCGTCATTCACGATGGAGCGGATGACCGGCATATCCGAATATGTCAGCCCGCGACCGAGCGCGTAAGTCATTAATTTCTCGGTAAAGGTTTCGAGGAAGATATTGGGGTTCTTTAGCAGCGCGGTACGAAGCTCAATCGGTCCGTTAATTTTGGTGCCGTCGAGCAATTGGCCGGACGCATCGATCGCCGTCCCCCCCGTGCCTCCTTCCCTGGTGCGCCAGGCCCCGGTGGCATCGAAGTTTTCGAGCGAAAATCCGATGGGGTCCATGATTTTGTGGCACGTGGCGCAATAGGTATTCGCACGGTGTGCCTCCATGCGTTCCCGCATGGTTAACACATGCCCTGCTTTCAGATTGCTCTCGTCGAGCGGTGGAACGTTGGCGGGCATGGGTGGCGGTGGCGCACCGAGCAGGTTATCCAGCACCCATTTACCGCGTACCACCGGCGACGTACGGTCAGTGTGCGAAGTGACCATCAGTATGCTTCCTTGCCCAAGCAGCCCCTTGCGCGTTTCATCCGTAATCGTGATGCGCCGGAAGTTACTTCCGTAAATATTGGGGATTTTATAGTGCTTCGCCAGCCGCTCATTGACGAAAGTGTAATCCGCCGTCATGAGGTCCAGGACATTCCGGTCTTCGTGGATGATGCTGCCGAAAAATAACTCCGTCTCGCGCTGGAATGCCTGCCGCAGATTGTCGTCGAAATCTGGAAATTCGAGCGAGTTGGGAATGATCGTGCGCAGGTTGCGCAGATATAGCCACTGGCCCGCGAAATTGTCGATCAGGGCCGCCGACTTGGGATCGATGAGCATGCGGCGCATCTGTTGATCGAGAACCGGTTGCGTGTGCAGCTTTCCCTCGCTCGCCACGCGCAGCAGTTCTTCGTCCGGAATACTGCTCCACAGGAAGAATGACATCCGTGCAGCCAGATCGAGGTCGCTTACGCGATACACGGCCCCCGTCACCGCATTCGCCGGATCACGCTCGGCGCGGAACACGAACAGAGGGCTGGCCAACATTCGTTCGAGAGCCACTTCGACTCCGGTTTCAAACGTTCCCTGGCTATGGCCCATCGCGTAGAATCTCATCAGGTTTTGAAAGTCCCGGTCGGTGCCCTGTCCGCGATAGGCACGGCGCATCAAGGTTGTCAGGATCTTGCGCGCGCACGGCTCTTCTTGCGCCGGTGTCGCGGGATGGCAACTAAAGACCTGACGGCGGCTGGGAGTGTCGCCTGAGCCGGTGGGATTAAAGGGTCCGGTAACAACAAAGGAATCGAGGTGCGGGTGTCCCGCAGGATCCAGGGTGTCGTTCGAACTGCGGATAAAAGACTGTAGTCGTAACGTGTTCTGGGTGGAACTGCCCCGCAAGAAAGCGGCCGTGATCACCCGCGGACCCGCCTTTAGCTTTACGCGCGCCGCGCAGCGCGCTTCCACCGCGTCGGCCGCCGTGGTCATATTCGCAAGGGAGGCCTTGAAATCGTCATCTCCTCCCAAACTTGCCAGATGCACGCGTTGACCGTCCACCGTGATTTCGCACTGGTTGGGAAACTCCAGGCCCCGCAGCACGCCCAGATTGGTTCTAAAATACTTGGGTTGCAGCAGGTATTCGCCGTCTAGGGGAAGCGTGGTCTTGATTAACATGCCGCCTATGGTTCCAAGCGGCAGACCCTCTATGTGCACGTCCTGCGATTCGTCCTGCCGCAAGCGAAACGTCTGTCCCGCTGTGCCCGCATTACGATCTCCCACGGCCAGCGCGCTGATCTTGCCGGCGGCGCTCACATAGGCCTCCAGCAGAGCCGGCGAAACGCCTAGAACATCCGCAATATTGTCGAAGCCATAACCGGAATCGTCAGGTGGCAAAAGCAAGGCGGTATCGACGCTGAGGGCCAGCAAGTCGCGAATCGCGTTGGCATATTCGGCGCGATTGAGCCGGTGCACTAACGGACGTCCCGGATTCGGCTTTTCGGCAGCGGCGCGATCGAGCGATGTTTGAAGGAAAGAAACCAGGGAAGTGCGCGCCGCCGCGTCGGGCTGCGGCATGCCCTGCGGAGGCATCATGCCCACACGCGTCTTCTGGATCACTTTTTCCCACACGGCGGCGCCGCCCGCCACGTGCGCAAGATCCATTCGCTCCAGCGAAAGCCCCGCCGTCTTAAGCTTGTCGTTGTGACAGGGGAAACAATACTGCTTCAGCGTTGCGCTGTTGTCGATTCCAGCCCCGGAAGATTGCGCGTTGACCCACCCACTTAGCAGCGCCATAGAGGAGCATGCAACTAAGATTCTCATCAGCCGTCGCTTCATCATCGGTTTCCTTGGCACTGAAATCCTTTTGTAAATTTGTCTTATCAACTCTGGCCAGAGAGCAACTGATCGAACAGGTCTTTCCTGAGCAAGTGCTAAGGTTCGAAGTATGGTTGATGTCTTCATGATGGTCTCCCCGACGCGCTTAGCGATCCGCGGTTCGAATTCCCGCCGGACCTCCGCTTACAGGAATGGCTCCTACTGCCTGCAGGCGGGTTCCGTCGAAGCGAAAAACGTAAATCTGCTTTTCGACCATGCACTGAACCATCAGCGTTTTCTGGTCGCGGCTCCACACAACCCCTTCGCACCAATGGCCGACCTTGGCCTCGGTAAGCGGCGTCAGATGAGTGCCTTTCAGCCGGAATATTTTAACCAGGCCGTAATCATTAAAAAAAGGCGATGCTTTGGGCCGGCTCGACCCGTTCATTACGTCCGCGGCAAGATATTTTCCGTCGGGAGACAGCCCGATTCCTTCGGGTATCAAGCCAATCGAGATCGCGTCGACGAGCCGGGGAGGTTTCGCCTTCAAATCAACCACTCCGATCGTGTCGGTTCCACCCGCCGGACCATTGCCGATATTGGCGACGATGGCTACATCTCCCGCCGGACCCATTTCAATTCCATAGGGAGAGAGATTGGCGGCGATATCCACTTTCGTGTAGCTGACATTCTTTCCTTCGATGGCAAGGACTGAAATCTTGTGATCGTTGTTTCGCGTGACTAAGGCCATCTTTCCGTCGGGCGTAAAAACAGGAAGGCTAGGCGCGCAGTCGCGGTTGCCCAGGTCCACTTTTCCTGCCGGCGTCACGGTTTTGCCTTCAATGGTAAACACGGAGACGGTTCCCTCTCCACGATTGGCCACCAGCGCCAAGGTGCCCGCCCGGTTGATGGAAACGCCCGCCGCGCGGCTACCTGTGGTCAAAGTGGCAAGAACCACCGGCGGCCGCGCTTTGAGGTCGATCACGGTCAAGGTATTGTCGGAGACCGTTTTCTTCGGATTCGCGGGATCGATCTTCGTCGAGTTTGCGACCAGCGCGATCGTTTCGCCAGGCGCGATGGCCACGCTTTGCGGAGGCGCGGACCAACTGCCGGGAACGTTCAGCTCGGCAATGACCTTCGGCGGCCTGACGCCAAGATCGATAATCGTGGCCGTGTCCGGCGGAGCGTTGGGGACGATCGTGTGGACCCCATCCACCAGAATTTCCTTATTGTCATTCGAAGACACCGCAATTTGAGCGACGGCACCGGAGGCAGCCCAGGCGAGCAGTAAAATCGCGGCCTTCATCGGCGCTCGCCGCCCTGCGCGCCGCGAATCGTCTTCAATGCCAGGCGCTCCTCTTTATACGGATCGTCGACGGCGCGGGTATCGTTGCCGAAGATTAAAGTCGGCCGCTGCCCCGGGTCAAACGGCTTCCAGTGCGAAATTCCTTTGTGATTCGGATTACCCGTTCGCGCGAACGCAACCCAGGCCGTACTCATCTTGTCCGCCAGCGCATAACGATCTTTACCGGTTCCGGTCATCCAAGGTACGGCATCCGGGTGATCGAAGACGAAGGGCAGTTCCATGCCGTGCATGCACCGGACTCTGCCCTCGCGCAAAGGCGAGTACCAGTCAAAATAATAGAGATACGCGGGAGCTTTATGCTGCTCCGCTTTATGCTCGGCGATCGCGTAGCCCGCGAGCCGCAATGAACCGGCATCGGACGCGATAATCGTGGCCACGTCCATATTCCCCGCCTTGGGACGGTCCTTTTTGTAAAGAGCGATCACGCGAGCGGCTTCGTCGTCATCGATTCGCAAAGCGCGCTTGACCCGAGCGGCCAGCGCCGCGTCGTCGATCTCGCCGGTAGTCCAGTACGGATCGTTGGGACTGGCATACAAAACCGATTCGCATTCGACCGACCCGACCATCAGAGGCACGTTTGCCGAAAGCTCCGGCGCGACCGGATCGAAAGGATTCGTGGGCAGCGTGTGGCCATCCACCACCGGGACCAGATGAAGAGAAATATCACCATCGGTCTCAAAGTTGTTGGCGACCGGGCCCGCCGCTACATCCCGCGCGGTTTCAGCCGGTCCCTTGCCGCCGCTCATAGCCGCTAGCAGCTTCTCCAAGGGAAGGTTTTGCAACTGATCCAACTGGTTCGGCATCAAGTTCAGCCGCGATAACAACACTTCCGCCCAGCGGTTGGCATCGGCGCGCGGCTGGCCCCAGAGAGCGGTTTCGCTGATGGTACTCTGCACGATCATGCGGTGAAACAGGCCCTTCGCCTTCGGCATGGCTTGCAGCGTGCTTACCTTGCCACCGCCGCCGGACTGCCCGAAAATAGTTACATTTCCCGGGTCGCCTCCGAAGGTAGCGGCATTGTCGCGAACCCACTCTAGCGCTGCGATTAGGTCGAGCGCCCCCACATTGCTCGATTGCGCGTATTTCTCTCCGCCGATCTCTGCCAAATACAGAAAACCGAAAGCGTTCAAACGGTGATTCACGCCGACGACGACAACGTCGTGCTTCCGCGCGAGCTCGGCTCCGTCGTAGAGAATGGAACTGGCCCCGCCGGTCCGCATTCCACCGCCGTGGAACCAGACCATCACCGGCCGCTGTCCCGTCTTCAGCCCTGGGCTCCATAGATTCAGCGTCAGGCAGTCTTCGCTCATCGGTCCGTTCGAGATCAGCGCATCGCCCATCTCGGGAACCATCGACCGTAGCGATTGAGGGCAGCGAGAGCCTAACTCAATGGTGTCGCGAACGCCCGCCCACGGTTGGGGCTTCGCAGGCGGCATGAACCTGGCGGCCCCGCCGGTGGGCGCTCCATAAGGGACGCCCCTGAAAGCGTTTACTCCGTTCTGAGACGTGCCGCGGATTCGGCCCGCCGTTGTCTCAGCGACGGGGTGTGACTGCGGTACGGCCGCCCAATTCCACCCCGAGGCAGTGGCCGCCACGAAACCACTCGCCAGGAATTTCCGACGAACAATCACCGCTCATCCTCCTATTTCGAGCCGCGTCGTAAGAGGCGCGGCTCCTTTCCAGAATTTAAAATCGCACGCGCAGTGAGAATTGAATCTGGCGCGAGGTCGTGGTAGTCGAGGTTATCAGGCCGGCCGACGGGTTGGGCCCGCCGCTACCGGTAAATACCCCGGCGCTTGGAATCGCGAAGTTCGGGTGATTGAAAATGTTAAACACTTCTCCCCGGAACTGAAGCGCAAATTGTTCCGAGATTTTCGGAATACTCAAATCCTTGGTGACGGAAATGTTAGTGTCGACCAAACCCGGTCCTCGTAACGTATCCCGGCCCAGATTTCCTAAAACACCCAAGGGCGGCAGCGAGAAGGCCGCCGGGTTGAACCACTGCTTGGGATCTCCGGTGATGATACTTTCAGCCGTAAAACCCGGATTCAGATTGGGGCGCTGCACGGCGGTTCCAACATTCCCGCTATCGAAACCGTCTGTCGCCGAGAATGGTAGGCCGGTGACATAACTAAAGATGCCGCTGATTCCCCACCCGTTCACCAAGCGGTTGCGGTGGAAAGGAAGTGTATAGACTCCGTTGATGCGCAACGAGTGACGAGCGTCGAATCGGCTGTTGCCGCGGTCCCAGGAGGCGTCGTAGGGATTTTCGATCGGCCCTCCCATTTCGCCGGCGTAAGACCCGGACGTGTTATCGATGCTGTGAGACCAGGAGTAAGCCGCTTGCGCCTGAAAATTATGCGCAAAGCGGTGGTTCAGATTCACTTGCAACGAATGGTAACCGGAGGATCCCTCGGCGTTGAAGTTCACGAGCATGCCGAACAACGGATTCAGTCGCTTATTGGGCACCGGATTGCCGTTGACAGAGTTCGCGAAGTGAAGCAGCCCGTTGACATCGGTGGTGGGAATGGGAGGATTGAAATCGCGCGCCATCATTAGGTGCCGCCCGCCCGCTCCCACGTACGCGACGTTCAAAATCGTATCTTTCAAAATTTCGCGCTGAATGCCGAAATTCCACTGCATGTTGTAGGGCGCAGTGTCAATCCCGTAATAGGTGCAGGTAGAGTCGCTGGGCAGCGGTTTATTCGTGGAATTCGCGAACGGATTGGGGAAAGGCGGATTATTGACCAATCCAGTGACGAGCGGATCGTGCGCGGCCAGGCAACCGGCCCAATCGCGGGGAGCGAGCACGGTGTGGAAGATACCGAACCCGGCCCGGAAAGAAGTCTTGTGATCCTTAAAAGGATCGTAGGCGATGCCGATTCGCGGGTCGAAGTTGCGCACGTTCGGATTGTTGGCAAACACATGTTGGATCGGCGCGTATCCGGTGCCCTTCGGCGGATCGATAATCTGCTTTATGTTGTTGGTCAAGGTCGTGGCATTGGTGTCGTACGAATAACGCAGCCCAAGATTGACGGTGACATGCGAACTGATTTTCCAGTCGTCGTTGAAGTAGGTGGTAATGGGATATTCCCGATACCAGTGGATAGAATCCGAATATCCCGGCAATACCCCGCGATAGGTGATCGGCGTGCCCTGCATGAAAAGCTGCAGGCTATTGAACGTGTACGTGCCTTGCTGCAGGAATCCCAGGCTAAACAGAGTCTGCAGGCGCTGCGCGGAGACTCCTAACTTGAAGCTGTGGGCGCCCTTGGTCCAGAACACGTCATCGTACAGCGTGTATCTATATTGGAGTGTCCGGAACGGATCGTTCAGATAGCCGCCAATACCCGAGAGCCCGGCAATATTGAGGGTGCCGTTCTGGGGGTTGGGCACATTTACATTCTCCGGCACCCAATTCATGAAGGAATTAGATCCCGCGCTCGCTGCGTGATTGTCGGTAATGGTTACGCTGGCGCGGGCGACGTTGATGATCGTCGGTGAAAAGATATGGCGCTCCTCGGCAGTTATGAAGGTGTTGGGGCTCTTTCCGAAATCCGGCCACAACGGAATGACGGATCCTGCAAACGGATTCGTAAACTCCGCTCTGTCGGAAACCATACGCACAAACAAGGAATCCTTATCGGAAAACGCGTAATCGAACCGGCCCAGGAAATAGTTTTCAAGAGTGGTTTGCGTGGCGACCTGGGGGACCGTTACGATGCCGGTGGCGCTGGTAAGCGGGCTCGCCGGAAACACGGCGAGAATTTGCCGCTGCAAGGCAGTAAGGGGGTAGGTCACGCCCTTCAAGACTCCCTTGCGGGCATTTGCGTCCGGCACGAGCGCGGTAGTGGTGACGCCAAGGGACTGCAGCAGGCTTTCATAGTTAAAAAAGAAGAATGCCTTGTCCTTTTTAATCGGGCCGCCGATGCTGCCGCCGAATTGATTTCTCCGGAAGGGCGGCGTTGAGCTGCCGTCGAAAAAGTTACGCGCATCCAGGGCGCTGTTGCGCAGGTATTCGAAAACCGAACCATGGAAACTGTTCGTTCCTGATTTGCTGACTGCGTTCATGACACCTCCGTTGCCCCCGAACTGAGCGCCGTACGTATTCGTCAGCGTTTGAAATTCGGCAATCGCGTCGATTCCGAGGGAGGTGCCGAGCGTCGCGGCGCCGGTCGAGTGCTGATAGTAGTCCAAAATGTCGGTGCCATCGAGAAGCATCGACAAGCCCACCGGCCTTCCGCCGCTTATCGAATAGTAGTCGCCCTTGCCATAGAGACCATTCGTCTGTGTCTGGGCTAGGTTCGCACCCGGGGCCAGCAAAATGAGCTGCTGGAAATTTCGTCCATTGAGCGGCAGCTCGGCAATCTGCCTCTGATTGACCAGATTCGAAATTGCGGCCGAAGTCGTCTCGACCTGCGAACCTTCCCCAGCCACGGTTACGGTGTCGGCTTGCTGGCCGACCTTGAGGGAGAAATCGAGTACGCTCTGGCTGCCCACGGTCAGGACGATGCCCTTGCGCAACTCCGACGAAAAACCGAGCTTGGACGCTTCGGCCTCGTAATCGCCGGGCGCCAAGCCAGGCGCTGTATAGCGGCCCGAGTCGTCTGTTTTTACAGTTCGCGTGGCCCCGGTTTCATTATTGCGGACCTGGATCTCCGTACCCGTGATCGAGGCCCCCGAGCTGTCGGTTACGGTTCCCGATAAGGTGGCCGTGGTGGTTTGCGCTGCCGCATACGGAATGATGCCACACGCAACCAGAAAAACGACGGTGACGGAAAGAGTACAGCACATCGGTGCCCTACTTTTCATATTGCCTCCCAAAGTCTTGCCCCCCCTAAATCTCTTTTCAGTGCGCGACGCCCGTGGGACGTCCGCACCCCTTTTTAAAACTCGCCAGCCGACTCGAAACTTCGCTTTACTGCCCCTCAGCTGACGATAGGTCCAGCGATTACTTAAATCCTGACACGGCCCTCAAGCCCGACCGATTTTATGCTGAAAGTTCTGAATCGCGTTCGTTTCCGGCCAAAAGTATCGGGGGGCTTTGCTTTTGACTTTGGAAACGATATACTGTGTCCCGTTGGCGCGCTGATGTTACTTCAATGATGGAAAGTAGGAATACGGATCGGGCAATCGTCCGCGAGTTCATTTTCGGGGAATATAGGCTAGACGTTGCCGCCTACCAGCTTTGGCGTGGCGACAGTCCAATCACTTTGACGCCGAAGGCCTTCGATACGCTGGCTGTTCTGATCCAGTATCGCGACAGGGCCGTTAGTAAGGATGAGCTTCTCGGCACCGTCTGGCCCGACTCGAGTGTATCCGAAGACAGTCTAACGCAGAGCATTTCGGTTCTCCGCAAGGCATTGGCTGACGATCCAGCCCGGCCGATGCTGATTGCGACCATCGCCCGCAGAGGGTACCGTTTTATCGCTCCGGTTATCGAAGTAGAACCATCATCGCCGGACGCGGAGGTTAGCCGGCTCGGCCTCCCGGAACCGCGAAGCGTTCCCGGGCCGCCACCCGTCCCTCGCCGGCGGAAATCGTGGGTTCCGTGGGCTGGCGGAGCACTCCTCGGCGGCCTTGTCGTGTGGGGGCTAGCCGCAATGGCGCCACTAGTTTTTTCCCGGAAGGCACCAGCTCCCGAGGGCGCCCCCGCTCTTAGGTTCTCCATCACTGCGCCCGAAGAAACCAGCATCGTCTCGGGCGGCATTCTATCGCCAGACGGCAAATACATGGCCTTGCTTGCGGAGGAGAAGCGCTCCGGAACAACGCAGATGTGGCTCCGGTCGATGAATAGGGGACAATACCGACGGATCGCTGGAACCGAGGGCGCCACAAGACCGTTCTGGTCTCCCGACAGCCGCTTCATTGGATTCTTCGCCGGTGGGAAGCTCAAGCGGGTTGGCACCGAGGATCAAACAGCGCAGGCTATCGCCTCTGCCGGCACTAATACGTCTGGTGGGACCTGGGGTGCATCAGGCCTCATCGTATTTGCGCACCAGCGCTCGAGGTTATACTCGGTTCCGGAATCGGGCGGCGAGCTGACTCCGGTAACCAATTTGAATTCGGCCGAACAGGAAGTTGCGCACCGCTGGCCGCAGTTCCTGCCCGACGGGGAGCATTTTCTCTACTTCAATGAAAGCGCAAAACCTGAACGCACGGGGACTTATCTTGGATCTCTTCATTCGAAAACGACCGACCGTCTGTTAGATGTTCCCGCTCTCTTCGCGCAGCCGGGTTATCTAGTGTATACGCGCGATGGTCTACTGATGGCGGAGACATTTGATTTGGCGCACCCGCGCTCGCGACACAGCTCAAGGGTGATTGGCGGCACAGCGTTCCCCGCCGGAATGATCGATGAAATTACACTGTCCGCTTCGAACGTATCGGTTTCGGCGAATGGCCTTCTGGCCTATACGAGCTCGGACGGAATGCCTCAAATGAAATGGTTCGACCGCTCAGGCCGGGAGACTGGAGCCGTGGACATGCCGACGCCCATGCACAGCCCGGTTTTGTCTCCCGATCAAAAACAGGTGCTGGCTGTGGGAAGAAACTTGGAGCACGGCGTGTGGATAGTGGATCTGCCGCGGGGAGTCTCGACACGCATCGAATCGGATGGAATGGGGCCTTTGTGGTCGCCCGACGGCACGCGGATCGCATTTAGCGCGGACCGCGCCGGGGCAAGTACCATTTTCGTTAAGCCCGCCTCGGGAACCAATGATACGCTTCTGCTGCGCTCGCCCAGTAACAAGAGCCTTGACGACTGGTCCCCGGACGGACGCTTTCTCCTGTTTACGAACGGAAGCCGTGAGACGAAGCTGGACCTCTGGACTTTGCCGATGGAGGGCGATCAGAAACCCAGCCCATTCCTCAAAACACCAGCGAACGAAGTGCAGGGGCAGTTTTCCCCTGACCAGCATTGGGTGGCTTACACGTCTGATGAGTCGGGCACATGGGAAGTTTACCTCGAATCGTTTCCAGCAACGGGCCGGGAATGGGTTGTTTCCATCGGAGGCGGCGCCGAGCCCCACTGGAGAAAAGACGGGAAGGAATTGTTTTATCTTTCAGCCGGCCGCAACCTGATGGCGGTGAGCATCACATTAGGCGCCTCGCCACTTATCGAACGTCCGCACGTGCTGTTTCGCGCCCCAGTGCTTTCGACTTCGAATATTTTCCGGGACCAGTACGCGGTGAGCAGCGATGGCCAGCGATTCCTAGTCGGTTCGGTGGATAAAGCCTCCAAGCAAGATCCGATCACTGTTCTGTCCGCCTGGCCAAGTCTGCTTTCCCATTGAGCCCGGCGGACCGGCAGCTAATCGTAGAACGCGGGTGCGCCTTCTTCAGTGTGGAGAACGTGGGCAGGTCGTGCTCGATCCATAGTCGCGTGCCGGTCTTTTGCAGGAGGGTGTCCGCTTTGGCACGCGATGTCGCGAATTCTTCGTTATCCAATTCGAAGTTGGAAGGTGCATGTTGATTTCCTGCGGGAGATGATATCCTGCAGGCACACGCTTCCATCCCGAATCAATGCTGGTCGGCGGATTTCGTGAACGACAAGCTGACGGATGGACGGACCATTCGCATGCTTAGCGTCATCGATCAGTTCACGCGGGAGCGTGTTTGGCAGGAAGCGGATTGCTCGACGAACGGCCCCAAAGTCGTCGGCGCCCTGACGGAGGCCATCATCGAACGAGGACGGAACGAGGTGCGAGGCCACGCCGTATGAGACTGGACAACGTGCTAAATGCAAGTGATATTTTCAAAAAAAGACGCACTGGTTGCGTGGCTCGCGCGCGAGGGCGATTCGCTGTTACCTGGTTTGCTTCGAGGGCGACGTTTCCCGTGGCTTCCACCCTGTTTAGGACCCCGCTCAACATAATGAACACAAGATCTACGCCAGAGGCGAGTCTTCACTGCGCTTGAAACAGCGTAGGATCCCAGTGGAAGGTCCAAGCATTATCTACGAGGTCGAGTACGCCAACGGCCCGAGCGAGAGGGATCGATCCACTGGGAATTCGTTGTTCGAAAAAGCGTTGATAATCCGCACCATGTTTGACGATGCCGTAAGCAACTCTGGCCATTTTCGCGGACACCGCGGTTAGTGCTTTGCGCTTGCGGTCCGCGTCAAACGGAGTAGCACGCAGGTACCGCTCAGACTTGTCCCGAAACACGTTCTCACGTTGATGGACCGCAACTAATCCAGCCATCCAGAACGCCAGGCGCAGTCGCTTGTTGCCGCGTTTGAACAGGATTTCGTGTCCCTTGCTCTGGCCAGATTGGCTTTTGGCTAGGTCTAGTCCGCAGTATTTTAAGAACTGACGGTGATGGCGGAAGCGGCGGAGATCGCCACTTTCCGCTAAGATCGTCAGGGATGGGCCCGATCCCAGGCAGTGTCTTCAACCGTTGAAAGTCCGGATTGCCGGCGAGCAGCCTTGCGCACGTTGATCCAACTGATCCCGGTGCCGATTGAGCTCGGCATAACGGGAAAGTTGCAACCGGAACGTCTCGATCGCGGGCGAATCCAGCGCCACAGGAATGCCGATGCTCTCCCCGGCCAAGTCGTAAATCTCCTCGAGTTTGGCTCGCTTGTAGACCTTGCGGCCAGCGACCTTCCAGGCTTCCGCGATAAAGGTTTGACGATCCAGGGCGCGGATCGCGGCTGGAATCTGGAAGCGCTCCAAAAAGTGAATGAACCAAGTCGAGCGTGTGGAATGCCAATAGCGACTGAACTCGGGAAAATACAGCGGCAGATGATGCAGAAGCAGGCTGTGCTGTAACCGCGTGCGCGCTAGGGTGATGTGGAAGTACGTGTTCGAGAGTTCCTGCCAATCGTCCGTACTAGAAAATAGAGGATCCCAATAGATCTGAACCAGCCCCTGTTGCATCATCGCCAAGATTACCTGTGCGTCCTTAGGGTCGTTCTTGTCCCAGGTGCCGAAGCGAGCTTCTCGAAAACGCGCCAGCGCCAGCTATGATATCGAAACAACCTGAAAGCCTTCCTTCAGCAGCCGGTGGGCGATCGGACGATGGTAGTCGCCGGTCGGCTCCAGCCCAATTCGGACGGGACCATTGAGGGAGCGAAGAAACTGAACGAAGCAATGGTGATCGGCACCACGATTCGCGAACTTGAATCGGCCGCCCGGCGATGTCCTGAACCAGCGCGACGTTCCAATCTTTGGCGATGTCGATTGCCGCCAAGTTCGCCGTCGCTGTAAAGTGATTTTGGTCAATCATTGAAGTGGACTCCTTGGAGTGAAATGGCATATTTTCAAGGATGTCAACGCTTTGGTGGTTGACCACTCTCCCAGCTGCAAACCACAAAAGGAAGAGGTCCTTTGAATGGGGACTCCGTCCGCAAACCCCTGGGATTTATCGCTTTCACGCCAGAATCGAAGGAAGCTCGGGAACGGAGCGCGCCGTCCCGAGCGATTCCGGCCGCTGAGTCGGCGCTCCGGTCGCATCCCTGCGTCGCCGTACCCTCCGCTCAGGTGTCTCCACACTATCAGCTCCATGCCAACTCCCTTCTGCAGGTACTACGGCAGCGAGTTTGCCGGACGAGCGAGCTCTGCTTTGTCCCCCCCCCAAGACCCGTGGAGAATGGCTTCGTCGAAAGCTTCACCGGGCGGCTGCGGGATGAATGTCTCAACGCCGGCCAACCGGTGCACGAAGTCAGCCATGAGCCGACGCCGGCGAAGCTGCGCTCCCATGCGCGCTCCGCACAATTGATTGTCGCGGCCAAGTAATGTACGCTGGGATGAAAATGCTTCGGGTGCAGCGCGCTCGTTGCGAGGTGAATTCGGGTGAAATTCGCACGCCTCATCGGACTGCCGGAGCGCTCTCCGGCCTCAGTTCAGGAACTCATTTGCTTGTGCCGCAGCCTGCTTTCAGAGCGGGGCGAGATATCGGGCGTCCGCTTCGCGAGCGAGGCTTTAGGAATTTACAAAGCGCTGGACGCACCCTCGCGAGTGGCTTTCTTCGACGCCTTGGCGTGTGAGTTTTCCCCCGATCCCATCGCCGTCGGCCGCGCCGGAGATGCCTACCGCTCCAATCCTTCCACGGCGAATCTGGCCACCTTGCAGGATGTGGTGGAGCCTCCCCGGCAGGAACTGTTCCGGCGCTTGAATATGGCCGCGGGCGGCACGGCTGCCCTGATCGAAATGCGCCGCCAGTTGCTCCGCGAGCTCCCGGCCCACACGGAATGGATGGCGATTGAAGCCGATTTGGAGCACCTGCTGAGCTCCTGGTTCAACCGCGGGTTTCTCACGCTGCAGCGCATCGACTGGAGCACGTCGGCCAGCGTTCTGGAAAAACTGATCCAGTACGAAGCAGTCCACCAGATCCACGGCTGGAGCGACCTCCAGCGGCGCCTGCAGGCCGACCGGCGATGCTTCGCCTTCTTTCACCCCGCCCTGCCCGGCGAGCCCATCATCTTCATCGAAGTAGCCCTGACCCGCGGAATGAGCGATTCCGTGCAGCCGCTGGTTGACCCTCTATCCCCGATTTCCAACCCGCATGAAGCCGACTGCGCGATGTTTTACTCCATCACAAACTGCCAGGATGGGCTCAGGGGCGTGCCGTTCGGGAGCTTTCTTATAAAGAAGGTGGCCGAGGATCTCGGCCGGGAATTCCGGGGTCTGAAGAAATTTGCCACGATTTCGCCCATCCCGGGCTTCCGGGCCTGGCTCAGCAAATCCGTCGGGCAACTGGAGCCCTCGCAAGGCCGCAAAAAGTGGGACGCCCTCCTTAGAATTCTGGAAAGCGGCACGCTGACCGCCGAGACCAGCGAAGAGCTGGAGCCCGCCTGTGCCTACTACCTAACTGGTGCCAAACGGGGAAAGGAGCCAATCGATCCGGTCGAGCGTTTTCACCTCAGGAATGGAGCCAGGCTGGACCGCATCAACCTGCTGGCCGACACCTCCCCGAACGGCATCCGGAGCGCCGCCGGGATGATGGTGAATTACGTTTACGAGCTGTCGGACCTCGAACGGAATCACGAAAGCTACACTAAACGCTTTAAAATCAGTCTGTCACACCACATCGAATGGCTTGCCAATCGATCCGTCTTTGCGGCTGGCGTCAGCGGAGCACGCGTGACCTGCCCCGGGATTTCTGTACCAGTCGGATAGAGACTGGAAGACAGAAAGGAACCCGGGAAGATGCCGAAGAAGACGTTCACGCCGGAGCAGATTGTGCCGAAGCTGCGGCAGATTGAAGTGCTGATTGGCCAGGGCAAGGCCGTGCCGCTGGCGTGCAAAGAGGCGGGGATCACCGCGCAGACCTTCTACCGATGGCGGAAAGAATATGGGGGCCTGCAACTGGAACAGAAGAAGCTGAAGGATTTGCAAAAGGAGAACGCCCAGTTGCGGCGAGCCGTAGCCGACCTCACGGTCGAGAAGCAGATTGACCTGCCTCGATTATTTCAACCAGTCATAACTGAGGATTTCAGGACCGCCGCGAACTCGTTGGGCGTCCGGTAACCCAGACTGCTGTGGGGCCGTTCGCCATTGTACTCAT
>Ga0207695_10004456_pt1 | contig 19085 bp, 15 predicted proteins | sample KBSC54metaG_FD_184354 | JGI IMG/M metagenome (GOLD analysis project Ga0207695, IMG submission 184354) | Corn rhizosphere microbial communities from Kellogg Biological Station, Michigan, USA - KBS C5-4 metaG (SPAdes) (version 2) | ecosystem: Host-associated > Plants > Roots > Rhizosphere > Soil... | reverse complement strand
ACTGACTATAATCCCTTCCGCGACTACGCGGCGCTTGAGGCGAAATTTCTGGAAGGCACTTCGCTGCGCGAGCTGCCCGAATTGGGCACTGTGCTGAAGTCTTGAGGAATTTTACGAGCTACCCGCCTGAGGGCGTGCGACAGGGCACCTTCAAAGAACCCTTTGCCGGCATTTACGTTGACGGCTTGTCGCCGATTCGCGCATGAGCCTTGTCCGGTTCTCCGATAATAAAACCAGCGCCGCATGCCAACAAATCCTCGCCTGAGCCACTCGATCGCGCCGAGGCGTTCTCTTAGATAATTCCGCTGCTCATGAACCTACTCGACCTCATTGTCGGCAAGCCCCTCAAGACCAGCGACGAACGCGCCGAGCAGATCGGGCCCGCCGAAGGTATCCCCATCTTTGGTCTCGACGCTTTGAGTTCAGCCGCCTACGGGCCCGAAGCTGCGCTCAGTCTCCTGATTCCGCTTGGCCTGCTCGGCGTTCGCTATATCATTCCGGTCAGCTCCGCCATCATCACGCTGCTGGTGATCGTCTACTTTTCCTATCGCCAGACCATAGCCGCCTACCCGGCCGGCGGCGGCTCCTACACCGTGGCGCGTTTCAACCTGGGCGCGCGTGCTGGCTTGTTGGCCGCGGCCGCGCTGCTGGCCGATTATATTCTCACCGTCGCCGTGGGAATATCCGCGGGCGTCGGCGCCTTGGTCTCAGCCGTTCCCCGCCTGCTGCCGCACACAGTTTCTCTCTGCATCGGCATTCTGATCGTCATCACCATCCTGAATCTGCGCGGTGTGCGCGAGGCTGGCGTGATCTTCGCGGTCCCCACGTATCTCTTCGTCGGCACGCTTCTGATCACGATCTTTGCGGGCGCCATCCGCGTTGTCCTCAGCGGCGGTCATCCCATGCCGGTCGCTCCCCTTCCGCCGCCGCCGCCCATGACCGAAGCCGTCAGCTACTGGCTGCTGCTGAAAGTTTTCGCCAGCGGCTGCACGGCGCTAACCGGCGTCGAAGCCGTCAGCAACGGAGTGAAAGCCTTCCGCGAATCCGCCGTCGACAACGCCCGGCGCACCCTCACCGTGATTATTTTTCTGCTGGCGATATTGCTGGCGGGGATCTCCTTTCTGGTGAAGAGCTACGGCATTGCTGCAACCGACCCCGGCCAGCCCGGCTACCAAAGCATCCTCTCCATGCTGATCGGGGCCGTTTTCGGGAAAGGAGTTTTCTACTACATCGCCATCGCTTCCATCCTGTTTGTGCTTTCGCTCTCCGCCAACACGGCCTTCGCCGATTTCCCGCGCCTCTGTCGCGCCATCGCGCAAAACAATTATCTGCCGCACGCTTTCGGATACCGCGGACGGCGCCTGGTCTATACCTACGGCATCGTGGTGCTCGCGCTCCTCAGTGGCGGCCTCCTCCTTCTTTTTCGCGGCGTCACCGATCGCCTCATCCCGCTCTATGCGGTCGGCGCTTTTCTGGCCTTCACCCTTTCGCAGGCCGGAATGGTCATGCACTGGCGGAAACATCGCGGCCCGCACTGGCTGAAGAGCGCTCTCGTCAATGGCCTTGGCGCCCTGGTAACCGGCATCACTGTAGTGGTGGTACTGGTTGCGAAATTCGCGGAAGGCGCCTGGATTACCCTGCTTTTCGTCCCCTTGACGATCGTTTTCTTTATGGAGGTCCGCCGCCACTACCATTCCATAAAGATGCGCATCGCATGCCGGCTCCCGGTCTGCGCGGAAGCCCTCAGCCAGCCGCCCATAGTCATTATTGCCGTGGAGCGCTGGAGCCACATCACGCGCCAGGGAATCGAATTTGCCGCCCGCCTTTCACCCGAAGTGATCGCGCTGCACGTCGAGCCGAGCGAGCGCTCAGATCTTCTGCAAATGGACTGGGAGCACTATGTCGATCGGCCTTTCCGCGCAGCAGGCAAGGAGCCTCCCCAGCTTCGCCTTCTGCCGTCACCTTACCGTTTCATCATCATTCCTATTGTTCAATTCATCCTGGACCTTTCGAAGAAGAATGCCACTCGCAGCATCATCGTGGTGATCCCCGAGCTGGTCGAAGACAAATGGTATGAATACTTCCTGCACAACCAGCGCGGGCGGCTTCTCGAATGGGCGCTGCTTGCGCGCGGCAATGACCGGATCTTTACGGTAAGCGCGCCTTGGTATGTCGGCAAGCTACGCTAAAACGCTAAGCGCATCTGTAATTCCAGCCGCCGGTTGTTGGCGTTTTCCGAAAAGCCCTCGCCATTCCGGTTGCCGGCCATCTGGTTGGCTTGTCCGAACAGCGGCGACGTGATGTTGCCGATGATCGGACCCTCGTTGGTGTGATTCAGCAGGTTGCGCATCGATAGCGAGACGCTAAGGCTATAGTGGCGCTCGGCGGGCGCGGCAAAGATGCCGCCGCCGGATTGCGCGGCCTTGCGCTCCGCCCCGAACGTGAAAATTTTGGCGACTCGCAAGTTTACAAACATCTGCCCGGGACCGCGTCCAAAATTGCGCGAAATCAGCGTTTCGCCCGACCCTGCGGGATTAGGATCCAGCAAGCCATAGGGAGTCTGGATGAGTCCTGGTCTGGAGAGATCAGTCGCGATACCCGGTCGGCCACTGAAGAGCGTGGTGCCGTAGAGATCGCTCCCGGCCGTGATATCGAAGGGCGCGCCGGATTGCAGTGCGATAAACGGACTGAGGCGCACGTTCCACTTGGTATTGATCGTCCCACCGGTATTCAAGCGGTCCCGGACGTCCCAGGCCGCCGGACCATATTCGCCCGCGCTGCTGTAAGGATTCGCGGGAAATGTTCCCAGGCCATCGGTGTTGCTGTTGACTCGATTGAAGACATAAGTACCGAACAGCGAAATGGTGCGGCTCACCTTCGAGTTCACATTCACCAGCAATTGATGCTGGCGGAATACGCCGGAAGACTCCATCGCAAACACCGGGCCCGGATGCCCTAGCGGAAAGACTCCGCTGTTGGGAACCGCCGGATTGTAGGTTCCGGGCAGCGGCGCGTTGGTGTCGTTGGAGCGCAGTTCGCGAAAGCCCCGCGAATTGGTGTACGTCACAGCCAGCGTCGTATTCTTCGGCAACTGGCGCTCCAACGTCGCCGCCGATTGCAGAACATAGGGCGACCGCAGCGACCGGCTCAATTGACGGATCACTTGCTGGGATTGGAACCCGGCCAGCGTGGAGAGTGACGGAACATTCGGGAAAAAATCCGGATTGTTCACGACATACTGCTGCTGGACGATGCCGTTGTAGCGCTCCGCGGCGAGTGTATTGGAGAGCCCGAAGCGGTCGTAGAAGATTCCGAAGCCGCCGCGCAGCACAGTTTTGGGACGCGGATTGCTGGCGTGTCCGCCGGGCGCCCATGCGAATCCCACGCGCGGCGCGATATCGCGGGCGTCCGCAAGGTTGGGCTGGTCTTCATAGCGAAGTCCCAGGTTGAGCGTGAAGTCGGGACGCAGACGCCAGTCATCGCCCGCGAACACCGCGACATCGAAGCGGTTCGCGGTGGTTTCCGGTATGCCGGCCGCAATGCTGAATTGCGAAGCCCCGCCGCCGCGCGCCAGGATCCCGGCCGGCGTCAGCCCCAGTTGTTGAAACACTACCGTGCGGCGATAGCGCTCGATGGAATCAATCTGCTCCAGCGCGGGTTGGCCCGCATTCAGCAGCGGGTTCCCGGTGGCGTCGAGAACCGGAGCCAAGCCCCCGCTGAACGTGAAGGTGCCGTTGAAATTTTGCGGCGAAACGTTGTCATCCGTCTGGTAGCGGGCACGAACTCCAAATCTCCAGGTATGCGCGCCGCGCACGCTGGTGGTGTTATTTTGCAGCTCGAAGTTGGTCAGCTTATCGAGATTGTGCCCCACGGGCGAACCGCCGGCCGTGAAAGATCCCAGAACCTGGATGCTGGGCCCGGGGGTATCGGCCTGCAATTCCTGGGAGTTGTGATACGACTGAAAGCGCGTCTCATTCACCGCGGAGCCGTGTACCGAAGTCTCTATGAACTGCGCCGTCTGGATGAGGTAGTGGTTGTGATACCCGCTGGACGTAAGATTAAAACCGCCGATGCCCGCGCCCTGGATATCGCCGCGAATGAAACCGTAGCGCAGCGTAAGGGTGTTGTTGTCGTTCAGTTGATAGTCGACGCGCGGCTCCACGCGCGTGCGCCGCTGCACAGTCTTGAAAATATTCAGCAGTGGGGTTGCCGTCAGCGTATTGGGATCCAGCGTCACGGCATTGATGATCGAACCGTTATCGACATTATTCTGGTTGAGGTCCAGTGCAAACGAAGCGCGCCGGCTGAGGGGTCCGCTCAAACTGTTCTCGAACTCATTGAGCGATAGCGGAGCCTTCTGATCGGAATAGGGATTCCGCGAGTTCCAAAAGTCATTGGCAAAATTGTAGTTCAGCGAGCCGTGATATTTGTCGGTTCCCGGCTTGGTGAGAATCTCGATACGGCCCAGGCCCAGATGGTCGAATTCCGGCGAAAAGGGGTTTTGGTTAATGCGAATTTCGCGGATCGATTCCTTGGGCGGTAGTTCGCCGCTGCTGAACCCGTCGATAAAAATGGCGCCGCCGCCCGGGCCCGCCGAAGGTCCGGCCAGCGCCTGCAAGTCCTCCTGCAAATCTTCGGGATCGTCGGATAGCGAACTAAGATCGTCGCCCGTCAGAACGGTAGCCGTGGCATTGCTCGCGGCCTCGGTGCTCACCGCGGGTCCGGCATTCTCCTCAACGACGATCTGCTGCGTAGTGGAAGCCACCATCAGCCGCAGATTCAGGGTTTGAGTACCGGGACGGATCGTCAGCGCCTGGGCTTGGGCTAGCACCATTTGCGGCGCGGACGCTTGCACCACGTAGTCGCCGGTCGTCAATCCGGTGAAGGCATACACACCGTCGCCACCTGTGGAAGCGGTTTTTTCCACCCCCCCAGGACCAGACACCGTAACCGTCGCCTGGGGCACAACAGCTCCGCTTGCATCGGTAACCACGCCACGAAGGATTGAGTTCTGACCGAACGATAATGCCGCGCCCCAGAAAAACAGCAGGAACAATGCCGCGGGCTTCACCGAATCGATCCTTCTCGCATCGTCTCAAATCTGGTTGTACAAACAATGTGGTTCGTGAAACTCATCAACTTCTTAGGATACCGGCACAAACTAAAGATTGCCTGAACCGGCTACAGACGATCGCGATTCACCGCTGCTGCAGCATCACTTGCCGCGCAGATCGTTCAGCAGCGGAATGTCCTTCGACGGTTTGGGCGGCGGAATCGTCTTAAGAAATGCGTAAACATCAATGAGTTCCCGGTCCGACATCACTTTCTCGGTGAATGCCGGCATCTGGCCCGCCGGGCGGCGTACATAGCGGATCATGCCTTGCGCACTCAGCGGTGGCGGACCGATTCGCGCGCCCTCGATCGTCCCCTGCCCGACGGTCCCGTGGCATTGATAGCAGCCGTTCTTCATGTAAATGCGCTTGCCCGCTTCGGCATTGCCCGTTGAATCCTGCGCCCCAGCCGGCGCCGTAAGCAAGAGACCCGCAAGAAGAAGCTTGTGCATGCTAATCGCCTCCTAGCGCGGCTGCGTCACCACGTCGATCAGGGCCGGCTCGCCGCGTTTGACTACTTCGATGGCGTCCTTGAGCGCCGGACCCAGATCCTTGGGATCGCTAATCGGCCCCTTGCCGTACATGCCATATGCCTTGGCCATCATCGCGTAATCGATATTGGGATCGTTAATCCCGGTGCCCACGCTGAAGTTTTCGATGCCTCGATTAGCGCGCGCCGCCATGTCGCTGAGATACATTGCCTCCTGATGATAAGCGCGGTTGTTATGCATGATGGTCAGCAGCGGAATGCGATGATGCGCCGCCGTCCACAGCACCCCCGGCGCGTAGTTGAGGTCGCCGTCGCACTGAATATTCACCGTCAGCCGGCCGTGCTTGCGATTCGCCAGCGCCGCGCCCACCGCCGCCGGCGCTCCATAGCCGATGCCATAAGCGCCGTGTTCACCCAGGTACTGGTAATGTTTCTTGAAATCCCACAACCGCAGCGGCCAACTGCTGAAAAACGGATTGACGTCGGACACCAGTGACCAGTCTTCATTCTTGATCTGGCTCCACAACTCCGCGCTCACGCGGGCCGTGCTGATCGGACTCGCGTCCCACCCATAGGCCGCGAGTTCGATATCGCGCTCGCGAGCCGCCTTCGACGCCTCGGCCAGCTTTGCTCCGCGCGCCTGCATGGCGCTCCTGCGATCCGGCGTGATCAGCTTCTTGCAGGCTTCGATCAACGCCGGCAGTGTGGCTTCCGCATCCGCCGCGATCGACAGGTCTACTTCCGCGTAGCGTCCGAAGTCCTGATAATTGCTCTTGCCGTAAAGATCGCCCGAGTAAATCGTGATCAGCTTCGCGCCCGGCTTGGTGATCGGCCTCGATTCCATGCCCATCCGGTTGATCGGAGTCATGGAATGCGTCGCCATCCAGAAGTCCTGCACCTCCAGCCCCAACACCACATCGGCAGTGGCGATGTTGCCGCCGTTCAAGGGATGCAGCGACGGAAAGTTCATGCGGAAATGACGATCCTGCACCGCCGCCTGCAAGGTCTCGGCAAGCTCCACCAGCAAAGCAATGCCTTGCGGAGTCCGCGCCGCCCGTCCCGCGACAATCAGCGGATTTTCCGCCGCCACCAGCATCCTCGCGGCTTCAGCCACCGCTCCCGAGTCGCCCGCCGGCGGCGCCGACAACGTAAGTTTCGGAATCCGCGCGGTCCTCCGGTCGGCCTCCGGCATTGGCTCTTCTTGCAACACTGCATCGGCCACGATCACTACCGGTTCATAGGGCGGCGTCATCGCGATCTTATACGCGCGTACCGATGACTCCGCAAAGTGGCCCAGCGATACCGGATTGTCATCCCACTTGGTATAGTCGCGGACCATCGCGGCCGCATCCTGGACGCTATGCGCCCATTCCACGTCGCTGCGCCGGAAGTTAATGTCCTGAATGTTGCCGAGAACGATGTACACCGGTACGCGATCCGCATAGGCGTTATAAATCGCCATGGACGCATGCTGCAACCCAACCGTGCCGTGCGCCATCACCATCAGCGGCTTGCCTTCGACCTTGAAGTAGCCGTGCGCCATCGCCACCGACGATTCTTCGTGGCAGCAGGTGATGAGTTCCGGAGCCTTATTACCGCCGTAGTTGACCAGCGATTCGTGCAGCCCGCGAAAGCTCGATCCAGGATTGGCGCACACGTAATCGAAGTTCAGGGTCTTAATGACATCGACCATGAAATCGGACCCGGGGCGGTCCGTCGTGTATACGTCGACGCGAGCAGCCGGGGAAGATTTCTCGTTCGCAGACAGCGCGGCGGAAGGCAACGGCGTCGCAGCGTGGTCGCCAACCGCACGTTCCGGCGCTTGCGCTTCGGCAGCCTGGGTACTTATCGCCAGAGACGCGGCGCCAGCCGCCGCACTGGCCACCGCCCCCGCCGCGCCTTTCAAAAATCCGCGCCGCCCGACTGGAGTCTTCCTGGCCATTTACATCGCCTCCCGGCTCTGAGAATCAAATTAGCATTATTCCCGCCAGGAGGCGCGCAATGTCGGTGAAAGATTCGATTCGGGCAGCGTGGCATTGCGGTTGCCCGCAAAAACAAGATCCGCGGAGGAACCTAAAAGGGCGGTTCCCCCGCGGCTGCCGGCAAGGTCATCACTCCGTTACTTAGCCGGCGAATTCATACGGTAAAAATTGTTAGGTCCGGGATTAGGGCTGTCCCAGGCTTGATACAAATACGCGCTCGCGAGCCCGATGCCGATGATCGCGGTGATCACGGTCATGGTAATGCCCCAGTGATCGATCGCGGTCAGACGGTGAGCCAGCGAAGTCTGTTTGGCGATCTCACCTTCTTCGCCGGGTGCGAGATGGATAACGTCTTCTTCCTGGTGTGTCGCGAGAACCCGGCGGTAAATCGCCAGAACCAGCGTGGCAGCTCCGAGGACGATCCAAACCGAAAGAATAAATGTTGCGCTCATGTGTGATGGCCTCCTTAAACCTGCCTACTACAAGGCATTCGATCCTCCAAACTCATTCACCCGTAACATCAATAGTTTGGAAAGTAGCTGCGGAGTGCTGTTGGGGGATTGCGCTCACCTCGACCCACCACTCCGCGCATTGCAGCGCAGGCTTGACCCAAGCGAACCCGGGCCGTAACCTTAGCGGTATGAGTGCTATTATTCTCAAGGTCAACGGCCAGACCCACACCTTGGATCTGGACCCCGCCACTCCTCTGCTCTATGCGTTGAGCGATGACCTGGCGCTGCGCGGCCCCAAGTTCGGCTGCGGCCTGGGACAATGCGGCGCGTGCACGGCCATCGTAAACGGAACCGCCATGCGATCCTGCGTAACGCCGGTAAGCTTGGTTGCGGGCAAAGAAATCGTTACGCTCGAAGGGCTGGGCACACCCGAAAATCCCCACCCGATTCAGAAAGCCTTCATCGATGAGCAGGCCGCCCAGTGCGGATTCTGTGTGAACGGGGTGATCCTGACCGCTAAGGCCTTCCTCGACAAGAATCCGAAAGCCAGCGAGGCGGAAATCCAACAAGCTTTATCCACCGTGCTCTGCCGCTGTTTCACGCACGTGCGGATGCGCGAAGCCATTCAGCGCTACGCGAAGGAGGTGGCAAAATGAAAACCGCAGCCATGACTCCCGGCGCGCAGGCAGCATGGAACCGCCGCAACTTCCTCAAGAGCGCAGGCGTGCTGATCGTCGGCTTCCGCATGGCCGGAGGCGACGCCGCTCAAGCGCAGTTCGGTCAAGCCCCGCTCCCCGGCGCGCCCCCGATGGACCAGGTGGATTCCTGGATCGCCATCGCCGCCGACGGCAGCATCACTGCTTATAGCGGCAAAGAAGAACTGGGCCAGGGCATCTCGACCGCGCAACAGCAATTGGTTGCCGAAGAACTGTCCGTGCCCTTCGATCGCGTGAAGCTGATCTACTGCGATACCGCTCTGACGCCCGATCAAGCGTATACTTCCGGCAGCCAATCGCACCCCGCCAATTTCAATCACGCGAATCTCGCGCAAGCCTGCGCCACCGCGCGCGAGGCGCTGTTCAAACTCGCCGCGCAAAGGTTGCAGGTTCCCGTCGATAAGCTGGTCGCGTTTGACGGTCACATTGCTCCCATGCGCGACTCCATGACGCTGATCTCGTACGCGCAACTCATCGCCGGCAAGAAGCTGAACCTGACCATCGACAAAGCCGCCAAGCGCAAAAATCCGCGTCAGTGGACCGTTCTAGGAAAACCCATCGGCCGTCCCGACATGCCCCTCATGGCAACCGGACGCTTCGAGTATGTCCACAACGTGCGCCTGCCCGGGATGCTGCACGGCCGCGTGGTGCGTCCGCCCGCGGTCGGCGCCACGCTCATCAGCGTCGACGAAAGCTCCGTCAAGAATATGCCGGGCGTGGTCAAAGTCGTCACGCGCAAGAATTTCGTGGGCGTGGTGGCGGAGAAGCCCTGGCAGGCAATCCAGGCGGCCGAGAAGTTGAAGGTCTCGTGGACCCCCGGCACCGGCCTGCCCAAACAGTCGGAATTTTACGATCACCTGCGCCAGCAGCCATCGCACGACATCAAGCTGCTCGATTCAAAGAACACCCAACAGACGCTGGCCTCCGCCGCAAGCGTTCACAAGTCCACGTACTATCATCCCTACCAGATGCACGGCTCCGTCGGCAGCTCCTGCGCGGTGGCCGATGTGCAAAGCGACAAAGCCACCATCTATTCTCCGACGCAAGGAGTCTGGTACCAGAAGACCGCGGCGGCAATGATCACCGGACTCAAGCCCGAAAACGTGCACGTGATCTTCCGCCGCGGATCGGGCTGCTATGGCTTGAACGGCGCCGATACCGTTACCTACGATGCCGTGGTCCTTTCGCAAGCCGTAGGCAAACCCGTGCGCGTCCAGCTTTCGCGCAAAGACGAAATGGCCTGGGAAAATTACGGCAACGCCTGGGTGATCGAGGAACGCGCCGGCCTCGACGCGAAAGGCAACATCATTGCCTGGGAGCACGAATCCTGGACGCCGGGCTTAGGCAACCGGCCCGGCCCCTCGACTCCCGGCAACGTGATCACAGGCATGCTCATCGGCTACCAGCCCGCGCCTTTCACCCCGGGACCCGCCGCGGAGCCCAGGCGCTACAGCAACAGCAGCAACGGAATTCCGTCTTACATGATGGGGAACATCGATGGAGTCGCCGGCGGCACCGGAGCGATCAAAAGCGAGAGCGTGATCGTCCACAACGTGCTGTCGCCCTTCTGGACCGGCCCTCTGCGCTCCCCCGCCCGCTTGCAGAATACCTTCGCGCATGAAAGCTTCATGGATGAACTGGCGTCGAGCATCAAGGCCGATCCAGTCGCATTCCGCCTGCGCCACTTGCGTGACCCGCGCCTGATTGGAGTGCTCGAAGCCGCCGCCAAAGCCGCGAAATGGGAAGCGCGTCCTTCGCCCCATCCCAACAATCCCAGGACCGGCGTGGTCACCGGCCGCGGTGTCGCCTGCGTCGCCTATGAAGGCGACAACGGATATACCGGCATCGTAGTCGAGGTCGAAGTGAATCAGGATACCGGCAAGGTAGTCGTGAAGCGCATCTGGGCCGGCATCGACGTGGGCCCTGTCTCGAATCCCAACGGCTTGCGCAATCAAGCCGAGGGCGGCGCGCTGCAAGGCATGAGCCGCGCGCTCGGCGAGCAAGTCACCTGGGACGACCAGAAGGTCACATCGGTCGACTGGCGAACTTATCACTCGCTGCCGCTCGGCATCGAGCTTCCTAAAATCGAGTGCGTGCTGATGAACCGCCCCGATGACGAGGCCACCGGAGCCGGCGAGACCGCCATCACCGTGATGGCCGCAGCCATCGGCAACGCCATCTTCGACGCCACCGGCGCGCGCCTGCGCCAGATTCCCCTCACCGCCGAGCGCGTGAAAGAAGCGCTCAACGCGCGAGTCTGAACGCCACACTCAGCCCTGAGCGCGGCGCCAGGCTTAAACGCCCGCGCGGGCTTGAACGCTGCGCCCAGGCATCGAATATTGCGATAGTGGACGCATGAACCTTCTGCTCGCCGTAGATGCCTCCTCCGCCAGTCAAGCCGCCGTCGATCAAGTCGCGGCGCGTCCCTGGCCCGCCGGTTCGCTGGTCCAAGTGTTGACGGTGGTCGAGCGCATCGAGCCTTGGGCGCTGGGATCAATCGCCGCGGAAATTGAAGCGCGTGCCGGGCTCGTAGCGGAAGCTGCCGCCAAGCGCTTGCGGGAGCATGGACTGAAGGCTGAAAGTACCGTGGCGAAGGGCGATCCCAAGACGGTGATCATCGATCATGCGGCCGCCATGCACGCCGACCTGATCGTGCTGGGCGCGAGCGGCTTGGGCGCCGTCGAACGCTTCCTCTTGGGGAGCGTATCCCGCGCCGTGCTGCGCTTCGCCCCGTGCTCCGTGGCACTGGTACGCGAACCCGCCGCGGTCGCAACTTCGGGACTGAAAGTATTGCTGGCGGTTGATGGATCGGACGGCTCGCGCCATGCAATTGAAGCGGTCGCGGCGCGCCCCTGGCCCAGCGGCGCAGAAATCCGCGTATTGAGCGTCGTCGAACTCAACATGTCCGCTCTGCAAGGCGCGTTCGAAATCCCGGGGCTCGATACCGAGCATCTGGAATCGCAACGCGCCGCAGCCATGAAGCGAACCGAGGAAGCCATCGACTCAGCAAGAAAAACTCTGGAAGCGGCCGGCCTGACCACCTCGGAATCGATTTCTGTTCTGGCAGCCAGTCCCAAAGAGGTGATCCTCCAGGAGGCCGCCGCCTGGCCCGCCGATTGGATCGTCCTCGGCTCCCACGGCAGCAGTGGACTCAGCCGTTTCCTGATCGGCAGCACTTCTGAGACTGTGGCGACGCACGCCGTCTGCTCGGTCGAAGTGGTTCGGAAAAGACCGCCGGCTTAAGCGCTTAATGGATGGCCGTCAGTCGGCCTTGGTAGTGGTGGCGGGCTTGGATTCGGTCTTGGTGTCGCTCTTGCTTTCACCAGACTTCTTCTCGCCCGAATCTTTATCGCCGGTCTTTTTATCGCCCGACTGGCCTTCGCCGTCTTTCGAAGCCAATGCCTTCGCTTCGGAATCCTTGGAATCGCCCGACTTGCTGCTCCCATCGGCAGCGGGCTTCATTCCGCCCTTGCCGTAATCGGTGACGTACCAGCCCGTGCCCTTGAGCTGGAATGCCGGAGCCGAAAGCAGTTGCTCCAGTGTTCCGCCGCAGCCCTCATGCTCAGTAAGCGGCGGATCGGAAAACTTCCGGATCACTTCGATTTTCTTTTCACACTTGGAGCAGCGATACTCGTACAGCGGCATGATCGGTGTCTGTGATTTCTAAGGCAGTGAAAGCGCGCGCTTCATCAATTCGTCGGTAGCCGGCTTTTTATTAGTGTCGTCCGCAACCGCATCGGCAAGGCTGTCGTCGGCGGCGCCATCCGCCATTGCCACATCCGCTTCGGCCTGCAGAATATTGGGCGTCACGCCGTTATCCTGAATCGACTTCCCGTCCGGCGAATAATACTTCGCCACCGAAAGAATCACCGCGCTGCCATCGTTCAACGTCACGGCCTTGCGGATGGCCGCGTCGCCGTAGGTCCGTTCGCCCACCAGTTGAGCGCGTTTGGAATTGAGCAGCGATGCCGCGGCAATCTCTCCGCCGCCCGCCGTCGAGCGGTTCACGATCACCACCAGTGGCAGTTTGGTCACAGCCTTCGATGCCTGCGCTTCAAACTCCTGCTTCGCCGATTTCTGTCCCAGCGTGTAAGTGATCAGCCCGTGGTCCTGAAACAGGTTGGCCAGAGCGATTCCTTCTTCATCCGCGCCGGTGGAGCAATGCCGCAGGTCCAGCACCAGTTTCTTCGCGCCTTGTTTTTCCAGCGCGGAGATCTGCTCCGCCACTTCTTTCACGCGGCCGGGCATCAGCCCCTGCACCTGGATCACGCCCGTCTGCCCGTCCATTCTTCCGGTCACGTCCGGGTAGACAAGCGTCGCCCGCACCACGCTGATCTTCTTCGCGTCGGTTTGCGCCACGCGCAATACGCCGAATTCCACGGTGCTGCCGGAATCGCCCTGCAGCAACTGCTCGGCGAATGCCGGCGGCATATCGCGCGTCGAAACTTTATTGATCGATTCGATCACGTCGCCCGTGCTGAAGCCGGCCTTCTCGGCGGGCGAGCCCGGAATCGCGTCTTCCACCGACATGTAACCGAACCGCTTGGCCAGCAGCAGCCCAACATCGGCTCTCGTCGAATCCTTGGCCTTCAAATACTGCTTGTATTGATCCGCGGTCAGATAGCTGGCATGCGGGTCGAGTGCCTCCAGCATTCCGTTGATCGCACCCGCCGTCACCGCCTTCATGTCCGGCTCTTCCACGTAATCCGCCTTGATTCGCGACAGCACTTCGCTGTAAACGCCCAGGTTCGTGTAGGGTGCATCAGGCGATGCGCTCCGGCCTACTGCCCCGAACAGCAGCAGCGCCACCAGTCCGGAAGAAAACGCGACCACGAGGAATTGGAAACGGCGACTCATAAGGTGGACTCAGCCATGCCTTTCTTTCTACAGCATACCAGAACCGATATTATGGTCTTTCCAATGGAAATTTACCTGCTTCGCCATGGCATTGCCGAGGATCGCTCGGCCACCGGCCGCGACCCCGACCGCCGCCTCACCGACGAAGGCCGCGCCAAACTGCGCCGCGTCCTGGAGCGCGCCCATCAAGCCGGGGTCCGCCCATCGTTGATCCTTTCGAGCCCCTACCGGAGGGCGCTCGAAACCGCCGAGATCGCCGCCCACGAGCTAGGCTACGAGGGAAAGATCGTGCGCATTCCTGCCCTGACGCCCGACAGCTCCCCGCAACAAGTCTGGGAGGCCATCCGCGAGCACCGCACCGAATCGGCCCTGCTCCTCGCCGGCCACGAACCGTTATTTTCCGCGACCGTGGCCCATCTCCTCGGCTCCGCGCATGCCATGGTCCACTTCCGCAAAGGCGCGATCGTGCGCATCGACATCGAAACCACCGGCCCCACCCCCGCAGGCGTCCTCGAATGGATGCTGACCGCGAAACTGGCCTGACCGAGCAGATTATATTTTTCTTATCTGTGTGTATCTGTGTTCATCTGTGGGCCGATATTTTTCGGTCTTTGAAACAGTTATCGCGGAGCCGGCCGCAAGTCTTCGGAGCTGAAGCTCAGATCGCGGTCGAGCACCAGCTCCATGGTGGTTCCCGCCGGCAGCACGACCTCGGGGCCGCGCGAGCTGAGTACGCCCGCCAAACCCGCAACAGCGCCCGCGGCGGCGCCGATGCCCGCGCCTAGTCCGTAATGCCCGGTTGCGGCGCCCGCAATGGTTCCGATGCCGGCTCCAGCGGCAGTGGTCTCGCCCACCGTCTTCGCGTCGCCAGACTTGTTCCCTTCTCCTTCAATGCGGCCCTCGGAGCGGTCCAGGTCGCCGCGCGTATCGGCGCTGGCGGCGCGCGAGCGGAAGTCGCGCGTGACGCCATTGGGCAGCGTAAGCGTGTCGAAACGAAGATTCAGCGCCGCTTTTCCTTTGACACGGCCGGCCTGCTTCGACTCGGTCACCGTCCCCGTCACATAGCTGCCCCGCGGGATTAGCAAGCGTCCGTCGACGAAGACCGGCACGGCAGTTTCGAGATACACGCGGTCTCCCGGGGCGGTGCGTTTGGTGTTCACCGAGTTGGTCAGGCGCAGCAGAATCCGCGTGCCCCGATCGACCACATATTCCGTGGGCGCGGGCGGCGCAGGTTTCGCCGGGAGCAGTGTTCGCGTGGTGGGCACTTCAGGCGCAGCCGAACCCGCGCGATTGTAGACCAATGTCGATTCGGTTTCGTTGCTCAGCCGCACGATGGTCCGGCGGATGGTCAGAGTGTTGCCATCGCGCGAGCGCGCCCAGTGCTCCATCACGGTATAATTCTGCGGCCCGCTCACAATCGTGTTCACCAGCAGCGCCGCGCCTTCCCACTTAGTGGTGGTGCTGAAGTCCGAGTCGCCCGCCCGTCGCTTCTCGGTGCGGCCATCCAAAGGATAGATTGCTGGAGTGGTTGCGCTGGCCGACCACGTGAGCGAAGCAGCGTTCTGCTCCACCTTCAAAGCCGGATCGCCGGGAACCGAACTCAGAATCTCACTGCGCGCGGAATTGAGATTCCAAGCGCCTGAAAAATCCTGGTTGTATTGCGCGGTGGCCGCCTGCAAGGTCAGCAGAAACGCGACGAGGGATACCCCAAACAGGCGCATGAGTTTTGATAATGATGTGGGATTTACGGTCACGTGTCAAGCGTTTTTATTGCAAAAATGGCTTCGTAATTATACCGAGCTTGGGGCCGTAATTTTTCATATCCGTGTCCATCTGTGTTCATCTGTGGCCCAATTTTTAGAGTCCTTGCGGATCACCCACTCCTCGCACCTCCATCCCGCCCCTATTCAGTCACTTCGCTCTCTGACTTTCCGTCGTTCGCCGTGCCCTGCCGCATAATTCAGACGTAGTTCGAGCCTGCGCAGGCCGATCGTTGCAGTTTGGTGAAATCCGCGCCCGCGAAAGCGGGCTAGCCGCCCCGGAAATATTGAGGAAAGGGCGGGACACGGAAGAGAATCGATTCTCTGGTTGATACGGACGTCGCGAAAGTGGCGCGAGGTGACCGCGAAAGGAAATAGGAGAGGGCATTGAAGGTTGATTCGGACACTTTTCTAAGACCCCAGCCGCCTGTTTCCTTCACCCCCGGCGGGTTGCTTACGTAAGCAGCCCGCCGCGGGACGATCGAAAATTCCCATCCGCACAGCACACGTGTCTTTCCACTCACAGCCGCCTCGCACTCGCGTGATAATCTGAGATTTCCCATGTCTGAACGCGTGTCCGATGAACAGCGGCAATCTCCCGGCCCCGGCTTCGCGCGTCTGGTCGAGATCATGGCGCGCCTCCGCGCCCCCGGCGGCTGCCCCTGGGATCGCGAACAGAACTTCGACACCATCAAGCCGTATCTCCTCGAAGAGACGTATGAAGTGATGGACGCCATCGACGCCCGCGATTGGGAGGGCCTCGCCGACGAGCTCGGCGACCTCCTGTTGCAAGCCGTTTTCTTCGCGCAGATGGCCTCCGAGGAAGGCCGCTTCGATATCGCCGATTCGCTGCTCGCCATCAACAGCAAACTGGTGCGCCGCCATCCCCACGTCTTCGCCGATGGAGACGCAAAGACCTCCGGCGATGTCCTCCGCCGCTGGGACGAAATCAAGGCAGTCGAAAAAGAAAGCAAGGCCGGGCCCCTTCCCAAAGGCCTGCTGACGGGCGTTCCGCGCTCCCTCCCGGCTTTGGTCGAAGCGCAAAAAATCGCCGCCAAGGCCGCCGGCGCCGGTTTCGATTGGGAAAACATCGAGCAGGTATTCGACAAACTGCGCGAGGAACTCGCCGAGATCGACGTCGCGCGCGCCGCCGGCAACCCTGCCGAAATCGAGGACGAAATCGGCGACCTGCTATTCGTCGTGGTCAACATCGCGCGCTTCTTAAAGGTCGATCCCGAGCAAGCCCTGCGCAAAACCAACCGCAAATTCCGCCGCCGTTTTTCGCAGGTCGAAGAGGGCCTGGCCGCTCAGGGCAAAACACCGCAGCAAGCTTCCATCGATGAAATGGAGGCGCTGTGGCAAGCCGCCAAGCACAGCGAAGTATGATCACCGTCCGCGCGCTCGTCGGCCGCCATGAATACGCCGACGCCGTTCAGCTCCAGCGCATGGTCTGGGGCTGGGAAGACCTCGACATCCTGCCCGTCCGTTTCTTTGTGGTGGCCCGCGACATCGGCGGGCAAGTGCTGGGCGCGTTCGATGGCGATTTCATGTGCGGTTTTTGCGTCGCGATCCCCGGCGTTCACCCCTCCGCTTCCAACCACGGCGCCCCTTATTTGCACAGCCACATGTTGGGCGTGCTGCCGGAGTATCGCGATGCCGGCGCCGGCCGCATGCTCAAGCTGGCCCAGCGCGAAGACGCGCTCGCCCGCGGTTTCGACCTGGTCGAGTGGACCTTCGATCCTCTCGAGCTCAAGAACGCCTATTTCAATATCGAAAAACTGGGTGCCGTCATCCGCCACTATCTTCCGAATCACTATGGCATCACCACCAGCAGCCTCGGCGGCGGCCTGCCTACCGATCGTTGCCTTGCCGAATGGCATCTGAACCGTCCCCGCCAGGAATTAACGACACTCGCGCGCGTCCCCGTGCCCACCGGTCTCGATCGTCTCCGCCGAACCGATCCGGCTATGGTGCTTGAAGTTCAACAACGCGTCGCGCACCTCTTTCAGGAGAACCTCGCGAGCGGACTCGCCGTCACCGGCTTCGAGCGCTCCATCGACTCCGGCATCTACCTGTTCTCATCATGGCCTTCCGAATAGACCGCATCGTCCTCCGCCAGATCCAGATGCCGCTGGTGCATTTCTTTGAGACCAGCTTCAGCCGCACCTACCAGCGCTCCATCGTTCTGGTCGAAGTGATTTCTGGAGGCCTTTCCGGCTGGGGCGAAGTCACCGCCGGCGAACATCCCTTCTATAACGAGGAGTGGACCGCATCCATCTGGCCCATTCTCACCGATTATGTTGCGCCGCGCGTTCTGCATCATGATTTCGAGACCGCCGACGAAATCTGCGCCCGCACCGAACACATCCGCGGCCATTACATGACTCGGGGCGGTCTCGAAGCCGCGGTCTGGGATCTCGAAGCCCGCCGCGCCGGTATCCCGCTCGCGCAGCAAATCGGCGGAGGCGCGCGAACCCACGTCCCCTGCGGCGTCTCCATCGGCATTCAGGATTCCGTCGCGCAGCTTCTCGAAAAGATTCAGACCGAAGTCGACGCCGGCTACCAGCGCATCAAGATCAAGATCAAGCCCGGCTGGGACATCGACGTAATTCGTCAGGTGCGCGACAAATTTCCCGATATTCTGCTTATGGCCGACGCCAATTCGGCTTACACTCTCGCTGACACCGCGCATTTAAAACGTTTAGACGAGTTCCACCTGATGATGATGGAACAGCCGCTGGCGCATGACGACATCATCGATCACGCCATCCTGCAGGCGCAGATTGAAACGCCGATTTGCCTCGACGAATGCATCCGCACGCCGCATCACGCCGAACAAGCCATCGCCCTGCACGCCTGCCGCGTCCTCAATATCAAGCTCGGCCGCGTCGGCGGCTTCCACGCCGCCAAACAAATTCACGATTTCGCGCACGCCCATCGCATTCCGGTGTGGTGCGGAGGCATGCTTGAATCCGGCATCGGCCGCGCGCACAACATTGCACTTTCGACGCTCCCCGGCTTTACGCTCCCCGGCGACGTCTCCGCCAGCAAACGTTATTGGACCCGCGATATCATCGCGCCGCCCGTCGAAGTTTCTCCCGAAGGCACCATTGCCGTTCCCACCACACCGGGTTTCGGTTATGAAATAGATTTGGATTACCTCCAGAGCATCACCGTGCGCCAGGAAGCCATCTCTTGAAATCCGGCGGCTTCCTGTCGCTGCTGCGCGCCAACCGCAACTACCGCTTTGCGTGGGTCGGCCAGATCGTCAGCGAGGCGGGCGACAATTTCAACAACGTCGCGGTCTTCAGTCTGGCGCTCGCCAACACCCGCTCGGGCTTGGTAGTCGCGGCCATCCTGCTTTCGCGCGCCGTCTCCATGCTCCCGGCCGGACCCATCGCCGGTGTGTTGCTCGATCGCATGGACCGCCGCCGCATCATGATTCTGAGCGACCTGGTGCGCGCCGTCATTGCGCTCTGCTTCATCTTGGCCATTCCCTTGGGCCGCACCTGGCTGCTCTACCTGCTGAGCGGTTTGCTGATGTTCGCATCGCCGTTCTTCACCAGCGGCCGCGCCTCGATTTTGCCCACTATCGCCACCCGCGACGAGTTGCACACCGCCAACTCGCTCACACAGCTTACGCAATGGACCGCGCTCGCCGTCGGCTCTTTTCTCGGCGGCATCTCGGTCCTCGGCGGCTATCACCTGGCGTTCGCC
>Ga0207695_10004454_pt1 | contig 19087 bp, 17 predicted proteins | sample KBSC54metaG_FD_184354 | JGI IMG/M metagenome (GOLD analysis project Ga0207695, IMG submission 184354) | Corn rhizosphere microbial communities from Kellogg Biological Station, Michigan, USA - KBS C5-4 metaG (SPAdes) (version 2) | ecosystem: Host-associated > Plants > Roots > Rhizosphere > Soil... | reverse complement strand
GTCTATGAGCACGCTCTGTGCGTGGAGCTCGGATTGAGAAATGTCCAATTTCGGCGGCAGGTTCCAGTCAGAGTCGAGTACAAGGGGCACCGAGTCGGTGAAAGTTGCCTCGACCTGCTGGGCTCCGATCGTCTTGTCGTCGAGCTGAAGGCCGTCGAGGCGCTGGCACCGATTCACTCGGTCCAGGTCCGGTCGTATCTCAAAGCGACGGGGTGCCTTCTCGGTGATCAACTTCAACGTGCCCGTCCTTCTCCGCGGTGTTCGCCGAATCATTCTGACGCCTGACCTGGCGTCCTGGCTTCCTGGCGCTTGAGTGAACGGCATTGCCGCTAGCGCGGGCCGGCCGCCGTCAGCGGAACCTCCGGCAGTGGGCGGCGCGCCGCGATCCACTCGTCCATGTGCGACGCCAGCAGATCGAGCGGCAGCGGCCCGTTGCGCAGCACCTCGTCGTGGAACGCCCGCAGGTCGAAGGCGGCCCCGATCGTGCGCGCGGCGCGCTGGCGCAGCTCGGCGAATTGCAACTGCCCGACCTTGTAGGCCAGCGCCTGTCCCGGCCAGGCGATGTAGCGATTCACCTCGCGGACGGAATCCGCGGCCACGTCCTCGCTGGTGGAGAGCACGTGGGCGCGGAAGTAGGCGATGGCGCGCTCGCGCGACCAGCCCCGGTGGTGCAGGCCCGTGTCGACCACCAACCGCACCGCCCGCAGCATCTCGGCCCCCAGGTGATCCAGCGCCTGGACCGGCTCGGCGTACATGCCCAGCGTCTGACCCAGGCTCTCGGCGTAGAGCGCCCAGCCCTCCTCGAAGGCGGCGTAGCTGATCGTCTGCTGGAAGCGGGGCAAGGCGAGGTTCTCGTACTGCAGCGCGATCTGCAGGTGGTGGCCAGGCAGCGCCTCGTGCAGGAACAGGGTCGCCGACGCGCGCATGGGCCGGCCCTTGCCGACGTCGGCCGTGTTGACGAAGAAGATCCCGGGGCGCTCCCCGTCAGGGCTGGGGGGCTGGTACTGCGACGGCGCCGCCTCCTCCCGGAACGGCTCGACGGGGCGAACCTGGAACGGCGCACGGGGCAGGCGCCCGAACAGCGACGGCAGCCCGCGGGATACCTGCTGCCCCAGCGCCTGATACGCGCTGACCAGCCCCGCGCGCGTGGTCTGTCGGCCCGGCCCCTCCGCCAGCGCGCGCGCGAACGAGGGCAGGTCGCCGTACCAGTCGGCGGCGGCGCGCAGCGCCAACATCTCGCGCTCGATGCGCGCGACCTCGGCCTCGCCCAGCTCGAAGATCTGGTCGGGGGTCAGCGCGGTGGTGGTCGAGGCGCGCACGCGATAGGCGTACCAGGCGCCCCCGTTCGGCAGCGCCTCGAAGGCGGTGTCGGTCCGGCAATGCGGCCGGTACTCCTCGGCCAAGAAATTCCGCAGCCGGCGATAGGCGGGCACGATCTGGCGCTCGATGGCGGCGCGGTAGGCGGCCGCCAGACGCAGGCGCTCGCGCTCCGGCACGGCCCTCGGGAAGACGCGCACCGGCTGGAAGAAGGCGCTGGTCTCGGGATCGGTGATCAGCTGCGCGTCCAGCTGCGGCAGCAGCGTGTCGACGACGATGGTGGGTTGAACGACGCCGGCCGCGATCCCGCGCCGCATGTTCGCGATGGCGGTATCGACCCAGGTCACGAAGTCGGTGACGCGGCCCAGGAAGCTGTCGTAGTCATCCGTCGTGGCGAAGGGGTGAACGCCGCTGCCCGAGCCCATGACCGGAAAATCGACGGGTAGCCCGGAGATCTGGGTCACCGGCAGCAGGTGCTCCGGGTACGCCAGCCCCTCGAGGCGCAGGGCCAGCTCGCTGCGCAGCAGGGTCAGGCTCAGCCGCTCGTCGTCGCTGATCTTCCCCACGGCCAGCGCGTTCAGGCGGGACAGCAGGTCGGTATAGACACGCTTCTGCCGCCGGCGATGGTCGTCGCTGATGTCGATGGCCAGGTGGGCATCGTACCGGTGATCGCCCAGCGTCGTGGCCAGCACGGGATCCAGCGCCAGCGCCTGTTCGTAGTACTCGGCGAACAGCAGGTGAAGCGCCGTCGAGCCCTCCCCCTCCCCTGCCGGACCGGGCGGCGTCACCGGCCCGTGAGCGCAGGCGCTCGCACAGGCACACGCCACCAGGCCGACGCTCACGGAGCCACGCCTGTTCGCCCCCATCATGAAGCGATACTAACCGCGCCGCGCTGGGCCGGCCCGTCTCACCCGCCGGCCGGCGTCAGCGAGAACGGGTACGACACCGTCACCAGCCCCCCGCCCTGCGGCTCGGGGAACTGCCAGCGGCGCACGGCCTGGACCGTGCAGTTCTCGACGCGCGCGTTCGCCATGGACGAGCTCTGCAGCACCGACGACAGGACCTGACCGGTGCGCGCGATCATGAACTGCACGACGATCCGCCCGGCCAGCGCTGGTCGTTTGGTCAGCTCCTGCTCGTAGCAGAACTTCACCTCGTTGATGTGGCGGCGCACGATGCGCCGGATGATCTCCTTGTCCAGCGCGCCGCGCACGCCGGGCTCCCCAATCAGGATGTCGGGCGTCCTGGGGGCGGCCCGCCGCCCGAGCGTGCCTGCCATGCGACCGTAGCCGCTCTCCGTCCCGCCGGTGCCGGTGCCGTGCCCGAACGTGCGCAGCGGGCCGCCCAGCCCGATCAGCGCATCCCCCGTTCCGCCTCCTTTACTACCCGTGCCGAACATCCCCATCCCTTCCATGCCTGCCGCCTCGCCGATCCGCGTGCCGATCAGATTGCCGATCGCGTCCTCGGCGTCGGCGCCCAGCGCGGATTCGTGGCTGAAGACGGAGGCGACCGGTCCGCTCATCTTCTTGAACACGCCCAGGATGCCCGCCTCCTGCGCCCGCTGCTGGGCGGCCAGCCGTGGGTCGGGGTTGTCCTTCGGCCCTTTCACCGCGTACGCGCGATCGTGATGGGGGGACGTCTTCCTTCCCATCGCGCCCTCCTCACCCGCGGCGCGCGCCGCCGACTGGCCGCCCGGCGCGCCCGGCTTCGCCGGCACGGGAAAGATCTCCATCTTCTGCTCGGGCGGCATGATGCGGAACGTGATCAGGTGGTTCTCGTTGCTCATCAGGTCCAGCGACAGCGCGCGCGGATCCGGCGGCACCGAGAAGACGACCAGCAGGAACAGCCCCATGGCCGCGGCGGCGCCCGCGGCATAGACCGCCTCGGGACGACGCCACCAGGCGGGCGGGCGCGCGACGCGCTCTGGACCAGGCACGGCAGCGAGCAGGAACGTCGTGGCGCCGCACACCAGGCGCGCCCGCGCCCCCGGCGGCAGGCGGAAGCTGGGCGAGCCGTCGCGCGCCAGGTCCGCCAGCGAGCGAACCTCGCCGGCGATGGTGAGCCCGCCGCGCATCTGCGGTGTCGCGTTGACGACCCAGTCTTCGCCGGCGGCCGTCACCAGCGGATGCGCGGGGCCCCCGACGAAGCGGGGATCGACGGGCGCGTCGACCTCGGGCGCGGCGCCCACCAGGAACCCGCCGCGCTCGTTGGCGCGGCGCCGTCGGGCGAGCCCCGCCACCAGCAAACCGCCACCGCCGAGCAGACCGGCGAGAAAGACGACGTCGAACGCCACCGAGCCGGTCAGCGCGCGTTCGACGGAGACGCTGGCGGCCACCGCGACGAAGGCGGCCAGCGCCAGCGCCTCCAGCGCCGCGCCGGCGAGCAGCAGCCAGCGACTGCGCTCGCTTCGCCGGACCTCGTGCGGGAACGGCAGCAGCTTGGCCCCGATGCCCACGCCGCGAAACAGGGTCTGCACCGACACGGTGTGGGGCGCGGCGCCCGCCGTACCCTGCTGGTCGAGGAGGCCGCCAGGCGGGTATTCGCCATCGTCATCGAACGTGAACACACGGGCGGCCTGGACGCTGGGCATGGCACTCCTCCGGAAGGGCGGAGCCGTGGCAGGGCCACGCGGCGCCGCGGGACTGGGGCGAGCGGCGCGGAACGATTTCGCGCACGCGTCGGGCTCCCCGGCCGGCGCCGCGCAGCACGCGGGCCGGATACGCTGCTTACGACACCACTTCTCGCCGCAGGTTCCCGGGTGGTAGACGCGGGCCATGGAAACGGCGCCTCACCAGGGAGCGAACACGTACGAGGGCAGCTGTCACTGCGGGCGCGTGCGCTTTCGCGTCACGGGAGACCTGGCGAACACGGTCGACTGCAACTGCTCGATGTGCACGAAGAAGGGCTTCCTGCACCTGATCGTCGCGCCGGACGCCTTTCAGCTGTTGCAGGGCGGCGACGCGCTGACGACGTACCGGTTCAACACGATGGTCGCCAAGCACACGTTCTGCGGTCATTGCGGCATTCACCCGTTCTATGTGCCGCGCTCGCACCCGGACAAGATCGACGTGAACGTGCGCTGCCTGGCAGGGGTCGATCCGTCGCGGCTGAAGCCGCGGCCTTTCGACGGGCGCAACTGGGAGGCCGCCATGGAAGCGCGGCAGGCCGAGCCGGTCGCCTGAAGCGCGACAGCGACGAGGACCGGGAAGGCCCCGGGACTGCGCCTGCCTGGCGCCGAACGCCGGGATACAATCGACCAGCAGGGGCCGCCCCCGCCTCTAGGCGCAATGCCGTTCACTTTAAGTGAACGGCATTGCCTCTAGCCGGGTCGTCCGTCCGCCGAGATCTCCCCCCATGGCACAGGCACCGTTTCTCAGGCTGTGCTGGACAGCGTTGCTCGCGCTGGCGATCGGCTGTACCACGTCCGGCGCGCAGCGTGACGGCGCGGCGGAGGGCAGCGGCGGCGCCGCATCCGGCGGGGGGCCAGCGGCGGGGTCGGGCGGCGCCTCGGATCGGGGCGGAGCGACCGCGGCCAGCGGCGGGACCACGGCCGGCTCCTCGGGCGGCGTGAGAGGCACTGGCGGAGCCAGCGGCAGCGGCGGCCTGAAAGGTAGCGGCGGCGCCCCGGGCAGCGGGGGCCGCGCGAGCACCGGAGGCCAGGTCGGTACAGGCGCGGGGGGCGCCGGTGGCAGCAGCGCCTGCAAGCGCGGCATCGCCAGCAACACCGCGCCCACCGCCGGGCTGCGTCCCGGTGTGGGCTGGTGGTACGACTGGTCCAATCAAGGCAACCCCGGCAGCAGCGGCGTCGAGTTCGTGCCCATGATGTGGGGCAGCGCCTCGCTGAACAGCGCCATCCCGGCGGGCGCGAAGTTCCTGCTGACCTTCAACGAGCCGAACTTCCACGCGCAGTCGAACCTGACGGCCGCGCAGGCCGCCGGCTACTGGCCCCAGATCGAGACGAAGGCGGCGGGACTCCCCATCGTGGGCCCGGGCATGAACTTCTGTGGACCGGACTCGGCCTGCAACGGCACCAGCCCCTATCAGTACCTGAAGGACTTCTTCGCGGCGTGCGCCGGCTGCCAGATCGATTACGTGGCGGTCCACTGGTACAACTGCGACCTGCCGTCGCTGAAGGACTACCTGGAGCCGGGCGGCAACCTCGAGGGCTTCGAGCAGTTCGGCAAGCCCATCTGGCTGACGGAGTTCTCGTGCGACACGAGCGCCTCGAAGACCGAGCAGGAGACGTACATGCGCGCCGCCGTCCCGTACCTGGAAGGCAACCCGCACGTGTTCCGTTACTCGTGGTTCAGCGCCAGCAACATCCCCAACGCCCAGCTGCTGAACAGCGACGGCACGCTGACGCCCCTGGGCCAGGTGTACGCCGGGCTCCCCGGCGGCTGCGCCCCCTGACCGCCCTCCGGGGAGGGGGACGCGCCATGCGACGTCCGCGCCGACGCCCTTGGGGAGGTCCGGACTGGCGCCTATTTCATGTCGGGGCCTTCTGCGCTACGAAGAGTCCCGCGACACCGGATTGTCGGTTGCGCCTCCCCGCAAAATAGATAGGAACACACGATGGCCACCGAGCTGCCCGTCCTGGAATTCGTCGTCGGCAACTACAAGAACTTCAACGCCCGCGCCACGCGCGACGCCATCGTGGCCTACTGGCGCCACATCGAGAAGGGCGGCCGGATGTTCTGGGCGGTGGCGGGCGCGATGTCGTCCGCGCAGCTGGGCATCACGCTGGCCCCGGCCATCCGCGCCGGCCTGATCCACGGCCTGTCCGTCACCGGCGCGAACCTGGAAGAGTCGCTGTTCCGGCTGGTGGCGCACCACCACTACAAGGACTTCCCGGAGTACCGCTACTTCACGAAGGACGACGACACGCGGATCCTGAACGACCGCATGCGCCGGGTCACCGACACCAGCATCCCCGAGGACGAGGCGTTCCGCGCCGTCGAGCAGTACATCGTCCCCATGTGGAAGCGCGCCGCCGAGCAGAAGCAGCGCCGCTTCTGGCACGAGTACTTCTTCGAGCTGATCCAGGCCATCGATCCCAAGCTGTACCAGGGAAACGCCGACGAGTGCTGGCTGCTGGCCGCCGCGCGCGCCAAGCTGCCCATGGTCGTCCCCGGCTACGAGGACTCGACGTTCGGCAACATCTTCGCCTCGCACGTGAAGCACGGCGACGTGGGCGCCGGGATCGCGAAGTCCGGCATCGAGTACATGGCCGAGTTCTACGACAACTACCGCGAGCTGTCGGGCGGCGCCGGCGTCGGCTTCTTCCAGATCGGCGGCGGCATCGCCGGCGACTTTCCCATCTGCGTGGTGCCGTCCATCAAGTACGACCTCGAGCAGCCGGTGAAGCCCTGGGCGTACTTCTGCCAGATCTCCGACTCGACGACGTCGTACGGCTCGTACTCGGGCGCGACGCCGAACGAGAAGATCACCTGGGACAAGCTGACCGCCGAGACGCCGATGTTCGTCATCGAGTCCGACGCCACCATCGTGGTGCCGCTGGTGCTGCGCGCGCTGCTCGAATGCAAGGCGCACCCGCAGGCCGCGAACGCGCTGCTCGCGAAGGTGTAAGCGTACGCCGGAGGGTCAGCGGCGGCGCAGCAGCGCCACCAGGCCCCGGAACGGGTGGACCTGCTGGCGCAGGAACGCGCGCAGGCCCAGCACGTCGGCGTAGCCGAGCTCGACGGGGAACCGCGGGTCGGCCACGCCGGTCTCGGGATAGACCGTGGCGTCCCGGTTCAGCGTCCCGAACAGGCGATCCCACACGCTGAAGATGACGCCGAAGTTCTGGTCCTCGTGCTCGGGCCTCAGCGAGTGGTGCAGCCGGTGCGACTGCGGCGTGACCAGCAGGTAGCGCAGCACGCCGAAGTTGCTGCGCACGTTCGCGTGATAAAGGCGGGTGTACCAGGCCGCCGCCACCACGTAGGCCCCGGTCTCCAATGACGGAACGCCCAGGACCAGCAGGGGCAAGGCCTGGATCGCCATCGCCACCAGGCCGTCGATCAGGTGCACGCGCTCGTTGGTCCACTGGTTCAGGTGGCGCTGGGCGTGGTGCACCTCGTGAAACAGCCAGAAGGCGCGCACCTTGTGGCGCACCAGGTGATGCAGCCAGGCCAGGAAGTCGCCGATCACGATCCCCAGCAGCAGGCGCAGCCACGCGGGCCGCGCCGGGAGCACGCCGCCGCCCAGGAAGCGCAGGTGGTGCTGATAGGCGCCGCGCAGCGCCTGCCAGGCCCAGCCGCTGACCGCCACGAAGACGCCGATCGTGACCAGATACCAGAGCAGATCGTGCAGGAACGACGGCGACAGCGCCGCCTGCTCGGTGCGGGCGGGCCAGGCCCACTCGACGAACAGGATGGCCGCCGTGGCCAGGTAGAAGGGCGGCGAGAGAAAGACGTGGCCCAACCACTGGCCCACCGGAAACGCCAGGCGCGCGGGCAGCACGCCCGCCAGCGCGGTGATGATCTGCTCGCGCACGGCGTGATAACCGGTGACGGTGACGGCCAGGCCGCGGACCCGCAGCACGACGACGAACAGCGCAGCCAGCCCCAGCCCCAGCCCCGCGACCGCCATCACCGCCAGCAGGCCGCCGCGGCGGCGCCGCCGCGCTACCGCCAGCGTTTCCGGCGGGGTGAACGGCGACTCGACGTCGGGAGCGACGCTCATCGCGCGACCCCCTGGTGAGCGGCCGGCAGCTCCGCCTGTCCGGAAGGTGGCAAGCCCAGCAGCTCGGCGAACAGGCCCTGCCACTGCCGATCGAACCGCCGTTCGTCGAAGCCGTCTTCGACCAGGGAACGCGCCGCCGCGCCCAGCGCCCGCCGGTGCGTCTCGCTGGCCGCCAGCGCGATCAGGTGGCGCGCGCAGGCCTGCGCGTCGTCCGGATCGAACAGGTAGCCGGACCGGCCCGGAAGGACGATCTCCGGCGCCGAGCCGACCGGCGAGGCCAGCAGCGGCAGTCGTGCCGCCGCCGCTTCCAGCAGGACCAGTCCCGCGGTCTCCGTGTGACTGGACAGCACCGCCAGGTCGGCGGCCGCCAGCCACGCCGGGACGTCCTCGTGGTGTCCCACGAACAGCACCCGCTCGGCGACGCCCAGCGCGGCGGCGCGCGCCCGCAAGTCGGCGGCGTACCCGGCGTGCTCCGCGCTGGTGTCGCCCAGGCAAACGAGGACGATCTGCGCGCCCGCGCGCCCCGCGATCGCCAGCGCCCGCAACAAGACGTCGTGATTCTTGACGGGATCGATCCGGGCCACGTGCAGCGCCATCACGTCCCCCACCGGAATGCCGTGGCGCCGTCGAAAGCGCGCCCGCTCTCCCTCGCCCAGGTGCGCGCGCGCGTAGCGAGCGAGATCGACGCCGTAGTTGATGACGCGCAGCCGGTGTCGCGGATAGCCGAGCGCGATCAGCTCATCGCGCGTGGCCAGGCTGGGACAGATGGCCACCGCCCCCGACAGGCCCAGCCAGCGCAGGGCGATGGAGCGCATCAGCTGACGCCGCCTGCCTTGCGCGCGCACCGAGAAGTTGCACACCCACACCAGCCCTTTGCCCGTGCCGGCCGTCGCCAGGGCGCCGCGGAACCCGGCCGCGAAGGTCATGGCAACGCACGCCCCGACGTTCTCGTCGCGCAGCCAGCGCCGCAACGCGAGGCTGCTGCGGACCAGCGAGACGGTGTCCGCCCAGCGAATCCGCCGCGGAAAATCGAACATCTCCACGCGATCGAACTGCGACCAGCCGGGGACCACCTCGGGTCGAGAACACCCGAACAGCAGCGCCAGGTCGACGCGCGCCAGCGCCGCCGCCATGCGCGACAGCCGCCCCAGCACCGCCTCGCCGCCGCCCCGCTGATGCGGGTCCTCGTGCAGAAACGCGAGCCGCGGCTGACCGTCGGTCACCCCGCTTCTCTTAACACGCACGCGGGTGCGGCGGAGGCGGCTCAATCCGCGAGCGTGCGGTATTCCTCGGTCAGCAGATATCCGTTGCCCATGTTCGTGGCGCGCGCCAGGGCGTAGTAGTTCGCGTAGCGGAACTCCGCGCTCGACTGGTGCAGCGCGCCCGCCGCCAGATAGGCGGCGCCCCCCTCGCCGGCGCGGCTGGTCGGCGGGCCCGCCGCACGCGCCACCTGCGCCGTGACGTCGCTGAAGGCGTCGCTGATCGCGCCGGCACCCTCGGCGCGAGACAGGGCCACCAGCGACAGCAGCTGACCTCTGGCGCCGAACGTCAGCCACAGCTCGCGGGCCAGGCGGCCGACCGCGCCGGGCAACGCCGTGGTGGGCACCTGGCGACAGACCAGATCGGCGGCGGCGCCGGGGCCACAGTCGATGCCGTGGGCCGCCATGGCGGACACGACGTCGGCGCGCCGGGTCTGCCCCAGCGCGAATCCCAGCGCGGGGCGAGCCGCGGCGGGCGCCGTCCCCCGATGCGTCGATGCCCAGCGCGCCGCCGCCTGCTCGCGCTGCAGCGGCGTCGCCTGCCGATCGTAGCCGAGGGGACAGGCGCCGGGGTGTACCGCCCGCCCGAGCAGCGCCAGCAAGGGCCTGCCCGCGCGCGTGTGCGCAAAGCCGATCACGCCCACGAACGACAGCAGCAGGCCTCCCAGGACTGCTGCCGATCGTACGAGGGCCCGTCCGCGCGCGCGCGTCCGTCCGCTGTGAATGGCAGTCATGGGCGCGCTCACTTGCCGACGATGGAGGCCTTGAACGTCGGGTCGGTCACCACGGGGGCGAAGCAACTGGTGACGTCCGCCACCGGCACGCCGCTGCCGGTCAGCGCCGGAACGACGATGTTCGCGACGAAGTAATCGAACTGCGCGCCGCTGATCCCCAGGCCCGCGTGCGCGGCGGCCATGTCCTGCAGCCCGCTGTAAGCGACGCCGTCCGTGTACGTGATGCTGGTCGGACCGCCGTACGCGTACACCAGGAAGGCGGCCAGCTTGCCCTTGAAGGTCGCCGCCGGATCCGTGGTCGAGGGCGGCATGCCGGTGCCGATCTTCGTGAACGAGTCACCCAGGTTCGTGGTGCCGTTGGCGCCCAGCTCGGCGAAGACGTTGGCCACGATCGCCTCGTTGACGGCGACGAACGCCGTGGCGCCGTAGGTGTCGAAGGCGTCCTTCCCGCTGCTGGTGCACTTCAGCGCCGCCCCGGGTGCGGCGCTGGCGGGCGCCTTGCTGTCGTCGTCGCTACAGGCGAGGCCGCCGCTGAGGCTGAGGGCGACGGCGATCAGGGAGATGACTTTGGACATGTGGACCCCTTCCGTGTTTGGGCGCTGCATCCGGCCCCACGCGAGGGGCGCGATTTACATGAGAAGCGCTGCATTCACGGATACGCGGGGGAACAGGCAACGGATCGCCACAATCGCCTTCCTGAACGAATGAAACACTGAAGGCGCGAACGGTCGTCCTCCGCCGGAGCGTCGTCGTAACGCACGCCAGGCGTGCGTTACCAGCGCTTCCCTCTCCCACGCGGCGCATACACCCGGTGGGGCGTGAACGCGCCGCGGTCGCGAACGGTTACAGCTTCAGGTGCGCCGTGTGGCGTTCGTCGTCGTCGGAAGGGGGGCGTGATCCCGTCACGTAGGCCTTCGCCGACTCGAACAGGTATTTCAGGCCCGCCCCGCCGGACATGTCCCAGTACGCAGCCTCGCGGGGCTCGACGATCAGGATGCTCAGCGAGGGGTCGTCCTTGCCTTGCGGAAACCAGATCTTCCAGTCCTCGGCCCACAGGCGGTCGATCAGGGCCCGATCCCGCGTCACGCGCGCGCGGCCGGACAGGGAGATGAACTGCCGCTTGTCCTGCATGCTGACGTTCACCTCGGCGTGGCTCTGCAGGTCGGCGACCTTCCCCGAGTCGATGGCGGTCGAGAAGTACAGCACCTCGTCGGCCGGGTCGTGCCCCTGCTTGGCGATGGCCAGCGGCCGCGAGCGCAGCCCGTCGGGGCCGTGCGTGACCAGCATGGCGGTGTCGAACTCGGCGATCAGCTTGCGCAGCCGCTCGCGCTTCTCCGCGTCGGAAATGTGGTTGGACATGGGTGACCTCCGCGGGCAGGTCCCTGCATGTCCCCTGCCAGCGCGGGGGCGTGGGGGCCGCGGTCACCCTGCCGTGGTTGGCGCCGCCCTGGCCACGACCCAGGACACCACGTCGGCGATCACCCGATCGCGCTCGGGCTCCATGAACATCTCGTGGTACAGCTCGGGGTAGCGGCGCTGCTCCAGCAACTGCGCGGGCGCGGCCGCCGCGAAGTCGTCCTGCGCCCGCGTCGAGACGATCCGGTCCTCGCCTGCGGTCAGCAGCAGCGTCGGGACGGTCAGCTTCGGCGACAGGGAGAGGATCCGTCGCTCGCCCTGCTCGGCCGTCCTGAACCAGCGCGCCGTCGCGACGTGGTGAACCAGCGGATCGCGCACGAACGCCGCGCGGATGTCCGCGTTGCGCGACACCATGTCGGCGGTGATGCCGTTCGGGACCTGCACGCGGGGAAACAGCGGCCCGAACACCGTGTTCACCACGCGCTTGTACCAGGGGATGGGGACGATGATCTCCAGCATCGGCGCCGCCACCACCGCGCACACCGGCAACGGGTGCTCCGCCGACGCGCCGGCCAGCAGGTAGTCGAGCGTGATGGCACCACCCTGGCTGTGCCCGATCAACGCGAAGGGAACACCGGGGAAAGGGTCACGGGCCCGCGCCACCACCTGCCCCAGATCGGCCCCGTAATCGGCGAAGTCGCGCACGTAGCCGCGCCGGCCCGTCGAGTGACCGTGCCCGCGGGCGTCGTACAGCGTGACCGCGCAGCCCGCCTCGACGAACGCCTGGGCAAGGTGGCGGAACGGCGCCCCGTAGGACGAGAAGCCGTGCGTGAACACCACCACCGCGCGCGGCGCGCCCGCCGGCACGAAGTGCTCGAGGTGCAGCCACTCGTCGTCCGGCGTCTGCAGCAGCTCGTCGCGCTGGGGCGGCGGCGCGCCGATGGGGCGGCCGCCGTCGGTGGGAACCCCCACGGAGCGCATCACGCCCCGTCCCCGTGCCGCTGCGGCCCCGCGCTGCTCATCGTCGAGACGATACGCCAGGGGCGACCACTTCGTCAGTCATCCTCGCAGCGCATGTGCAGGCGGACGGGGCGGGACGCAAGCTCCTGGAGGGCCGGCACGGCCTGGAAGCGGGCGTTCACGCGGGCCGCTTCTGGTAAGCGGCGAGGTCGGGCGTCCCGCCGGCATTTGACGAAGCGCCGCCGGCCTCGTAGGTCGGTGTCCAGGAAGGAGCCCCACCATGCCCGCACGAACCTCACGACCGCCGCTCCTGCTCGGCTGGACCCTGTTCAGCCTGGCTCTGGTCGCGGCCCCGGTCGTCGCCTCGGCCGACGACAAGGCCGCGCCCCCCAAATCCGGCAGCACGGCCAGCGGGAACTCGGTCACGGAAGGCTTCCGCAGCCTGGGCCAGCAGATCTCCGACCCCAAGACGCTCGACCGCATCAAGGGCCACGAGCAGGAGTTCGAGAAGAACGTCAAGACGACGCGCGATCAGCAGCGCCAGAACCACCCCGGCGAGCTGCGCGCCACCGACGCCACGGACATGGCCACCGATCCGAAGATGGGCGGCCGGGGCAAGACCGCAGCGAAGACGACGACCACCGCGCCGAAGGCCGCTCCGGCGCCGAAACACGCCACCCCCGGCAAGAGCGAGAGCACCGCTTCCGCCACCACGACCGCGCCGCCCAAGGCGCCACCTCCCGCCGCGGCCCCGGCGAGGTAGGCCGCCCCCTGCGGGCGATGGACCGCGGACGACAGATCGCCCCGGTCACTGCGCCGCGATCCATTCCAGAACGCACGCCATGTCGGCGCTGCTCAGCGCCGTTCCGGCGAGGGGCATCTGGGCGCCGCAGGGCGGATGGGTCGACAGCTTGGTGTACAGCAGGCTGGTCTCGGGGCTGGTCGGGTTGGCCAGCACGCCCGAGCACTCCGTTCCGTTGACGCCGACGACCCGCGCGGCGACGCCGGCCGACACGAGGTCCAGGTTCTGCTGGGGCGCGAGGGCGCCGTGGCAGCCGCTGCTGCCGCACTGGGGTTGGAAGATGCGCGTGACGACGTCGCCGCAGGCGCCGCTGGTCCCGTCCAGGGGGACGGTGTCGGTGCCCGAGTCGACCAGAAAGCGTTCCTTGTCGGTCAGCGTGCCCGGACATCCCGTCGTCGCCACGAGCAACAGCGCCACCGGCAGGACGCGCCGCCAGAGATCAGTGCGCATGGCGCACCCCCAGGCCGACCTGGAACTGTTGATCGAGGGCGCCGCCGGCGACCAGCGCGTCCCCCACCTGGGGGGCGAAGCTGGCGAAGTAGCGCGTGTAGCGCCCGGCCAGGCGCAGCTCGAGGGCGGTCGTCAACCGCAGCGACACGGTGGCGTCACCGTCCACTCCGGCGACCTTCGGCGCGCGAAAGCGGTCGTAGATCTGCCCGCGCGACAGCGCCACCAGGTACCCGGCGCCGAACAGCACGGAGACCCGGTCGGTGAGGAACACCCGGCCGTCCGCGCCGAAGCGCAGGCACACCGTACGCGCCGACGGCACCAGCGCGCCGACGTCGTGGTCGGTCTGCAGGTCGAAGTCGTCGGCGTCGACGCCGGCGGCCACGCCCAGCTCCTTGAAGCGCGGCGTCCGGAAGAGAAAGCGCTGGCGCAACTCGCCGCCGAAGCGCGTCCACCTGGTATCCAGGTGCGCGCCCTGGGTCGTGGACGAGCCGACGGCGAAGGCGCGACTGAAGCGGCCGCGCACGCCGACATCCTGCAACCCGGGGATACCGGTGCTGGCGAACGGGTAGACGTCCATTCCCACGGTGGCCAGCGGCACGGCCGCCAGGTGATAGGCCTGCGGCGGCGCTCCGATGGGATCGCTGTACGTGAAGTCGCGCCGGCCGACGTCCAGGCTGGCCATGACGGCCACCTCGCTGCGCCCATCCGCCAGGCGCTGCGCTTCCAGACGTCCCAGGACCAGCTCGACGTCGCTCGGTTCGGCGGCGCGCGGCGGTCGCGCCGATCGCACAGGGGTGTTGTCGCTGCTGGCCTCGACCGCCACCGGGGGCGTCGCCGGTCGCGCGGAGACGGCAGCGACCGGTGCGGGCGCACCCTCGCCGTCCGGGGCGGGCGGCGCCTCCGCGGGCGGACCCGCGCTGTCGGGGGGCAACGTGTCTGGGCGCTCGCCGCTCGGTGAAACGTCGGCGGGCCTGTCTGGCGTCGTGTCTTGCTTCGTGTCGGGCTTGCTGGACGAAGGCTGGTGCCCGCGCTTGTGGTGCCGCGCGGGCGCCGCCAGCGCGGCGGGCGAAAGCAGGAACATCACGGCCAGCGCGTGAACGACGCGCGCGCGCCGGAGGTCCCGCGCCCTGTTCCCGTCAGGACAGCGCCGCACGAACCACGACACCGGACGTGATCTGATCGTTCACCTGCACGTCCGTCAGGCCGACCCCAACGCCCAGGGTCTTCGCCATCGAGGCCAGGGTGTCGGTCGCCAGCAGATCGCCGCCGTCCGACGCCTTCCCCGACGCGGAGTCGATGCTGGCGGCGTGCCCCCCCGGCACGATGCCGCCGATGACACCGCCCTTGAAGGCCTTGCCGATCATCAGCGACACCGAGTGGGACGCGTTGTGCCCGCGGCCGTTCAGCGTGTCGAACGTGCGCCCGAAGACGTGGACCGACGCGAACGTCACCTTGTCCTGCAGGCCGTAGCCCTGCAGCTTGGTCATCAGCGTCTTGATGCTGTTGATCGAGTTGGTGGTCTGCGTCCCCTCGTTCGTGAAGTTGTTGTCGGTGTGGTTGTCCCCCGAGAACGGCAGGTGGATGGTCACCACCGGCGAGACGTTCATCTTGATCAGCAGCGTGGCGGCCAGCACCTGGTTGTTCGCGTCGTCGGCGGTGATCATCGACAGGTCGGTCGCCACCTGCTGCACCATGGTGCGCAGGTCCGACTGCGCCATGGCCATGTTGTCGAGATAGGCGCGCTCGACGGTGGTGTGGGCGCGGTTCTCCTTCAGCGCGGCGTTGATCTTGTTCAGCGTGTCGTCACGCAGCGCCTGCAGCTGGGCCGCCACGCCGGTGGGGGGCGACAGCACCGCCTTCAGGCCGGTGGGCGTCAGCTTAGGCAGGTACTGCCCGCCGAACGAGACCTGCTCGCCGCCGATGGTCACCGGCTGCGGCTGCACCGTCCCCAGGCACGACTGCAGGGTCGACGCGAAGTACGACGGCATCCACTGGCCGCGGCGCAGGGCCCCGAACAGCTCCAGCACGCGGCCCAGCTCGCCGTGGTTCGCGGTGCCCGTCAGGTGATGGAAGAACACCGTCCGGTCCAGGGTGGCCTGGGGCAGGCTGGCCCAGGGCTTGGCGGCCGTCCACGGCGTCCCGCTCAGCTTCAGGCTGGTCGCCGTCATCGACATGTCGGTGGGATCGCAGTGATTGATCGATCCGGACGCGAACGTCGACGGCAGGTCGTACGTCCCCGGCACGTTGCAGTTCAGCGCGTCGCCGTTGGCCGACATGCTGAGGATCAGGTACTGCGCGCCGGCCCCGCTGGCGCAGGCGTCGGCGGCCCGCACCGACCGCGGGTTCACCAGGAACGACACCGGCAGCCCCGTGGCCATGGACCGCAAGCCCAGCGCCCCCGCGCCGAAGAGCCACGACCGGAGATGTTGGCGGCGATTCAAGGCGTTCATGGTGCTCCTAGAGTCCAATGGCCACCGAGGTGGGGGAGAGGCAGGCGGTGACGAACGTCGACTTCAGCGCGTCGGTCGCGGTGGCGCCCGCCGCCATCGCCGCCGTGAAGTGATCCGACAGCAGCTGGTTCATGGTGGCGGTCAGCGGATCGCTGGCCGCGACGCCCATGATGTTCGCCACGAAGTCGGTGATGGCGGCGTCCTTCTTGGCGCTGGAGTAGCGGCTGTTCGTCTTGTCGATGGTCAGGCCCGCCACGTAGTTGCACAGCGCCTCGGAGGCGCCGCGATAGAACGGCGTCGCCGACGTGGACAGCGCGGGCGCCTCGGCGCCGCGCAGGTAGCCGTCCAGCGGGATGTTGTTCGCCACCGCCGTGGCGGTCGTCTTGTCCGAGATCCCCGCGCAGACGCTGCTGGTCAGCCCCAGGCGGTTTGTCAGCGCCGCGCACAGGTGATCCTGGCGGGCGATGCTGACCGTCTCGCCGACGTCGCCCCAGGTCTTCGTCGCGGCCTGGCCGGTCACCAGCGGCGAGGAGAACAGCTCGACCACCAGCGTGTGGAAGTCGTAGTTCGAGGCGGTGAACGCCTGCACGACGCGGACGAACTCGGGGTCATCCTCCGAGCAGGCGGTGGAGTTCGCGTAGTAGCACAGCTTCTGGGCCCAGGCGGTCGCGAACAGCGGGTGGCCCACCAGCGCGTTCGCGAAGTCGTCCAGCGAGGCCAGCGCCGTCTTTTCGCCCAGGTAGTCGAACGACGCCGTCGAGTAGAGCTGCGCCGGATCGTGCTGGGCGTGATACGAGTAGGTGTACGCCTGGCGGAACACGTTCCGCATCGGATCCATCGTCTGGTGGCAGCTGTAGCAGGGGCTGGTGGGGTCCGAGTGCTGCCCGTCCTTGCCCGTGTCCAGCACGGTGGAGGTCCCCTTGTCGACCGGGTTGATGCTGCGCCCGATGCCCACGATCAGCGCCTGGTTCAGCGTGTCGCGCTGCTGGTTGCTGTTGTTCGTGGGCCAGTTGGCGAAGAAGGCCGGCGTCGAGAAGAAGCCCACCCGCGGGGTGCGCACCACCAGCTCGTTCGCGGTGCGCAGCGTGGGCAGATTGTAGAAGGCGGTCAGCCGCTCGCCGGTCTGCGGCGCGCGCACGGTGACCGGCCGCCACACCACGTCGTCGGCGGTGATGTTCGGCGGCGTGAACGACACGTCGCTGCCGCAGTTGTAGTTGTACAATGACTTCTTGTCGGCCGTGACGTCGCTGGGCACCGTCAGCGTGGGGGGACCGTTCGGGTCGCTGGGGTCGTTCACGAAGTTGCGGCTGGCGAACCCGAACAGCGCCAGGAAGGCGCTGCCCACGTTCGTGTACTTGCGCTGGTTGTAGCTGACGGTGACCTTCACCGCGGCGCCCTTGTCGTCGACCATCACGTGTCCGGTGTCGTCCAGCTGGGGCATGCTGCAGGTGAAGGCGGCCGGCGCCGCGAAGTGCATGAAGTTCGGGCTGCTGGGATCCAGCGTCTCGGACAGCGGGATGGGGTTGGCCACCACCGGCATCGCGTTGGGATCGACCGGCGGGCGGTAGGTGATCCAGAAGGCCTGCGTCGTGCTCAGCGTGCCGTCCGGCATGGGCAAGCTGGCCGACACCTTGCCGGCGTCGTCGACCTGGATCTCGTCGAGGGCCAGGTACAGCGACATCAGCGACGGCGTCATCAGGAACGTGTGCGTCGTCAGCGTCTGCGCGAACGAGCCGCCGTCGGCGATCGCGCGCAGCGCCGTGCGCGAGATCGACTCCTGGGCCTGGCTGAACACGGGGAGGCCGGACAGCGCCGGCACGCCCAGCTGGTCCAGGAAGTCGTTCTGACTGATCTGTGTCTGCTGGAACGCCTTCGCGAAGAACGTCGACAGCTTCGCCTGCGCCTCGGGGCGGACGAACCAGGCGTCGGCCAGCCCGCGCAGGGCGGTCGGGTCGGCCGTCACAGCGGCGATCTCGTCGTCCGAGGCGGGCAGCCCCAGCATCAGGTTCTTGACCTTGGCGACGTACAGGGACGCCGGAACCGGCTCGAACGGCACGGTCGCGCCGGCGTCGGGCGTGGGGTCGGTCGACCCGTCCGTCGTGGGTGGCATCGTCGACGGATTCGACGACGCGACGTTCAGCTTTCCGTTGCAGCCGGACGCGGCCACACCCGCCGCCAGGATGGCGATTGCGGCCAGAGATTCGAGCCGTGACGACATGTGGCGGTACCTCACGAGTCGCGAAGATCGACTTGGTGATGACGGGCGACGTTTGCGGCGAGGCCGGCCGGGGCGCGTGTCCTACAACTGCCTACTCGACGCAATAACCCCGCCCAGCGCCCATCGGAGGGAGTGAAGATCCACTGTACACAAAATCTCGCCCTCCGGTCAGTGGGGAAAGCGAGGGCGCGGCAGGTCCCTGACCGCTTGCCGCTGCTAACGCTGGGCAGCCGGGCTCCTGCGCAGCTTGGCGGCGCTGCGTGCTATTCCCAGCGAGGCCAGCGCAAAGCCTGCCGCCGAGAGCGCCAGGTGGGCGGTCCGCCGCGGTTCGAACCCGCCGACGAACGCCAGCAGGGTGTAGGCCACCGCCAGGTTGAAGAGCGCATAGAAGACGTTCACGACCGGCGACGACAGTCCCCGAAACGGCGGCGTGCCGAAGGGGCTGTAGAAGGGCAGCCCGGACACGCCGGCGATGAAGTGCGGGGCAAAGTTGGCCAGGAACGCGCCTCCGAAGAAACAGGCCGCAACGCTGTACCAGGGCATGGGGGACCTTTCCGATGGCAACTAATTGTTGCCATCTTGCAGCCGAGGTCTAACGCGGGGCCGCGGCGAAGGCAACGGCCGGTTGCCATCCGCGGGAGGTGCCACGCCCCGTGCTAGCGGCAATGCCGTTTACTAAGGCCGGCAACGTCGCGGGAGGGCAGCCGAACCCGGTGAGTGAAACGCCAGGAGGCGAGGGACGCCAGGACGCTGGAGGAGCCGGCCAAGGAGCTCGATGAGCGTGTCTCCGAGTTGCTTGCCGCTGCCAGCGAGGTCCATCGGATTCAAGGGGCACCGAGTCGGTGAAAGTTGCCTCGACC
>Ga0207695_10004452_pt1 | contig 19090 bp, 17 predicted proteins | sample KBSC54metaG_FD_184354 | JGI IMG/M metagenome (GOLD analysis project Ga0207695, IMG submission 184354) | Corn rhizosphere microbial communities from Kellogg Biological Station, Michigan, USA - KBS C5-4 metaG (SPAdes) (version 2) | ecosystem: Host-associated > Plants > Roots > Rhizosphere > Soil... | reverse complement strand
GGCGGGTTCGCCCTGCTGTCGGTCTTCATCATGACCAAGACACCGCCGAACAAGATCGGATGGCGCCTGCGCGAGCTCTACGCCTACCTGTTCGGCGCCCAGGCTCCCGAGCCGCGCGAGAAGCCGAGCGCCGGCGAGACCGGAGCACCCGAGTTCGGCTCGCTCAGCGACCTCGGGCTCGAGCTCGACGACCCCTCGTCGATGCCCTGGTGGCGGCGCGGCAAGCCGAAGAACACCGAGCCGGCCTTCGACAGCCCGGTCGTGGCCGAAACCGAGATCATCGACCACACCAAGGGCGACGACCAGTTCGACATCGATCTGCTCGAAGAACTGGTGCGCGCCGAGGATGCCGTGAAGCGCTTCACCGGCGAGGTCGACAGCGGCGCGACCGGGTTGCGCGACGACGGGGCGTCGCCCCTTCCCGGGTTCGGCAGCGCGGCGGAGCGCGGCGCCGCCGGAGAGTTCGACGGCCCTGCAGCGCCCCCGACCCCGGCCGCCAGGCCGAGCAGCCCGCCGCGCCGGCCGTACCGGCTGCCTGCGGCATCCATTCTCAGCGCCGGCACGCCGCCCAAGGCCAAGACCCCCGCCAACGACGAGGCGATCGCCGCGATCACCAGCGTCCTCGTCCAGTTCCAGGTGGATGCCCGCGTCACCGGCTTCAGCCGCGGCCCGAGCGTCACGCGCTACGAGGTCGAGCTCGGGCACGGCGTCAAGGTGGAGCGCGTCACCGCGCTCGCCAAGAACCTGTCGTACGCGGTCGCGAGCAACGAGGTCAACATCCTGTCCCCGATCCCCGGCAAGAGCGCGATCGGCATCGAGATCCCCAACAAGGATCGCGAGATCGTCTCCCTCGGCGACGTGCTGCGCTCGGGCGCGGCGGCCAAGAGCGTGCACCCGATGACCATCGGCCTCGGCAAGGACGTCGAGGGCGGCTTCGTCGTCGCCAACCTCGCCAAGATGCCGCACCTGCTGGTCGCCGGTGCCACCGGATCGGGCAAGTCGAGCTTCATCAATTCGATGATCACCAGCGTGCTGATGCGGGCCAAGCCGGCCGAAGTGCGGATGGTGCTGATCGACCCGAAGCGGGTCGAGCTGGCCGCGTACCAGGGCGTTCCGCACCTGATCACGCCGATCATCACGAACCCCAAGAAGGCCGCAGAGGCGTTGCAGTGGGTCGTGAAAGAGATGGACATGCGCTACGACGACCTGGCGTCGTTCGGCTTCCGTCACATCGACGACTTCAACCGCGCCGTGCTGGCGAACGAGATCGTGCTGCCGGCCGGCTCCGAGCGGGTGCTGCAGCCGTATCCCTACCTGCTCGTCGTCGTCGACGAGCTCGCCGACCTGATGATGGTCGCCCCGCGCGACGTCGAGGACTCGATCGTGCGCATCACCCAGCTGGCCCGCGCGAGCGGCATCCACCTGGTGCTCGCGACGCAGCGCCCGAGTGTGGATGTCGTCACCGGCCTGATCAAGGCGAACGTGCCTTCGCGGCTGGCCTTCGCGGTGTCGAGCATGACCGACAGCCGCGTCATCCTCGACCAGCCGGGAGCCGACAAGCTGATCGGTCAGGGCGATGGGCTGTTCCTGCCGATGGGCGCCTCGAAGGCGATCCGGGTGCAGGGCGCCTGGGTCACCGAGGACGAGATCGCCGCGGTCGTCAAGCACGTCACCGAGCAGGCGCGTCCCGAATACCGTGAGGATGTCGCCGCGGTCGCCGAGAAGCGCGAGGTCGACGGCGACATCGGCGACGACCTCGAGATCCTGCTGCAGGCCGCCGAGCTGGTGATCAACACCCAGTTCGGCTCGACCTCGATGCTGCAGCGCAAGCTGCGGGTCGGATTCGCCAAGGCCGGCCGCCTGATGGACCTGCTCGAGTCGCGCGAGATCGTCGGGCCGTCCGAGGGGTCGAAGGCGCGGGATGTGCTGGTGACGCCCGAGCAGCTGCCCGAAGTGCTCGCGGCGCTGCGCGGGGATGGGCCGCCCGCATCCTCCTCATCGCACGCGTCGCAGGCTCCGCTGCCAAGTGTGGCTGGGGGTTCGTCGCGCGACGCGGTCGCCGAGATGATGAGCAGATATCCTGAGGATGATGGCCCCTCAGACGAGGACGCCTGGCAGCTGACCGGCAGGGAGTAGCGCGCATGGGGGCCCCAGCCGCATCGAAGCCGTCGGACCCGGGCCACGTTCCCGAGCATCCGAAGAACGTCAACCCGATGAAGGGCCGCGTCGTCGCGATCGGCGATACGCCGGCCAGCTGGGGCAACATCGCGAACATCGTCACGGTGGTCCGGATCCTGCTGGCGCCGGTCTTCATCGTCCTGCTGCTCACCGATGCGCACCACGACGGCTACATCCGCTACATCGCGGCCGTGCTGTTCGTGCTCGCGATCACCACGGACTCGGTCGACGGCCTGCTGGCCCGTCAGCGCAACCTGGTCACCGATCTGGGCAAGCTGATCGATCCGATCGCCGACAAGGTGCTGACCGGCGGGGCGCTGGTGGGGCTGTCGATCCTGGGTGAGATCCCGTGGTGGATCACGATCGTGATCCTGGCGCGCGAGATCGGGATCACGGTATTCCGGTTCATCGCGCTGCGCGACCGGGTGATCGCGGCATCCTGGCTCGGAAAGCTCAAGACCGTCGTGCAGGCGGTCGCCATCTCGTTCGCGCTGTTCCCGTTCTGGCAGCTGGTCGGATCGTGGATCAACTGGGTCAATGCGGTCCTGATCGTGCTGGCGCTGGTGCTCACGGTGTTCAGCGGCATCGAGTACCTCTGGCAGGCCTGGAAGGTCGGCCGGGCCAAGCTCATCGAGCTGCCGGAGTAGCAGCGTGATCGGCGACCCGCGCGAGGCGGCCACCCGCCTGATCGCCGAACTGACCAGGCTCGGGATGACGATCGCCGTCGCCGAATCGCTCACCGGCGGTCTCGTGGTCGCCGAGCTGGTGAGCGTGCCGGGCGCGTCGGCCGTGCTGCGCGGCGGAGTCGTCGCCTATGCCACCGAGCTCAAGTCGACCCTGCTCGGCGTCGACGCCGAGCTGCTCGCCGCGCGCAGCCCGGTCGACCCCGAGGTCGCGCGCCAGATGGCCGAGGGCGTGCGCCGCCGGCTGGGCAGCGACGGGCGGCCCGCGGACATCGGCCTGGCCACGACGGGAGTAGCCGGTCCCGAGGGGCAGGGCGGGCATCCGGTCGGCGAGGTGTGGCTCGGACTCGCGATGGACGGCGTGCTCGAGGCGCGGGGCCTCACCTTGGGGGGTGACCGGGCATCCATCCGAACGGCTACTGTCTCCGAATCACTGATGTTCGTGTTGGAGCGGCTGCCGGACCTCGCAACGGAATAGCGGGCGTTTCGATCTCGTTACATGTGGTGTCGTCACAGGCAAGATCGAGGCGGCACGATTTAGAGTTTGATCATCGACCGGGATAGGGTTAGCGCCCCGGTCGGAACCACCGACCTCACCCGGTCGGAGAGAACAGGAGGACACCATGGTTCTGGTACGTCAGGAAATCGGCGATGTTCTCCGTGACTTCCGCCTGCAGAAGGCGATGACCCTGCGTCAGGTGGCGGGACGGGCGAGTGTCGCCCTCGGCTACCTGAGCGAGGTGGAGCGCGGCCAGAAAGAGGCCAGCTCGGAGATCCTCGCGTCGGTCGCCGACGCGCTCGACACGCCCATCTCGGTGATCATGCGCGAGGTGGGAGACCGCCTCGCCATCATCGAGAGCGTCTCGCGGGTTCCCGACACGCTCCCCGACGAGCTGGTCGCGGAGTTCGACGCGGACCTCGCGATCCGCTGATCCGACATCGAAAAGGCCCGGGCAACCGCCCGGGCCTTTTCGTCGTCGATCAGCCTGCCCATACCGCGCCGCCGCTCCTGCGGCGCGGGTCCGTTGCTCCCGTTAGGTTGGCCAGCGCAGCGGGGCGACCGCGCTCGTCCCGCGGAGCGTGCGTGCCGCAGCGGCGGCGGCGCGCCAGAATGGCCAGCGCAGCGGGGCGACCGCGCTCGTCCCGCGGAGCGTGCGTGCCGCAGCGGCGGCGGCGCGCCAGAATGGCCAGCGCAGCGGGGCGACCGCGCTCGTCCCGCGGAGCGTGCGTGCCGCAGCGGCGGCGGCGCGCCAGAATGGCCAGCGCAGCGGGGCGACCGCGCTCGTCCCGCGGAGCGTGCGTGCCGCAGCGGCGGCGGCGCGCCAGAATGGCCAGCGCAGCGGGGCGACCGCGCTCGTCCCGCGGAGCGTGCGTGCCGCAGCGGCGGCGGCGCGCCAGAATGGCACAGTGAAGTTGTCGGAGTTCGAGGTCGCGATCGCCGAGGAATTCGGCGCGTTCGGGCGCGTGCTGCGCCGCGACACCGTGATCGTTGCGCTCGGCAATCGCACGCCGGATGAGGCGCTCGCGGCCGGCGTCCCGCCCCGCGAGGTCTGGTTCGCGCTCTGCGCCGCGCAGGATGTGCCGCCGCAGCGCTGGCACGGTGCGGGGCGGCCGAAGCCGGCACGCGGGTAGCAGCTCGCCCGTTCTCCGCGAGAGTACGCGTTTCTGCGTACTTTCAGCGTTGAAAGTCCGCCGGATCACTACTTTCGCGGTCGGCACGCGACACGCCGCGTCGAATCGCTCGAACATCCATTCGGATGTCGCGTAGTCTCCTCACCAACGTCTTTCGAAGACGAGTTGTGCACGAGGTGCCCGTCGGTCCCGAGAAATGTCGGGTGCCGGGCATAGCGTCACAGCTACCAAGCAACACCAGCCCTGCCCTGAGAGCCCCGACCTTGCCACATCGGCCGGAGCAGGAGCGGCAGCCTATGGGCGCATAGAACCGGCACCGTCTTCGCATCGAATGGCGGGCCACGAGCACGAAGGAGACGGGCCATGCCCTCACCAGCAGACCGCGAGAAAGCACTCGAAACCGCTCTCGCACAGATCGACCGCCAGTTCGGCAAGGGTTCCGTCATGCGCCTCGGCAGTGACGAGCGCGCGCCGGTCGCCGTGATCCCCACCGGTTCCATCGCGTTGGATGTCGCGCTCGGCATCGGCGGCCTTCCCCGCGGCCGCATCGTCGAGATCTACGGCCCGGAGTCCTCGGGCAAGACCACGCTCACGCTGCACGCCATCGCGAACGCGCAGCGCAACGGCGGCATCGCGGCCTTCATCGACGCGGAGCACGCGCTCGACCCCGAATACGCCAAGAAGCTCGGCGTCGACATCGACTCGCTGCTCGTCTCGCAGCCCGACACCGGCGAGCAGGCGCTCGAGATCGCCGACATGCTGGTCCGCTCCGGCTCGATCGACCTGATCGTGGTCGACTCCGTCGCGGCGCTCGTGCCCCGCGCCGAGATCGAGGGCGAGATGGGCGATTCGCACGTCGGCCTGCAGGCCCGTCTGATGTCCCAGGCGCTCCGCAAGCTCACCGGCGGGCTCAGCCAGACCGGCACCACGATGATCTTCATCAACCAGCTCCGCGAGAAGATCGGCGTGTTCTTCGGCTCGCCCGAAACCACCTCCGGCGGCAAGGCGCTCAAGTTCTACGCATCGGTCCGCCTCGACATCCGTCGCATCGAGACCCTGAAAGACGGAACGGATGCCGTGGGCAACCGCACCCGGGTCAAGGTGGTCAAGAACAAGATGGCGCCGCCCTTCAAGCAGGCCGAGTTCGACATCCTGTATGGCGTCGGCATCTCGCGCGAAGGCAGCCTGATCGACTACGGCGTGGAGCACGAGATCGTCCGCAAGTCGGGCGCCTGGTACACCTACGACGGCGACCAGCTCGGCCAGGGCAAAGAGAACGCGCGCAACTTCCTCATCGAGAACCCGGATGTCGCGGCCGAGATCGAGAACAAGATCCTGGCCAAGCTCGGGATCGGCGAGGTCGGCAAGGCGGCGGCAGCCGCAGCTGCTGCGGCACCGATCGACATCGTCCCGGCTGTCGATGCCGTCAAGCGCCCGAGCAAGGTCGCAGCGGCGGAGCCGGCCGACGAGGCCTTCCCGGAGTCGATCGACGACGAGCTCGTGTCGCGCATGGCATCGGGCGAGTAGGGCGAAGATCGTGGAACGGTCCGACGGGGCCCCGCGCCCCGGACGAGTCACGTCGTCACGCGGCGACGGCCTCGCGACGGTGACCTACCTGCCCGGCGTCCCGGCGCCTGGTGCCTCGGCGCCCGGCATCCCGGCGCCCGGTGAACCGGCGGCAGCCGGCCCGTCGGACCGTTCCGCATCACTCGTCTCCGACACGCAGGCGAGTGCCGCCCAGAAGGCCGAGCGCATCAGCATGAACGCGCTCACCCGGCGGGGGATGTCCAAGCGCGAGGTCGAACGCAGCCTGGCTGCGCGCGAGCTCGATGACGAGACGATCACGTCGGAGTTGGAACGCCTCGAGGGCGTCGGCCTCGTCGACGACATGGCGCTCGCCCAGAACCTGGTCGGCATCCTGCAGGAGCGCAAGGGCCTCGGCCGTTCGGCGATCGCAGCGGAGTTGACGCGCCGGCTGCTCGCCCCCGCGGCGATCGAGTACGCGCTCGAACTAGTCGAAACCGGCGACGAACTCGGGCGGGCGCGCGAGCTGGCGATCAAACGGGCGTCGCAGCTGCGCTCGTACGATCGCGAAACGGCCGTGCGCCGGCTCAGCGCCTTCCTGATGCGGCGGGGCTACTCGGGCAGCACGGTTCGGGCTGCGGTCGACCATGCGCTACCGGCGATCCCGAACGCCGGGTCGACCGTACGATTCCGCTGATAACCTCTGGCCCATGAGCCGCGAGGACATCGTGGACATGGGGGAGGCGATTCGTGGTGCAGAGGATCTTCCCGCTCGACGAGGAGATGTCGCAGCGGTTGAGCACCCATCGCGACTGGGTCTGGGACTCGGTGGGCGCCGACCGGCCGCTTGATCGAGACGACCCCGGCACGGCGCTCTCCGTCATCACCGCGCTCCTGAATGACGGGATCCGGCCTGACGAGACCTGGAAGCTGCAGTCGTTGGGCGTCGTTCTCGGTGACGTGATGTCCCGGATGATGAGTCTGCCGTGGGTGGTGGTCGACGACGAGCACGGCCATGATCCGGCCCTCGACTTCGGTGGTGTCGGTAACCTCCTGTTTCCGCTCACCATGATCTCGAAGCGAGTCGAGGCGGGCGAGAACGTCAACGTCTACGAACTGCTCAGCACAACAGCGCAGTCGATAACCCGGGGCGACTGAGACGTAGGCTAGTCGCACCATGACTCTGCTGGACTCCTCCTCGGCATCCGAGGCCATCGAGCGGCCGCGGACGTACGAGGTGCGCACCTTCGGGTGTCAGATGAACGTGCACGATTCCGAGCGGTTGAGCGGGTCGCTCGAGGCGGCGGGATACGTCCGCGCGGAGGGCACCCCCGCCGATGTCGTGGTCATCAACACCTGCGCCGTGCGCGAGAACGCCGACAACAAGCTGTACGGAACCCTCGGCCACCTGGCCAGCACCAAGCGCGAGCGCGACGGCATGCAGATCGCCGTCGGCGGCTGCCTCGCCCAGAAAGACAAGTCCGTCATCCTCGACAAGGCGCCGTGGGTCGACGTGGTGTTCGGCACGCACAACATGGGCTCGCTCCCCGCCCTGCTCGAGCGCGCTCGGCACAACGGCGAGGCGCAGCTCGAGATCCTCGAGTCGCTCGAGGTCTTCCCCTCGACGCTGCCCACGCGGCGCGAGTCGACGTACAGCGGCTGGGTGTCCATCTCGGTCGGGTGCAACAACACCTGCACCTTCTGCATCGTGCCGTCGCTCCGCGGCAAGGAGAAGGATCGCCGGCCCGGCGACATCCTGAGCGAGATCGAACTGCTCGTGGATGACGGGGCCATCGAGGTCACCCTGCTCGGCCAGAATGTGAACTCCTACGGCGTCGAGTTCGGAGACCGGCTGGCGTTCGGCAAGCTGCTGCGCGCGGCCGGCCAGATCGACGGACTGGAGCGGGTGCGCTTCACCAGCCCGCATCCGGCGGCGTTCACCGACGACGTGATCGACGCGATGGCCGAGACGCCGAACGTCATGCCGCAGCTGCACATGCCGCTGCAGTCGGGATCCGATCGCATCCTCAGGGCCATGCGGCGCTCCTACCGCTCCGAGAAGTTCCTCGGGATCCTCGACCGGGTGCGGGCGCGCATCCCGAACGCCGCCATCACGACCGACATCATCGTCGGCTTCCCGGGCGAGACCGAGGAAGACTTCGCCGAGACCCTGCGGGTCGTCGAGCAGGCCAGATTCGTGTCGGCGTTCACCTTCCAGTACTCGATCCGCCCGGGCACGCCGGCGGCCACGCTCGACGAGCAGGTGCCCAAGGAGGTCGTGCAGGAGCGGTACGAGCGCCTGACCGCGCTCCAGGAGCACATCTCGGGCGAAGAGAACGCCAGGCTGATCGGCAGTTCGGTCGAGGTGCTGGTCGCCGCGGGCGAGGGGCGGCGCGACGGCGCGAACGCCCGCATGTCCGGCCGATCGGAAGACGGCCGCCTGGTGCACTTCGACGTGCCCGCCGGCAGCGAGCTCCCGCGCCCGGGAGACGTCGTCAGCGTCGTGGTCACCCGGACCGCCCCGCACTTCCTCATCGCGGCACCGGCGGACGGCGTTCTGCCGGTGCGACGTACCCGAGCCGGCGACGCGTTCGACCGCGCCGAGGCCGAGTCGTGCGCGATCCCGTCTCACGGGGCCGCGTCCGGCGCCGGCAGTGCGCGTGGTGCCGTCAACATCGGTCTGCCCGGCCTGCGGCCATCGCACTGAGCGCCCGGTGAGCACCGCGGGGGACTCGTCGACTCCGGTGATCGCGATCGTCGGCGCGACCGGAACCGGCAAGTCGGCCCTCGCCCTCGACCTGGCCGAGTCCCTGCTGGCCGACGGCCGTGCCGCCGAGGTGGTCAATGCGGACGCCATGCAGTTGTACCGGGGCATGGACATCGGCACGGCCAAGCTGAGCCCCGCCGAGCGACGCGGCGTCCCGCATCACCTGCTCGATGTGCTCGACCCGAGCGAGGAGGCCAGTGTCGCCGCCTATCAGCAGCAGGCGCGCGCAGCTATCGACGACATCCTGGCGCGCGAGGCCGTGCCGATCCTGGTCGGCGGCAGCGGCCTGTACGTCTCAAGCGTGCTGTACGACTTCCGGTTTCCGGGAACCGACCCGGCCGTGCGCGGGCGGCTCGAGGGCGAGCTGCTCGCGGACGGGCCCGGCCTGCTGCATCGCCGGCTGCACGAGCTGGATCCGGTCGCGGCCGAGGCGATCGGCCCGCACAACGGACGCCGCCTGGTGCGCGCGCTCGAGGTCGTCGCCATCACCGGCGAGCCGTTCGGCGCCGGACTGCCCGACGCGAGCGCGTCGTGGCGCCCGACCGTGACGATCGGTCTGCGTTCGGAGCGCGGTGCCCTGATCGAACGGCTCGACGCCCGGGTCGCCGGGATGTGGCGCGACGGTCTGGTGGACGAGGTCGCGGCACTGCGTCCGGCCGGCCTGGGCATCACGGCCGCCCGCGCGATCGGGTACGCCCAGGCGCTCGCCCAGCTCGACGGCATCCTCAGCGAGGAGCAGGCGATCGAGCAGGCCGCGTCGCTCACCCGGCGCTACGCGCGGCGACAGGTCGGGTGGTTCGGCCGGTACCGCAGCACGCACTGGATCTCCGCGGACAGCCCCGAGCGCCTGTCCCAGGCACGTGCGGCGATAGCCTGAACCCGTGAGCACCGCACTCCACTTCACCAAGGGTCACGGCACCGGCAACGACTTCGTGCTGTTCTCCGACCCCGATGGCGAGATCGAGCTGGATGCGGCCGCCCTCGCCGGCATCGCCGACCGCCACTTCGGCGTGGGAGCAGACGGAGTGATCCGTGCGGTGCGGTCGTCGAAGCTCGACGTCGGAGCCGAGGCGCTGGCCGAGAACCCCGCCGCCGAGTGGTTCATGGACTACCACAACGCCGACGGAAGCCCCGCCGAGATGTGCGGAAACGGCATCCGGGTCTTCGGGAGCTACCTCATCGAGAACGGCCTCGTCGAGCTGGCGGAGGGTGAGACGATCGCCGTCGGAACACGCGGGGGAGTCCGGCCGCTGACCCGCACGGCCGAGGGATTCGAGACCGATCTGGGCCCGTTCGTGGTGCTCGACAGCGAAGCGACGGTATCGGCGAAGAACCTCGCGGTGGACCGGCCCGGCCTGCCGGTCGGCGTCGGCAACCCGCACGTCGTGGTGGCCCTGGCCGACGAGGACGAGCTCGACGCGCTGGACCTGAGCGAGGCCCCCCGCGTGACGCCCACACCTCCGGACGGGGCGAATGTCGAGTTCGTGGTGCTCGCCGAGCCGTTGGTCGTCGATGGAGTGGGACGGATCCGGATGCGCGTGCACGAACGTGGCAGCGGCGAGACGCTGTCCTGCGGCACCGGAGCGGCTGCGGCGGCACTCGCCATCCGGCACTGGGCAGGAGCGAACGCACCCGACCTCTGGCGGGTCGAGGTGCCGGGTGGGGTCGTCGGCGTCCGGGTGTTCGCCACCGGCGACGGCGAGCACGTCGCGCTGAGCGGGCCGGCCGAGCTGGTGTACAGCGGCGACCTGACGATCTGAGCAGGCCCAGCCGGGTCAGGAGCTCGGTGTCGGATCGGGCTGCTGCACGATCTGGATCGCCTCGGTGAAGCCGGTACGGCGGCGGGCGCGCAGCACGCGGTAGCCCTTGTTGGTGGCCGCGCGCGTCACCACGAAATCCTGCGGCAGCTCGGCCTGAAGCCAGCGGTGCAGGGAGTCGGAGCCGAGGTTGCGCTGCACGACCAGCCAGGCATCCGTTCCCGGCTCGAGGCGCGGCAGCCACTGCAGCATCATCGCGTGCAACTCGTTCTTGCCGACGCGGATCGGCGGATTCGACCAAATGGTCATGAACCCCAGATCTGTGGGAACATCGTCTGGTGAAACTGCGTTGATATTGGTGAGGCCGAGGGCCTCGGCGTTGCGACGCACCACGTCCAGGGCGCGCTGGTTGACATCGACGGCCCAGATCGTCGCGTGAGGCGATTCCAACGCAAGGCTGATGGAGATCGGCCCCCACCCGCATCCCAGGTCGAGCAGATTGCCACCCGGCGGAGGCGGCGGCACGTTGCCGAGCAGCACGCGGGTACCGGCATCCACCCGCTCGGGGCTGAACATCCCATTGGCCGTTGTGACAGCGAGCCGCTGCCCGGCCAGGTCGACAGAAATCGTCCGATAGACGGATTCCCCTCCCGGTGTCGCCGAGAAGTAGTGCTCCGGGGGGACCATGCAGAGAACTTATCGAAAACCAGGAACTAGGGTGAGCCCATCATGACCGCGAACGACGATCAGATGCTCGACCGCGTACTCGCCACCGAGGGCGCGAAGGCCAGCGGCGTGAGCCGATTCGGGTCTAATGGCGAACGCGGCGCGGCGCAGGCGCTGCAGACCGAGGGTCTCGACGGTGACGTCGACGCGCTGGGGATCGCCGCCGACCCCGACGGCGAGCAGTTCGACCGCGACGCCCGCGCATCACTGCGCCGCGTCGGCGGTCTCAGCACCGAGCTCGAAGATGTCACCGAGGTCGAATACCGGCAGCTGCGGCTCGAGAACGTCGTGCTGATCGGCGTGTACTCCTCGTCAGCATCGGGCCAGGGTCTCGAAGACGCCGAGAACTCGCTGCGCGAGCTCGCCGCGCTGGCCGAGACGGCCGGAGCCGTCGTGCTCGACGGCCTGCTGCAGCGGCGGCCGCATCCCGATCCCGCCACCTACCTCGGGCGCGGCAAGGTCGAGGAGTTGGCTGCGGTGGTGCAGTCCCTTGGCGCCGACACCGTGGTGGCCGACACCGAACTCGCGCCCAGCCAGCGCCGAGCCCTCGAGGATGCGGTCAAGGTGAAGGTCATCGACCGCACCGCCGTGATCCTCGACATCTTCAGCCAGCACGCCAAGAGCCGCGAGGGCAAGGCGCAGGTCGAGCTCGCGCAGCTCGAGTACCTGCTTCCGCGACTGCGCGGCTGGGGCGAGTCGATGTCGCGGCAGGCCGGTGGCCAGGTCGGCGGCGCCGGCGCGGGCATGGGAAGCCGCGGACCCGGTGAGACCAAGATCGAGCTCGACCGCCGCCGCATCCACACCCGCATGGCCCGGCTGCGCAAGCAGATCAAGGGCTTCGCTCCCGCCCGGGAGGCGAAGCGCGCCAACCGCGACCGCTTCGAGGTCCCGAGCGCCGCGATCGTCGGCTACACCAACGCCGGCAAGTCCAGCCTGCTCAACCGGATGACCCGCGCCGGCGTGCTGGTGCAGAACCAGCTGTTCGCCACGCTCGACCCGACCGTGCGCCGCACCGAGACACCCGACGGGCAGCTCTACACCCTGTCGGACACGGTCGGATTCGTGCGCAACCTGCCGCACCAGCTGGTCGAGGCGTTCCGTTCAACGCTCGAGGAGCTCGGCAACTCCGATGTGATCGTGCACGTCGTCGACGCCGCCCACCCCGACCCGGCCGCGCAACTCGCCACCGTGCGCGACGTGATCGGCGAGGTCGGGGCTCGCGATCTGCCCGAGATCGTCGTGTTCAACAAGAGCGATCTGGCGGATGACGACCAGCGGCTCGTGCTGCGCGGCCTCGAACCCGACGCGGTGTTCGTCAGCGCACGCACCGGCGAAGGGATCGACGAGCTGCTCGCGAGGATCGCCGCGGCGCTGCCGCACCCGGATGTCGAGCTCGAACTGCTGGTCCCCTACGACCGCGGCGAGCTGGTCGCACTGGCCCACGCCCGGGCTCGCGTGGTCGAGACGCGCTACGACGAGCGCGGCACCTGGCTCACCGTGATGGCGACCAGTCGCGTCGCCGAGCAGCTCAAGGCCGCCGTGACGGCCGACACCGCGGTGTAACGGCCGCCGTGCAACGCGCCGCCGCGTAACACGCCGCAACAGGGTCGCGCCTCGCGGGCGCGCCCAGACGCGTCGAGGTACGCTCGACGCTGCGCCGCCATGACGGGGCGCGGTGCGAAAGCCGAGCCCGGCACCCGCTCCAGACGACAGTTGCGCACTCGCGCAGTTCGGACGGAGGGCCCGGCGCTTTTCGCGGCGACCGGGCTGATTGATTCAGCAAGGACGTGCCATGAGCGCCATTTCCGCTTTCCCCACCGCCACCATTCTCGGCTATCCCCGGATCGGGCCGCGCCGTGAGCTCAAGAAGGCCGTCGAGGCTTTCTGGGCGCATTCCATCGATGCCGACGAACTCGAGCGGATCGCGGCCGGCTTGCGGGCCACGACGCGCGATCGGCTGGTCTCGCTGGGCCTGGGTTCCGCCGATTCGTCCATCCCGGAATCGTTCTCGTACTACGACCAGGTGCTCGACGCCGCGGTGACGGTGGGCGCGATCCCGGCCCGCTTCGCCCACCTGGTCGAGGACGGCTCGGTGGACCTGCGCGGCTATTTCGCCCTGGCACGGGGGGAAGGTGATCTTGCACCCCTCGAGATGACCAAGTGGTTCGATTCGAACTACCACTACCTGGTGCCGGAGATCGCACCGGACACGGCGTTCACGCTGGCGGACGACCGCCTGGTGCGCCAGGTCGCCGAGGCGCGGGCGGCGGGACACCTCACCCGTCCCGTGATCGTCGGCCCGGTGACGCTCCTGGCCCTGAGCAAGCGCGCCGAGCACGCTCCGGCGGGATTCGAGCCGCTGTCGAAGCTCGACGAGCTGCTGCCGGTCTATGCCGAGTTGCTGACGAAGCTGACGGCGGCGGGGGCCGAATGGGTGCAGCTCGACGAGCCGGCGCTCGTGAGCGAGTCCCTCGACGTGGATCCCGCCGCAGTGCGGAAGGCCGCGGAGACGGCGTACGCGTTCCTGGGCGCTGAGCGGCCGCTCGGCATCCTGGTGGCTGCCCCCTACGGTGCGCTCGGCGAGGCCTTGCCCGTGCTCACCGCGGCCCCGATCGACGCGATCGCGCTCGATCTCGTGAAGGGCGCGGTTCCGACCGGCCTGACCACCGACAAGGTGCTGGTCGGGGGCGTCATCGACGGCCACAACATCTGGCGCGGAGATCTCGCGGCGGCAGTCGCCAAACTCGAGGCGCTGAGAGCGGTGTCGCCGACCGTGTCGGCGGGGACGTCGACCAACCTGTTCCACACCCCGCACGACGTGGGCGACGAGCCGGCTCTGCCCGCACGGTTGACGAGCTGGCTGGCCTTCGCGAACCAGAAGGTGACGCAGGTCGCGGTGCTCGCCCGCGGCCTGCGCGAGGGACGATCCGCCATTCAGCAGGAGCTGGATGCCGCGGCCGCGGCACTGGAGGACCGTCGCCAGGCGAAGGGCGTGCGCGACGGGGCAGTGCGCGACCGGCTCGCGCACCTCGACGACACGGCATTCCGCCGCTCGGACTACGAACTGCGCCGGGCGGCGCAGGATGCCGTGCTCGGCCTGCCGCCGCTGCCCACCACCACGATCGGATCGTTCCCGCAGACCGGGGCGATCCGTAAGGAGCGGGCCCGATTCGCCCGGGGCGAGATCGACCGGGCCGAGTACGAGAAGTTCCTGGAGCGCGAGATCCACGACGTCGTCGAACTGCAGGAGCGCATCGGACTCGACGTGCTGGTGCACGGCGAGCCGGAGCGCAACGACATGGTCCAGTACTTCGCCGAGAACCTGGACGGCTTCGCGGTCACCGAGAACGGCTGGGTGCAGTCGTACGGCTCGCGCGCGACGCGGCCGTCGATCCTCTGGGGCGATGTTTCGCGGCCGGCGCCGATCACGGTGCGCTGGTCGACCTTCACCCAGGGCCTCACCGAGAAGCCGGTCAAGGGGATGCTGACCGGGCCGGTGACGATCCTCGCCTGGTCGTTCGTGCGCGACGACCAGCCGCTCGCCGACACCGCGTACCAGGTCGCTCTGGCGCTCCGCGACGAGATCGAGGATCTGGAGAAGGCCGGCATCACGGTGATCCAGGTCGACGAGCCCGCCTTGCGCGAGTTGCTGCCCCTCAAGAAGGCCGATCAGCCTGCCTATCTGGACTGGTCGGTGCGGTCGTTCCGGTTGGCGACATCCGGCGTCGCGGACGGGACCCAGATCCACACCCACCTCTGCTACTCGGAGTTCGGGGTCGTCCTGGATGCCATCGACGGCCTCGATGCCGATGTCACCTCGATCGAGGCCGCGCGTTCCAAGATGGAAGTCGTGCCCGAGCTGCGGACCAGCGGCTTCGCGCGAGGCGTCGGCCCGGGCGTCTACGACATCCACTCCCCGCGCGTGCCCAGCGTGGAGGAGCTGACGGAGCTGCTCGAGGTCGCCCTGAGGTCGATCCCGCAACGCCAGTTGTGGGTGAACCCGGACTGCGGCCTGAAGACCCGGGGCTATGACGAAACGGTGCAGTCGCTCGAGAACGTGCTCGCGGCGACGCGCGCGGTGCGCCAGAGAGCAGCCGCGGCCGGGTAGCGTCAGGCCATGCCGTTCACCCCCAGCCACGTCGCGGCGGCGCTCCCGTTCCTTCGGACACCGCTGCTGCCCACGGCGGTGGTGATGGGGACGATTGCGCCGGACATCCCCTATTACGTGCCGCTGCCCGTGTCGCGGGAGCTGACCCACAGCCTGCTCGGCCTGGTCACGGTCGACCTCGCCCTGGCGGTCGGCGGCGCCGCGCTCTGGTGGCTCGTGCTGAGGGCGCCGATCATCGATCTGCTGCCGCGCGCGATCGGAACACGCATCCCCGCCGTGGGGCGATGGGCCTGGCGCCCGCCGAGTTGGGCGTGGCCGCTCACGGCGGTCGTGCTTCTGCTGTCGGCTCTGGTCGGCGGGGCCACGCACCTGTTGTGGGACTCCTTCACGCACCCGGGATGGGTGGCGGATCACCTGGCCGTGCTGCGGATCCAGCTCGGGCCGCTCCTGGTGGAGAAGTGGCTGCAGCACGCCAGCACGGTGGCGGGGCTGGTGATCCTGGCGACGTGGGCGGTGATCCGGCTGCGCGCGGCGCAGGCCGATCCCGATCGGTGGTGCCAGTTCGGGACTCGCGCGCGTGTGATCGCGTGGATCGTGATCGCGAGTGCGGGCCTCGCCGGCGGCGTGATCCCGTGGGTCCACGGGATCCTGTCCGGCGTCGCCCCTTTCGAACCCGGCCTGGTGTTTCTCGTGGCGCGCTTCGGAATCGCCATCGGAGGAGCGGCGGTCGTGGTCGTGGTGTGCTGCTGGTACGTCGTGCCGCGACTCCGAAGGCAGCACCCAGCCTCCTGACCTACTCTGGCGGCGTGAAGCTGGCCGTGCATGAGACCGGAGCGGGACCGCGAACTGCGGTGCTCGTGCACGGGATCATGTCGGATCACCGGGCATGGCACCGGGTCAGTCGCGAGTTGGTCGAACAGGGCTTCCGAATCATCGCCGTCGACCTGGCCGGGCACGGCAGCAGCCCCCGCTCGCGGCGCTACTCCCCGCGCGCCTGGGCCGACGACGTGGTCGAGACGCTGCAGCCCCTGCTCACTCGTCGGCCCGACTTGATCATGGGACACTCGCTCGGCGCCCTGGTCGCCAGCATGGTCGGTGACCGGCTCGCACCGCGCGCTGCGGTCTACGTCGATCCGGCCTTCGCGTTTCCGGCCGGTGTCCGCGGCGTCGCGATGAAACTGCTGTTCGCGATCGCGCCACGCCCGCGCCGGGCCGCCCTGGTGCGCTGGAATCCCAAGTGGAGTGCCGCCGATGTCGAGATCGAACTGGCCACCCTGCGCGACTGGGATAAGCGGACCATTCTCGGACTGGCCAGCACCCGCGGCCTCGTGCCGCCTGCCCGCCTGATCGCGCCCTCGCTGGTGGTGCTCGCCGAGAAGAGCCTGCTGATCACCGACGCCGTGGCCGCACGGCTTCGCCGGCAGGGCATGACGGTCGAGACGATCGCCGGTACCGGCCACGCCGTCTTCCGCGACGAGCACGCACGGTTCATGGATGTTCTGGACCGCTGGCTCACGACCGTGATGCCCGTCGCGTCCCGCTGACGCACTCGGCAACCTGAGCCCGGTCGGTCGGGTCGTCGGTTAGGGTGGGGTGGTTGCCGCGGGTCAGTGCGGCGAGGAGCGAAAGCCGAGCCCGGCACCCGCCCCACCGGAGAAGCGCGCTCGCGCCACCGTTGGAGGGCAGATGGCTGGACACGAGATCGGGGATGCTGCGAGCGACCCCGGCGTTCCGCTCGCGCCTGCCGCTCCGAGCTTCTCGTTCGAACTCTGGCCGCCGCGCTCGCCGGCGGCCGAGGAGGCCCTGCACGTCCATCTCGCCCGGCTGGTCGCCGCGCGACCCGAGTTCATCTCGGTGACCTATGGGGCCAACGGGTCGAGCCGCGACGGCTCACTCGCGGTGCTGCGGCATCTGCTGCAGAACACCGACATACCGCCGATGGCGCACTTCACGGCGGTGGGCTCGACCTTCGCCGATGCCACGCAACTGCTGCGCGAGTTCCTCGACGCGGGCATCACCAGCTTTCTTGCGTTGCGAGGTGATCCGCCCCAGGGCGTGCCCGAGGAAGAACTGGTTCTCGGCGACTTCCGCAGTGCGAGCGAGCTCGTGCAACTGATCCATGGGGTGCAGCGCGAGCGCGAGCCGTTCCTCGCCCATGAGGTGCCCGGATTCCCCGGGGCGAAGCGACTCGGTTCCGGCCGCACGGTGACGATCGCGGTCGCGGCGTTCCCGAACGGGCACCCCCTCTCGAGATCCCGGGCCCAGGACATCGACACCCTCCTCGCCAAGGAGGCGGCGGGCGCCAATCTGGCGATCACCCAGCTGTTCTTCGAGGCGGACGACTATCTGCAGCTGGTCGACGACGCCCGGGCTGCCGGCGTCACGATGCCGATCCTGCCCGGCATCCAGCCCGTTCTGAACGAGAAGCGACTGCACCGCGTGCTCGAGCTCTCGGGCGAGACGATGCCGACGACCCTGCTCCACGCATTGCGGTCGGCCGCCGACCCGGCGGCCGTGGGAATTGCGCACGCGACCGCGCTGAGCCGCGCCGTTCTCGCCGGCGGTGCGCCGGGCATCCATATTTACACCTCGAACCGCTCAGAGGCACCACTCGCCATCCTCGACGAGTTGGGCCTCCTCACCCCCAGGGAGATCCCCGCGTGACTGTGTCAACCCCATCCACCCGTCTGCTGCTCGCGGTGGTCGCCGCGCTCGCCCTCCCCGTCGCGCTGAGCGGATGTGCGGGGACGACCGCCGCGGCGCCCGCGACGACGTCTGCCGCATCCGCCTCGGCGGGACCGTGCACCGACGTCACGGTCATCGTGGACTTCGGCACCCTGAAGCACGACCCGTTGAAGGTGTGCGCCACGTCCGGAACCGCCGCCGACGTGCTCAAGGCGGCGCACATCACGACGGCCGGCACCGCCGACTACGGCAACTCGGTCATCTGCCGTGTCGACGATCTTCCGTCGCCGGCCGCGGAATCGTGCGCCAAGCTCCCCGCAAACGCGTATTGGGCGATGTGGATCAAGCCGAGTGCGGATGGCACCTGGGACTACGCGCAGGAAGGCGTGCAGACCCAGGCGCTCACCTCCGGACAGTACCTGGGGCTGGTCTACACGACCGGCACCGATTCGACGCCGCCGCAGGGCTGATGGCTGGTTCCCGCCTGATCGCGTTCCGGACCACGGCGTTCATCGCCGTCGGGTTCGTCGTGCTCCGGGTGGTGTATCGGGTGCTCTTCGGAGGCGGCTCCGGCGACGGTCTGGTTCTCGTCGATCTGCCGACCGTCCCGCTCGGGGGACCCTTCGCCGGGATCCTGCTGTTCGGCCCGGTCACCACCGGCGGGATCGCGACGGCGGCGCTGAGCGCGCTCCCGTTCGCCGCGCTGATCCTGCTGCTGGGGCTCATCGGACTCGTGGTGGATCTGCGTGCCCTGCTGGTCCGCGGGTCGCAGCGCGGCGCGCTCCGGACCATCTCCCGCACCCTGGTGATCGCGCTCGCCACCTTCCCGGCGCTGCGCGCGGCGGTCGTCAGGGTGCGCATAGCCCGCGAGCTGCGCGGGGAGCGGTCGGTGGCATCCCTCCTGGTCCCGGTGCTCGAGCAGACCATCGAGCGCGCGATCGCTCTGGGCGCCTCGATGGAGCTGCGCGGATTCGCGGCGACGCGGCATCCCGATGTCGATCGATCGCGACCCGCCGAGTTGGTCGACGCC
>Ga0207695_10004451_pt1 | contig 19092 bp, 17 predicted proteins | sample KBSC54metaG_FD_184354 | JGI IMG/M metagenome (GOLD analysis project Ga0207695, IMG submission 184354) | Corn rhizosphere microbial communities from Kellogg Biological Station, Michigan, USA - KBS C5-4 metaG (SPAdes) (version 2) | ecosystem: Host-associated > Plants > Roots > Rhizosphere > Soil... | reverse complement strand
GCTCTTTGAGGATATTCTCGAAGCGTCGGGTCTTGAGTCCGCCCGCGGCAGTTTCGGTGTTGCCGTGCATGGGGTCGCAGATCCAAAGCACGGTCTGGCCAGTCTGGCGAACCGCTTCAATGGCCCGGGGCAAGGCGTTCTCGATGTCCTTGGCGCCAAAGCGGTGAATGAGTGTGAGACGTCCAGGCTGATTCTGGGGATTGAGCGTGGTCACGAGGCCTTGCAGCCATGCCGCGTCCATCGCCGTCCCAACCTTCACGCCAATCGGATTGGCGATCCCGCGGAAGTATTCAACGTGGGCACCATCCAACTGTGCCGTACGCATTCCGATCCACGGCATGTGCGTGGACAAGTTGTACCAGCTGTTCTGCCTCGGTATGAAGCGGGTCTGCGCCTGCTCATAAAGCAGGTGCAATCCTTCATGGCTTGCATAGAAATCGACGATCGTGGTCTCAGCGACTCCGCGACCGCTGATGCCCTCGAAGAAATCGAGCGCGTCGCCGATCGAATCGACGATCCGCTGATAAGCGTCCTTCAGGGGCGAGTGCTTGACGAACCCCAGGTCCCAATACTCGGGATGGTGCAGATCGGCGAAACCGCCGTCGACCAGGGCGCGAACGAAATTCAATGTGAGCGCCGCACGCTCGTAGCCGCGGAGCAGGAGGTCCGGGTCAGCCGCCCGTGCGTCGGCCGTGAATTCCGGCCGGTTCACCAGATCACCGCGATAGCTCGGCAGGGTGAGGCCGTTACGGGTCTCCGTATCGACGGAGCGCGGCTTTGCATACTGCCCCGCCATCCGGCCGACACGGATGATCGGCTTCTTCAGCCCATGAAGTAGAACCAAGCTCATCTGCAGAAGAATCTTCAGCTTCTTCGCGATGGTGTTCGACTCGCAGTCGGCGAACGTTTCCGCGCAGTCGCCCCCCTGCAGCAGGAAGGCTTGCCCTCGCTGGGCAGCGGCCAGCCGGTCGCGCAATGCGTCCACCTCCCAGGACACCACGATGGGAGGTAGCCGCGAAAGCTGGGCGACGGCCTTCTCGAGAGCCTGCGGATCGGCATAAGTGGGCTGCTGCTGGGCAACCTTGCTTTGCCAGGTGGCACTGTGCCAGGAAGTGATGTCGGGGGTTCGCATAGCGGGGGCGAATCGTATCATGCGGTGGGTCAACTGGCTTCCGAGCCGACCTGAAGGCAGAATGCGCGCCTTTTTCAGCTATCGCGTGTAATTGAACGAACGCCCAACAAGCAATGGCTCGCCTTGGGCGCACCTGGAGAGTCGTTTATGCATCGTGTACTCCTTCTGGGCGCCGGCAAGATCGGCGCGCTGATCTCCGGATTACTAGCGGAATCAGGTAGTTACAAGGTAAATCTCGCCGACGTCGATGGAGCAGCCGCCGAGAGCGTCGTGCGCTCGCACGAAATGCCCAATCTCGCCGCGTTCGCCCTGGACGCATCCGACAAGAACGTCCTGCTGAAGCATCTCGAGGAACATCCGGTCGATGCAGTGATCTCGGGCCTCCCCTACTATTGCAATGTCACTGTCGCGGAAGCGGCGCGTAAAGCGGGAACCCACTACTTCGACCTGACCGAGGACGTCGAGGTCACTCGCGCGGTGCGCGCCATTGCCACGGGCGCGAAACAGGCGTTCGTGCCGCAGTGTGGTCTGGCGCCAGGGTTCATCAGCATTGCCGCCGCCGAGCTCATTACCCACTTCGATGAGTTGCGGGCGGTAAAACTGCGGGTTGGAGCGCTGCCGCAGCACCCCAACAACGTGTTGAAATACTCCCTGACCTGGTCGACCGAAGGCTTGATCAACGAGTATGGCAATCCCTGCCAGGCGATCGTGGACCATCGCATGATCGAGGTCGCCCCGCTGGAAGGGCTGGAGGAAATCGAGATCGACGGCACGTTGTACGAGGCATTCAACACCTCGGGCGGCCTGGGGTCGCTGGCCGAGACACACGGCGCCACGTGTGGGCAGATGAATTACAAGACGATCCGCTACCCCGGCCATTGCGACCAGATGCGGCTGCTCATGAACGACTTGAAGTTGAATCATGACCGCACCACTTTGAAGCGCATACTCGAGAACGCCGTACCGCAGACCTTGCAGGATGTCGTGATCGTCTATGCCGCCGTGACCGGCACGCAGGATGGCCAGTTGCGGGAAGAGAACTACGTCAACAAGGTGTATCCGCAGGTCATCGCCGGACGCTTGTGGTCGGCGATCCAGGTCACCACCGCCTCCGGGATCACCGCGGTAGTAGACCTCGTGTTGGAAAACCGCGGCCAGTTCACCGGCTTCGTCGCGCAAGAGCAGTTCCGTCTCACGGACATTCTCGCCAACCGCTTCGGCCGCTTCTACGCGCCCGGCGGCACGAAAGACGTCTCCGGTGAAGTCGTGGTCTCCGGTAAGGCCGGTCACCAGCGCCGTTCTGCGCCTGTATCTGGCGCGCGCAGCCCCAAACAAGAGGCCGCAAGATGAGCTCGATAGATATCAACACGCTGCTCGGCAAGCTCGGGCTCGCGCCCGTCAACCCGGGCGCCTGGTCGGGAGCGCAAGGCTGGTCGGTCAATCAGGAAAGCGCGCTCATCAATGTGCGCAATCCCGCCAATGGCATGGTGATCGCGCAAGTCCGCCCGGCCACCGAGGGGGACTACGAGGCGGTGATCCGCAGCGCCCTCGAGACCGCCACGATCTGGAGAACGGTACCCGCACCGAAACGTGGTGAAGCCGTCCGCCTCCTCGGCGAAGAGCTGCGGCGCTACAAAACCGAGCTCGGCACCCTCGTGTCGTTAGAGAACGGCAAGATTCTGGCGGAGGGCCTGGGGGAGGTGCAGGAGATGATCGACATCGCCGACTTCGCCGTCGGCCAGTCGCGCATGCTCTATGGCAACACCATGCATTCCGAGCGGCCCCAGCACCGGATGTACGAGCAGTGGCACCCGCTGGGCGTCGTCGGGATCATCTCCGCATTCAACTTCCCGGTTGCGGTCTGGTCCTGGAATGCACTCCTTGCGGCGATCTGCGGCAATGTGTCGGTCTGGAAGCCGTCGCCCAAAACACCCTTGACCGCCCTCGCCGTACAACATCTGTGCAATCGAGTGACGCAGGCGGCGGGACTCCCGCCGATCTTCCAGCTCTTCATCGATGCGGGCAACGATCTGGCAACCCGTTTCGTCGCGGACCCCAGAGTCGCCCTCGTCTCTTTCACCGGCTCGACCGCTGTCGGGCGGAAAGTCGGCGAGCGGGTCGCCGCGCGCATGGGTAAGAGCCTCCTCGAGCTGGGTGGCAACAACGCCATCATTGTCGATGAGACGGCGAATCTCGACCTTGCGGTGCCGGCGATCGTTTTCGGCGCGGTCGGCACTGCCGGCCAGCGCTGCACGACTACGCGCAGAGTGTTCGTACACTCATCCCGCGCTCCCGAGTTGGAACGTCGTCTGGTGCATGCCTACTCGCAGGTGAAGATCGGCGATCCGCTGGAGCCTGGCACCTTGATGGGGCCCTTGATCGACCCGCAGGCCGTCGCCAGCTACAAAGCCGCGATCGCGGCCGCGCAAGCGGCGGGCGGCGAGGTCTTGTACGGCGGGAAAGTCGTTTCCAGCGCCGGGCTTTTCGTGGAGCCAACCATCATCCGCGCACGCAACGAGTGGCCGATCGTGCAGTCGGAGACCTTCGCACCCATCCTGTACGTGATCCATGTCGACTCGCTCGACGATGCCATCGCGCAGCAGAATGCGGCCGCACATGGATTGTCGTCCGCGCTGTTCACGGACCGCCTGCAGAATGCCGAGCTGTTCCTGTCCTCAGTCGGCAGCGACTGCGGTATCGCCAATATCAACATCGGCACTTCGGGCGCGGAAATCGGCGGTGCCTTCGGTGGCGAGAAGGAAACGGGCGGCGGCCGCGAATCCGGCTCGGATGCCTGGAAAGCCTATATGCGTCGCCAGACCAACACGATCAACTGGAGCCGCGAGCTGCCGCTCGCCCAGGGAATCGAGTTCAAAGTAGCGCCGTAGGAAACCCTGCGCCAGCAACACCGCGCTGCGACGAGACCTCCTTCGTCGCGGTCGCGGGGCGCATGCCAACGGTCCCTCAACGACCCGGCAACTGCAACGTAAACCGCGCCCCACCCAGCGGCGAGCGATCGATGCTCAACGAGCCGCCGTACAGATCCACAGTATCTCGCACCATCGCCAATCCCAACCCGTGCCCCGGCACGGTTTCGTCGGTGCGAACACCTCGCTCCAGGACGCGCGCCCGATTCTCCTCGGAAATGCCCGGGCCGTCGTCTTCCACCACAACCGTCAGACGCTGACGCGAGCTGAATTGCTTGTCGGTCGAGACCGCGACCCGCACATGGCTGCGGCACCACTTGCAGGCGTTGTCCATGAGATTGCCGAGGAGCTCGGTAAAGTCACCCCGGTCGCCCACGAACTGACAGTCGGGCTCGATCGCCAGCTCCAGGGACAGGTCCTTATCGGCATAAACCTTCAGCAAGGTCGCCCGCAGGCCGATCGTCAGCTGCTCCACATCGACTGGCGCTTGGCCCAACAGCGCGCCGCCGGAGGCCGCGGCCCGGTTGAGCTGATGCGCAATGATGTCTTTCATCCGATCGATTTCGCCACCGAATGTTCCAGCGGAAGCATGCGCCTCGCTGCTCAGCGCTGACTGCATGACCGCGAGCGGCGTCTTCAGGCTGTGTGCCAGATTGCCCAGCGTATCCCGATAACGAGCCACCCGCTTGCGTTCGCCGACCAGGAGCGCATTCAGGTTGGTCGCCACACCGCTCAACTCACGCGGATACCCGCTGCCGAGAACCTCGCTGCGCCCCTCCTCTACCTCATGAATCTCGCGTTCCAGCCGCCGCACGGGCGCCAGCACCCAGTGCAGCAGCGCTGCGAGCACCACCAGCAGCACCAACATCAAGCCGGTGAACCAACCCAACATTCTGCGCCGGAAGCGCCACAGCTGTTCCTCGTAAGGGCTGAGGCTGACCGCCACACTGAAGGTGATCGTGCGTGCACTGTTTGGATTGGGGTCGTCCTCGAACTGCAGGCCGCGGCTCTCGATGGCGACCCGGTCATGGCCAAATTCGCCGTAGGAGAAGCTGCGTCCCCCTTCCGCCAGGAGCGGGCCGAAATCGAGGGCGGTACCTACCGCCGAAGGCGAGCGCCACTGGTGATTGACTGAGCGGATTTGCGCAAAGAGGCCCGATCGCGGCCGGGACAGGCGGGAATCGACATCGTGCAGTGGCGGCGCATAGCCGCCGTCCGGTTGCTTCTCGGCAGCCGCCACGAGCGCCACCATCTGGGTGTCGAGCAATTGCTGCATCGTTTGATCCGACACGACGCGAAAGCCCGTGTCGAGGATATACATCATGACGCCGAAGAACAGCGCCAGCGGCAGTGAGACCGAAATCAGCAGCCGCCGGCTTAGCGAATGCACGCGCGCGTCCTAAGTCGTGTGGATCAGCCCTGATCGCGCGCGAGCGCGAACCGGTAGCCGCGGCCGCGCAGAGTCTCGATGGGCTTCAACTCGTCCTGCGGATCGAGCTTGCGCCGGAGCCGGCCCACGAGCACCTCGATCACATTGCTATCGCGCTCGAAATCCTGGTCGTACAGCCGCTCGGTCAACTCGGTTTTGGAGATCACCTCGCCGGCGCGCAACATCAGGTGCTCGAGGATCCGGTATTCAAACGTGGTCAGATCGACCGCATTGCCGCCAACCTTGACGGTCTGCGCCCGGGTGTCGAGCAGGATGGGACCACACTTCAACTCCGGGCTCGCCCACCCACCCGCGCGGCGCAGGAGCGCCTGCAGCCGTGCGAGCACTTCCTCGAAGTGGAACGGCTTCGCGACATAATCGTCGGCACCGGCTTGCAGTCCTTCGACTTTGTCCTGCCAGTTGTCGCGCGCGGTCAGAATGAGGATGGGATAGGTTTTACGCGCGGCCCGCAGGCGGCGGATCACCTCGAGGCCCGGAAGTTTCGGTAAGCCGAGGTCAATGATCGCGACATCGAGGGGGTACTCGAGGCCGGCAAAGACACCCTCCTCGCCATCCTGTGCCACATCGACAGTGAACCCGGCGTCCACCAGGCGTGACTTCAGCGTATCGCGAAGCGATACCTCATCTTCTACGACCAATACCCTCATGCCGACTTCTCCCCGGACAGGCGCCCTGTGCTACAGGATAGCGCCATTCGTGGCGTCGACGCGCACCGTCCAGACGTGTCCGGCATCGTCCAGCAGCTTAAGGATATAGATCGTCCGCACCCCTTCGTGCTCCGTTTCAGCGCGAACCACGCGCGCCTTGAAACGCTGCTCGGCCATTTTGACGGCCTGGTCCATGGAGACTCCGCTGACGACGGCCACCCGCCCTTTTGCCTCAGACGCAACCAGCGTCCGAGACTCCAGAACAGCACCCGTCGCGAGCGCCAGAATGAGTACAACCGAGGCAAAAGTCCGCAAAACACCCATTCCAGCAGAATAGGCGCCAGGCGATGAATACCGCCTGAATGACTTTCAGCGCGGCCCCTCCTGCCGCTTGGCCTCCTGCCCCTTGGCTATCTGCCACAGGGCTTCCCAGTCCTCCGGTCCCAAGCTGCTCAACGCCACGCCGCGCGCGCGAGCGGCCGCCTCCATGGTCTCAAACCGCCGCTCGAACTTTGCATTCGCCGCCCGCAGCGCCTCCTCGGCATCAAAGCGCAAATGGCGGCTCCAGTTGGCGAGCGCAAACAACAGATCGCCCATTTCTTCCATCACCGCGTGCACGTTCCCACCGGCCAGGGCGGCATCGACCTCTTGCAACTCCTCCTGCACCTTGTCGCGCACACCCTGCGCATCGGGCCAATCAAACCCAACACGCCCGGCGCGGCGCCCGAGTTTGGCGGCACGTACCAGTGCCGGCAGTCCCCGCGGAATGTCGGCAAGTGCGCTGACCTCCGGGCCGCCCGCCCCAGCCGCGGCGCGCTCGCGAGCCTTCTGCTCCTCCCAATTGCGCGACAGCTCCGCCTCTCCCGCCAGGCTCACTCCGCCAAACACGTGCGGATGCCGCCGCACCAGCTTGTCGTGAATGCCGCTAGCCACTTGCGCAAAATCAAACCAGCCGCGCTCCTTGGCCATCTGCGCGTGAAACACAACCTGGAACAGCAGGTCGCCGAGCTCATCACGGATCTTGTCGGGTTCGCCGCGCTCGATCGCATCGGCAACTTCGTACGCCTCTTCGATCGTGTAAGGGGCAATGGTGGCGAATGTCTGTTTCTGGTCCCACGGACAGCCGTTCTGCGGAGCACGCAGGCGCGCCATGAGCTCGAGCAAAGCCGTCAGAGCACGCTCGGCGTCGCTCATCTGCGTGGCTCATCCATGGTGGGCTCCTGCAACACGTTATACAAAGTCATGAGCATTCCGGCCGTCGCTCCCCAGATGTTGCGATCACCGTAGGGAATGTCGCAAAGCTCGATTTCGGAATCGGTCAGTGCCAGGCGGCGCCGTCGCATGCGATGGTTCGCGGGATCGAAAACGAAGCTCAATGGCACTTCGAACGTATCCTGCACCTCGGTCGCATCGAGCAGCAGCTCAAACCCGAGGCGCACCAGGCTCACCACCGGGGTGACCCGAAAACCACTGAGGAGAATATGATCCGGCAGATAGCCGATCACCGACACAAACCTTGGGTCGAGCCCGATCTCCTCGCGAGCCTCGCGCAGCGCGGCCGCTTTCACGTCCGCATCCACGGTCTCGATGCGCCCGCCGGGAAAACTGATCTGCCCAGCGTGATTGCGCAGTTGGGTCGCACGTTGGGTCAACAATACCGCCAGGCCTTCCGGGCGCTCCACCAGCGGGACGAGCACCGCCGCCGGTATGGGCGTCGTCGGAAACAACGAGCGGTATTTGCTGCTCTCGGCGATAGACAAGCCCGGTACGATCCAATCAACGCCTGCGTGGCGCGGTTGGGTGTTCGATAGCTTCGCGATGATGCGCTCGCGCCAAGCCACGGCTGCAGGATTCGTCATCGCACCTCAGCCGCCACTTTTTATGCCGCCACGGGCTAGATCCGCAGGATCGAGCAGGCGAGCGAGCTCCGCCGCAGGCAGGTCCGTCATACTCGCGGCTACTTCCCGGATGGGCCGCCCTTCCGCGTAGGCCTTTTTTGCAATCGCCGCGCCTTTCTCATAACCGATCACCGGATTGAGCGCCGTCACCAGAATGGGGTTGCGGTCGAGGGCCGCGGCGAGACGTGGCTCATTCACCTCGAATCCCGCGACGGCATTATCGGCCAGCGCACGCGCCACGTTGCTCAGCAGCCGCACGCTGCTCAACAGGTTGTAGGCAATCACCGGCAGCATGACGTTCAACTGGAAGTTGCCCGATTGGCCCGCCACGGTAATGGTGGTGTCGTTGCCAATCACTTGCGCGGCTACCATCGCGGTCGCTTCCGGGATGACCGGGTTCACCTTGCCGGGCATGATGCTGCTCCCGGGTTGCAGTGCCGGTAAGGCGATCTCGCCGAGCCCTGCCAGCGGACCGCTGTTCATCCAGCGCAGGTCGTTCGCGATCTTCATCAGACTCACCGCAACGACCTTCAATTGGCCAGAGAGCTCGACCGCGGTGTCCTGCGTGGAAAGGGCCTCAAAATAGTTGCGTGCGGGCGTGAAGGCCAAGCCGGTCAACCTCCCCAGCTCCTCGGCGAAGCGAGCGCCAAATTCCGGGTGAGCGTTGATTCCCGTTCCTACCGCCGTACCGCCTTGCGCGAGAGCAAGTAGCCGCGGTTCCACGGCCGCCAGCCGCTCGAGGCCGCTCTCGATCTGCGCGCGCCACCCCGATAACTCCTGTCCGAGCGTCACGGGCATTGCATCCATGAGATGAGTGCGCCCGGTCTTTACGATCGAGCCAACCTCGTGCTCCTTTGCCCGCAGAACATCGCGCAAATGCTCGAGTGCCGGAATCAGGTCGCGGCGCACGCTCAGCGCGGCGCTCACATGAATCGAGGTTGGGATCACGTCATTGCTGCTTTGGCCCATATTCACGTGATCATTCGGATGCACGGCGCGCCCGAGCCGCCGGGTGGCCAGCGAGGCGATGACCTCGTTGGCGTTCATATTCGTACTGGTACCCGAGCCGGTCTGAAAGACATCGATCGGGAACTGCGCGTCGTGGCGCCCTTCGGCGACTTCGGCCGCCGAGGTGTCGATCGCTCGGCCGATCTCCTCATCCATGAGCTGCAGCCGAATGTTGGCGCGAGCCGCGGCCTGCTTCACCAGCCCGAGCGCCGCAATAAAGGCGCGGGGTAACGGGAGGCCGCTTATCGGGAAGTTCTGCACGGCACGTTGCGTCTGCGCTCCCCACAGCGCATCCGCGGGCACCTGCAGCTCGCCCATGCTGTCGCGCTCGATCCGAAAGGAAGTGGTCATGAGGCACTCCGCAGTATGCGTTATCATCCAAATCCTAGCACTTCGAGGCAATCCGTAACGCAATGTCAGCGAGCACCCGCGACGCTTTGTCAGCCGTCGATGCACTCTCTCCGGTAGACGGTCGTTATCGCGCGGCGACCGAGCCGCTCCGCGGCCTGCTATCCGAAGCAGGTCTCATCCGCGAGCGCATCCGCGTCGAGGCGCAGTGGCTGGTACTCCTGTCCGAATCGGTGCCGCAACTCGCGGGCGCACGCCCTAGCTCTGCAGTCATCAGCCGGGCTCAGCAGCTCGCGCGCGAGCCGGACGCGAACGCGGCGATGGCGGTCAAGGCGATCGAAGCCCGCACGAACCATGATGTAAAGGCTGTTGAATACTACGTCCGCGAGCAACTCTCCGCGGCAGGTGCGAGCGAAGCGCTGCTCGAGCTCGTACATTTCGGGTGCACATCGGAAGACATCAACAATCTCAGCTATGCACGCATCCTGCAGTCCGCACGCGCAAAGCTTCTCGAGACACTCGGCACGCGCATCGGCGAGCTGACGAATTTCGCACACCGTCATGCGGATACCGCGATGTTGGCGCGGACCCACGGACAGCCGGCGAGCCCGACGACACTCGGCAAGGAGTTTGCCAACTTCACGGCACGCCTGCAGCGCGCGCAAACACGGTGGGGCAATGTTGCTATTCTGGGCAAATGGAACGGCGCGGTAGGTAACTTCAATGCCCATGTCGCCACGTTGCCCGGGGTAGATTGGCCGGCCCTGAGCCGGAAATTCATCGAGTCCCTCGGCTTGCAATTCAACGCGTATACGACTCAGATCGAGCCGCACGACTGGATCGCCGAGTATTGCGACGCGCTGGCGGCGATCAACGTGATCCTCGTGGATCTCAGCCGGGACTGTTGGGGTTATATCTCGCTCGGTTATCTGCGCCAACGCGCCGTCGCCACCGAGGTCGGCTCCTCGACGATGCCCCACAAGGTGAATCCGATCGACTTCGAGAACGCGGAGGGCAATCTCGGCGTCGCCAACGCGCTATTGAAACACTTCGCACAAGTGCTGCCGGTATCCCGTTGGCAGCGCGATCTCACCGACTCTACCGTCCTGCGTAACCTGGGTGTTGCGCTCGGCCACACGCTGATCGCCTGGAAGGCGCTCGGCAGAGGACTCGACAAGGTCGCCGCCGACCCGGCGCGCATTGCCGCGGATATCGATGGTGCGTGGGAGGTCCTCGGTGAGGCCGTGCAGACGATATTGCGTGCTGCGGGCGTACCCGACGGCTATGAGCGTCTGAAGGACTTCACCCGCGGGCGCGCAATAGACGCGCAAGCATTGGCTGCATTCATTGAATCGCTCCCATTGCCGGCCGAAGAGAAGGCACGTCTCAAGGCGTTGACCCCGTCGGCATACACCGGCCTTGCCGCACGACTTGCGCGTGACATCTGACACGCTTTGACTCGCAGCGCGGCATGCTCCGTCGCCAACATACGACACACCCCCGTTGCGTCCGTCCAAAGTGCGAACCACGCCGCGTTTTTGTGCTGCGGCAACTGTCGTGGTTGGTCAAAACGTGACCAATTCGGCAACCCGTGGCACAGCGCCTCTCTAAGATCGCCCGGCCTGCCGAACAAGCAGGTGATGACGGCAGGCGCCGCGTGGCTATATCCGGGGAACTCGAAGTAAACAGCGCACTCGCACAGCTCGCCAATGCGCGCTATGCATCCGAATCCGTATCGAGCAACGGCACGGGAAGTGCGAGTCGCCAGGGTCCAGAGACTCTGAGCGTTCTCACCTCGCTTGCGGAGGTCCGCTCGGCCGTGAACGAGATTGCCGCCTCCGCGCAGCGTCTCATTTCGATCTACACGCCCGATCTCGAGCCCGATCTGTACGATCAGACGGCTTTTCTCGAGGTCATCAAGCATTTCGTGCTCACACGCAGCTTCTCGAAGGTGCGTGTGTTGCTTGCCGAGCCCACTCGGGTCATGCGCGATAGCAACCGCTTTGTCGCGATGGGCCGGCGCCTGTCCAGCTGCATCGATATCCGCTATGTCACGGCGCAGGCTCCCCAGCGTGCCTCGGCCTATCTGATTGCGGACGATCGTGCCATCGTCTATCGGATGCGGGCAGACACCTGGGACGGCATTGCGGATGCCAACAACCCGCCGGCGGCGCGGCTGTACCTTCAGGAATTTGACAATATCTGGAACGCCAGCGCGGCCGAGCATGGCTTGCGCGTGGCAAGGCGTGGCTGAGCAGCGCGGCGGTTAAACATATGGCCGCCGTTTTCGACTCGTCCGCTATAATTCGTAACATGGCACGTACGCCTGATATCACGGTCGCCGCCGTTACGGAGACTGCTGGCCGCTTCCTCGTGGTCGAAGAGCGCATCAATCGCCGCCTCGTCTTCAACCAGCCCGCCGGTCACGTCGAGCAGGGGGAGACTTTGCTCGCGGCGGTGGTGCGTGAGGTTCGCGAAGAGACGGCCTGGGGGTTTGAGCCGCAGGCCCTCATTGGAGTCTACCTCTGGCGAAACCCGTCCTCGGGACGCTCCTACATGCGGTTCGCCTTCACCGGCAAGGTCAAGAACCATGATGCCGCGCAGCCCCTGGACCGGGGAATCGTGCGCACGCATTGGCTCTCGCGCGAAGATTTGCGGGAGCGCGAGCCTAGGCTGCGCAGCCCCCTGGTGATGCGCTGTATCGAGGACTACCTCGGGGGCACCCGCCTGCCCCTCGACCCGATCGCAAACCTTGACCTGCACTCGGCGTCGGGTGTAGCGGCGGTGAACATCTAGGGCTCGGGTACAATTCCGACCCATGCCCTCGTCCTCTGGTTCCTTGGTCATCGTCGGTCTCTCCGGCGGCGTCGACTCCGCCGTTGCCGCTCTCCTTTTGAAGGAGCAGGGCTGGGACGTGCAGGGTCTCTTCATGAGCAACTGGGACGACGAGGACGACTCCTACTGCACGGCTGCCCAGGACTTCCAGGACGCCCGCGCCGTGGCGCACGAGCTGTCGATCCCGCTGCATCGGGTGAGCTTCGCGGCTGAGTATCGAGCACGGGTTTTTGAATACTTCCTCCGTGAGCAGCGCGCGGGCCGCACGCCCAACCCGGACGTTCTCTGCAATCGAGAAATCAAGTTCGGTGTGGCCCTCAACTACGTGCGTCGGCTGGGCGGAACGCACTTCGCGACAGGCCACTACGCGCGGCTCATCAAACGCACTGATGGCACGACCGAGCTGCGCAAAGCTCGTGACAATGCGAAGGACCAAAGCTACTTCCTGCACGCGGTAGCCAACGAGCACCTGGCAGCCTCCCTGATGCCCCTCGGCGAAATCGAGAAAGGCGCGGTTCGAGAACGTGCGCGGCGCGCCGGACTACCGGTGTTCGACAAGCCCGACAGCACGGGGATCTGCTTCATCGGCGAGCGGCCGTTCCGCGAGTTCTTGAGCCGGTTTTTGGATAAGACGCCGGGTCCGATCGAGTCGCCCGAAGGCGAGGTGCTCGGCACACACGAGGGGCTCGCGTTCTACACGCTCGGCCAACGCGGCGGGCTCCATATCGGCGGCCGGCGCGGTCATTCGGAGCAGCCCTGGTATGTGGCCGCGAAAGACAACCGGCGAAATGCGCTCGTCGTGGTGCAGGGACACGACCACCCTCTGCTCAGCAGCGAGGCGCTCACCACAGGCCCCATGCATTGGCTGAACGGTCCGCGTGTGGAGCCTTTCCGATGCACGGCGAAGGTGCGCTATCGGCAGGCCGACCAGGCAGCTCTCCTCGAACCGCAGCCGGATGGCACCGCTCGCATCATTTTCGACCGTCCCCAGCGCGCGGTTACGCCAGGACAATACGCTGTCGTCTACGACGGAGATCATTGTCTCGGCGGCGCAGTCATCGAGACGGTTGTGCCCTCTTCATGCGCCCGATCCGCGGCCGCCTAGGGTGCCCCAGCGGCAAAAACCGACCGCCCCTGATGAGTAGCCAGCAAAAACCACGCTTTTTGCTGGCGGCCGCCGGAGCAATGTCCGCACAAATTGCCGCAGGCAATTTGTGCCAATCAAATTATATAATCCGCCCGCCTTTTACCCTGGAGGATCCATGACGAACAGCTTCAAAGCGCGTTCGACGCTCAACGTAGGCAATCGCTCGTACGAAATCTGGAGCATGGCTGCTCTGCCGCCCGAGAAGGTGGCGCGTCTGCCCTACTCGTTGAAGATCCTCCTCGAAAATCTGCTCCGCTTCGAGGACGGGGTAAACGTAACTCGCGCCGATATCGAAGCCCTGCTCTCGTGGGATCCCAAAGCCACACCTTCGTACGAAATCGCCTTCACGCCCTCGCGTGTGATCCTCCAGGACTTCACCGGCGTGCCGTGCGTAGTCGATCTCGCAGCGATGCGCGATGCGATCGTGAAGCTCGGCGGCGACGCCGAGCGCGTCAATCCGTTGGCACCCGCGGAGTTGGTCATTGATCACTCGGTCCAGGTCGACGAGTACGGCTCATCCAACGCCCTGCAGGCGAACACACGCATCGAATTTGCACGCAATCGGGAGCGCTACTCCTTCCTGCGCTGGGGTCAGACAGCCTTCCGCAATTTTGCCGTCGTACCTCCCAACACCGGTATCGTCCACCAGGTCAATCTCGAATACCTCGGCCGCGTGATCTTCGATGCCGAAACCAACGGCACGCATCGGGCCTATCCCGACACCCTGGTCGGTACCGACTCGCACACGACCATGATCAATGGCCTCGGTGTACTCGGCTGGGGCGTTGGCGGCATCGAAGCCGAGGCCGCAATGCTCGGCCAGCCTGTGACCATGCTCATTCCGCAAGTCATTGGCTTCCGCTTGACCGGCAAGCTGCCGGCGGGCGCGACCGCGACCGATCTCGTGCTCACCGTGACCGAGATGCTGCGCAAGAAGGGCGTCGTCGACAAGTTTGTCGAGTTTTTCGGCGATGGACTCGCCAATCTGCCGTTGGCCGATCGCGCCACCATTGCCAACATGGCGCCCGAGTACGGCAGCACCTGCGGCATCTTCCCGATCGACGAGGAGACAGTTCGCTACCTCGAGCTCTCGGGTCGCTCGCGTGAGCGCATCGACCTGGTAACCGCCTACGCGAAACACCAGGGTATGTGGCGCAACCCGGGACAGAAAGCGGCCGACTACACCGACGTGCTCGAGTTGGATCTCGGCAAGGTCGAGCCGAGTCTTGCGGGTCCGCGCCGTCCACAGGACCGCGTGCCGCTGCAGAACGCCAAGGCCGTTTACGAAACCAACGCGAAGAAATCCGCCGACGAGCGCGCCGCGAAGACCTCCGGCGCGAAGGGCAGCGCTGCCGTGTCGGTCGACGGTCAGAGTTTTGAGCTCAAGGATGGGGCGGTACTGATCGCCGCCATCACGAGCTGCACCAACACATCCAACCCCTCGGTGATGCTCGGGGCGGGCCTCCTGGCGCGCAAAGCCCGCGAGAAGGGACTGAAGGCCAAGCCGTGGGTGAAAACGAGCCTGGCACCCGGCTCGCGGGTGGTAACGGACTATTTCAACAAGGCGGGCGTGTTGGGCGACCTCGCATCCGTAGGCTTCGACGTCGTCGGCTATGGCTGCACCACTTGCATCGGCAACTCCGGTCCGCTGAAGCCGGAGATTTCCGCGGGCGTCAAAGCCGGTGACCTCATCGCGTGCTCCGTGCTCTCGGGCAACCGCAACTTCGAAGGCCGCGTGCATCCAGAGGTACGGATGAACTTTCTGGCCTCCCCGCCCTTGGTGGTCGCATACGCGCTCGCTGGAACCCTCGATCTGGATCTGACCAAAGAGCCGCTCGGCACGGGCAAGGATGGCAAGCCCGTCTATCTCGCCGACATCTGGCCCACCGACAAGGAAGTGCAGGAGCTGCTCGTGAGGTCGATCGACTCGGAGATGTTCCGCAACAGCTACGGGAGTGTGTTCACCGGCGACTCGAACTGGAACAGCATCAAGATCCCTGCCGGCAAACGCTACACGTGGGATGACAAATCGACCTACGTCAAGAACCCGCCCTATTTCGACGGGATGACCCTAACCCCTGATCCATTGGCCGACATCACCGGCGCCCGTGCGCTAGCCGTGCTCGGGGACTCTGTCACCACCGATCACATCTCACCGGCGGGCAACATCTCGAAGACGAGCCCCGCGGCCCGCTACCTCATCGAGCAGGGTGTCGAGCCCGTGGACTTCAACTCCTACGGCGCGCGCCGCGGTAACCATGAAGTCATGATGCGCGGAACCTTTGCCAACATCCGCCTGCGTAACCTTCTCGTTCCGGGCGTCGAGGGTGGCGTGACCGTCTACTTGCCAACGGGCGAGCAGATGTCGATCTACGACGCCGCCATGCGTTACAAGCAGGACAGCACTCCGCTGATCATCCTCGCCGGCCGCGAGTATGGCACCGGATCTTCGCGTGACTGGGCAGCCAAGGGCACGATGTTGCTCGGAGTGAAGGCGGTCATCGCCGAGAGCTTCGAGCGCATTCACCGCTCCAACCTGATTGGCATGGGTGTGGCGCCTCTGCAGTTCCAGCCCGGACAGAACGCGCAGTCACTCGGTCTCACAGGCCAGGAAGTATTCTCGATCGCAGGTCTCGCCAACGCGGCAGCGAAGGAAGTCAAAGTGATCGCGACCGCGCGGCCAGCGGGGACGAAGCCGGCCAATGGCTCGGGCAAGCCGATCGAGTTCACCGCGCGACTCCGCATCGATACGCCGAAGGAGCGGGAGTACTACCGCCACGGCGGTATTCTCCAATACGTCCTGCGGCAGCTGGCTGCGCAGAAAACGGCGGCCTGACCGAAGTCCTGGCAAAGCATCCGCAAGGCGACCAGCCGATGGAGCGTGCCGCGCCAGCGCGGCTGGTCGTCTTCGATCTTGACGAGACTCTCACTCGTCACGACACCCTCCTGCCCTACGCAGGCGGGCTACTACTGCGCAAGCGGCCCTGGCGCCTCCCCCTGCTCGCGCGTGTCCTGCCCCCGGTCATCTCTTTCTTGCTTGGCCGTTGCGATGAAGGGCGGGTCAAGCAGGCATTCATCAAGGCCACTCTGGGTGGCAGCCATCGCGAAGAGATCGCAGCGTGGACAGAACGCTTTGTTCCACGGCTCCTCGCCCACGGAATGTTCGCAGATGCCCTGCAAAGGGTTGCCGACCATCGGCGTCGAGGCGACTATCTAGTCCTGATGAGCGCAAGTACCGATCTGTATGTCCCGGCCATAGCGCGAGAGCTCGGCTTCAACGAAACCATCTGCACGGAAGTGCGCTGGGAGGGCGAGACACTCGAGGGCTCACTGACGACGCCGAACCGTAAAGGGGCCGAGAAGGCGCGGTGCTTCACCGCGCTCAAGGAGCGCCACCCAGGGCTTCGTACCGTCGCCTATGGCAACTCCAATACCGACCTCCCTCATCTACGTCTGGCCGACCAAGGAATCCTGGTGAACGGATCAGCGCGGGCGCGGCACGCGGCGCAGAGCTTCGGCGTCAGCTGTGTGGACTGGCATTGATGCAATCTTTTCCCACCCTCAACGGTCTAATCGGGGTGCAGGAGATATAAGCCCATGAAGTTCCAGACACCGCGTATCGCACCTTCGGAGATCACCCCCCGCGAAGTCTTCCTCAACCGGCGTGAGTTGCTGGGTGGAGCGTTGGCCACCGGTGCGAGCTCCTTGGTGGCCACGGCGACAGCGCACGCAGCCGACCAGCCGACCGGTAGGCCGTTGCAGTACACGCGCAATGCGAAGTACAGCGTCACCGAGCCACCCAACAAGTACGAAGAGATCACCAGCTACAACAACTACTACGAGTTCGGCACGGACAAGGAGGATCCGAAGAAGTACGCGCAGGGCTTCAATCCCGAGCCCTGGAGTGTGACGGTCGACGGCGAAGCCGAGGTGAAAGGCAAATTCACGCTCGAGGATATTCTGAAAGGACAGGCGCTCGAGGAGCGCATCTACCGCTTCCGCTGTGTTGAGGCCTGGTCCATGGTGATTCCCTGGGTAGGCTTTCAGCTGAGCGCCTTGTTGGAGCGCTTCAAGCCCACTGCGAAAGCCAAGTACGTCGAATTCACCACACTCTACGATCCGAAGCGCATGCCGGGCGAGCGTGCACCGATTCTCCAGTGGCCGTATGTCGAGGGCCTGCGCATCGACGAGGCCATGCACCCGCTGACCCTGCTCGTCGTTGGGCTTTATGGCCGGACTCTTCCCAACCAGGACGGCGCGCCGCTGCGGTTGATCGTCCCCTGGAAGTATGGTTTCAAGTCGATCAAGGCCATCACCAAAATCAACTTCACCGAGCGCCAGCCGCGCACGGCCTGGAATCTCGCCGCTCCGCAGGAATATGGCTTCTACGCCAACGTGAATCCGCAGGTGGACCACCCTCGCTGGAGCCAGGCATCCGAGCGCCACATCGGGGGAGGATTTCTCGCCCAGCGCAGGCCCACGTTGATGTTCAACGGCTACGCCGAGCTGGTGGCGGATCTCTACAAAGGCATGGACCTCAGGCGGTACTACTGATGGCGAAAGCGCAACCATAGAGTTGCATTTCATCCCATACCGGACTAGTATGCAACCCGGAGGTTGCATATGAACACGCACAGCACTGATCGCATCGAGAAAGAAATTTTCATCAAAGCCCCGCGTGAGCGCGTGTGGCGCGCCCTGACGGACGCAGGGGAATTTGGCGAGTGGTTCCGGGTAAAGCTCACCGGGCAGCAGTTCGCCGCCGGTAAACAGATCACCGGACCCGTACAGCATCCAGGCTACGAGCACCTCATGTGGACCGTAACCGTCGAAAGGTTGGATGCCGACCGCGGAGTGTTCTCCTGGCGCTGGCACCCGCATGCCATCGATCCCAACAAGGATTACTCCAGGGAGCCGACCACGCTGGTGACATTCGAGCTCCAAGAGCGGCCTGACGGTACACTGCTGAAGGTCACGGAGTCGGGCTTCGACAAAGTCCCCATCGAGCGCCGCGAAACGGCCTACCGAGGCAACTCGGAAGGCTGGGCAATACAGGTGGGCAACATCGAGAGATATGTCGGTCAAAACCCGTAAGTTGAATACCCACGCCGGCGCCGAGCAGGGCACGGGGTCGCTGCGCGGCGATCCCGACACCCTGCGCAACTCGGTGCGCGTGTTCGCCGCCCTCGGGGACAAAACCCGATTGGACCTGGTCGCCCGCCTCTGCGCGGGCGGCCCGCTGTCCATTACCCGCCTGAGTGCCGGCGCGCAGGTGACCCGCCAGGCGATCACCAAACATCTCAATACGCTCGCCGAGGCGGGTCTGGTGCGGGATATCCGTGCCGGCCGCGAGCGTTTATGGGAAGTCGAGCCCGGGCGCCTCGATGAAGCGCGGCGCTGCCTGGAGCGGATCTCGGGCCAATGGGACGAAGCGTTGGCGCGCCTGAAGAGCACCCTGGAAGCGAGCAGTGCCCCCTGACGGGCGGTGAGCGGGCAAAGCCCGGAGGATCATTGAACATCGAGCAGCGCTATCGCTGGATCTACAAGCCCCTGGTTTTTGCGGCCAGCCTGATACCGTTCGCCTGGCTGCTGTGTGGCGCTTTCGGTTGGTTCGGCACCAGCCTGGGCGCCGACCCGGTCAAAAAGCTCGAGCACGAGTGCGGCAAGTGGGCACTTAACTTCCTGCTGATCACGCTCGCA
>Ga0207695_10004447_pt1 | contig 19105 bp, 14 predicted proteins | sample KBSC54metaG_FD_184354 | JGI IMG/M metagenome (GOLD analysis project Ga0207695, IMG submission 184354) | Corn rhizosphere microbial communities from Kellogg Biological Station, Michigan, USA - KBS C5-4 metaG (SPAdes) (version 2) | ecosystem: Host-associated > Plants > Roots > Rhizosphere > Soil... | reverse complement strand
ACCCTCTTCTGAATGAGTCGTAAGCAACTGCATACCGACACAAATACCTAGTGTGGGCTTCTGTAAAGCCTTTATTTTTTTGACCATACCACTTTGCTGCAGCTTGTTCATGGCGGCACCGGCATGTCCAACACCGGGTATGATATAGCGGTCAAATTGTTCAAAATCTGCTTCACTATTCACCATACCATATTTTATTCCTAACCTATCCAACGCGGCAGTTAGTGAAAAAATATTTCCGGCTCCGTATCTTATTATACCTATCATTCAGTTTGCAGTTATTAGTTTGTAGTGGCAGTCAAAGTTTGTAGTCGGGCAATGTGCGCAAACTGCAAACTGACAACTGCCAACTTAAAGAACGCCCTTAGTGGACGGTAACACCATATTATTCACATCACGCTTAACAGCCATTTTTATTGTTTTGGCAAAAGCTTTAAAAATAGCTTCTATTTTATGATGCTCATTTTGTCCCTCGGCTTTGATATTCAGATTGCATTTAGCCGCATCTGAGAATGACTTAAAGAAATGATAAAACATTTCCGTAGGCATCTCGCCAATCTTCTCGCGTTTAAATTCGGCATCCCATACCAGCCAGTTCCTTCCACCAAAATCGATGGCCACCTGCGCAAGGCAATCATCCATTGGCAGGCTGAAGCCATAACGTTCTATGCCGCGTTTATCACCTAAAGCAGTGGCAAATACTTCCCCTAATGCGATGCCTGTATCTTCAATAGTGTGGTGCTCATCGATATGCAAATCGCCTTTTGCATCAATTTCCAGGTCGATGTTGCCATGGCGCGCAATCTGATCCAGCATGTGATCAAAGAAATGAATGCCTGTAGATACTTTGGCTGTACCCTTACCATCAAGGTTGAGTTTAATATAAATATCCGTTTCTTTGGTAGTACGGCGGTGTTCAACAACACGCTCGCCTACTTTCAAAAATTCATATACTTTTTGCCAATCGGTAGTTTCAAGGGCGATAACATCTTCCAGGGCATCGTGCTGTTCCTGTGTAAATTCGCCGCTACCTAAATGCGAGCCGTTATTTAGCCAAATGGCTTTCGCACCTAAATTTTGGGCTAATATGATATCGTTTTTACGATCTCCAATAGTAAATGAACCTTTCAGGTCATATTGGTCATTGTCGATATATTTGCTAAGCAAGGCTGTGCCCGGTTTACGGGTAGGAGCGTTGTCATGCGGAAAAGTTCTGTCGATTGCAAAGCCTGAAAACTTTACGCCTTCATTCTCAAAAGCCTTTAATACAAAATTTTGTATGGGCCAAAATGTGTCTTCAGGATAAGACGGAGTACCCAAACCATCTTGGTTAGTCACCATAACCAGTTCAAAATCCAGTTCTTTTGCAATTCGGGATAACCAAGGCAATGCGCCCGGGTAAAATTCCAATTTTGCAAAAGAGTCGATTTGCTCGTCGGCAGTTTCCAATATCAGCGTACCATCACGGTCAATAAATAATACTTTCTTTGGTGCGCTCATTTATATTTTTTTAAAGCTTCTAATAAAATGTTGTTTTCATTGGGAGTCCCTACCGTTATACGTAAACAACCTTCGCAAAGGGCCACTTTTGAGCGATCGCGAACGATGATGCCCTGTTGAACCAGATAGTCATAAATGCCTTTCGCATCTGTCGTTTTCACCAGGATAAAATTAGCATCTGAAGGATAAATATCGATCACGAACTCGTAATCTTTTAGCTCAAGTACCAGTTTATCCCGTTGAATCAAAGTCTCTTTGATCCACTTGTTTACCTGATCTATGTTTTGCAGTGCTTTAAGGGCTAACTGCTGTGACGCATCATTAATGTTGTAAGGTGGTTTTACCTTGTTCATCACCTCAATGATCTCTTCACGGGCGAAGGCCATACCCACACGCAGACCTGCCAGTCCCCAGGCTTTTGACAGTGTTTGTAACACTACCAGGTTTGCATACTCTGTAAGCTCCTGTATAAACGTTTTTTGCCTGCTGAAATTGATATAAGCTTCATCAACCACCACAATACCCTTGAAATTAGCAAGAAGCGTTTCCACATCTTCCCGGTTCATGGAATTACCCGTAGGATTGTTTGGCGAACAGACGAAGATTAACTTGGTATGATCATCAATTGCTTCTGCAATACCTTCCAGATTCAATTGGAACTCTTCTGTAAGCGGTACCCTTTTTATTTTGATATCATTAATATTGGCTGATACCTCATACATGCCATAAGTAGGGGGCACCAGGATCACATTATCTACACCCGGATTACAGAATGCCCTTACTAATATGTCGATTGCCTCGTCGCTGCCGTTACCCAAAAAGATGTTACGCGGCGGTACACCTTTGATCTCGCTTAAACGTTTTTTTACTTCGAATTGCAAGGGATCGGGGTAACGATTGTAATTCTGCTCCAGTGGGGAACCAAATGCATTTTCATTGGCATCCAGGTATACACTTGCTTCTCCCTGAAACTCGTCACGTGCAGAAGAGTAGGGAGTGAGATTTTTAATATTTTCTCTTAATATATTGTTTATGTCAAACATTGTCTTATTTCATTCTGACGCTAATCGCATTCTTGTGCGCCTGTAAACCTTCCAATTCAGCCAAAACCTCCACCGTGCGGCCTATACTCTGTATCCCTTCAGGATTGATATGCTGAAATGTTATCTTCTTAACAAAAGAATCAACTGATACACCCGAATAAGCTCGTGCATAAGCACTTGTAGGCAACGTGTGATTGGTTCCCGAAGCGTAATCACCGGCACTTTCAGGAGTCAGGTTTCCTAAGAATACAGAGCCCGCGCTGATAATACCGGCAGTTAGCTGTTGCCAGTTTGCGGTAGCTAATATTAAATGTTCAGGTGCATACTCATTACTGAATTGCATCGCCTCATCCAGATCGTTTACTACAACGATATAGGAATTATCAATTGCTTTGCCTGCTATTGTCGCACGCGGCAGTACAGGTAATTGTTTGTCGAGTTCTTCTATAGCTTTTTCTGCAAACTGTGGAGACGTGGTTACCAATACTGATTGGCTGTCCACCCCGTGTTCTGCCTGTGCCAGCAGGTCGGCCGCAACATAAGCCGGAACAGCGCTGTCATCAGCAATCACCAGTACTTCCGATGGCCCGGCAGGCATGTCAATGGCAGTATTGGTAGTAGATTGAATGATAGTTTTTGCTTTGGTAACATACTGATTACCTGGGCCGAATACCTTGTCAACTTTAGGAATACTTTCGGTGCCATAAGCCATGGCAGCAACGGCCTGTGAACCGCCTATCAGGTATACTTTTTCTATCCCCAATAATTGAGCAACATAAGCTATATAAGCATTGATCTTACCATTTTTTTGAGGTGGGGAACATACCACAATTTCATGACAGCCAGCTATCCGGGCGGGTATGCCCAGCATTAAAAAAGTACTTGGTAAAACTGCTGTTCCGCCGGGAACGTAAAGACCAACTCTTTCAATCGGCCTCAATTCGCGCCAGCATGTTACACCCGGCATAGTTTCAACCTTTAATTCGGTATGTAGCTGGCTCTCGTGGAACTTGCGGATGTTATTATAAGCAGCGTCCAGAGCTTTCTTTTGTTCTGGCTGCAATTCCGAAGCCAATTGAGCTAACTCATCTTTACCAATTGATAAGCTTTTTAGTTCAACCTTATCAAATTTGGCGGCATAATCCAGCAAAGCAGTATCGCCATGGGTACGGACATTACTAATAATATCCTCTACCACATTACGTATCTCATCAGCGGGATCAACATTCCGTTGAACCAACTTTTGAATATCCTGTTTGCTTAAATCTGAATAGTTGTATGTCTTCATTGTTAGTTTGCAGTGGGCAGTTGGAAGTTTAAAAAGCAAACTGCTAGCTCTCAACCGCCAACTTTCTAAAATATGATTTTCTCGATCGGCATTACGGTAATGCCTTGCGCGCCTGCCTGTCTGAGAAGATTGATCCTGTCCCAAAAATCATTTTCCGGTATTACGGTATGCACTGCAACCCAACCTTCTTCTGCTAAAGGTACCACAGATGGACTTTTTACACCCGGCAGCAATGCGATAGCTTTGTCCAGATTGTCTTTATGAATGTTCAATACTACGTACTTGGTTTCCTTAGCTCTCAGTACCGATTGAACGCGTTGTAATAATTCCTGTACATGCTCGTGATCTTCAACGCCTGATTTGCCTATCAGAATGGCTTCCGACGACATTACATTGCAGAAGGGTTTTAAACCATTGCTTTTAAGCGTTCCTCCGGTAGATACAAGATCGCAGATAGCGTCGCTCAATCCTAAACCGGGTGAAATTTCAACTGAACCGGAGATGGTGCGTATTTCGGCATTGATATTTTTTTCTTTCAGGTATTTACCCAATATCACAGGGTAAGTGGTCGCGATTGATTTTCCACTCAATTCTGTTACATCATCTATATCAAGAGAATTAGGTATGGCAATTTTTAATGAGCATTTGCCAAATCCAAGACGTTGCAAATAGCTTACCTCAACTTCGGTTTCCTGGATGACGTTCTCGCCCACAATACCCAGATCCGCAATACCATCCTGAACATACTCTGGGATGTCGTCATCGCGCAGGAAGAGGATCTCGAGTGGAAAATTAGATACGCCTGAAATTAGCGAGCTTTTGTAATTGTCGAAGTCAAGGCCGCAATTCTTTAGTAATTCAACAGATTTTTCGTTGAGCCTTCCCGATTTCTGGATGGCTATTTTAAGTGTTTTCACAAATTAAATTTAAAGGTATTATAAATAAACAGGGGGTGATATTTCTCGTAGAAACAGACATTATCTGGTCGCCATATGATGGCGATGATGCAAATGGAGATGATGTATGTTGAACCCGTTCATTTTGTATAGTAATGCTATAGATGAAGTGTTGCAAATATAGGGAGTTGATCGTGAAATCAAAATAATAAAATTGTTATGAATGAATTTTATGTCGACTAAAATGACATTTGAAAAAATCAGGAACTGTGGTCAGCCGGCATATTAATGCCGCGCCATTCTTTTTTTGAAGTCCAGTTCTCGTCAGGAGAGCTCCAGAACGGGTCAGATTCCGGTAAGCCTAGTGGAAGCAAAATGGCAGCACATAAATACAAACTGCCTGTCGAGATATAATTCTCGGCCAGCGAGGGTTGGTGTCCATACAAACCAATCCTGAGCCATCCGTTTGCGTCAAACATTTCCGGACACAAGGTCACTTTTTCTATAACTGTCGTCAACGCACATCTTACTTGTGCCACATTCAACTGTGAAGGCAGCTGTTTATGCAAAGCCATATTGGCCAGATGATGAAAGGCGCCTGTACGATACGTGATTGACCGGCCTATCGGCGGGTAAGTACCATCGGAAGCGATCAGGCGCTCCTGTATTACGGCATATCTGGAATTATGATCTGAAACCTTTTTTCTTACCAGTTCAAATTCAGAATATTTCTCAGTTATGATTTTTAAAATATCAAAAAGATAGGGGTGGATCACATAGCTGTTATAATAGTCCCAGTGAAATTCTGCTCCATCTCCATAAAGCCCGTCGCCTTTATACCACTCTGTATGCCGCTGTATAGCATAATCAATCCTGTTTTTATCATGTGTTTCATTTACCGTAATAAAAAAAGTTTCGATCATGGCGGCAAATAATAGCCAGTTGTTTTCAGGAGGCTTGATTCTTCGGGTCTTCTTCAGGCAGGTAATTACACGGCTTCGAGTTCGCTGTTCTAAACCCTGCCATAATTTAGGGCATCGTAAAAGGGCATAAGCAAAAAAAGAGGCATCCACCAGTGGTTGACCACCTTCATCGCCCCAATTCATGTAATCTTTAGCGCCCGGATCAACTGCGTTTTGGATACTTCTTAGTGCCAGCTTAAAATATTTGTCCTGTAATTTTTTTTCTTCTGCACTTAAGTGTTCCAACTGTAGCCAAGGAGCAATACAGGATAGTAGCCGCCCGAATGCCTCCAGATGGGTATATTTAGTCCTTTCTTTGATCAGATTGGGACTCACGGCTTCTACCGGCATTTTTTCTTTGAGCTGATCTGCAGCTAAGGCAGCCAATACCGGAAGGGCTAACTTTTGAAGATAGTTTAACCAAATTGTCCTGGTATTGGTAGATCGAAGTTTTTGAGTTGTGTTATCAGTTGTAGCTCCCGTTGTGAGCAACGGAGCAATACTAAGTATGCCGGCACTTTGTAGGAAATTCCGCCTCTTCATAGTATATTATTTCGCTGCCTCATCATAATAGTAGATCTCGCCTTCTTTAGCGCTGCCTATTTTTACCAGCTTTTTATGCGCCATAATATCCTGCAGACTGATCAATTCTGAGTTATACAAATTATCAAACCAAATTAGGTAAAAACGCTTTTTGGCATACATCTTCTGTACCAGGTTGGTTTGTAGTTTATGCGGTATCAAGGTTGACGACATAGCGGTAAATAAATAAACCGCTTCGTCTGCATCGCTGTATATAGGTATGCCCGGTTTAAATGTATGCTGGTGTTTTCTCAAGTATTGAACAAACTCGGATTTATTCCAACTATCGTCACTATAGCCCGGCACACCGTAATCGGATTCATCATCATAGCGCTGATAATCCACCAAAACAGTTGAATACTCAAAGGCAAGCATTAATAGAATAGCGACACCTGATAAAGCGTATTTTGCTGCCTTGTTTTTGATCAATCGCAACACATCCGGCACCCAACTGGTACATGCTATTAGCAAAGGAATAAACATTGGAGCAATAAGCCTGCTGTTGATGCGCTCGTACCTGGATATACTGGCTGAAACCACGATAAACAAACCATAAACCAGCGCGAAGGCAATTACGATGTTTTCAACTGTATCAATGTGGCGTTTGTAGGTTTTCCAGGCAAGTATCCCAATAAGGGCCAACAGAATTAAAGAAGTAATAAAAGCAGCATAAGGATCAGCAGCATCCGTTCGCAGCGCGGCCCAATCCCATATAACAGTGCCGAAATAATGGAGATTGTCTACAAACGGCGTTATAGACGGTTCGCGCGTGCCGGTGCTTAAACCGGTATTGATGCGGTTCATGATCAGGTTACCGACCAGTAATGAGATCGACACAGATCCGTATATAAGGATATGCTTTATTTTTTTCTTAATCGGTAGCTCAGTATCCAGCAACAGCATCAAACCACCTGTACCAACTATAGTAATGCCTGCATAGCGGGTGATGCAAATAATAGCTGTAATAAAGGCTGCAATCAGCAGCGATTTTGTGGTGTGCGATTGTAAATAATGCCGGAATGCAATAATAAAAAGGAGAGATTCGAATATAAATAAAGTCTCAGACCATAGGTAGCTATATATATTCAATAGCCCGGGACTTAATATCACAGCTATCAATATCAACCATTTATAAATCCTTGCGTGCGAGGTGAATTTCTCCAGTATCCAACCAGTGGTAAATATGACTGCCGCAAATAGGCAACTGTTGATGGTTGCCCCGGCAGTGATAGGATCAACACGAGTAATAAACTGGATAACACCAAGAAATACTGGATAAAAAACCGGGAAAAACACCAGCGGCCCCTTATTAAAGGTTAAGATTGATCCATGTGCCTGCAAATTGGTAGCTGTACTGGCATACATGATCGAATCGGGTGAAAGCCCTACACCACTGTAAGAAGTGAATAAGTAGATGGCATAATAGCCTATAATTGCAGCAATAAATGAATCGAGATTTTTAAGGTAGGGGCTCAACTTCATGTTGGTTGTAGCGGTTTTATTGGTTGTATTAGTTGCCAGTTTAAATGTAAATTTAAATTCTTAATTTTACTTGTTATAAAGTTGGATTAACTGCAAATGGTTTTTGTAACATCTTCAACCAATGCGACCAATCCAACTGCCACCAGGCATCACTCAATCAAATCCAATACATCACTTATAGGCTGATCACTATTGATCAGTATTCCCTTTACACCTGCCGCTGTACCTGCCTCCACATCACGTTCGCGATCGCCTATGAAATAAGATTTGGAAGGATCGATGTTATATTTTTCTATACCGCGCAACAGTAAACCGGGTTTGGGTTTGCGGCAGTCACATTCTCCAGTGAAATTAGGATGATGGGGGCAATAGAAAATATCGGTAAATTCTACCCCATGCTTCGCATATACTTCTCTTAATTGAGCGTGCATTTTACCGAGTTCTTCTTCGGTATACCAGCCCTTGGCGAGACCACCCTGGTTGGTAGCAACTATTAATAAGTATCCTTTGTCTTGTAAAGTCTTTAGAGGCTCGATATTCTGTTCCAGTACATGGAAATCTTCCAATCGGCATACATAGTCGCCCATTTCCTGGTTTAGTACTCCGTCGCGGTCCAGGAACACGGCTTTATTTTTAGCAGGTGTATTCATTTGCGCAAAGGTAATAATTCTTAAAAACTCATGTTTTTAGAATATAACGACAAGTCAACATATTCCGGACTAAGCTGAAAAGTGGAAGAATCTCAAAATAAACGCCTGCATTTTATCAATTTTATAATGCAATGGGCTAAAAATTGCCTCATTTTGCAACATTTCGTTCGGATGAGGGGATTTTTTATTGCTATGCAGGCATATTAAATGTTAATATGCGATTATGAAAATGTTATAATGAAACTTGAATTATTAACAAAATTTAAATTTAAATATGATATAGGTAATATTTTTTATCATAATCTGAAAAATTACTAACTATATTACAAAAAAGATTATTAATTTGTAATTTCGTAATTACCGACCTAAGTGGAATATTAATATAACTGAGAGATTGAAGATGGATCAAACCGATAACCCCCAGCAGGGCCTTTACAGGCCTGAATTTGAACACGACTCGTGCGGAACCGGGTTTATAGCCAATATACACGGCCATAAATCCAACCAGATTATAGATGATGCCCTTACCATGCTGGAGAATATGGAACACCGCGGTGCTTGCGGTTGTGATCCTGAAACCGGCGATGGTGCGGGTATTTTGATACAATTACCCCATGAATTTTTGATGGATGAATGCTCAAACCTGGAGATCAGCTTGCCTGAGCCCGGAGAGTATGGCGTAGGGATGATATTTTTCCCTAAAGATTCTTCATTGAAAAAGGCGTGCCGCATCGTAATTGCCAATGCGCTTGAGAAACTAGGCCTTCAGAAATTGGGATACCGTAAGCTGGCGGTCGATTCATCTGTAATAGGAGAGACTGCACACCTTGCTGAACCCGATGTGGAGCAATTGTTTGTTTTAAGACCACATCACATTACTAATGTAAACGATTTTGAACGTAAACTATACGTTTTAAGAAGATATATCAATAAAACCATCACCGAAACTATTCCTGGCGCAGGCGAGCATTTTTATTTTACTTCATTCTCCTGCAAAACCATTATTTACAAAGGTCAGCTGACTACTTATCAGCTGCGTAAATACTTTGCAGATTTAAGAGACCCGCGTATTGCATCTGGCCTTGCCATGATCCACTCACGTTTCTCAACAAATACTTTTCCTTCATGGAAGCTGGCCCAGCCATTCAGGCTGATCGCTCACAACGGTGAGATCAATACCTTAACAGGTAACCTGAACTGGTTTCTACTCTGGCTTAAGTCATATGTTTCATCTTATTTCACCAGTGAAGAGATGGAAATGTTATTGCCGGTGATTGACAATAATCAATCAGACTCAGCCTGTTTGGATAATATCATTGAAGTTTTACTTCATACCGGCCGCTCATTACCGCACGTAATGATGATGCTGATCCCTGAAGCATGGGACGGCAACGAGCAAATGGATCCGATCAAGAAAGCGTTTTACGAATATCATGCTACTTTGATGGAACCATGGGACGGTCCGGCTGCTATTACTTTTACCGATGGTAAGTTGATCGGTGCCTTGTTGGACAGAAATGGTCTGCGTCCGTTGCGTTTTGTGATTACCAGCGATGGTCGTGTTATTGCCGCATCAGAAGCAGGTGTATTGACCATTGACGATAAAACCGTTTTACGCAAAGGCCGTTTGCAGCCTGGTAAAATGTTGCTGATTGATACCGATAAGGGTAAGATCATCACTGATGAAGAAATAAAGAAAACAATAGCTTCACGCCAGCCTTACGGACAGTGGCTTGAAAACTATAAAATACGCATGGAAGATCTGGCAGAGCCTCGCTTGGCTTTCGCGTCGTTATCTCCAAGCGCTGTGTTCCGTTATCAGCAGGTGTTTGGTTACACCCGCGAAGATATCGAGACCATCATCAAACCAATGGCTGTTGATGGTAAGGAGCCCGTAGGGTCAATGGGTACCGACGTGCCTTTGGCTATATTGTCTGATAAGCCACAACATTTATCGAGCTACTTCAAGCAATTCTTTGCGCAGGTAACTAATCCGCCGATCGATCCGATCCGCGAGCGTTTAGTAATGAGCCTTGCAACCTTTATTGGTAACAATGGCAACCTGCTTGATGAAGATAAAATGCATTGTCATTGCGTTGCTTTGAAGCACCCGATCCTGGTTGACCATGATCTGGAAAAACTGAGAAGTATCGATACTGGTATGTTTCATGCCAAAACGCTGCAATGTTATTTTGTGGCCGATGGTATGGCAGGTTCATTGGAAAAAGGTATTGCAAGACTTTGCCGTTATGCGGAAGATGCTGTTGATGAGGGATTTGAAGTATTGATCCTTTCAGATCGGGCTATAGACTCAGAGCACGCTCCGATCCCGTCATTATTAGCAGTATCTGCGGTTCATCACCATTTGGTGCGTAAAGGATTACGCGGTGCAGTAGGTTTGGTTGTTGAAGCTGGCGATGCCTGGGAGGTTCACCACTTTGCTACGTTGCTGGCATTCGGTGCTACGGCCATCAACCCATACCTGGCGCTTTCTACTATTGATACTATCAAGAATAATGGCAGCCTGGAAACCAGCCTTGACGTTAAAACACTAACAAAGAATTATGTAAAAGCCATTTGCGATGGTTTGTTAAAGATATTCTCTAAAATGGGTATCTCAACCCTGCAATCCTATCACGGTTCGCAGATATTTGAGATACTGGGTATCAACAAACAGGTTGTCGACCGCTATTTTGCAGGTGGTGTAACCCGTATCGGGGGGTTAGGCCTGGACGAAATTGCTCGCGAATCACTTTGCAAGCATAAGATCGGTTTCGGCAGCAGTAAAAATGAAAATCTTTTATTGCCTGAAGGGGGTATCTATCAGTGGAAACGCAGAGGCGAGGAGCATTTGTTCAATCCAACTACCGTGCATTTATTGCAGCATGCTACCAGCATGAACGATTACTCGATCTACAAAAACTATGCGAAGCAGATCAACGAGCAAGGAGAAAAGCACTTTACTATACGTGGACTACTAGACTTTGCACATCACCGTGAATCAGTTAAGCTGGAAGAAGTAGAACCTGCAGAAAGCATCATGAAGCGTTTTGCAACAGGTGCGATGTCATTTGGTTCGATCTCTCATGAAGCGCACAGCACTTTAGCTATCGCGATGAACCGTATAGGCGGTAAGAGCAATACAGGTGAAGGTGGTGAAGACGAAATGCGCTATGAGTTATTGCCAAACGGCGACTCAATGCGTTCGGCTATCAAACAAGTGGCTTCTGCGCGTTTTGGCGTAACTTCAAATTACCTGAGCAACGCTGATGAACTGCAAATAAAAATGGCCCAGGGTGCAAAACCGGGCGAGGGTGGTCAGCTACCAGGGCATAAGGTTGACGAGTGGATCGCTAAAGTACGTCACTCAACTCCTGGAGTAGGTTTGATCTCTCCTCCGCCGCACCACGATATTTACTCTATCGAGGATTTAGCCCAATTAATATTCGACTTAAAGAATGCCAACCGTGCTGCGCGTATCAATGTAAAATTGGTATCAAAAGCAGGTGTAGGTACAATTGCTGCGGGTGTTGCCAAAGCACATGCTGACGTGATCCTGATCGCTGGATACGATGGCGGTACAGGTGCATCTCCAATTAGCTCTATAAAACATGCTGGCTTGCCTTGGGAACTTGGCCTTGCCGAAGCACATCAGACTTTGGTTCGCAATAAACTGCGCAGCCGCGTGGTATTGCAGACAGATGGTCAGCTTAAAACTGGTCGCGATCTTGCTATAGCAGCCTTAATGGGCGCCGAAGAATGGGGCGTAGCTACTGCAGCGCTTGTTGCCGGCGGTTGTATCATGATGCGTAAATGCCATCTAAATACTTGTCCTGTAGGTGTGGCCACACAAGATCCTGAATTAAGGAAATTGTTCACCGGTAAGCCTGAACACATTGTAAACCTGTTCCGCTTTATGGCTGAGGAACTGCGTGAGATCATGGCTGAACTGGGCTTCCGTACCATTAACGAAATGGTAGGTCGTGTTCAGTTTCTAAAAGTGAAAGACGGACTGAAAAACTGGAAGGTAAATCACATCGACCTGTCGGGTATATTGCATCCTGTTAACAATCCGAAAGGTATGACGCTGTATAACAGCGAAAAACAGGATCATGGTATGGATACGATTCTTGATTGGAAATTATTGGAAAGCGCTAAAGTAGCGCTGGAAGATAAAACACCGGTCTTTGCGTCATTCGACGTAAAGAACACAGATCGTACTATCGGCACAATGTTATCTAATGAGATTTCCAAGAAATATGGTTCAGCCGGGTTGCCGGATAACACCATAAACTATAAATTCAAGGGTTCAGCGGGGCAAAGCTTTGGTGCATTCAATACAAAAGGTATCTCTTTTGAATTGGAAGGTGAAGCCAACGACTACGTAGGTAAGGGTCTTTCAGGTGCACGGTTAGCTATCTATCCTTCTGCTGACGCCAAGTTCACTCCTGAAGAGAATATCATTATAGGTAACGTAGCGCTCTATGGTGCAACTTCAGGTGAAGTCTTTATCCGCGGTATGGCCGGTGAACGTTTCGCCGTACGTAACTCAGGTGCTACTGCAGTTGTTGAAGGCATAGGCGATCACGGTTGTGAGTATATGACTGGTGGACGTGCCCTGATATTGGGAAGCACCGGACGCAACTTTGCTGCAGGTATGAGCGGCGGTATTGCATGGGTTTATGATCCTGAAAATACATTTGCCGACAACTGCAACAAGGAGATGGTCGATCTTGATCCATTGACGGAAAAGGATTCAGAACAGATCATCGTCCTATTGAAGAAACATGTAAGCCTGACCGGAAGTAAAGTAGCACAAGATCTTTTGAAAAACTGGAATGTGGCTTCAGCTAAGTTCGTGAAAGTATTTCCGAAAGATTATAAAGCGGTATTACAAAAAGCAGAGTATCAAACTATCAGCTAATATTTTATGGGAAAAGCAACAGGATTTAAAGAGTATAACAGGGAACTTCCCGATAAAGTATCTCCGGCAGAACGTGTAAAGAACTATAAGGAGTTTGAGGGCCTGTATCCGGAGCAAAAGTTGAATGAGCAATCGGCACGGTGCATGAATTGCGGTATTCCATTCTGCCATTCAGGCTGTCCGCTGGGTAATATTATTCCAGAGTTTAACGATGCTGTGTATCGTAAAAACTGGGAGGAGGCTTACCAGCTATTATCATCAACTAACAACTTCCCGGAGTTTACAGGCAGAATTTGTCCTGCGCCATGCGAATCGGCATGTGTATTGGGTATCAACAAACCGCCGGTAGCTATCGAGGAGATTGAAAAACATATTATCGAGATAGCATACGAGAAGAATTTGGTTAAGCGTACCGCACCACTTGTAAAAACAGGTAAAAAGGTAGCTGTGGTAGGTTCCGGTCCCGCTGGTTTGGCTGCTGCTGCGCAATTAGTTAAAGCTGGTCATGCTGTAACAGTATACGAGCGCGATGACAAACCAGGAGGCTTGCTTCGTTATGGTATCCCAGATTTTAAACTGGAAAAATGGGTAGTTGAGCGTCGCGTTCAGGTAATGGAAGAAGACGGCGTTGTTTTCAAATGTAATGTAGAAGTAGGTAAAGATATAGCTGCTGATGAACTGGTACGCAACAATGATGCAGTGGTATTGGCCGGCGGATCAACAATTCCACGTAACCTGCCTATCCCGGGACGTGAATTGAAAGGCATCCATTTTGCGATGGACTTCCTGAAACAACAAAATAAACGTGTAAGCAATATTGGTTTTGACGCGGAAGACATACTGGCAACCGGTAAGGATGTTGTGATCATCGGCGGGGGTGATACCGGCTCCGACTGTGTAGGCACATCTAACCGCCAAGGTGCGAAATCAATCCATCAGTTTGAAGTGATGATGAAGCCGCCTGTTGACCGTACAAGCAATATGCCATGGCCGTCATACCCAATGATATTGAAAACAACTTCCAGCCATGAAGAAGGTTGCCAAAGATATTGGGGTGTCAATACCAAAGAGTTTTTAGGAGATGCCGATGGCAACTTGAGAGCTTTAAAGGTTACGGACGTAACCTGGGAAACCGATATCATGGGCCGACCGATGAAGTTTGTCGAAGTGGAAGGCTCAGAGCGTGAGATAGAATGCCAGCGTGTATTTCTGGCGATGGGCTTTGTGCATCCGCAGCATGAAGGTATGCTGAACAGCCTAAATGTTCACCTGGATGAGCGCAAAAACGTAAAAGCTAAAGAAGGTGTTTACCGTACCAACGTCGGCAAAGTATTTGTAGCTGGCGATATGCGCCGCGGACAATCTCTGGTAGTTTGGGCTATTTCTGAAGGCCGTGAATGCGCCCGTAAAGTTGACGAGTTTTTAATGGGACACTCCATACTGGAAAGCAAAGATGCTGTGAACCAATTTGAACAGGTGTTTTGAGGTTAGAGACTAGTCACTGGAGATTAGTGATTAGTTATTTAAAGTAAGAACCATTTTCTAATACAATCAGTTAATAAACCCAAGTTAAGCCGTGCAAGCAAGTATGTTTGCCGGCTTTTTTTGTTATTTCTCCGCCGGATTCTTCTTACCAACCTTCAGTTTCTCAACCATTTTTGCCAGCCTTTCCTCTCTGGTTTTTTCCTGTTTAGCCGTTAATATCCAAAGCACATATTCTTTGCGGTTAGACCAGGAAAGTTTCTCGTAATTAGCTAATGCCTGCGGATTTTGCTCAAGTGCCTGTTTAATATCCTCACGCAAGGTAATGATCTTTTTATCTACGTCGATCCATTTTCCATACTCATTTTGCCTGATCTCGTCGGCACCAACGTTAGATGCTTTTGCCTGACCAATGGGCCGAAAACGTAATGCGGTCCATGTTTCATCAACCGCAGCAGATGCAACGGGCTCCAACCTGTGATCGGCGGGCGCGGTCCAATTGCCCATCATAGCCAAGTCAGTTTCAATTCCTGAATTTTTCTTCGGGTATATGATCCAGAATACCGTATCGGGTTTTAGTGTGCGTACTACTATTTTTAAACTTTCGATAAGTTCTGCGCTGTTCTTTACAAATAATTGTGCGCCATCAAAACTTCCCTTAGCTTCATAAGAAACTGTCGCACCTTCCGGTAATGGCTCAAGTAGCGTTAGATAATTAGTAGGTGCATTAAACAGCAGCCAGTGTTTGCCGGGTTTTATCTGTAATTTTTTTGCTAATGGACTTATTAGTTCATGGATCATGGTCAATAGATCATATTAAAAATGATATCTAATTTAACAATAAAAATTATTGCTATTAACTATGAACCAATTTGTTGAAGAAGTCCCATAGGACAATACCTGCCGATACAACGATATTAAATGAATGCTTAGTGCCAAACTGTGGGATTTCGATGCAAGCGTCTATCACCTTCATTACCTCATCGCTTACGCCATTTACCTCATTGCCAAAAATCAATGCATATTTTTCACCTTCGGAGGTTTCAAATTGATTGAGCATTATGCTTTTTTCAGCCTGCTCAATGGCAATTATTTTATAGCCATCCCTGCGTAATTCCTCAACTGCTTGTAACGGTTCAGCATAATAGGTCCAATTGACAGACTGTGTTGCGCCCAACGCAGTTTTCTCTATTTCACGGTGAGGAGGTTGACCGGTGATGCCGCAAAGGCAAACTTGCTCCACCGCAAAGCCATCGCAGGTGCGGAATATGGACCCTACATTGTGCATACTGCGCACGTTATCCAACAAGATAGCAATAGGTAATTTCTGCTGAGTTTTAAACTCCTCAACGGAGGCACGATTTAATTCGTCTAATTTTAGTTTACGCAAGTACGAAGATTAGTTAATCAGAGATTAGAGATTAGTTATGCAAAGTTAGCGATCCTTCTAAAAATAGAGTTTAGATATTAGGATTTTATTAACTCCTTTAATAACCCTACGCCATCACCGATCAACGAGCTATACACTGAAGGAGCATAACCGATTTTATCGGTATAGTATTCAGCTACTTCTTTGCTATAGTCATCGAAAGCGCTTTCTTTCACCAGGGCAATAGCGCATCCGCCAAAACCGGCGCCTGTCATGCGTGCACCGGCAACGTTGGGGTTGGTTTGGCTATATTCCACAACAGCGTCCAGTTCTTTACCGCTTACTTCGTATTGGTTTTTTAAAGAATCATGAGAAGCATACATCAATTGGCCGAAAGACAATAAATCGCCGGCAGCTAAAGCTTCGGCTGCAAGTTTTACGCGGTCATTTTCTTCAATAACATGTTTAGTGCGTTTTAACACAATACTATCGGTTATCAGGTGCTGGTATTGTTTAAAGGTTTTGCCGTCAATATCGCATAGATGCTGAATATTGAGTTCCTGTTGTAAAGCTTTTAAGGCCGTCTGGCATTCCTGTACGCGTTCATTATATTTTGATTCAACTAGTTTACGAGGTTTGTTGGTATTGATAATCGCCAATACATAGTCCTGCAAATTGGTGTTTATAGCCTGATATTCCAACGTATCACAGTTGAGCATCAGCGCTTTATCTTTTTCGCCAAAAGCAACGGCAAATTGATCCATAATGCCACAGTTCACTCCAATGAAAACATTCTCTACCTGTTTACTCAATTGCACCAGTTGAAGTTTATTATATCCTGAGTTGGACAAGTCATTTAGCATATAAGCGGTTACTACTTCAATTGAGGCTGACGACGATAAACCTGAACTGATAGGAATATCACCATAGTACAACATATCCAACCCTTGAATTTGATGGTTGTCATTTAAAAAGTAATCAATAACACCTAAAGGATAATTAAACCAGCTCTCGCCAGCCTTTTTATAATTTTCCTTCACAGGAATGTCTAATTTATCGTCAGAATTTAGGCTTCTGAACCGAAATGTATTGTCGTTGTTTGGAGCGACCACCACATAAGTGCCAAAAGTAATGGCGCATGGCATTACCAGGCCGCCATTATAATCAAGATGTTCTCCAATCAGGTTAACACGACCGGGGGAGAAATATACTTTTTCTGCTTCTTTATTAAATATGTTTTGGAATTGGTGGTAAAGGTTGCTCTTCATCTTTTTAAGGTGCATTTTTATCGGTGGAGCAAATATATGTAAAATGTACAGTTATTTTTTATTTTGATTAAAAAGCTGTTATGGGGTATATAAGAGTCTTAAATTTGGCAATCACATTGTTAAATAAATCAAACCAAAATGAATCAATATCTGATAACGGCTTATGATTATACGCATAAAGATGCGCTGCAAAACCGCATGAATGTACGACCACATCATCTTGATGGAGCAAAGGAGCTTAAAGAAAAAGGAAATTTTGTTCTGGGAGGAGCAATGCTGAATGATGAAGGAACAATGATCGGCTCAGTAATGGTACTGCAGTTTGAAACCGATGAAGAGTTAGAAGCCTGGAAAAAAAGCGAGCCTTATATTACGCAGAAGGTTTGGGAAACTGTTGACATAAAGCCATTTAAAGTAGCTAATGTGTAAATTAAAAAGCCGGTAGTGAAGCTACCGGCTTTAATAAACTATTTAAGAAATGTTATCTTAAATGCGCACTCTCCAACCGGTTAACAGGTTGATGGTATATGATGCGCCACCAGTAATTTTTAAAGTAGCTGTGTTATCGCCATTGAAAGTAATGGTACCGCTATAGCTGAATGAGTTTCCTTTAGGACCGGTTCCAGTAATAGTGATGGTCGCAGTACCGCTTATGATTTTACGGTCCATTTTTGATAGCGTTATGTTAGTTCCTACTATATCAATATGGCTATTGCCTGAAGCCTTGTTGCCAACTTTTGATTGGAACGAACCGTCACGTTTGAATTCGCCGTTTATTACAAAATTGGTTGCGGTTGTTGTTAAACCAGCAATTTTGGCTTTACCGGTGCCAGAGTTTGTAGAGCTCAGCCTTGGACCATCGAAACTTCCGTTATAAGTTAGTGTATCGATGACATTGTCAGGCTGGTTGTTTACATTACAATTTAAAGTATGTGCATACTTGAAGAAATAATTAATTGTAACCGAATCGGCGGTAACGTTACGGGTTACACTGTCTGTAAGGGTAGTTCCGCATGCCTGGTGAACGGAAGCTGTTGCTTGTGTTGAATTAACGGTAAGACCACTGTTTACCGAGGCGATACCTTGTGCATTTACAGCGACATCGTCAGTTACAGAAGCAAAGCCATTTGAGTTTTCAGCTAATGAACTAGCTGCAATATCAGCAGCCTGGTCGGTTGTTACACTGCTACTTGTTGAAGCACTGTTGTCTTTTGTACAAGAAAATGCACCAAGCATTAGCAGAGCAATTAATGACAATTTTAGATTTTTCATAAACTAAGGGGGTTGTTTTTTAGGTTGTAAAAATTATTTCAGTTTTTGTTTTGTTTTTGATATGACATGAATATGACAGAAAGGTTTAATTCAAGTAATTTTTTTAAAAGCCGTTATTACGGCTTTGGGTTGATATTATGATAAGTAAAAACCCTCGCTTATGGCGAGGGTATGATTTACATTAACCTAACACCTAAACTTAACTAAACTAATAACCAGTCTTTATACGTAGCTAACTTATTTTAAGTTGCACAAGTTGTAATGCCGGTGAAAGGAATTATGAATTTTTTATTAACATTATTGCGACGATATGCTATCGAGCATGTACATATCGCCACTGGATAATTCTACCTCTGCTGCTTTCATATTTTCTTCGAGATGTTCAAC
>Ga0207695_10004442_pt1 | contig 19134 bp, 20 predicted proteins | sample KBSC54metaG_FD_184354 | JGI IMG/M metagenome (GOLD analysis project Ga0207695, IMG submission 184354) | Corn rhizosphere microbial communities from Kellogg Biological Station, Michigan, USA - KBS C5-4 metaG (SPAdes) (version 2) | ecosystem: Host-associated > Plants > Roots > Rhizosphere > Soil... | reverse complement strand
AACCCGCACAGCCGCACAACCGCACAACCTATACAGCTCAGCAACCCGTGTAGCTCAATAGCCCGCGCAGCTCAGCAACCCGCGTAGCTCAATAACCCGCGCGGCTCAGCGACCCGCGCGGCTCAGCGACCCGCGCGGCTCAGCGACCCGCGTAGCTCAATAACCCGCGCGGCTCAGCAACCCGCGCGGCTCAGCAACCCGCGCAGCTCAATAACCCGCGCGGCTCAGCAACCCGCGCGGCTCAGCAACCTGCGCGGCTCAGCAACCCGCGCAGCTCACGCCCCGCCGCCCGCGGAGATGAGGTGCCCGGGGTGGCTGGTGCGGTCGACGTGGTCGACGAGGCCCTTCGCCCCGGAGGCGCTGGCGCAGTGGGCGCAGCAGTAGAACTTGCCGTCGGCTTCGACGCCGTGGCCGACGATGCGGCAGCGGCAGTGCTCGCAGGTCGGCGCCATGCGGTGGATCGCGCACTCGAACGAGTCGAAGGTGTGCGTCACGCCGGCGGCTACCACGTCGAACGACATGTAGTAGTCGTTGCCACAAACCTCACACACGGCCATGTCCGACTCCCGGGTCACAGTTGTAGGGCGCGGCGGTGTCCCGCCGAGAGGCGGCGTACCCGGGGTAGGCGGGGGCTAGTCGGGCGCTAGGCCATGCAGGCCATCGCGCCCTACGGCTCCCGCGGCAGGATGTGCACGACCTCGATCTGCTCCATCACGATCTGCGCCGTCAGCATCTGGGGCTCGCTGGCCTCCTCGTCGTCGGCATCGTCGTCTTCGATGTCGGCGGAGAACGTGGCCGTGTCGTTGTCGTCCAGCGTCTCGCCGATGAGCGGCTCCTGCTGCTGCTCCTCGGCCTGCGGCGAGACCGGGGCGCCCAGCGCCGGCTCCTCCGGGCCGCCCTCGAACGAGACGGCCGTCGGGGCTGCGTCCGAGGTCGCGGAGGTCGAGGGAGCGGGCTTGCTGAAAGCGTCGAACGTGCTCACGCCGATCGCGGCCTCGGTGCCGCCGGCGGCATCCGCGCCGCTCGCCGCCTCCGTACCGCTCGCGGTCTCGGCGGGGTGCGCCCCCGCCGCGTGCGCGCCGCCCCGGCCGCCGCCGCGCCACTCCGGCATCGTGATCGCGTACATCGCCCGGTCCTGCCATTGGCCGCCGACGAGGAAGCGGTCCAGCAGCACGCCTTCGGGCCGCATCTTCACGTGCTCCGCGACGCGCATCCCGGCCGTGTTGCGCGGGTCCACCGTGGTCTGCACCCGGTGCAGCTCCAGGCGGGAGAAGGCCAGCTCCAGCAGCAGGCGGGACGCCTCCGTGCCCAGCCCCTCGGCCCAGCGGTCGGGGCGCAGGTAGACCCCGATCTCGCCCTGGCGGTGCGGGAAGCTGAGGATGTCCAGCGTCGCCGAGCCGATGAGGTCCCCGTACTGCTCGACCGCCAGGTAGAAGCTGCGGCGGGGCTGGAGCTGCGCCATGCGCGCGGTCTCGGCCAGCCACGCGCCGGTGGTGTCCGGCGTGGCCAGCGCCGGCCACGGGGTGTGCGCGGCCACCCGCGGGTCGCCGGCTATGCGCTGCCAGGCCAGAAGGTCGTCGGGGCGGAATTCGCGCAGGGACAGCCGAGGGCCCCTCGGGAACTCGTGGAGCGGTGAAGACACGGCAGAACGTTATGCGATCGACGCCGCCGCGTCAGCCCGACGGCGACAATGCTTTGAGGGCATCAGCACTCGGTCAAGGTCCGTACAACGCGGGAACACCCTGTGTGAGCATGGAGAATTCGAAGTAATCGCGGTGCCCGCGCAGCCAGACGTCCTGTTTGCTGTCTCGTTGATCACGCACCGGGCGGCGTTCGGACGAACCGGATTGGTTAGCGGCCACCCCTCGGCTCCTGGTCCGACAGCAGCGACCGCACCAGCGCCTCGGTCGAGACCGCGAACAACCGGTCGGCGTCCACCGGCGTCGCCAGTGCGCCGGCCAGGGCGGCGTCCGGCACAGGTTCGGCGAGCCACAGCTCTTCGGCCGAGGGACGCTGCTCGGGCGAGCGTTCGGTGTGCCGCTCGACGAGGATGAAGCCGATCACGTGGTACTGCAAGGCGCGCACCGCCTCGGCCGCCCGGGTGCCGCGCAGTCCGGCCGCCGAGATCTCCGCGACCAGCGTGCGCTGGGACGGCAGGAACATCGCCGGGGTCAGCCCGCGCTCGTTCACCAGCCCGATCAGATGCGGGTGCTCACGCAGCACCCTGCGAAGCTCCACCGCCAGCGACATCACGCGCGCCGGCGGCGTCGATCCGTGCGCCGGCAGGGTCTCCAGGCCGTGCACCATCTCCTGCACCAGCTCGTCCAGCAGTGCCTCGCGGTTGCCGACGTGCCAGTAGATCGACGTGACCGCGACCCCCAGCTCGGCGGCGAGTTTGCGCATCGACAGCGCGGCGACGCCCTGCTGCTCGACCAGCCGGGTGGCGGCGTCCAGCACCGCGCGCCGGGTCACAGTTCCCTGAGCCACGCCGCCATCCTCTCTCCACCGATGGCCCTTTACCCTTCACGCTCCCGGGTGTAACGGTGTTACAGAAGGCTTATGACGAGGAGTCAGACATGCCGAAAGTCCGCTACGGCCCCCGCGACCTCGAAGCCGTCGCCGCGGCCCGCGAATCCGCCTCGAAGCTGCCCGATCTGTGGTCCACCGGCGTCCACGCCGTCTGGGAGACCGACCCCGACGCCCTGGCGCAGGTCCTGCCCCCGCCGCTGAAGCCCACCGCCAAGCCGTACGTGCGCGCCACGATCAACCAGGTCGACATCTTCGGATCCCCACTGGGCGCCGCGGCCATCTCCGTGGCCTGCGCCCACGGCGACGAAGAAGGCTGGTACAGCCTCGTCATGCCGATGACCACCGAGCGCTCGCTGATCGGCGGCCGCGAGGTGTTCGGCGAGCCGAAGAAACTGGCCGAGGTCGTCGTCGACCGGGACGGCGACCACATCGCCGGCACGGTCACCCGCCACGGCATCACCTTCGCCGAGATCCGCGGCCGCGTCGCCGGAGCTCTCGAACCGCCCGCGCCCTACGTCAAGGTCGACTGGTATCTGAAGTTCCTGCCGGCGGTGGACGGTTCCGGCTTCGACGCCGATCCGCTGCTGGTGCGGTGTGTGCGGACCGAGAAGACCAGGGCTTTGAACGCCGTCGAGGGCGAGGTGGTCCTGCGCGAGTCCGAGCTCGACCCGATCGCCGATCTGCCGGTGCTGCGGCTGGTCGAGATCACGTTCGGCGAGAAGACCTCGGACCAGCGCGGCGAGGTGGTGGCCAGGCTCGATCCGAAGGAGATCCTGCCCTACGTCCACCAGCGCTACGACGATCCGGCGCAGGTCCACGACTCGATAGTGATCAAAGACCCGGTCGAGGTGCCCGATGCTGGCTGAGCTGCCCGGCAAGACCGCCGTGATCACCGGCGCGGCCAGCGGCATCGGCCTGGCGATGGCGCGGCTGTTCGCCTCCGAGGGCATGAACGTCGTGCTCGCCGATGTCGAGGAACCCGCTCTGGACAAGGCAGTCGCCGAGGTGACGGACAGCGCGGTCCAGGGTGCGAAGGCGATCGGCGTGGTGACCGACGTCTCCCTGCCCGAGCCGGTGGAAGCCTTGGCCGACAAGGCTTTCGCCGCGTTCCCCAGCATCGACGTCCTCTGCAACAACGCCGGCGTCGGCTCCGGCGCCGAAGGCCCGATGTGGCAGCACGAGCGCACCGACTGGCAGTGGGCCTTCGCGGTCAACATCTGGGGCGTCTTCCACGGCATCCAGGCGTTCCTGCCGCGCATGCTGGCCCAGGACACCCCCGGCCACGTCGTCAACACCAGCTCGCCGGACGGCGGCATCGCCCCGCTGCCCACGGCCAGCGTCTACGCCGTGACGAAGGCCGCGATCGTCACGATGACCGAGGCGCTGTACGCACAGCTGAAGCAGGCTGACGCCCAGATCGGCGCCTCCGTGCTGTTCCCGGGCCCGCACATGGTCCGAACCGGCCTGTGGGAGAGCTACCGCAACCGCCCCGAGCGCTACGCGAAGACCAAGCCGCGCCAGACCCCGTATCCCACGCTCGAAGGCTGGGAGAAGGCGATGAACGACGCCGGCCTGGAAGCCAGGATGACCGAGCCCGACGAGGTCGCGGCGCATGCCCTGGAAGGCATCAGGACCGGAACATTCTGGATCCTGCCGAAGGGCGGCAGCTCCGACGACATGATCCGGCGGCGCTCGCAGTCGATGCTCGAGCGCGCCAACCCCGCCTACCTGGAGAAGTTCATCCTCGACTGATCTGACTGAGGGGAGTCAGGAATCTCATGACAGGCACAGGTCCCAAACCAGAGTTCGACAACAGCCCGTACGTCATCGTCTCCTCCGACTGCCACGCGGGGCTGCCGACCGAGCAGTACCGCACCTACATCGAGAGCAAGTACCACCCGGCCTTCGACGACTTCCTTGCCGAGCAGGCCGCGCGCGTCGAAGCCGCGACCAAGCTAGGCGTCCGCAACCCCGAGTTCGCGCGCAGCTGGTTCGAGGAGCACGAGGAGGGCCTGCGCGGCGGCTGGGATTCGGCGCAGCGCGACAAGGAACTCGACGCCGACGGCGTCACCGCCGAGGTGATCTTCCCGGATGCCGACGCCGTCGAGTCCACGACCGCCGCGCCCTTCGGCGTCGGCCTGACCTTCTCCGGCGGCCTGGACCAGGAGCTGGCATTGGTCGGCGCCCGCGCGCACAACCGCTGGCTGGCCGAGCTGTGCTCGCACTCGCCGGAGCGGCGCCGCGGGGTGGCGCTGGTCCCGATCACCGGCGACGTGGACGCCGCGGTCGCCGAGATCCGCCGGGCCAAGGAGTCCGGGCTCGGCGCGGTGATGATCCCGGCGATGTGGGAGGACAAGGCGCCCTACCACGACCGCCGCTACGACCCGGTCTGGGCGGTCTGCGAGGAGCTCCAGATGCCCGTCGCGACCCACTCCGGCGTCGCTCCGCGCGACGAGTACGGCGACCACCTGGGCATCTACGTCTCCGAGGTGACCTGGTGGCCGGCCCGGCCGATCTGGTTCCTGATCTGGTCCGGGGTGTTCGAGCGCTTCCCCGGGCTGAAGTTCGGTGTCACCGAGGCCGGCTGCTGGTGGGCCCCGAACCTGCTGTGGTTCATGGACCGGCTGTTCCTCGGCGCGCACGCCGCCGCCAAGCTGACGCCGTTCGAGGAGGTGAAGCGGCCGCCGAGCGAGTACTTCGACCGGAACTGCTTCATCGGCGCCTCCAACACCAAACGCCGCGAGCTCGCGCACCGGTACGAGATCGGCGTCGACAACATGCTGTGGGGCAACGACTTTCCGCACCCCGAGGGGACCTGGCCGAACACCCGCAAGTGGCTCAAGACGACGTTCCACGACATCCCCGTCGACGAGACCCGCCGGATGATCGGCCTGGCCGCCGCCGAGGTGTACGGGTTCGACGTCGCCGAGCTCCAGCCGATCGCCGAGCGCGTCAATCTGCGCCCCACCGATCTGGGCCAGAGCGGCGGCGAGGCGGCCGGCTGGGCCGCCGCGCGCGAGGTCGGCCGGCACTGGCTCACCGGGCATGACTTCCCGGTCATCGGCTACGGCGCCACGCTCGGCGGCCACCGCACCGAGGGTGTCGGACGGGAGGTGTCGTGATGGCCGCGCCCGCCGATGCCGCGGCCCGGTACACCGTCGTCTCCGCCGACGGCCACGCCGGCGCCGACCTGCTGGACTACCGGCCCTACCTGGAGTCCGAGTACCACGACCGGTTCGACGCCTGGGCTGCGACGTACGTGAATCCGTACGAAGACCTCCTGCACGGCGACGCCGAGCGCAACTGGGACTCCGCGCGCCGCCTGGCCGACCTGGAGCGCGACGGCATCGTCGCCGAGGTGCTGTTCCCGAACACGATCCCGCCCTTCTACCCGAGCATGTCGCTGAGCGCGCAGCAGCCCAGCGCCGAGGAGTACGAACTCCGCTGGGCCGGCCTGCGCGCCCACAACCGCTGGATGGCCGACTTCTGTGCCGAGGCACCGGGCCGCCGCGCCGGCACCTGCCAGGTCCTGCTCGGGAACATGGACGACGCGGTCGCCGAGGTCCGCTGGGCCCGGGACCACGGCCTGTTCGGGGGAGTCCTGCTGCCCGGGACACCGCCGGGCACCTCGGTCCCGCAGCTCTACTCGGACGTCTACGAGCCGCTGTGGGCGGTCTGCGAAGAGCTCGACATGCCGATCAACCACCACGCCGGCTCGGCGTCGCCGGAGATCGGCCAGGAGCCGGCCGGGCGCGCGGTCTTCATGATGGAGATCACCTGGTTCGCGCACCGGGCGCTGTGGCACCTGATCTACGGCGGCGCCTTCAAACGGCACCCCGGCCTGAAGTTCGTGCTCACCGAGCAGGGCTCAGGCTGGGTGCCCGGGGTCCTGGAGATGCTCGACTACTACCACCGCGCGCTGGTCCGCCGGATGTCCTCGGCGATGGACGACGCGGGCGCGGTCACCGCCGAGAGCCGGTTCGGGGCCGGGATCGCCGAGGCGGTCGGTCTGGCTCCGAGCGAGTACTGGAAGCGGAACTTCTACCTCGGCGCCTCCTTCATGCGGCCCGACGAGGTGCCGCTGCGGCACGCCATCGGCCTGGAGAAGCTGATGTGGGGCAGCGACTACCCGCACGACGAGGGCACCTTCCCGTACTCGCGCGAGGCACTGCGGAACTCCTTCGCGGGCCTGCCGCACGAGGAGATCACCGCGATCCTCGGCGGCAACGCCGCGCGGGTCTACGGCTTCGACCTCGCGGCGCTGGACGCGGTCGCGGCCCGGGTGGGCCCGACCGTGGCGGAGATCGACGAGCCGCTGAAGCAGCCGCCGGCCGACGCCACCTCGCCGACGTTCGGGGCCGACAGTGTGATCCGGGTGTGGTGACCCAGCGGGTTCGCGACCGGCGCCGGACCGCGCCAGGGCTTAACTCCGGAGTCGCTGGGCATACGTGATCCCGTGGAACACGGCACAACGCACCAGGCGATCCGCCGCCGTCATCCGGCCGGCGGATCGCTTCACGTTCGGCGCAGCCCGGGCGCGGCTTCATCGCCCGCTCAGGTGCTGGAGGTTCATTGGTCGGACCGGAGTTCCGGCGCGGCGACGGCCACGGTTCCGTGCTGACCTGTATCCGGCGCTTACGCGCCGCGCGGCAGGGTGGCCCGGGAACGGCCGCGTGGCCGGCGGACAGGTCGGAGGTGAGCGGAGGGTGACGCCGATGGAGGGTCCCAGCCGGCTTTCGCGGGTCGCGCGGATGCGGCAGCGCGCTCAGGCTCGCAAGCGCGCCCGGGCCCGCCGGGCGGCGCTCGCCGCCGGAGCGGCCGGGCTGCTGGCGATCGCCGGGATGCTCGGCGTGGCGTTCAGCAGGCCGTCGCCGGCCAAGGCGGTGGCCGCGGACCACGCGGCGGAGACGCCGTCTTCGGCCGCCCCGTCCAGCAGCCCTTCGACGTCGGACTCGACCCAGGCCGCCGCCGCGGCGGCCGCCCCGCAGGCGGCGACGGTGTCCAGCGCCGACAGATCCGGGGCGCCCGGCAGCGTCACCCCGGAGCCCACCGCCGGAACGACGAGCACCGCCACGACGCTCGCGGCGGCGGCCGGTCCCGGCTCGACCGTCGACTCCCCGACGCAGCCGTCGAGTTCCCCGAGCGGGAAGCCGTTCGGCGGCACCGCGGTGGCCGGGGTCCTGTACCGGCCGGAATCCGGCGTCTCCAGCCACTTCTGCAGCGCCTCGGTCGTGCACAGCTCGGCCGGCAACCTGGTGATCACCGCAGCACACTGCGTGTACAGCGACGGTCCCAAATCGGACATCGCCTTCGCCCCGGGCTTCTCCAACGGCCGGCTGCCTTACGGCTCCTGGACCGTCACCAAGGTCATGGTCTCCTCGAACTGGCAGAGCTCCAACGACCCGGACGAGGACGTGGCGTTCCTCCAGGTCGCGCCCAATTCCAGCGGGGCCTCCCTGGAGTCGGTGACCGGTGCCGACCAGATCGCCTTCAACCAGGGCTTCGGGATGCCGGTCACGGTGCCGGCCTACCCGCAGGGGTCGGACACGCCGATCACCTGCCTGGCGACGGCGAGGAAGTTCAGCTCGACGCAGACCGAGTGGGACTGCCGCGGTTATCCCGACGGCACCTCCGGGGCGCCGTTCCTGGCCAATGTGGCCTCGAGCGGCTCCAGCGGGGAGAAGGGCACCGTCATCGGCGTGATCGGCGGCTATCAGCAGGGCGGCGACACCCCGGACATCTCCTACAGCGCCTATTTCGGGTCGGCCGTAAAGGCGCTGTATCAGAGCGCTTCGTCATAAATGGGATGTTTCAGCGCATTTGCCCTCTCAGGTGAGATAACATCCGACACACGCGCAACCGCCCCTTGATCGCATTCGGTACGCTTTAGCCTCCCACCGATGCGGCGGGCCGTCGTGCGGCCGCCGCCCCCACTCGTGGAAGGCCCGGCTCTTGTTCTCCGGTTTCAAGAAGTTCCTGATGCGTGGCAACGTCGTCGACCTGGCGGTCGCGGTCGTCATGGGCGCCGCGTTCGGCGCGATCGTCAAGTCGCTGGTCGACGACATCATCATGCCGCTGATCACGGCGATCTTCGGCAAGCAGGACTACACCAAGCTGAGCTTCACGATCAACAAGTCCACGTTCTCCTACGGCGACCTGCTCACCAACGTCATCAGCTTCGTGAGCATCGCGGCCGCGGTGTACTTCCTGATCGTCATGCCGATCAACCACCTCAACGACCGGCGCAAGGCGCGCCTGGGGATCCCGTCGCAGGCCGCGGCGCCGACCGACGTGCAGCTGCTGGCCGAGATCCGCGACCTGCTCGCGGCGCAGCGCAGCGCCGAGTAGCGGCCGGCGCTCGTCAGGAGTTCCGAGGCCAGGCACACACCGTTGCGCGGTTCTGCGACACTCGCACGCATGACCGCACAAGCTCAGCTCAAGACGTCCGTGAAGTACGCCGTGAAGCACATAACCCCGGGCAGCTGGCGCCGGCATCCGGGCGTGCGCACCGGCGAACAGCTCACCCGCGGTGAGCGTGCCGCGGACTCGATGCGCAACAGCATGGGGTCGTGGATGTTCGTCTTCGTGGCCGTGGCGTTCCTGGCCGCCTGGATGACGCTGAACGTCGTCCTGGACAAGTCGACCGGGCACACCTTCGACGCGTACCCGTTCATCCTGCTCAACCTGGTGCTCTCCTGCGTGGCGGCGCTGCAGGGCGCGATCCTGCTGATCGCCGCGAAGCGCTCGGACCAGGTGGCCAGCGAGCTGGCCCAGCACGACTACGAGGCGGACTGCCAGTCCCGCGAGATGCTGCAGGTGCTCACCGAGGAGTTCGCGGCGCTGCGCACCCAGCACGCCGAGCAGAGCCAGCAGCTGGCCGAGCTGGTCGCGCGGCTGCCAAAAGCTTTCTAGACCAAAGCCTTCCAAAGCCTTCTAGGTCGAAATCTAGCCCTCTAGACCGAAATCTACTGGGGTTCCCGCTCGCGCCGGTGTCCGTGCCCTTACGGGTGCGGCACCAGCGCCGGGCAGCCCCCGGTCTTGTACCGGGCCTGGTACTCGAAGTGCCAGGTCTCGTCCTCGTATCGGCGGCACAGGCCGAACTGGCCCTTGGTCGACTCCAGCCAGGCCGCGGCCGACGGCGGTGCGATGTCCATGGCGTAGCCCTGGACGTGCGCCGACTCGTTCGGCGGGAGCGCGTACTGGCGCGCGGCCTGCGTAGAGCCGAGCTGCTCGACCCAGCAGTCGAAGATGCGCTGCTGGTAGGCAGCGGAGCGGTAGCCGGAGTTGAGCAGGAAGGTCAGGCCCTTGGCCTGGGCGGCCTTCTGCGCGCTCAGGAACGCGTCCTGCGTGCCGTGGGTCATGCCGCTGAACTTCTTCGCCTCGTCGGCGGGGGTGTCGTGGGTCGTGTTCTCGCAGTCGCCGCCTTCGCCGGCCGGCGCGGTGGTCGCGGTGGTGCTCGGGCTCGTCGAGGTCTTCGGCGCGGTCGTCGGGGCCTTCTTCGGCGAGGTGCTCGGCGTGGTCGGGGGAGTGGTCGGCGCGGTGGTGCCGCTCGGCGTCGGGCCGTCGGTGGTCGCGCTGCTCGGCGGGGACGTCCCCTCCGTCGAGCTCTCCGGGTCGCTGGACACGGCGGCGTTCAGGGCGGTGTCGCTGCGCGGGCTGTGCGAGTGCCCCGCTATCGCCGCGGCGGTGCCGGCCACGGCCAGCGCCGCGACGGCGACGCCGCCGACGACCAGCCAGCGCCGGGGCCGGGAGCCGGCCGGGCCCCGGTTGTCGTAGGCGGGGGCGTCGTGGGCGGAGGCGTCGTACTCCTCGGCCCGGGCCGCCGCCTCCGCCGCGGCGCGGCCGATGTCCTCGGCAGCCGGCTCCGGCATCTGATCGCGCTGTTCCATGTCTGAGAAGACGTCCAACCTGTGTCGGGCGTTGCTAGGAAAGGGGTTTCGGTTCAGTCACGAACGCCAACGCGTGGCGGCCTGCACGCGGCATCGTACGCCTAGCTTCACGTAGGCGTGCTCCAGATGCTTGTCCACGGTCCGAGGACTGATCCCCAGCCGGGTCGCGATCTGGCGGTCGGTCAGGCCCCGGCACAGCAGGTCCAGCACGTCCGCCTCGCGCGGCGACACCTTCTCCCGCCGCGGTCCCGGGCCGGCGAACCGGGCCAGAGCGCGGCCGATCCGGGGGCGCACCGCCTCGGCGACGGCCACGTCGTGCTGCGTGAAGTCGGGGGAGGAGCGGTTGAACAGCACGACGATCCGCCGCTGCTCGTCCGGTCGTACCGCCATGACCAGCTGGCGCCGGGCGCCCAGCGGCGCGAACAGCGCGGGGAAGAGCGGCAGCCGGTGGAACTCGTGGTCGGTGTGCACGTCCGAGCGCCGCGTCGCGGCCCCGGAGCCGTGCCAGGCGCCGGCCAGCAGCGGATCGTCGGAATGCGCGGCCAGGGCGGCGACGTGCTCGGCGCCGACCGCGCCGGGCGGATCGGCCCGCCAGGGCGGTGTCTGGCTCCTCAGCTGTACCTGTCTCCGGATCGCCGGATGCGGCGCGTCCGAGGCCAGCCAGAGCACGGTGTCGGCCGGGACCGTGCGGCGCAGCACCGGCAGCAGCCGGTCCACCAGCTCGCTCTCCTCCACCCCGCTGAGCAGGACGTCCGTCACCGCCAGGATCCGGCGCAGCCCGACCTCGCCGGGGGTGGGGATGCGGGCCGGGGCGGAGGGAGTCCGCGGACGGGGTGTGAGCTGGGCCGAGGACGGCGGAGACGGCATGGGGTCACCTGCGATCGCGGCGTGCGGTGGCTACGGTGTCGGGGATCAGAGCGGTGGCGCTGCGTGGCGGGACGCTGCCGGAGGGTGGACTCCTTTCAGCGTAGCGAGCCTCAGCGGCCTCGGAAATGGTCATCCGCCCCGGGTCTTCGCCCTGTGGACGGGAACAACCCGTGGTTCTGAGAAGCTGGAAAGGTAAGGCCGGGGATCTTCCCCGGAAGGTCACGGAGCTCGGTGGAAAGAGGGGCGCGATGCTGGTCGACACGTTCGGCAGAACGGCGACGGATTTGCGGGTGTCCCTGACCGACCGCTGCAACCTGCGCTGTACGTATTGCATGCCCGCCGAGGGACTGCCCTGGCTTCCGAAGGACGAGCTGCTCTCCGACGAGGAGATCCTGCGGCTGATCGGCATCGCGGTCCGCCTGCTCGGCGTGGACCAGGTGCGCTTCACCGGCGGCGAGCCGCTGGTGCGCCCCGGCCTGCCCGCGCTGGTGCATCAGGTCGCGCAGATCGATCCCCGCCCCCGGATCTCGCTGACGACCAACGCCCTCGGCCTGGCGCGCCTGGCCCCGGCGCTGAAGGAGGCCGGCTTGGACCGCGTGAACGTCTCGCTGGACACCCTGGACCCGGAGGTCTTCCGTGAGCTGACCCGCCGCGACCGCTTCGCCGACGTCGTCGCCGGCCTGGAGGCGGCGGCCGCGGCCGGGCTGACCCCGGTGAAGGTGAACAGCGTGCTGATGCGCGGCGTCAACGACGCCGAGGCCCCGGCGCTGCTCCGGTGGTGCCTGGAGCGCGGCTACGAGCTGCGCTTCATCGAACAGATGCCGCTGGACGCCCAGCACGGGTGGACCCGGGCGGAGATGGTGACCGCCGAGGAGATCCTGGAGTCGCTGGGCCGGGAGTTCACGCTGACGCCCGAGGGCTCGGAGGTCCGCGGCGCGGCGCCGGCCGAGACCTGGCTGGTGGACGGCGGCCCGGGCCGTGTCGGTGTGATCGCCAGCGTCACCCGGCCCTTCTGCGGGGCCTGCGACCGCGTCCGGCTGACCGCCGACGGCCAGATCCGCACCTGCCTGTTCGCCCGCGAGGAGTCGGATCTGCGCGGCGCGATGCGTGACGGCGCGAGCGATGAGGAACTGGCCGAGCGCTGGCGCGTCGCGATGCTGGGGAAGAAGCGCGCCGCCGGGATCGGCGAGCCGGGGTTCGTGCAGCCCGAGCGGCCGATGTCGGCGATCGGGGGATAGCTTCCCCGGTCGGGTGCACCGCCGGATTCGCCCCCCGCCGAATCCGGTGCGACCGTGGGCGGGGTCTGATTCGCTGAGGGCATGACATCTCAGCTCGACTTGGCCACCCGGTTCCACGCCCTCCACGTCCCCGGCACGCCCCTGGCCCTGGCCAACGCCTGGGACGGCGCCAGTGCCCGCATCGTCGCCTCGACCGGCGCGCCCGCGGTGGCGACCACCAGCGCCGGGGTGGCCTGGGGCCTCGGCGTGGCCGACGGCGGCCACCTGGACCGCGAGCGCGCGGTGGCGCTGATCCGGCGCGTGGTGGACACCGTGGAGGTGCCGGTGACCGCCGACGTCGAGGACGGCTTCGGCCGGGACGCCGGCGAGGTCGGGGAGACCGTCGCCCAGGTGATCGCGGCCGGCGCGGTCGGCATCAACATCGAGGACGGCCCGCGCGATCCCGCCGAGCTCGCCGCGCGCATCGGCGCCGCGCGGAAGGCCGCCGACGAGGCGGGGATCCCGCTGTACATCAACGCCCGGATCGACGTGTTCCTGTTCCAGCTCGGCGCCGAGGAGGGCCGGCTCGGCGAGACCCTGGCGCGGGCCGAGCGCTACCTGGCGGCCGGGGCCAGTGGGATCTTCGTGCCCGGGGTGGCCGCGCCGGAGACGATCAGCGCCTTGGTCAAGGGCGTCGACGCGCCGCTGAACGTGATGGTCGGGCCCGGGGCGCCCTCGGTCGGCGAGCTCGCCGGGCTGGGCGTGGCCCGGGTCAGCCTGGGCGCGGCGGTCGCCGAGGCGGCCTACGGACTGGTCCGGCGCGCGGCCGAGGAACTGGCCAAGAGCGGCACCTACACGGCGATCGAGGGCGGCCTGCCCTACCCGGAGCTCAATGCTCTGATGAGCTGACGGCTCGCCGCTGAGGTTTTTGAGGCACGGCCCGGGACAACGTTGTCACCACTGCGAAGTCCCGGGCTGGAACGGCTCCACTTCGATCAGGAATCCCCGCACGTCCAGGAAGTCCGCCAGGTGCTGCCGATGATCGTCGCAGGCCAGCCACGTTTTCCGCCGGTCCGGCGGGTGCAGCTTGGGGTTGTTCCACACCACGCTCCACACCGCCGGCGTGCGGCAGCCCTTGGCCGAGCAGATGGCGGTGGTCGGGGAATCTTCCGAGGTCACGAAGCCACCATAGAACAGCTTCGCCGGCGGCCGTGCGCCCGGGGAGAAACACTCGGGAGAAACAAGAGACGCGGCGTCGAACGGCCACGGGGGGAGCCGCTCGACGCCGCAAGTGGCGCCCCGACGGGGGTTCAGGGCGCAGGTAAGAAGTATGACATGCGTAGACCCGCTAAGGGAATGGGCCCCTTACTTTTCCCCTCTCGACGAGGGGAAGCCCCTCAACCAGGGGCGGGCTCAGTCGTCGTGGCCGACGATCCGGCCGGACACGGGCTCGTCGCGGCTCGTGTCATCGTTGTCTCGGGCTTCGCCGCCGGAGTGCAGGGCCCGGCGCTCGGCGTGCTGGAACGGCGAGTCGGACCCCGGCTCGGGCTCGCGCCCGCCGTTGGCGTAGACCACCGCGATATAGGGCAGCACCAGGGCCAGCGCCGCCAGGCCGAGCTTCCAGGGCCAGGCGATCGGCAGGATCACGATCAGCAGGAACGCGACGATCCTTATCCCCATGGCCACCAGGTACTTCGACTCGCGCGAGCGGATGTCCTGGCTCAACGGCTTGGGCGCGTCGGTGATCCCGTAGACGACGTCCCGCTGCCCGCTCTTGTCCCGCCCGATCCGCATACTTCCAGGCTACGCCGGTCGTCCGGGTGCGGGACAGGACCCCGCCGACATCGTCGCGGCGGGGTCCTGCTAGGGCGGCGCGGGGGCGCCGAACGCGCCGGTGGGGCCTAGGAAGCCGGGCTCACCGAGGACATGTTGAAGTCCCGGATCCGCAGGGCCGGCATCGCGGTCCGGCTGAAGTAGTCGCCCCACTCCCGGGAGAACGTCCGCTCGGTCCGCCCGGCCTCGGCGATGCGCGACAGCAGCGACACCGGCGACTCGTTGAACCGGAAGTTGTTCACCTCGCCGACGACTTCGCCGCCCTCGACCTTGTACACGCCGTCCCTGGTCAGGCCGGTCAGCAGCAGGGTCTGCGGGTCCACCTCGCGGATGTACCACAGGCTGGTCAGCAGCAGGCCGTCGCCGGTCGAGGCGGTCAGCTCGGCCAGGGACGGGCCGGCGCCGCCGGGCGCCGCCTCCAGGATCAGGTTGTCGATGTACGGCGTCAGCGGGGCCTTGGCCGCCGCCGCGGTCTGCCGGGTGGTGGCCAGCGCGGCCAGCACGCCGTCCTTGATCCACTCCGTCGGCGCGAGCTCGATGCCGTTGTCGAACACCGAGGTCGCCGCGCTGGAGGAGTACGCGTCGACATACGGAGTGCACTCCAGCCCCGGCGCCGACGGGTCGCTGCGCAGGGTCGCCTTGACCGCCGAGGCGCCGGAGAGGCTCTCGCCGAGCCGGGATCCGCCGCCGCTCCTGCTGAACACCGAGCGGCCGTCCTCGGCGTCGCGCAGTGCGGCGTTCCAGTAGGCGTAGATCATCAGGTCGGCGACCGAGCTCGGCGGCAGGATCGTCTCGTAGCGGCCGGCCGGCAGGTCGATCCGGCGCTTGGCCCACTCCAGGCGGCGTGCCAGGTCCTGCCCGGCGGCCACGATGTCCACGTCGGTGAAGTCCGCGGTCGGCACCCCGGTCCAGGCCGAGCGGGAGCGGTCGCCGGACTTGGCGTTCAGCTGCACCGAGCCGGTCGGCTGGGCGTGCCGCAGCCGCAGGCCGGTCGAGGAGCCCAGGTACTGGGTGCCCATGCTGTGCTCGGCGTAGCCGAACAGCAGGTTGCCCTCGGCGCGGGCGGCGGCCAGGGTCTCGCCGAGCGCCGGGGCGAACCGGGAGAACACCGAGATGTCGGTCTGGGCCGGCGCCTCGTCCCAGTCCGCCGAGGCCCGCCCCGGCACCAGCTCGGCGGCGTCCTCGGCGGGACCGGCGTCCTCGGCCGCCTTCTCGCTGGCCCGGACCAGGTCCTCGATGCTCGCCAGGTCCACGCCGGAGCGCCCGACCACGCCGGCCGCGGCCGAGGCGGCGCCGGTCGCGCCGTTCTTCATCGAGATCACCGTGACCTGCTGCGCGGCCGAGACGCCGTTGGTGGTCAGGGTGTTGTTGGCCCAGCGCAGGTTGGCCTCGGTCCCGGCGTCGACGATGACCACGGCGCCGTCGGCCCGGGACAGCTCCAGCGCCTTGTCGACCAGCTGCTGCGGAGTGGCTTGCTGCGTGCTCACTGGCCGGCCTCCTGGACGGTGTTGAGGATGCGGATGCCGCGGAACAGCGCGGTCGGCGCGCCGTGGCTGACCGGGGCGACCTGCCCGGGCTGGCCCTTGCCGCACTGGAAGGAGCCGCCGACGACGTAGGTCTGCGGGCCGCCGACGGCCTCCATGGCGCCCCAGAAGTCGGTGGTCGTGGCCTGATAGGCGAAGTCCTTCACCTGGCCCTTGATCTGGCCGTCCTCGATGAGGAAGGCCCTTTGGCCGGTGAACTGGAAGTTATACCGCTGCATGTCGATAGACCATGATTTGTCCCCGATGATGTAGAGCCCGCGGCGCACGCGCGAGATCAGCTCCTGGACGGAGGGGCCGTCCTCGGCCGGCTGGAGCGAGACGTTGGCCATCCGCTGGATCGGCACGTGCCCGGCCGAGTCGGCGAAGGCGCAGCCGTTGGAGCGGCCGCCGTTGAGGCCCTTGAGCTGGGCGATGCGGCGGTCGAGCTGGTAGCCGACCAGGATCCCGTCCTTGACGATGTCCCACTGCTGCGTCTCGACGCCCTCGTCGTCGAACCCGACGGTGCCCAGGCCGTGCTCGGAGACGCGGTCGCCGGTGATGTTCATCACGGGGGAGCCGTATTCCAGGGTTCCGAGTTTGTCGAGCGTGGCGAAGGAGGTGCCGGCGTAGGCGGCCTCGTAGCCGAGCGCGCGGTCCAGCTCGGTGGCGTGGCCGATCGACTCGTGGATGGTCAGCCACAGGTTCGACGGGTCGATGACGAGGTCGTACTCGCCCGGCTCCACCGACGGCGCGGCGAGCTTGGCGCGCAGCAGGCCGGGGAGCGCGTCGAGCTCGGCGTCCCAGTCGTGGACCTCGTTGCCGGTGAAGAACTCCCAGCCGCGCCCGACCGGCGGGGCGATGGTGCGCATGGTCTCGAACGCGCCGGACTCCTCGTCGACCGCGACCGCGGTCAGCGCGCCCTCGGTCCGGATCCGCTGCTGGGTCAGGCGGTTGCCGGCCAGGTCGGCGAAGTACTTGCACTCCTGGACGGCCTGGAACTCGGCGTCCACGTGCGCCACGCCGTCGGCCGCGAGCAGCCGCTGGGACCAGCGCTGGAAGTGCCCGATCTTCTCGGTGTCCGGCACGTCGAAGGGGTTGATCTCGTAGCTGGAGACCCAGACGTGCTCGCCGTGCGGCGGCTCCGGCGCGAGCACCACCGGCTCGGAGTTCACCGGCTTGGACACCTTGGCCACCTCGACGGCCTGCTCGGCCAGCGCGGCGGCGCTGTCGGGGGTCAGCACGACCCCGGCCGCGAAGCCCCAGGTGCCCTCGTACACGACGCGCACGCTCAGGCCGCTGTCGGAGGAGTCGCTGACGCCGTCGACGTTGCCGTCGCGCAGGTTGATGTTCTGGGAACGGACGGTCTCGACGCGGAAGTCGGCGTGTTCGGCGCCCAGGTCGTGGGCCCGCGACAGCGCCGCCTCGGCGAGGTCGCCCAGGGGGAGCGAGGTGAAGGACTCGTCTACGGTCATACCGCCAACCTAACGGGAAGACCGCCCGCGCGGCCGGTTGTGGGGGTCCTACAAATCAGGCGCCCGACGATCTATGCGCCCCGTGGTTGCGGCTACTGCCGGGTAGCCCGATAACTTGGCACGGACGTCTTGAAGAAGAAGAACACCGCGGAAACAGGAGTGCTGAATTGAGCCGGTCCGTACTGGTCACCGGGGGAAACCGCGGAATTGGCCTGGCCATCGCGAAGTCCTTCGCGGCCGCCGGGGACAAGGTCGCCATCACCCACCGCTCGGGCGAGGCCCCCGAGGGGCTGTTCGGCGTGAAATGCGACGTGACCTCGGCCGAGGACGTCGAGCGCGCCTTCGGCGAGGTCGAGGCCCAGCACGGCCCGGTCGAGGTGCTGGTGGCCAACGCCGGCATCACCCGTGACACCCTGCTGCTGCGGATGAGCGACGAGGACTTCGCCTCGGTCCTGGACACGAACCTGGTCGGCTCCTTCCGCGTCGCCAAGCGCGCCAGCAAGGGCATGCTGCGCCTCAAGCGCGGCCGCATCGTGCTGATCTCCTCGGTGGTCGGGCTGTCCGGCTCGGCCGGGCAGGCCAACTACGCCGCGAGCAAGGCCGGCCTGGTCGGCTTCGCGCGCTCGGTGGCCCGCGAGATCGGCTCGCGCGGCATCACCTGCAACGTGGTGGCGCCGGGGTTCGTCGAGACCGACATGACCGCGGTGCTGTCCGACGATCGCAAGAAGGAGATCCTCAAGCAGGTGCCGCTGAACCGCTACGCGTCCGTCGACGAGGTCGCCGGCGTCGTGCGGTTCCTGGCCTCCGAGGACGCCGCGTACATCACTGGAGCCGTCATCCCCGTTGACGGCGGACTGGGAATGGGTCACTGAGCATGGGAATCCTCGAAGGCAAGCGCATCGTCGTCACCGGCGTGCTCACCGACGCCTCCATCGCCTTCCACGCCGCGCGCATCGCGCAGGAGGAGGGCGCGCAGGTGGTCCTCACCGCGTTCCCGCGGCCGTCGCTGACCCAGCGGATCGCCAAGAAGCTGCCGAAGGGCGACGCGCCGGTGATCGAGCTCGACGTCACCAACGCCGAGCACCTCGCCTCGCTGGCCGACAACGTGAAGCAGTACATGGACGGCGTGGACGGGATCGTCCACAGCATCGCGTTCGGTCCGCAGGACGCGCTCGGCGGCAACTTCCTGAACACCCCTTGGGAGTCGGCCGCCACCGCGTTCCACGTCTCGGCCTACTCGCTGAAATCGGTGACGATGGCCCTGCTGGACCTGTTCCCGGAAACCGGCGGCTCGGTGGTCGGCCTGGACTTCGACGCGCAGGTGGCCTGGCCGGGCTACGACTGGATGGGCGTGGCGAAGGCGGCGCTGGAGTCCACGTCCCGCTACCTGGCCCGCGACCTCGGCCCGCGCGGCATCCGCAGCAACCTGATCTCGGCCGGCCCGCTGAAGACCATGGCCGCCAAGTCGATCCCGGGCTTCGAGAAGTTCGACGGCTTCTGGGACGAGCGCGCTCCGATCGGCTGGGACCTGACCGACGTGGAGCCGACGGCGCGCGGCATCATCGCGCTGCTGTCGGACTGGTTCCCGCGGACCACCGGCGAGGTCATCCACGTCGACGGCGGCGTGCACGCGATGGGTGCGTGAGGGCTCGCCTTCTTCGCCAGGCTGACAGCGGCCGGGCCCGGGTCCCCTCTCACAGGGGAGCCGGGCCCGGCCGCTTCTCGATTCGTGCGGTCTTGCGCGCGAGCTTCCGCCCGCCGCCAAATTCCGGCGAACTTGTCGGTGGTCTCGGATAGAAAAGGT
>Ga0207695_10004440_pt1 | contig 19138 bp, 22 predicted proteins | sample KBSC54metaG_FD_184354 | JGI IMG/M metagenome (GOLD analysis project Ga0207695, IMG submission 184354) | Corn rhizosphere microbial communities from Kellogg Biological Station, Michigan, USA - KBS C5-4 metaG (SPAdes) (version 2) | ecosystem: Host-associated > Plants > Roots > Rhizosphere > Soil... | reverse complement strand
CGGCGAAAAGCCAGATCAGCGGCCGGTGTGATCATGCCTTGCGCGTAGAGCGTGAGCGCATTGCCCATGCCCACCCAAAGTTCGGCGCTGCGCGGATGCTTCGTAAGTGCGCCACGGATCAGCGCTATGCCATAGGCGTCCGAGCCCGCCCGGTGCATTGCATCCGCGGCATCGAGGATTTGTGCGTCCGATGAAAAACGTTCGAAAAACACCGTGCGTTCAAGCGCAAAGCTGCTGTCTGACTGCTTCCTTTCGGTCGAGCTCGCTTTAGGCGATCCGGCGAGATTGGGCGTACCCTGCCATAGATATCCCGCGACGCCCGCCAGGATCGCCGCGCCAGCCAATTGCAAGGCCGGGCCACGCAGCCTTGCGATGCGCCACAGGGCAACAAGAGCGAACAAAGCGAATGCAAACGCAAAGAGCAAACCCATCAGTTGCGCCGCCGCTTGAAAAGACCGCGCGCCAGCCAAGCGCCCACGACAAGCAACAACAAGGGTGCGATCCACAGGGGCGCCGTCATGGCGTCAACCGGCGGCTTGTAGCTGACCCACCTTCCGTAACGGGCCACCAGCCAGCTCCGGATATGCTCCGGGCTTTCGCCCGCGGCGATGCGCGTGCGGACCATCGCGCGCATGTCCCCGGCCAGCTCGGCATCGGAATCGGCGATCGATTGCCCCTGGCAGACAAGGCAACGGATCGTCTCCATCAGCGCTTCGGCTTTCGCTTCCTGCTTTGGGTCAGGCAGCTGGCTGTTTGCCAAGGGAGCAGGCGGCAGATCTGAATCGGCTCGAACCAGCGCAGGCGCCGACAGGATCATCAATCCTATCATAGCCGCGATGCCCCAATTGCCGCGTGCAAAGGATGCGCGCTGGGGGCTGTGGGATTGCTGCGTTCGCAGGAAGGGCATGTTCCGTCTGCTCACCGAGCTTTCGCCAGTTCGGCAAAGATTTCCGGTATGTTTTCGGGTCGGATGTCGCCGATATGCTGGTAACGGATGATCCCGTTGCCATCGATCACGAAGGTTTCCGGCACGCCCGAGGAGCCGAGCGCCAGTTGGATGCTGCTCGTCCGGTCGCTGCCGATCTTGCGATATGGATTGCCATAACGCGCGAGGAAATTTGCAATATCCTCGGGCCGATCCCGGATTGCGACAGCATCGATCGTCACGCCGGATTGCGCAAGCTGCATAAGCTGTGGCGCCTCTGCCGCGCACGGTACGCACCAGCTTGCAAACACGTTGAGCAGTTTCGGCTTTCCCTGTTGGAAGTCCTGCGTCCGTAATCCGGCGCTGTTCCGTAGGCCTGCAGGAAGCGCGAAGTTCGGCAAGGGCTTACCGATCATGTGCGAACGAATGATCTGGCCTTCAGGCGAGAGCAGCCCTGTCATGAAGATGATCAAAAACAGGATGAAGACAGCCAGTGGCGCCCAGAGCAATGAACGCTTCATGCCCACGCCTCGCGCATCGCCGTGCGGCGTTCGCGGGCGAGCCTGCCGAGCAGTGCGAGCGCGCCGCCAATCGCCACCATCGCGCCACCTGCCCAAATCAGCGTCACGAACGGTTTCCACCACAGCCGCAGCTGCCAGCGGCCCTGCTCGTCAGCGCGGCCAAGCACGACGTAGAGCTGCCCGTCCCAGACGGTCTGGATCGCGGATTCATTCGTTTCGGTTGGCGGCGCCCAGAAGGCGCGCGCCTGCGGCTTGAGCGCGAAGCTGTGACCGCCACGCACCGCCGTGACAGTGCCCTCGATCGCCGTCCAGTTCGGCCCTGCAATCGGCATGACCGAATCCAGCTTAATATTGTAAGGGCCAACCTGCTGCGCTTCCCCAAGACGGGAAGCGACCAGCCTTTCCTGGGTGAAGGCGCTTTCGGATGCCATGCCCGCAAGGCTCACGGCGATGCCGAGATGCGCGATGACCATGCCCCAGATGAACAAGGGCGTGCGCCGCAGGTTGCGTTTCCACAGCGGAGCGAGGCTTGCCGCTCCGACCCCCAAGGCAAGCACCAACCCCAAAAAGGGCAAGATCCGGATGCCAGGTGCGAGGAGCAGGACGCCGGCAAGGCTGGCAATCGCGATCGCGATCGGAATGGCGAGCCTACGCCCGAGATTACGAAGCTCGTCGCGTCGCCAACGCAGCAACGGGCCAACCGCCATCACCGCCATCAGCACCAGCGCAAGCGGTCCGGCGGCGGCGTTGAAATAGGGAGGGCCGACTGAAAGTTTCTCGCCGGTCATGCTTTCGACGACGAGCGGATATAATGTGCCGACCAGGACAATGCCGAGCACGGCCGTCAGCAACAGATTGTTGATCACCAGCGCACCCTCGCGGCTGACCGGATCAAAGCGCGATCCCTCCCGCACCGTGCCCACGCGGGCCGCGAACAGGGCAAGCGCCCCGCCGATGTAAATGGCCAGTAAAGCGAGGATGAAGGTGCCGCGGCGCGGATCGACGGCGAAAGCATGGACGCTCGTCAAGATGCCGGAACGCACGAGAAACGTGCCGACCATCGACATGGAGAACGCCACCACGGCGAGCATCACCGTCCATGCGCGCAGCCCATCGCGCGTCGCAAGTACCGTCACGCTATGCAGCAGTGCCGTGGCGGCAAGCCACGGCATCAGCGAGGCATTCTCGACCGGGTCCCAAAACCACCAGCCGCCCCAGCCAAGCTCATAATAAGCCCAATAGCTTCCCGCCGTAATCCCCAGCGTCAACAATATCCAGGCGCCAAGCACCCATGGGCGCATCGCGCGCGCGAAGGAGGGACCGACATTGCGCGTAACCAGCGCGCCCACCGCGAAGGAGAAAGCCACCGACAGCCCGACATAGCCGAGGTAAAGCGTCGGGGGATGGAAAGCGAGCCCTGGATCCTGCAGCAGTGGATTCAGCCCCTGCCCCTCTGGCGGAGCCGGATCGAGCCGGGCAAAGGGGTTCGAAGCGAATAGCAGAAACGCGTAGAAGCCAAGGCCGATGGCGGCCTGCGCCGACAGCGTCGCGGTCAGCGTGCGATCGTCGAGCCGCCGTTCGAGCAACGCCACTGCAGCCCCGGCAACCGCCAGGATCGTTACCCACATGAGCATCGATCCCTCGTGATTGCCCCAGGTGCCGGCGAATTTATAAAGCCAAGGCTTTTCCGAATGATCGTTGGCCGCCACCAGCGCAACCGAAAGGTCCACGCGCAGGAACAGCCAGATGAGCAGCGCGAAGGCAAGCAGCGTCAGCACCGCCTGAATAACCGCCACAGGACGCACCGCGGCAAGCATGTCGTCGCGCTGGTGGCTAAGCCCTGTCCATCCGAGCATGAGCTGCAGGCCGGCCAAGGCGGCAGCAAGCCACAGAGCGGCAAGTCCAGCTTCGGCAATCATTTTTCGAGGCTTTCGCTCTTGTGCATGCTGCCAGCCACTTGGGGCGGCATATAGCGTTCATCATGCTTGGCCAAAATATTGGTCGCGACGAAAGAGCCGTCCGGCGCGAACGAACCTTCGGCGACGACGCCGCTATTCTCTTTGAACAGATCGGGCGTGATGCCGGTAAAGCGAACGGGCACGGTGGTTTGCCCATCAGTGACGACAAAGCGGGTCGTCACCCCGTCAGGATCATGAGCGATCGATTTATTGGCGACCATCCCGCCCAGCCGCACCGCTTTTCCCGGCTCGACCCGATCGTGCGCGGCGTCGCTTGGGGTGTAAAAATAGGCCGCCTGATCCTTGAGCGCAGACATGGCGAGCAGCGCGGCACCGATCATGGCCGCCACTGCCAGCAATACCAGCACGAGCCTTTGATGTTTGGCTTTCACCGTCTATCCCGCAGCGCCTCTGCGCGTGCTTCGGCGCGCCGCATGGCAAGAAAGCTCCACAGCGTTACGCCAGCGGTCCCCAGGACGGCAATCGCGTAGGCTGCGAGGATGAAGGGCCAGTGGTTCACGCGACCGCCATGCGGCGCAAGCGCGCCTCAGTCCGCGCTTCAGCCAGCAGCGCGCGCATGCGCATCAGCACGATCGCGGCGAACAGCAAGCTGAACCCCAGCATGGCGATCGGCAAGGGCCACAGGATCGAAGAATCGATCGTCGTCCCGGTCAGACCGATCGATTGCCCCTGATGCAGCGTATTCCACCACATGACCGAATAATGGATGATCGGCAGGTTTACGGCGCCCGCGAGCCCATAGATGGCGGCAATGCGCGCGCCGGCGGGCCGATCCGCGACCGCCGCCGCAAGCACGCCATAACCGATGTAGAGAAACAGCAGGATCAGCATCGACGTGAGTCGCCCGTCCCACTGCCAATAAGTGCCCCAGGTTGGCCTTCCCCAGAGCGATCCTGTGGCAAGACAGATTGCAGTGAAGACGGTTCCCGGTACTGCGATCGCCCGGGCTGCCACCGACGCGAGCGGATGTCGCCACACCAGCTGCATCAAGCTCGCCGCGGCAATGCCGCTCCATCCCGCCATGCCGAGCCAGGCTGCTGCAACGTGAGGATACATGATGCGCACGCTTTCCCCCTGCAGATAATCCGGCGAGGAAAGCAGCAGTCCGCTTGCCAGACCAAGGACGCTCAACAAGCCCCCTCCCCAGCCGAGCCAAGGGGTCAGCGCGCGGGCAAGCCTAAGAAAGCGCGCGGGATTTGCAAATGCATGCATCGTCGCGGCCTCTATCGTATCGCTGCCTCGCTTGAAAGGAGGATTGGACGCTCGCCAAACGGCGATGCGAGCCTTATGGCCCGCGTCATGTTGCTTCGCTCAAACAATCGAGCCGGACAGGATCACGCCGCGGCGGCCATATCGGCGCGCTGCGTAGCGGCCCTGGCCATGGCCGGGATGAGCGCGTTCGCCAAGGCAGCGGGCAAGGCGGGTGCAAGCCCGATGGAAATCCTGTTCTTTCGGAGCGCAATGGCGCTCCCTGTCGTTATGATCTGGGTGCTGTTAGGGCCCGGCCTGGGTGCGCTTCGGCCAAATCGGCCAAGCGCACATCTAAGTCGCGCCGTTGTCGGGCTCACATCGATGAGCACCATGTTCTATGCGCTCAGCTTACTATCGCTGGCTGACGCGATCACAATCTTTTTCATCGCGCCACTAATGGCAACCTGCCTTTCGGCATTGCTGCTCGGTGACAAAGTAGGCGTTCACCGCTGGGCGGCGATCGCGGCGGGTTTTCTCGGGGTGGCGATCGTCATGCTGCCTGGATCTAGCCATTCCACCACATCCGTGTGGGGCATTTGTATGGCGGGGCTTGCAGCGCTGCTCATGGCAGGCGTGACGCTCACCTTGCGGCAGCTCGGGCAAAGCGAAAACGAGGCGGCTACAGTCTTCTGGTTCACGGTGAGCGGGACGGTCGTGATGGGGAGCCTTTATCCCTTCTTTTTCCATCCCCATGGGCTTTCTACCTGGTTGTTGTTGGTAGGCGTGGGCTGCGCCGGCGCATTTATCCAGATCTGCACGACCACCTCGCTGCGGCTGGCGCCAGTCTCGCTGACGGCGCCGTTCGATTATACGCAGCTCTTCTGGGCTTCGCTGCTGGGCTGGCTCATCTGGTCCGACGTGCCGGCTATCACCACTGTGATCGGAGGATTGCTTATCGCTGGCGCAGGGCTTTACACCCTCTATCGCGAGCGCCTCCGGCGGCAAGCAACCATGAGCGTGCCGCCGCAATAGGGCTTAACCTTTCAGCGCGGTCGCCAAAAGCTTGTGCAGCCTGGAATGGAGCACGTCATTGCCGGCGAGCACTTGCGCCCGCTCGATCGGGCTATCGCTGCCACGAAAATCGGTTACGAAACCACCGGCTTCGCGCACGAGCAGCAATCCCGCAGCCACGTCCCAGGGCTTGAGCCCACTTTCCCAGAACGCATCGAAGCGCCCCGCCGCGACCCACGCCAGATCAAGGGCGGCGGAGCCAAAACGGCGAATTCCTGCCACATTCGGGCCGATCGATTGGAAGATCGACGTCCACTCCGCAAAGTCGCCATGGCCCAGAAACGGAACCCCCGTCGCGACAAGGGCATCGGCAAGATCGCGTCGCGCAGACACCCGCAAACGGCGATCATGCAGCCACGCTCCCCTGCCCTTTTCGGCCCAGAAGCTCTCGTCGGTCAGCGGCTGATATATAAGTCCATGCGTGATTTCGGGTTTGCCACTTGAGCCTCGAGGATCTTCTACCGCCACGGAAATGGCGAAATGGGGAATGCCGTGGAGAAAATTGGACGTCCCGTCGAGCGGATCGATGATCCAGCGCGGCTTGGCGGGATCCCCCGCGATCTCTCCCTCCTCCTCCATCAGGAAACCCCAGTCCGGCCTGGCCTTGTGAAGCTCCTCATAAAGGGTTTGCTCGGCGCGCTTGTCCGCCATCGAGACGAAATCGGCCGGCCCCTTGCGGCTCACCTGGAGCTGCTGGACCTCGTTGAAGTCACGCCGAAGCCGTGGCGCCGCCTTGCGAGCGGCGCGCTCCATCACCGTGATGAGACCGGAATGTGCAACCATCGATCAGCGGCCACCCGTCGATGAATTGGACCCCGAATTGCCCGCAGGTGGCGAACCACTCGCGGGAGCGTCAGGTAGCGGCGCTCCGCAGACTTTGCCGACGACCATGATATATTGATTAGGGTCGTCGCCATTGATCTGCTTGTTCGCCGCAAGCGTCTTGGTCACGCTGTCCGAAATCTTGCCGAGCGGAACTTGATAAAGGCACCCGAACAGGCCGCCTTTGAACTCGTTGGGAACTTCCTTCGAGTTCAGCGCGCTCATGATCATACCAAGCGTTTTCTTGGCGGCCTCGACTTGGGCACGCGTAGGTTGACCCACACGAGCCGGAGTGGTTGGCGTATGTTTGGCAGGCGCAGCTATCGAACCTGATGCGGAGACAGCGGCTAGGCTCAACAGAACCGGCTGAAGCTTTGATTTAATCAGCACGGCGAACGTAAGCCTGTTCATACACGTCAACCACGATCCGCGTGCCGGCGCTGATATGCGGAGGAACCATCACGCGGACGCCGTTATCGAGCACCGCCGGCTTGTAGCTGGATGAGGCGGTCTGCCCTTTTACCACGGCGTCGGCTTCGACGATCGTCGCTTCGATCTGGTCGGGCAGCTGAACCGAGATCGGCCGCTCCTCGTAAAGCTCCATGACGACGTCCATGCCATCCTGCAGGAAAGCGGCGGCATCGCCCAGCAGATCGCGGGGAAGCGTGATCTGCTCATAGCTGTCCTTGTCCATGAAGGTCAGATCGTCACCCTCGGCGAACAGGAACTGGAAATCCTTGGTATCGAGCCGGACGCGCTCGACCGTTTCCGCCGAACGAAAGCGGACGTTGTTCTTGCGGCCGTCGATGAGGTTCTTCATCTCGACCTGCATATAGGCGCCGCCCTTGCCCGGCTGGGTGTGCTGAATTTTCACGGCGCGCCAGATGCCGCCTTCATATTCGATGATGTTGCCGGGACGAATGTCCACGCCGCTGATCTTCATGGTTCACCTTGAGATGATGGAGAAAGAGCCGGTGCGGCATTTAGCGGCGCGGGGCGCTGTCGGCAAGCCGCTGAAACCGCACCCCCTCCGGCACGTTCCGAAGCCATGGAGAAAATCCACATCGGCTGCTCGGGCTGGATCTACAAGGATTGGCGCGGCCGCTTCTACCCGCAGGACATGCCATCCAAGAAGTGGTTCGCCTTCTACGCGGAAACCTTCGATACGGTCGAGATCAACAACAGCTTCTACCGCTTGCCGCCCCCGGCCATATTCGAGAAATGGCGGGATCAGGCGCCGGACGGCTTTTGCTATGCGGTCAAGGCCTCGCGCTATCTCACCCATAATCTCAAGCTCAAGGACGCGCAGGATTCGCTAGACCGGATCCTCGGCAACGCCCGCCATCTCAAGCCTCGCCTTGGTCCAATTCTTTACCAGCTCCCCCCGCGTTGGACGTTCAATCGCGACCGCTTGGATCAATTCCTCCAGCTGCTTCCCAAGGACCTCGTCCACGTCATCGAATTTCGCGACGAGAGCTGGCAGACCGAGGAAGCCTTGGCGCTGCTCGATGCATATGGCGTGGGCTTCTGCACCCATGACATGCCCGGGATGAAGGTCCGCCGCTGGGCGTCCGGGAAGGCAGCCTATGTCCGCTTCCACGGTGGCGTCGGCAAATATCATGGCCGCTATCCGGACGAGATTCTGCAAGGCTGGGCAGACTGGATGATCGCGCAGGCTGCCGCAGGACGTCCGGTCTGGACCTATTTCAACAATGATCATGAGGCGCACGCAGTGCACGACGCCCTGACGCTGAGATCGATGGTGCGTCAGGCGACCCGATAACCACCGGATCTGCCTCGGGATCAGTTCAGCATCGCTGCAAATCTGCGGACGGCTGCCGCTGGCCCCTCCGGATCATTCCAGATGGCGCCGCTCACCGCCAGAAAATCCGCGCCGGCTTCAACAAGCGGACGCGCATTTTGCGGCGTGATCCCGCCGATCGCAACGCATGGAATCCCCGTGATCGTTCGCCACCAGCTCAGCAGCGAGGGATCGGCGATATGCTTCGTCTCTTTCGTCGTCGTGGGAAAAAAAGCCCCAAAGGCAACATAATCCGCGCCGGCTTCCCCTGCTTCCATCGCGAGATGGCGGCTATTGTGACAGGTCACGCCGATCTGCGCCTCGCGGCCCAACGCCGCGCGGGCATCTTTGACCGTCCCGTCTTCCTGCCCGATGTGAACCCCGTCCGCGCCAAGCCTTTTGGCAAGCGCGATGCTGTCGTTGATGATGAAGGCCACGTCCCGCTCCGCGCAGATCCGCTGCAAGGGCGCCGCGGCGGCGGCAATCCGGTGCTCGTCAATGCCCTTCAGGCGCAGCTGAAACGCCGCGACCGGGCCAGCGTCGAGCGCCTGTGCGAGCTGGTCCGCAAAGCCGGTATCGAGGGCCGGCGGCGAGATCAGATAAAGCTGGCAAGAAGGCCGATCCTGATCCAGCTCGAAGCGCTCCGCGAAGTGCGGATCGAGCCTGACCTCTTCGTCCTCCCCCTCGATCATCTCGCCCCTGGTCAGCCGTTCAGGCGACCGCCTCGACCTTTTTGGTGGAAGCCGTATAGATCTCGTCGATCGCTTCGCCCAGCGCCGTGTTGAATTCGGCATCGCTCATCTGAAAGCGCAGATCCTCGAGCAAGGCGCGGCTGAAGCTCGCGATCATGCCTCGGTTCTTCGCCAGCTCCCGGCACGCATCCGGACGGCTGTAACCGCCGGACAACGCAACGACCCGCAGAACGCGTGGATGATCGACCAGCGGATCGAACAGCCCTGCCTTGGCTGGGATGCTGAGCTTGAGCATCACCTTGTCGGCGCCGGGAAGCGCACCGAGCGCGCTCAGAATTTCTTCGAGCAGGATCTGGTCGGCGTCGGCGCGCTCGGGGCTCTTGATGTTCACCTCCGGCTCGATGATCGGCACGAGACCAGCGGCGAGCACCTGCCGACCGATCTCGAACTGCTGCTTTACCACCGCGGCGATGCCTTCGCGATTGGCGAGATTGATGACCGAGCGTTCCTTGGTGCCGAACACGCCGAGTCCCTTCGCGCGCTTCAGCAACGCATCGAGTTCCGGCATCGGCTTCATGAGCTGAACGCCGTTCTTCTCGTCTTCCAGACCCTTGTCGATCTTGATGAACGGCACGACGCCGCGCTCGATCAGCACCTGCGGCACGGGCTTGCCATCGATCTTCCCGTCCATCGTGCGCTCGAACAGGATCGCTCCGATCACCTTATCGCCGGTAAAGGCGGGCGACGTGATGATCCGAGAACGCATCTGATGGATGAGGCCGAACATCTCCTCATCGCTTGACCAAGCCCCATCCTCGATGCCGTAGCCCTTGAGAGCCTTGGGGGTCGAGCCGCCGCTCTGGTCAAGGGCAGCAATGAAGCCGTTCCCGCTTGCGATTTTCTGGGTCAAGTTCTGATCTTGCATACGCTCACCTGTGCTCCGTCGACTGTTAGCAGGTGCGATATAATGCCATCCTTATATGCGCAACCTCGCTAACCTTGAATTCGGCGGAGGCTTCGGGCGCTTAGCCGAGCGCTTTGACGCCTGGCAGTTCGCGACCTTCCATCCATTCCAGGAACGCGCCGCCTGCCGTGGAAACAAAGCTGAAATCGCCGGCCACGCCAGCATGATTGAGTGCCGCGACCGTATCGCCGCCGCCAGCGACCGACACGAGCGATCCGCCCTGCGTCAGCGCCGCCGCCGTTTTGGCAAGCGCCACGGTCGCCTTGTCGAACGGTGCGATCTCGAATGCACCCAGCGGGCCGTTCCAGACGAGCGTCTTGCAGGTCTTGAGCGCATCGCCCAGCGCCTCGACAGCGGCGGGGCCGACATCGAGGATCATCTCATCGGCCTCGACCTCATGCACATTGACGGTGCGGGTGGGCGGATTGGCCTTGAATTCCTTTGCAACCACGACGTCATAAGGCAGGTGGACGGTACAGCCCGCCTTGTCCGCAGCATCGAGAATTTCGAGCGCTATGTCCTTGAGGTCATGCTCGCAGAGCGACTTGCCGACATCGATCCCGCGCGCGGCCAGAAAGGTATTGGCCATCCCGCCGCCGATGATCAGATGATCGACCTTGCCGACGAGATGCTTGAGCACGTCAAGCTTAGTGGAAACCTTGGCGCCGCCGACAACCGCCGCGACCGGATGCTCAGGATTGCCCAGCGCCTTTTCCAACGCCTCGAGTTCAGCCTGCATCGAGCGGCCGGCATAAGCGGGAAGCGCATGCGCCAATCCTTCGGTCGAAGCATGGGCGCGATGCGCGGCGGAAAAGGCATCGTTCACATAGATGTCGCCCAGCGAGGCGAAGCGCTCGACGACCTTCGGGTCGTTCTTCTCCTCGCCGCCGAAGAAACGGGTATTCTCAAGCACGGCGATATTGCCGGGCTGAAGCATCGCGACCGCTTGCTTATCCCCTTCCCAATCGATGTAACGCACCTCGCGCCCCAACACATGGGCGAGCGGCTGCGTCACCTGGGCCAGCGAGAATTCCGGACTGGGCACGCCTTTGGGCCGGCCGAAGTGCGCCAGCACCAGCACGATCGCGCCTTTGTCGGCAAGCTCTGCGATGGTGGGAGCGGCCGCACGCAGACGCGTATCGTCAGTGACCTTGGCGCCATCCATGGGTACATTGAGGTCTTCCCGCACCAGCACGCGCTTGCCGCGTACGTCTCCGAGATCATCGAGGGTCTTGAAGGTCATAAGCAGATCAACTCCGTCCGGTCATCGCGAACTTCGCGGCCTGCAAAAAGCGGTCTGAAGCATCCCAGACGCGTTTTTCGCCATTATACCAAGCAGTTCGAAGGCGCGGGAATGCGGCTATAGCAGTTTGCCCATCGCGCCGGCCGTGTCGACCATGCGGTTCGAGAAGCCCCATTCATTATCGTACCACGACACGACCCGAACCAGCTTGCCTTCGAGCACGGCAGTCTCAAGGCTGTCGACGGTCGACGACGCTGGCGTATGCTGGAAGTCGATCGAGACCAGCGGCTCGTCGGTATATTGCAGAATGCCTGCCAGCGGGCCACTTTCGGCGGCTGCCTTCAGCACGCTGTTCACTTCTTCCCTGGTCGTGTCACGTTTCGGGGTGAAGGTGAGGTCCACGAGGCTGACGTCGGGTGTCGGCACGCGCACCGCTGAACCATCGAGCTTGCCTTTGAGTTCGGGAAGCACCTCGCCAACCGCCCGCGCAGCGCCGGTCGTGGTGGGGATCATCGACATCGCGGCGGCGCGCGCACGGCGCAGGTCGCTGTGGATCTGATCGAGAATCTTCTGATCGTTGGTATAGGCATGGATCGTCGTCATCAGCCCGCGCTCGATGCCGATCGTGTCGTTCAGCACCTTTGCGACAGGCGCGAGACAGTTGGTCGTGCACGAGGCGTTCGAGACGATGGTATGCTCTCTGGTCAGCTTCTCGTGATTGACGCCGTAGACGACGGTCAGGTCCACATTCTTGCCCGGCGCCGAAATCAGCACCTTTTTCGCGCCAGCCGCCAGATGCTTCTCGCAGGAAGCCTTGTCGGTGAAGAAGCCGGTGCACTCCAGCACGATATCGATGCCATGCTGGGCGTGCGGCAAATTGGCGGGATCGCGCTCGGCCGTCACATGGATACGCTTGCCATCGATGATCAGATCGTTGCCGTCGGCTTTGACGTCGCCGGCATAGGTTCCATGAACACTGTCACGCTTGAACAGCAGCGCATTCGACTTGGCATCGGCAAGATCGTTGATCGCGACCAGTTCAAGCCCGCTGTCCGGCCGTGCCAGGATAGCGCGGGCCACCAGCCGCCCGATCCGCCCGAACCCGTTGATCGCTACTTTGACCGCCATCTCATACTCCTTCTTGATCTCAATCCAACGCGGCGAGGACCTGTGGAGCGATCTGCTCCGCGGTCAACCCGAAATGATGGTAAAGCTGTTCCGCCGGGCCCGAGGCGCCGAAGCTGTCGATGCCGAAACGCAAGCCAGCGATGCCGACATAGCGCTCCCACCCGATCGTCGTGCCGGCTTCGATCGAGACGCGAAGCACATGATGCGGCAGAAGCTCTTCGCGGTAACTCGCGGGCTGCGCATCGAATCGCGACCAGCTTGGCATCGAGACCACATCAGCGCCGACTCCTGCCGCTTCCAGCCTGTCGGCAACGCCCAACGCAATTTCGACTTCAGATCCCGTGGCAACGAGCACGACTTTGCGGTCGGCCTGAGCCGCACGCAGCCGATAGGCACCCCTTGCGGAAAGATTTTCTTCAACATTGTCCCGAACTTGCGGGAGATTCTGCCGCGTCAGCGCGAGGAGCGAGGGGCCGTTGGCATCTTCCAGGGCGAGCTGCCAGCATTCCGCCGTCTCGATCGCGTCGCAAGGGCGATACACGTCCAAATTCGGGATCACCCGCAGCGCCATCAAATGCTCGATCGGCTGGTGCGTCGGTCCATCCTCGCCCAGCCCGATCGAATCATGGGTCATGACGAAAATCGAGCGCACCCGCTGCAGCGCCGCCAGCCGGATCGCCGGCCGCGCATAATCCGAAAAGACGAGGAAGGTGCCACCATAGGGAATAACGCCGCCATGCAGCGCCATCCCGTTCATGGCTGTGCCCATGCCGAATTCGCGAATGCCGTAATATAGATAGCGGCCGCCGTAATTGTCAGCAGTCAGCGGCGCTTGATCCTTGGTCCTGGTGTTGTTCGAGCCGGTCAGGTCAGCCGATCCGCCGATGGTTTCCAGTAGCTGGCTGTTGATCGCGCCAAGCACCAGCTCGGATGCTTTGCGGGTGGCGACCTTCTGCGGGTTTGCAATCAGCCCATCGAGATAGGGCGCCAAAGAGAAACTCTCGGGCAGCCCGCCTTCCATGCGGCGGGAAAACTCCGCCTTATCGGAATGGCTTGCAAGCTTCTGCTGCCAAGCCTCCCGCACCGGACCGCCGCGCCTGCCTGCATCCAGCCATGCCTCCTGGATGGTTTCGGGCAGTTCGAAGGGGGGATATTCCCAGCCAAGCTCGACGCGTGCCGCCGCGACCTCATCCTTGCCAAGCGGAGATCCGTGGGTCGCCGAGGTCCCCTGCTTGTTGGGCGCTCCCTTTCCGATCAGCGTTTTGCAGGCGATGAGCGACGGCCGGGGATCGCTCAGTGCCGCGTCGATCGCCCGCGCCACTTCGTCCGGATCATGGCCATCGCAGGATAGGGTGTGCCAGCCGCTGGCATCATAACGCCCCAAGACGTTTTCACTGGAAGAGAGATCGACGTTCCCGTCGATGGTGATGCGATTATCGTCCCACAGCACGATCAACCGGCCGAGCTTGAGATGCCCCGCCAAGCCGACGGCTTCATGGTTGATGCCTTCCATCAGGCAGCCGTCTCCGGCGATCACCCAGGTGCGGTGGTCAACAAGATCATCGCCGAAGCTGGCGTTCAGGTGCCGCTCGGCGATCGCCATGCCGACTGCGGTGGCGAGCCCGGTTCCAAGCGGACCCGTCGTGGCTTCGATGCCGGCAAGCTCGAAATTCTCCGGGTGGCCGGCACAGGGGCTGCCGATCTGCCGGAAGTTGCGAATGTCCTCCAGGGTGGGGCTTGCATAGCCGGTCAAGTGCAACAGGCTGTAAATCAGCATCGATCCATGGCCGGCGGACAGAACGAAGCGATCGCGATCGGGCCATTTCGGCGCCGAAGGATCGAACTTCAGATAGCGTGTGAACAGCACCGTCGCGACGTCTGCCATCCCCATCGGCATGCCGGGATGGCCGGAGTTGGCGGCCTCGACCGCATCCATCGAAAGCGCGCGGATGGCGTTGGCGAGATCGCTATGGCTGACTGTCATTGTTTGCCTTTTTTTGCGAACAGGGATGCAGCAAGGCATCCCCGCCGATTCGGTCGGAGGGAAGCGTGCGGCCATTTGTCGCCCGTGACCCCCAGCGTCAACCTTTAGCCCCGAAATAGGACAGTCGATTCACTGATCATTTTGCCCTTTGCAGTTCGCATGATATGGCAAGAGCGATGGCCAATGATCGCTTACAATTTGCAATCGATCGCCTGGAACGGATGACAGGCCGGATCGAACGGCTGGTCACTGAAGTGGCAAGTCGCTCCGCTGACGGGACGGGCGATCCTGATCTCACGAAGCGCCACGATCAGCTCCGCGCGCAGGTGAAGGCCGCGGTCACCCGTATCGATGCCCTCATCACGTCAGCGGAACATTAACGGTGGCGGAGGTAACGCTCGATATTGGCGGACGCTCTTATGCCATCGCCTGCCGTGATGGCGAGGAAGCGCATCTCATCGGCCTCGGCAAACTGGTCGATGCCAAGGCGCAGGATGCCAGCCGCGCCATGGGCGCGATGACCGAGAACCGGCACCTGCTTGTCACCGCATTGCTGCTGGCTGATTCGTTCAAAGAGCAAGCGCCGGCACCTGCAGCTTCAGGGGCTGATGAAGGCGAACTCGCCGCCGCAGCGATCGAGCGGCTTGCCGAGCGCATGGAAAAGCTCGTCGTGATGCTTGAGAGTGGCGCGCCGAACGCCTAAATAGGTGTCGGCGGGTACTGCCCGATACGAGCCTCACGAACATCCCTGAGGCTATTCATCATCCAAGGGGGCTGTCCCTGAGCAGATCCTGGTCTGACTTACATGGTCCCCACCTGACGTTTTGGGCGTCAGAGGATTTCAGGGCAAACGGTCATGGCGGTCCCGCCACCTCCATGTGCCGCTGCGAACTGCCATGACGGCGGCCGACAAGCAGTCGTTGCGCGGTGAATTGCGCGCGCGCCGCCGCCAGTTTGTCGAGCACGCCGGCACCGCCCAGCTGCGGCTGCATGCTATCGTGATCGCGCGCTTGGCGCTGGCCGCCGCCGGAGAGGCGCGCTCCATTACAGCCTATTTTGCCAATGAGCGTGAAGTTGACGCCATGCCGATCATCCAGCTTGCTCTGGCGCGCGGATTGACGATCGCTCTCCCCCACATTGCCGAGCGTAACGACCAGATGCATTTTCTGAGCTGGCAGCCGGGCGAGCAGCTTGTCACTGGTCCTTATGGTATCGCGCAGCCAACGCGCTCGGCGCACGAGGTCGCACCGGAAGCAATCGTCTCGCCGCTGCTAGGGTTTGACCGTACCGGCAATCGGCTTGGCCAAGGCGGAGGGTTTTATGATCGCGCATTCGCGGCCTATCCCGATGCGCACAGGATCGGGCTTGGCTGGTCGGTGCAGGAATGCGCCCAGGTCCCGGTTGATTCCTGGGATCAACCGCTGCATGCGGTGATTACTGAGCGCGAACGGATCGATTTCTGATGAAGCCTAGCTGGCGCAAGCCTTTCGGAATGTTTCTGCTGCTGCTGCTTATCATGATCTGGGCGGTCGCGGCCTCGCGCGCGATCGAACATTATCCGCAGCTCAACCATCCCATTGTCTATATCGTTACAGGCATCATCTGGATCTGGATTTTCCCGATGAAATCGCTGCTCCGCTGGATGGAAACGGGCAGCTGGCGTTGAAGCAGCGATAAAGCTTTACGGGCCGCCGGCTTCATCGTCATAGGCTGTCGCGTCTTGAGGCGAGCCGGGACGTCCCTTGCGTTGCCGGACGATCGCGAGATGATCCTCGACGTCGGCGAGCGCTCTACCCATCTGCGCTGCAATCTCCTGAGGCGGGAGCCCGCGTAGCTCCAGATCGCCTAGCACGGCGAGGTCCCGGTCAGTCCATTCTTCGCCGGTCATCGGAGTGCCTATTCAAAAAGAAGGCTGCAGCCACGATCCCCTGCGGCCAAGATCGATGTGGTTGACCGGCCGCGCCTCTCTGGTCGCGACTTCCTGAAGCGGCAGCGCCGTTCCACAGAAAGCGCATTCGGCCGAGGAGCGGCCGATATACCATTGGGTTTGGTTGCAACCGGGACAATGGTTCACCGCATTGCGGTGATAGAGTGGTCGAAATCCTCGCTCCGCCAGTCGGTGCGCAAAGGATCGATCTTCACTTACGGTGCACGACATGCTGGTTCCCCTGCAGGCGTGAGACAAACGCCTAGGACGAGTTCGGTATCCGTTGCGGAGTCGAAATTTGAGCAGATGGGTCGGACCCGCACAACCTGGGCTGATGGCTGCTTTCAAGACGCATTCTCATGAGCCGGCTCAGCGCCACCAGCTGATGGCTACTCAGCCCGACATTCCCGCACCTGACACGATCACGCCGCAGTCGCCGCAAGAGGCCCCGCCGATGACCACCCCGCCCGAGACGCCCGTTGAGGATCCGCCCGGCATTGTTCCGCCATCACCGGATCGGGACCGGCCTGACGTGGGCGTGCCCGAAACGCCGCCGCCTCCCGACTGAGCTTCGGTGACTTCTAGCGCGACGAGCTAGAAAATGGCGCGAGTGACGGGGCTCGAACCCGCGACCTCCGGCGTGACAGGCCGGCGCTCTAACCAACTGAGCTACACCCGCGCTTGGCTTGAGGAGGCGGGACCTAGTTGAGCCCCTCGGGGCTGTCAAGCAGCGGATCAGCCCATTACGAGGATAGGGCATCCTCATCGCCCGGCGCATGGGTAAGCGTGCCATCTTCAAACAGGAAGCCCGCAATGTCCGGCTTACCGGCGGCGTCGATCACCGTCTTCACGATGATCAGGATTGGAACTGCCAGCAACGCGCCCGTCGTACCCCACACCCACCCCCAATAGCTCAGCGAAACGAGGATCAGCAACGGATTGATGGTCAGCCGTCGTCCCACCATCATCGGCGTGAAGAGATTGGCCTCCACCAGGTGGAGCGCGACGAAGATCAAGGCCGGCACGATCGCGTACCATGGATCGGCGAAGGTCATCATGCCGCCGAGCGCCAGCAGCAGCGCGGCGGCCATCGGCCCGAGATAAGGGATATAGTTGAGGATCGCCACCAGCCCTCCCCACATGATCGGACTCGGCATCTGCACCCACCATAAGGCGAGCGCGACCAGGCAACCCATGGCGAAGTTGATCGCGGAAATGGTGGCGAGATAAGCCGAGGTCGCGTCGACCATTTCCTGGATCACCCGCGCGGTCGCCATCGCGCTCGAGAAGCTGTGCCGGCTGGTGATCGTCCGCCGCCGCATGCGCGTCCATCCGGAAAGGAAGAAGTAGATCACCAGCACCGAGAAAAACATCTGGATGATGGCGAAGGGCGCCGAGGTGGTGACCAGATCGAGCAGCGAATTGGGCGATTCGAGCGCCACACGCGCCATGTGGCGCGGCGAGGTGCGTTGAATGGCGGCGACCGTATCGTCGATAAATCTCTGCAATGTGGTATACAGGTCGAGGATCGGCCCCAGATTGCTGCGCACGCGTGAGACCCGCTCCGGCAGCAGCGCCAGCCAGTCCGTCGCCGGAACAATGATCGAGGCGATTGCGAGATTGGCGCCGATCAGGAAGGTAAGCACGCAGATCAATGCCGCGATCTGTGACGGCACCCTTCGCCGCTCCAGCCACTCCAGCAGCGGCACGAGCGCAATTGCGATCACCATGGCCGCAGTCACCGGCAGGAAAAAGGCCGCTCCTGCCTGTAGAGCAAAGGGCAAGGCCAACATCAAACCGACGCCGAGCATGAGCGTCATCGCCGCCATCAGGCGTTCGCGGCGATAGGCAATCGACGCCATCACCGTGCTCAGCTCGTCCCCCTCATTATTCCCGATCTGCGATTCGTCTCCCATCACACGCTTTCATAGCATGAGCGCAGCTGCGTCATTCCAGCTTTTCCGCGGCCTTTCAATTTTATGACATCAATATTTTGTGCTATAAATGTCCCGCGGCAACATTATGTTGTGGCCAGGCCGCGCCTTATAAAGTTAAGGAATCGTAACGAACGCTCCACTCACCCCATCGCTCCACCGACTCGCCGTGCAATTGTTGACTCCTTAACGGCGCGCAACGAACAGGACTGCGACATTTGCAGGTCGATCGGGGACCTTAGTTTCAGGACCCTAACCCCGAACCGACAAGACGTGACCGTCCAGCCGCGCCGCCCGTTCGATTATCAACGGCACGGACTGGCCGCTTGCGCACGTGGTGGAGCGGTGGGTGCAGTTTTCGTTCGGAAAAGGCGTGTCGGCAGGTCTTGCGGTGGCGGCATTGATTGCTTCCGCGTCCCTCGGATCCCGGGTTATTGCTGAACCGGGCCACCCTGTCCAGGCAACGCCGGCGCTGATCAACGGAGCCTGGGTGGCAGACCCGGCGATTTCCGCTGATCCGCTGCTCCTTCTGGACGATAATGTCACTTATTCCACGGCTCAAGCTCCCAAGCCGGTTGCCAAGATCGCCTCTTCCGAACTCGAATGCATGGCCAAGGTCGTGCGCCACGAGGCCGCCAATCAGTCGCGCCAAGGCCAGCGTGCCGTTGCTGAAATCCTGGCGAACCGCGCCAAATCCGGCCGCTTCCCTTCGACGATCTGCGGCGTCGCCAATCAGCCCGGCCAGTTTTTCGACACCACGAGCTATAATCCTTCGCGGGATACGCCAGAGTGGCAGACCGCGATGGAGGTCTCCCGCGAGGTGCTCTCAGGCGAAGGTCAGAACGTCGCTCGCGGCGCCTATTTCTACCACGCCGCTTACCAGGCCCCCACCCGCTTTTTCCGCGGCCGTCAGCAGGTGCTGGCGATGGGGGATCACGTCTTCTACCGCTGATCCG
>Ga0207695_10004438_pt1 | contig 19149 bp, 17 predicted proteins | sample KBSC54metaG_FD_184354 | JGI IMG/M metagenome (GOLD analysis project Ga0207695, IMG submission 184354) | Corn rhizosphere microbial communities from Kellogg Biological Station, Michigan, USA - KBS C5-4 metaG (SPAdes) (version 2) | ecosystem: Host-associated > Plants > Roots > Rhizosphere > Soil... | reverse complement strand
GTTTGTCCACCGTCTCCATTGGATCGTCCAGCACCGCCATATTGTTCCCGGTATCGAGACACACGCCCAGGTACTCGCTGCTGTACTGCTTCATCAGCGCAACCTGCTGATCCACCAGCCAATCTTTATGATTCTCGATGCCAAGGGGCATCTTGTACTTCTCCACGATGGGCACGGCAGCGCGAATCTGGCGGTGGAAGCCATCGACGGCGCTGTTCCAGTCCGCCAGCCGGTCGAACATTTCGTAGCGCCGGCCGAGCAGGCAGACGACACGCAAGCTGGTAGCTCCCGCTGCTTTTGCCACCTGGACGGCATGTTCGAACACCGCCGGATCCTCTCGCGGAAGGAAGGTCTGAATCTCCAGGTACATGCCCAGTTCTTCTTTCATCCGACGGGTCTTCCTGGCCCAATCGAAGTCGATGTCGGGCATGCCGCCATGCGCGCCGGCCGCGCCCACTTTGGCCGCGAGTTCCATGAGGCGGTCGGCGGACAGGAGGTTTTGAGGAGAACTGAAGCGGATCGACTGGAACGAATCGGACGTTAGTCCCATGGTGGTGCGGCGCGGCGCCGCTGCCTGCATCAGGGGAGCCGCGGCCAGGCTCAACAGAGTTCTTCGAGTCACGCGATCACCTCACACGGTCGGAGTTCAGCCTTTCGATCATATAACGAGGCCGGGCCTACTGCGGCTTTTCGACGTGGTCGATGACGATGTATTGGACCGGGGCGTTGGCGGCTTCGAGTTTGAGGCCGAGGGCTTGGAGGGAGGTGAAGAGGGAAGCGGTGACGTCGGGGTGGTCGGGGTCGGCGGGGTATTCGATGCGGAAGTCGTACGAGCCGGCGATGCCGGTTCGATCGATGACGGGACGCTGCACGTAGGGGCTGAGGCGTTCGGCGAGATTTTCCATCGTGATGTTCGTGCCGCGCATGCCTTCGCCGCTGAAGCCGCCGCCGGCGAGACTGCCGGCCCAGGGGTATTGGCCGGGATCCTTCGCGGGTTGGAGCTTGAGTTCCTTGCTGCCGCGAGTGAGTAAGTAGACGGGTGCTTCGCGGGACTGGCGGTGGAACTGAATGTGGAAGCGCTCGATGAGGAGGGTCTGCAGCATGCGGCGCTGCTCGTCGGTAGGCGGGACTTTGGTGTAGGCCGGCATGAACCTGGCGGCTTGGGATGAGGCGGGGGGCTTGGCTTCGACGTTGTAGCGGTCGTCGTGAATCCAGCGGGGTCCGCCGACGATTTGGAACGCCTGCACGTGGAAGGCTTCGAACAGCATCGCGATGAGCGGGTAATTGGTGATAGTGATGCGGCCGCCGGGGTAAGTCTCGAGGGCGATCACGCGGTCCTGGGGCGTGGAGGGTTTGACGGTGGCGACTTCGAACGCGGGCTCCTGCGCGAAGGCGAGTGTGGCCAGGGCCAGGAGGCATGCCAGTCTCATGGGTTCATCGTAGCGCCGAAGATGGGGAGGCGAAAGCGCCTACCCCACGCGAATTCGAAAGCAAGCGGCGGAGTGCTTGCGATGGGGTGGGTCGCCCATGATGATTGCAGGAGAGTCATCATGGTTACAGTGAACGATCAGGAACGATGGGATGCGGTGCAGCGGCGGGACAAAGCGGCCGACGGCGCCTTCTATTATTCGGTGAAAACGACGGGCGTGTACTGCCGGCCTTCGTGCGCGTCGCGGCCGGCGCGGCGGGAGAACGTGGCCTTCCACTCCACCTGCGAGGAGGCCGAACGGGCGGGATTCCGGGCGTGCAAGCGGTGCCGTCCGAACGAGGCCGCGCTGTCCGATCAGCATGCCGAGACGGTGGCGAAGGCATGCCGGTTGATCGAGGGATCGGAAGAGATACCGCGATTGGAAGGTCTGGCGTCGGCGGCGGGGATGAGCAGGTTCCACTTTCATCGCGTGTTCAAGGCAGTGACGGGGGTAACGCCGCGGGCATATGCGGCGGAGCGCCGGGCGCAGCGGGTGCGGGCGGAACTGGGTCGCAGCCGGACGGTGACGGAGGCGATCTATGAGTCGGGGTTCCAGTCGAACGGGCGATTCTATGCGGCGTCGCCGGAGATTCTGGGAATGACGCCGACGGACTTCCGCGAGGGCGGGCAGCGGTCGCGGATCCGGTTCGCGGTGGGGGAGTGCTCGTTGGGGTCGATCCTGGTGGCGGCGACGGAGCGGGGCGTGTGCGCGATCCTGTTGGGCGACGATCCGGAAGCGCTGGTGCGGGACTTGCAGGATCGGTTTCCGCGGGCCGAGCTGGTGGGCGGCGACGCGTCGTTCGAGCAGTTGGTGGCGCGCGTGGTGACGTTCGTCGAGGCTCCGGGCGTGGGACTGGATTTGCCGCTGGACGTGCGCGGGACGGCATTCCAGCAGCGGGTGTGGCAGGCCTTGCGCGCGGTGCCGGCGGGCGAGACGGTGAGCTATTCGGACATCGCGGCGCGGATCGGCGAGCCCAAGGCGGTGCGGGCGGTGGCGCAGGCGTGCGGGGCGAACTCGCTGGCGGTGGCGATTCCGTGCCATCGAGTGGTGCGCAATGACGGGGCGCTATCGGGGTACCGGTGGGGAGTAGAGCGGAAGCGGGCGCTGCTGGATCGGGAGGCGCGATGACGGCTCTCGACTGGGCGCGGATCGAGGAGGAGTTGGACGCGTATGGGTGCGCTATGACGGGTCGGGTGTGGGGACCGGAGCAGTGCGATGCGCTGCGTGCGATGTATGAGGACGAGGCGGCGTTTCGGAGTACGGTGGTGATGGCGCGGCATGGCTTCGGTCGCGGGGAGTACAAGTATTTTCGATACCCGCTCCCCGCCGTGGTGGAGGAGTTGCGGACGCAGTTGTATCCGGGGTTGGCGCGGGTGGCCGCGCGGTGGGAAGGCACGGCATATCCGGAAACGCACGCGGAATATCTGGAGCGATGCCACGCGGCGGGGCAGACGAAGCCGACTCCGCTGCTGCTGCAATACGGCGCGGGCGATTACAACTGCCTGCATCAGGACTTGTACGGCGAACAGGTGTTCCCGCTGCAGGCAGCGTTTTTGTTGTCGGAGCCGGGGCGGGATTTCGAGGGCGGCGAGTTCGTGCTGACGGAGCAGCGTCCGCGGATGCAGTCGCGGGCGGAGGTGGCGCCGCTGCGGCAGGGCGAGGGCGTAATCTTCGCGGTGCATCACCGGCCGGTGCGGGGGACGCGCGGGACGTACCGGGTCAACATGCGGCATGGTGTGAGCAGGGTGCGCGGTGGAAGGAGGCATACGCTTGGAATTATTTTCCACGACGCAACCTGAGAGGGTCGTGCTGGACGAGGGCGCGGTGTTGCTGCGCGCGTTCTGCGATGCGGCGGTGCTGATGCGCGACGTGGAAGCGGTCGCGGCGGCGGCGCCGTTCCGGCACATGATCACGCCGGGCGGGTATCGCATGTCGGTGGCGATGACGAATTGCGGCCCGCTGGGGTGGGTGTCGGACAAGAGCGGGTATCGGTACAGCGAGGTGGATCCGGTGAGCGGGTCGGCGTGGCCGGCGATGCCGGAGAGCTTCGTCAAAGTGGCGGGGGATGCGTCGGCGGAGGCGGGGTTCGCGGGCTTCGCGCCGGACGCATGCCTGATCAATCGGTACGAGCCGGGCGCGAAGTTGAGTCTGCATCAGGATAAGGACGAGCGGGATTTTGGGGCGCCGATCGTGTCGGTGTCGCTGGGGCTGCCGGCGACGTTTTTGTGGGGAGGCGCGCGGAGGAAGGATTCGGTGCGCCGGATGAAATTAGAGAGCGGGGATGTGGTGGTGTGGGGCGGTCCGGCGCGGCTGACGTATCACGGGGTGTCGCCGCTGAAGGATGGCGAGGATGCGGTGACGGGTCGGCGCCGGGTGAATTTGACGTTTCGGAAGGCGGTGTGAGGGGGAAAAGCGGGGTTGGGGGCCAGGGGCCGGGGTTTAGGGGCGGCTCGCTGCCCTCGCCGGCGGCACCACGGCAAGCAAGTGGATCCAGGATGGATCAGGCGCGGGCGGGACCGGTGGAGTCGCGGACGACGAATTCGGGGTCGATGATGATTTCGCCGGTGATGGCGGTGGCGTCTGGTTTCGGCATCAGGCAATCGGAGATGATGTGGCCGACGCGGTCGCGCGGGATGTGCACGGTGGTGAGCGCCGGATAGCAGAATTCCGATAGCTTGACGTTGTCGAAGCCGGTGACCGAGATGTCCTGCGGGACGCGGATGCCGCGCTCGCGGAGTTCGCGCAGTGCGCCGACGGCGGTGATGTCGTTGACACAGATGATGGCGGAGGGCTCGAATCCGGTGGCGAGCAGGGCGCGGGTGGCGATGCGTCCGCCTTCGAGCGTGTCGGCGTCGGCGGCGGTGCGGACTTCGAGCGAGGGGATGCGCGCCACGGCGTCCATGACGGCCTTCATGCGTTCGTTGATGGGTCCGAGAATGGCGTGGTGTCCGACGAAGCCGAGGCGGCGATGGCCGAGGCTGTGCAAGTACTCAATCACCTTTTCGATGCCGCGACGGTAGTCGACGCGAATGTTGGTGATGTTCTGGCGCGGCGTGCCGACGTCGTAGAACACGACCGGGGTGCGGCTATCGTTCAACTCTTCCATGAGCTCGGGCGCCATTTCGGAAACGATGGCGGCGAGTCCGGCGACGCGGCGGCCGATCATGATGCGGACGCTGGTGACGAGTTGCTCGGAGCGATAGTCGGTGTTGGCCATGAGGACTTCGAAGCCGTTCGCGTGGGCGTCGTCCTCAATAGTCTTGTAGATATCGAAGAAGAAGGGGTTCTCGAGATTGGAAACCAGAACGCCGATGGTTTTGCTCTTGCCTCCCGCGAGGCTGCGGGCGTGCAAGTTGGGATGATACTTCAGCTCTTCGATGGCCTTCATGACTCGCGCGCGGGTGGAGCTTTTCACCAGGCTGGCGTTGTTGAGAACGCGAGATACCGTAGCGGTAGATACTTTGGCGCGGCGAGCCACCTGTTCGAGCTTCATGTCGGTTCCTATATTGTAGCGGTGTTTACACTGCGGAGTCGCAGACGTACTCTCGCATGACGGGGCGCTTCACGCCGAGGCGGGTCGCGATGACGAGAGCGGTGGCCGCGCCGGCGGAGACGAAGGCGAGCCAGAAGGGCGCGGCGAAGCCCCAGCGTCCCGCGGCGGCGCCGGCGATTGCCGAACTGCCGGCGACAAAGAGGTCGTAAAACGCGTTGAGGGCTCCGAGAGCGGCGGCGCGTTCGGACGCCGGCACTTCGCCCACGACCACCGAAGCGAGGGCCGGCCACGGAAAGGAGTAGCCGAGTCCGACGACAATGGCGGCCGGAATATCGAGCAGCGGCGGTCCGCCGAGCGCGATGGCGAGCAGGCCGACGGACAGGCAGGCGTAGCCGGCGAAGAGGCTGCGGCGCGGACCCATGCGGTCGGGGAATCCGCCGAATGCGGCACGGCCGAAGAGGACGGCGAGGGCGAAGGCGGAGAAGGCCCAGGCGGTGGCGTGACCGCGTTGATGCAACAGCAGGATCAGGAATCCGGCCATAGCGGCATAGGTGACGTTGCCGAGTCCGAGCATGATGCCGGGCATCAGGACGGGGGGCGGGAACCAGCGCGAGGGGACATGTTGGTGCGGGCGCGGATCTTCGCGCATCAGGAGAACGATACAGAGGACGGCTGCCGAGGAGACAGTCAGGAAGAGAGCGACGGTGGTCATTGTGCCGAGCGCCTGTCCGATGGCCGGCCCGATCGACACGCCGCCCCAGATGCCGGATGAAAGAAAGCCCAGCGTCTGCGCGCGGCGATTTTCGGGCGCGACATCCACCGCCCACGCGACGGCGGCGGTGACGAAGAAGCCTTCGCCGAGCCCGTGCAGAACGCGGCCGATCGAGAGGGCCCAGAGTCCGAAGAGCGGCAGGTAGAGGATTCCCGCGGCGGCGCAGAAGGCCATGCCGATGAGCAGGGCAACGCGGCGTCCTTTGGCGTCGGCGGTTTTTCCGGCGAGGAGGCGGCCCAAAAGCGCGAAGGCGGAGGACAGGCCGATCAGCAGTCCTGTCACCAGGGTGGACGCGCCGGCTTGTTCGTGCAGGTAGACCGGCAGCATCGGAATGATGGCGCCGAAACCCAGCATCCCGACAAACGCCGCGCCGACGATGCGCCAGATTTGGGAACCCATCTAAGGACTTTAACAAAACGGGGGCGGGCCGCTCGCTGAGCTCGCGGCGGGGTTGGGGAAAAGCGGGGACCGGGAACAGGAGACCGGGGGGCAGGGACCGGGGGCCGGGGGCCGGGGATTAGTACCGCTCGCGGCGCTCGCGGCGGGACCGGCGACAAAACGGGGCCGGGGGGCAGGGGATTAGTGCCGCTCGCGGCGCTCGCGGCGGGACGGGCGACAAACGGGGCCGGGTGTGCTCGCGGCTGGACCGTTCGCTACCCGGCGCCTCGAACCCCGCCTACACCACCGGGACCAGCAAGGCCTTACCCGCGACCGTAGTCAGCCCGTCGATCATGCCCATCAGCGGACCCGCCGGCATGCCCCACAGCAGCTCCGCATTCGTCCACGCCGACTCGCGCGCTGCTTGCACGCTCCACGCCGCGAACATCTCTTCCAGATGATTCACCGGGGGCAGAGCATCGCCGCACAACCGCACCCCCAGCGTCTGTTTCGCCGACTCGATCAGCCCGTTCAGCGTGCTATTCACGGCCGTGTAATCCAAGTACTGCGGACTCCCGTGCACCGGGACCGTTCCCGTCGCGCGGCACGTCGCATCGATGGCCAGCGCCAGGTCGTGATTGATGTGCGCGTTGATGCCTGCCAGCGCAAACTGGATCCGCGCAATGCTCCGCTGCCTCCGCAGTACGAACAACGCCCGCCAGCACCCGGGCGCCGATCCTCCGCTCAACGCGCCTGTCAACGCGCGGAAGTACAACGACGCGAACTGCACATCCAGTTCCGCCAGCCACACGCCCTGCGCGAAGCTGCCCGACGCCACCCGCACTTCCACCGCCTGCGTCACCTGCAGATACAGCCAGTTGAACCATTTCAACCCGTCATCGTCGGCGCAGGCGGCGTCGATCGCGTGCAGCACCTCGAGCACTCCGGCAATTGACTGCGGCTGCGATTGAGCGGCGGCGACAAGTGCCGCATCGTAAGGAAACATGTAGCAAGAGTAACGCACCTGGTCCGCAAGACTTCATCTCAATTCTGGGGTTCAATAGGTTATGCGCTTTGTCTGTGGGTTAACACTTCTGTCTTTACTCGCCGCGCTCCCGGTCTCCGCCCAAATCAGCGGGCGTATCTCCGGCGCCGTAACCGACGCCTCGGGCGCCTCGGTTCCCAATGCCCAGGTCGAGCTGTTGCTCGCCGGCGGCAAGAAACCTCTCCTCACCACCAAGACCGCCGCCGATGGCACATATCACCTCCTCGGCGTCCGCCCCGGCGAGTTCGACCTCACCGTGGATGCCGCGGGCTTCCTCAAAGCCACCGTCCGCAACATCTCCGTGGACCCGGCCCGCGAGACTCCCGTCGCCGAGATCAAACTCTCGCTCGCCAGCGTTACCCAGGCCGTCGACGTGAACGCCGCCGTGGAAGGCGTCGAGATCACCAACGCCGAAATCACGCAGACCATCAGCATGGAGGAGGTCAAGAATCTCCCCATGTTCGATCGCGACCCGCTCGGTCTCATCCAGACTCAGGCCGGCGTCGTCTCCAACGGCAACTCCACCACCACCATCAACGGACTCCGCACGTCTTACTCGGACATGACCCTGGACGGCATCAACATCCAGGACAATTACATCCGCGACAACGCGCTGGATTATTCGCCCAACAAGCTGCTGGTCAGCCAGGTCCGCCAGATGACCATCGTGACCGCGAACGGCAATGCCGCGCTCTCCGGCGGCGCCACCGAACTGGCCTTCTCCACGCCGTCGGGAACGAATCACTTTCATGGCGAGGCATTTTGGAGCAATCGCAACAATTACTTCTCCGCCAACGATTGGTTCAACAACCAGGCCGGGGTGCCGCTGCCGTTCCTCAATCAGAACCAGATGGGCGCCAACATCGCCGGACCCATCAAACGCGACAAGCTGTTTTTCTACGGAACCTATGAGGCCGTGCGCACCCATCAGCAGGTTACGCAGAACACGCAGATCCTGACCGCGCCCGCTCGCCAGGGTATCTTCACTTACGTCAATCGCAGCGGACAGACCGTGACCAAGGACCTCCTGGCCGCCCGCTCCATTACCATCGATCCGAAGATGCAGGCTATCCTCGCGCAGGTCCCCGGACCCCAGTTCATCAACAACGGCCAGGTCGGCGACGGCCTCAACACCGGCGGCTACCGCTTCAATCAGCGCGACAACGAAGTCCGCGACAACGTCACCGGCAAGATCGACTACAACATCACCACCAAGAACGCGGTCAGCGGATCGTTTTCCTGGAACCGCTACAACCTCGACCGCCCCGACATCGAGAACGATTACTCCGCCGTTCCCAAGGTCACCAACCCCACCAACTCCAAACTCTTGGCGCTCTCCTGGCGCTTCACCCCGACGGCGCGCCTGACCAACGAAGTCCGCGCCGGCTTCAATCTCACTTACGGCTACTTCCTTACTTCGCAAACTTTCGGCGGCGCGCTGCTCACAGGCACGCTGTTCAGCGACCCCGTCAACGAGTTCATGCCGCAGGGCCGCAACACTAACACCTACGCCATCACCGATGACGCCATGTACGAGCGCGGCCGCCATTCCATCCAGTTCGGCTTCCACGGCCAGAAGGTCTTTGTGCGATCCTTCGATGCCGCGGGCGTGGTCCCGGTCTACGGCCTGGGCATGGGCACCGGCCAACCCGGCCTGACGTCGCGCGACCTCGCCGGCATCAACACCTCCGTCGATCTGCCCACCGCCAACGCTCTGCTCGCCACCCTCGGCGGCTATCTCGATAACGACGGCCAGACGCTCAACGTCACCAGCCGCACCAGCGGCTTCGTCCCCGGCGCGCCTTTCCTCCGCCATTTCCGCACCGGCGATTATGCCTTCTATGTGTCCGATAAGTGGCGCCTATCGCCGCACCTCACCGTCACCGCCGGCCTGCGCTACACGATCCCGGGACAGGTCGATGAGCGTGACGGCCTCGAAATCGGACCTGTCATTCAGAACGGCAGCCTCGTGCAGACCCTGCTCTCCAACGCCAAGCTCGATTTCGCCGGCTCGGCCGTCGGTCGTCCGTTCTACCACCGCGACACCAAGGACTTCGCCCCCAACATCGGCCTCGCCTGGGACGTCTTCGGCAACGGCAAGATGGCCGTCCGCGGCGCCTATTCCATCTTCTATGTGAACGATCAGGCCATCCTCTCCGTGGAAAACATGCTCGAAGCAAACGGCGGCCTGCAGGGCTTCGGCGCCGATTCGGGACTCTCCGGCCGCGTCTCGCAGGGCCTCCCCGCCGTCTCGCTGCCCGACTACAAGATCCCGACCACCGCCGCCGATAACTACGCCTCCAATCCCTTCAGCGTCATCGGCAGCGTCGACCCGAACCTGCGCAAACCCTACGTCCAGCAGTACTCCATCGGCGTCGAGCGCCAGTTCAAAGGTACCGTCTATTCGGCGCGCTACGTCGGCAATCATGTTGTCGCGGCCTACCGCGCCTTCGACTTCAACCAGGTGAACATCAACGCCGGCGGCTTCCTCCAGGACTTCCTGCGCGCGCAGAGTAACGGCTTCCTCGCGCTGAACCGCAGTGGCACCTTCAACCCGGCCTACAACGCGAGTATCCCCGGCAGCCAGCCGCTCACCGTTTTTCCCAAACTGCTCGCGGGAGGCGTGCTGACCATTTCCGACGTGCGCAACCTGATCGAGACCGGGCAGCCCGGCGAACTCGCGGCCGTCTATCAGACCAACGGCTACAATCCGAATAACGCCGTGCCCTTCTTCGCCAACCCTATCGCGCTGGCCAGTGACATGCTGACCAACTACTCCAGCTCCAGCTACAACTCCGTGCAACTGGAGGCGCGCCATCGCATGCACTCCGGCCTCAGCCTGCTGGCCAACTACACCTTCTCCAAAGTGCTCAGCGATGCCGATGGCGATTCCCAAACGCGCTTCCAGAATTTCCTCGACATCAACAACACAAAAATCGAACGGTCGCGCGCTAACTTCGATCTCACCCACATGATCAAGGCGTCGGGTTTCTACGAGTTGCCCTTCGGCAAGAACCATCGCCTGAACGCCAAGTATCTCGATCGCGTCATCGGCGGCTGGACCGTCAGTTCCGAAATGACGTGGCAGTCCGGCGCGCCCTTCTCCATCACCTCGGGCTACGGCACGCTCAATCGCGCCGGCCGGTCGTACTACAACACCGCCGTCAGCACCGCGCAGGGCGGGGCGCTCTCCAACATCGTCAGGTACCAGATGACCGGCAACGGACCCATGATGATCGCCCCGACCGCGATCAATGCCGATGGCTCGGGCGTCTCCTCTCCCGGCGACCCGGCCTTCACCGGCCAGGTCTTCTTCAATCCGGCGGCCGGCACGCTCGGACCCCTGCAGCGCCGCATGTTCAGCGGCCCCTGGACCTTCGGCATGGATGCAAGCCTGATGAAGAAGATCGCGATCAACGAGCGCAACAACCTGGAGTTGCGCATGCAAGCCTTCAACGTGCTTAACCACTCCACGTTCTGGTCGGGCGATCAGAACATCAACTCCACCACGTTCGGCGTGATGAACTACAGTTTCTTCGGTTCGCGTGTCGCCGAGTTCACGCTGACCTACCGCTTCTGATGAAACTCTACGACCTCGCTCAGCCATATTTCGTGGGGATGCCGCACCATCCGTCGCATCCCCCGTTCCTGTTCAGCCTGGTGAAGCAGCACGGCGAATACACCGGACCCATGGGCAACAGCTCGGCGTCCGACGCCATCGCGCTCGGCAGTCACGTCGGTACGCACATCGACGCGCTCTGCCATTTCTCCCGCGGCGGCAAACTGCACGGCGGCGACCCGGTCGCGCAGCAGCAGTCCTATGCCGGAGGCTTGCGGAAGTACTCCATCGACACCATCCCGCCCATTTACCGCCGCGGGGTGCTGCTCGACCTCGCGACCGATGGTCCTCTGCCCGCCGACTTCGAAGTCAACCCGCGCCATCTCGACGAAGCGGTCGCGCGCCAGGGCGTGGAGATCCGGACCGGCGATGTCGTCCTCCTGCGCACCGGCTGGGCCGTTTACTTCGATGACCCGGGCAAGTTCATCTCCGAGGTCCACGGTCCCGGCCCGGCCATCGAGGGCGCCCGGTGGCTGAGTTCCCGCGGTGTATTCGCCGCCGGCAGCGATACCGTGGCTTTCGAAAAGGTGCCCGACCCTTCGATGCCCGTCCACGTTCACCTGCTGGTCGAGAGCGGTATCCATATCATCGAGTGCCTCAACCTCGAAGAACTCGCCGCCGCCAAACAGTACGAGTTCACCTTCATCGCCGCGCCCCTCAAGATTGTTGGCGCCACCGGCGCCCCCGTCCGCCCCATCGCCGTTGTAGCGTAGGTCTCCGGCCAGAATTCCCCACATCGGAAAACCTTGTGGCATTGTGGCTTCAGCCTGTGCGGGAGAGCCCCGCTCGCCCACCGCCGGGGTACAATTCACGCATGTTCGCTTCCACGCAATGGAGCATGGTGCTCGCGGCGCGCGATGGATCGTCCGAGGCCGCCATGCAGACGCTCTGTGCGAACTACTGGCGTCCTCTGTACGCGTTCGTCCGGCGCTCCGGGCGCTCCGTGGAGGACGCGCAGGACCTGACCCAGGGCTTCTTCTCCCGCATGATCGAGAAGGACTCCCTGCGCCACGTCGACCCCGCGCTCGGTAAGTTCCGCGCCTTCCTGCTGGCGTCCATGCGGAACTTCCTGGCCAACGAGTGGCGCCGCGACCAGACGTCGATGCGCGGCGGCCGCGTCGAGTTCCTCAGCGTCCAGGACATGACGCGCGCCGAGGACTACTACGCTGCCGCAACCACCGGGACTCCCGAGCAGATCTACGAACGGAACTGGGCGCTCGCCCTGCTGGAGCGGACCACGCAGAAGCTGGCCGCCGAGTTCACCGCCGCCGGCAAGGCGCACGTCTTCGCGCAGTTGAAGCCGTACCTCGAAGGCGACCGCGACGGCGCCCGTTATGCGCAGGTCGCAGCCGCGCTCGGTTGGAGCGAGGTCACGGTGCGCGTGTCGGTCCACCGCATGCGCAGCCGCTTCCGCGACCTGCTGCACCGCGAGGTCGCCGCCACCCTCGCCGACCCGGACGATCAGGTCGAGATCGAACAGGAACTGCGTTACCTGCTGACCGTGCTGTAACGATGCGCTCCGGACCGTGTTACCTCATATAGAGGAGTCGCCCTGACCGAATCGGCCACTTGTGAACACTGCGGTAAACCCGTTGCCGCGAACGCGCCGTCGGAACTGTGCCCGGCCTGCCTGCTGCGCACCGCCATCGAGCAGGGCGCCGGCCGCAGCGTGCCTCCGATGCTGCCCAAACTGCGCTACTTCGGCGATTACGAGTTGCTGGAAGAGATAGCGCGTGGCGGCATGGGCGTGGTCTATCGCGCCCGCCAGGTCAGCCTGGACCGCATCGTGGCGGTGAAGATGATGCGCCCCGGCGTGCTCTCCAGCGAGGACGAGATCCGCCGCTTTCAGGCCGAAGCGCGTACCGCGGCCGGCATGCAGCATCCCAACATCGTGGCCATCCACGAGGTCGGCGAGTTCGACGGGCTGCATTACTTCTCCATGGACTTCGTGGAGGGCCCCAGCCTCGCCGAGTTGGTGCACGAGAAGGCGCTGGCGCCCCGTGAGGCCGCGCGCTACGTGCAGGTGCTGGCCGAAGCCGTTCACTACGCGCACGGCAAGGCCATCCTGCACCGCGATCTGAAGCCGGCCAACGTGCTGGTGGATGCCGCCGGCCGTCCGCGCATCACGGATTTCGGCCTGGCGCGGCCGATCGAAGGCGGCGGTATGACCGTCACCGGCACGTTGCTCGGTACGCCGGCATACATGGCGCCCGAGCAGGCGGCCGGCGAAGGCGCGCCGCTCACGCCCGCGTCAGACTGCTATTCGCTGGGCGCGATCCTGTACGAGCTGTTGACCGGCGCTCCGCCATTTCACGCCGCCAGCGCGATGGCGACCGTCCGCCGCGTGATCGAGGAAGCGCCGGTGCACCCGCGCGCGGTGGACCCGGCTATTCCGCGCGCCCTCGAGGCGATCTGCCTGAAGTGCCTGGAGAAGGATCGGTCGCGGCGGTATCAATCCGCCGCGGAGCTCGCTGCCGATCTGCAACGCTTCCTCCGAGGCGACCGCGTGTTCATCCGGCGGAACATATCTCGCTGGTGGCTGGCCGCCGCGCTGTTGCCGGTTGTGTTGATCGGCTTGTGGGCCGTTTTGAGAAATCAGGCGCGACCGGCCGTGTTGCGACCGGTCCCAGGCGATCATGTGGTCATAGCTCCCCCGGCCACAGCGCCGCCGCCGGTCGTTCTGAAGAAGGAACGCCCGAAGAGCGTGCCCCGACCCGTCGAGCCGGTCCACGGATCAGGCATGAGCCACCTGTTCGTCTTCCGTTTCAACGGCGCTCCCTCGCCGCTCGAAGTCGAGTTCGCCGACGCGAAGACCGGGGCGGCCTGCCGGGTATTTATCGATCCCGAGAATGAGCGCGTCTCGGTGCAGGTCAATCCGCTCCGTGGTCCGGGGTTGCGGTTCGGGGGCGTACTGGGTGGACTCGAGACGATTGAGAATTCGGTCTGCGCCTTCGACCTGTCGCAGGTCGCGTACAGGCGGAACAGCGACTTCGCCGAACTGCGCCTTCCCACAACGTTCAAGCCGGCCTTCGCCGGACCGAAAGATGTTCACGCCTGGCGGTTGGACGCACGCAGCGGCGTCCGGCAGCCCGGCCCGATTCAAGAAAAATGGACGGTGATGCAACCATGACTACGACACAACTTGTAATCGCACTTGTGGCCGGGGCGGCCGCCTGGGGACAATCGGCTTCGCCGGCCTGGCAGGAGTTCTCCATCGGACCACCCACCCGCAATGCTGCCGGCTGGCCGCCGAATGGGATCCGCGCCGAGGGCGTGCCGCTCAAACGCGCGCTGGCGCGAGCCTACGGCGTGCAGGAGAATCGCGTGCTGGGTCCGGAATGGCTGGCCGATACGCGCTATGCCATTACGGGAATTGTGGCCGACCGCCGCGATTTCCAACCACTGTTTCAGCAGGAGCTGACCAGACAGTTCCACATGCTGGCTCACCGCGAAGCCCGAGTCGTCCCAGTGTATGTACTGAAGCCGCTGAACACGCCCGCGAAGCTGCAGCCGCCTACCACGCCCAACACGCAGCAGACGACGTCCGGCGGTGACGGCAACAACGCCATCCGTCTGCCGCGCACCACGATCGCGCAATTCGCCGAAGCGCTCGGCAATTTCGTGAATCGCCCGGTGATCGACGAGAGCGGGCTCGACGGGCCGTTCGAGATCGACCTGCATTGGAGAGCCGGAAGCAGTACAGCGCTGCAAACGGCGGTGCAGGATCAACTCGGGTTGCAACTCGTCGACGAGCGGCGCTCCACTGACGTGCTCGTGATCGATCACATCGAGAAGCTGCAGTTCAAGTAAGCAGCTTGTCCAGCGCGTCCTGGGAGACGCCTTCGATGTCGACCAGCTTCAACCGCGACGTTGCGCCACTGACGATGCGCACACGCGATTTGGGCACGCCGGCCAGTTCCGCGAAGAAGCGGACGCATTCGTCATTGGCTTTACCATCCACCGGCGGCGCGGCCAGATCCAGTTTCCACGCCTCGCCGAAGCGGCCGTTCAGCGCCGACCGTTTGGCGCGCGGATGCACCTTTACCGTGAGACGCGCCATTGCACCTTGGCCCTTAGGTTAGCGACGCCGGCCGCCACGCGCGTGTCCACGATGTCGAAGGCGATCGCGTCGTCCAGCCAGTCGTGGCTGCTGCCGTCGGCATTCTGCGTGGCGACGGTGAGGGTGTACGACTGCGGCGTGAGCCAGCATTCGATGCGGAAATCGACCTCGAGTTCGTCGCCCCCTTCGAACCTGCCGAGCTCCGTTTGTTCGATGCGCGTGTTGGTGCCGTAGACGTCCATGCCGATGCGCGTACGCACCAGGATGCCGACCATCGGGTCCTCGATCGCGCGGTGGAAACGGCAGCGGACCCGCACAGTGACGTCCTCGCCGCTGGCCACGCAGGCGACGTCCTCGCCGCGCCCGTTGAGCAGTTGGACGCGGACGATCTCGCTGGCGCCGTCGCCGTGGCGGAAGCTGGAGCGGATGCGATCCTCCTTCTTGCGGCCGGGTTCCTGCTTCTCGAGCACCAGCCCGATGTAGCGGTTAATGACGTCCTTGGGCTCACCTTCGGCCTCGATACGGCCGTGCAGCAGCAAGATGGCGCGGTCGGAGAGCTGCTTCACGAGGCCGAGATCGTGCGAGACGAACAGCACAGTGATCTTGCGGTCGCGCAGTTCCTGAAATTTGCGCACGCAGCGATTGGCGAACACCGCGTCGCCGACCGCCAGGGCCTCGTCGACGATCAGGATGTCGGGATCCACGTGGATCGCGGTCGAGAAGGCGAGCCGGACATACATGCCGCTCGAGTACTCCTTGACCGGGCGCTGCATGAATTCGCCGATCTCGGCGAAGGCTTCGATGGACGGCATCGCCTTATCGATCTCGGCGCGGCTGAGGCCCATGATCTCGCCGTTGAGGTAGACGTTCTCGCGTCCGGTGAATTCGGGATTGAAGCCGGCGCCCAGTTCGAGCAGCGCGGCGATGCGGCCGCGCGTGACCACGCGACCGGTGGTGGGCTGCAGGATGCCGCTGACGATTTGCAGCAGGGTGCTCTTGCCGCAACCATTGGGGCCGACCAATCCCAGGGTTTCGCCCTTCTCGAGATTGAAGCCGATGTCGCGCAGCGCCCAGAAATCGGCGTGACGCGGAGGGCTGCCCGGAATCAGTTCGCGCAGGCGATCCGATGGATGGCGGTACAAACGATACAGCTTGGAAACGTTTTGAACGAGGACCAACTTAGATTCTATCGGAATCGATTACGGCCGCCCTAATGCGAACCAGATGATGAAGTCGGTCATGGGCGGCGTGGCGCCGAGTTGGCGCATGCGCGAGGCGTTCTGTCCGCGATGATGCTGGCCGTGCGTGACGCCCTGCAGCAGCAGAACGCCGGCCGGCGCTTCGAACGGACCTTGCGGTCCGCGCGGCAGGGCGATGGTCTTGTCCAAATCCGCGGACGCCAGGTTCGCCGTGAAATCGGCGTTTGCCTGGAGCATCGCCGCTTCGAGTTCGTCGGCCGACTCGATCTCGTGCTTGATGGCCGTCATATCCGGCGTGTCCCCGCGCGCCAACGTGGACAGCATTTTCGACGCCTGCACCATGTGGTTCAGGCGCTTACGAATCTCGCCATCTTCCAGCAGCACCGGGTTTGCCCGCAGCGCCTTCCAGTGCGCCGCATCCGCCCACGCCTGATGCTTCGCCATGTCGGTTAGGGTTTGACGATCCATGGGGATATCATACTGACCTTTGGGTTAGTCCCGCGCTTCCGAGAGGTGTTCAAACTGGTTGATGCGCACAACGCCGGCAGGAAACACGGCACGGATTTCCAGTTGTCCGCCCATAGCGGCGATGCAGCGTCTCAAGGTACTAACGTACATGTCTGTCCGGTGCTCGAGTTTGGACACAGCGGATTGGTCGACGTTTAGGGCCTGCGCCAGTTCCTGCTGAGTCATGCGTAGCGCGTCATGAACTCAATGGCATAATCCGTCAATCCGGGTTTACCGCTTATACATGTCCCTGCACGCTTTGTGCAGTCGTTTGAGTTTCCGTTTTGCCTCCTGCGCCTGTAGAGGCTCGGCCATGAGTTCATGGCGGCGAGCCTCGGCGAGGAGCTTGCCGTAACTGCGCCACCGCTCCGCTGAGATCGTGCCGTCGTCCAGTGCTTTTTGGACGGCGCAGCCGGGCTCGCCGCGATGAGTGCAGTCGCGGAAACGGCAAGCGGCGCCTGCAGCGACAATTTCGTCGAACGCCTGTTCGATGCTGCCGGCGCCGGCCCACAGTTGCAACTCGCGCATCCCGGGCGTATCTATCAGCGCGCCTCCTCCGGGGAGCGGCAGCAGTTCGCGATGGGTGGTCGTATGCCGGCCCCGGCTGTCCGATTCGCGCACCTCCGCCGTGCGCAGCCGATCCTCTCCCAACAATCCGTTCACGATGGTCGATTTGCCGGCGCCCGATGAGCCGAGCAGTGCGACCGTGCGGCCGGGCGCCAGGAAAGCTCGGAGTCCGCCGATCCCCGGAGCGGCTCGCGAACTGGTGGCCACGACCGCGGCGTCACGCGCGACGGCGGATGTGTCGCTGAGGCGAGCCGCCAAGTCGTCGCAGAGATCGGCCTTATTGAGAACCACCACCGGGATGGCGCCGCTTTCGATGGCCAGCGCCAGGTATCGTTCAAGGCGCCGGGGGTTGAAATCGTCATCGAGTCCGCAGACCAGAAAGACGATGTCGATGTTCGCCGCGATGATCTGCTCGGCCTCGTTCTTCCCGACGGCGCGGCGCGAGAAGCAGGTGCGGCGCGGCAGGACTCCTTCGACCAGCGCCTGTGCCGAGCCGACGACGCGGGCGGCCACCCAATCGCCGACGGCCGGCATTGCGGCTGGGCCGGCGGCGCGGAACCAGAACGCGCCCGAAGGTTCGGCCGAAACATCGCCGGCCTGGGTGACGATGCGATATCGATCGCGATGGGAAAACGCCACGCGGCCCAGTGTCATGCCTTGCGCGGCATAGGTTTGGAATGCGCCGAATACAGCGACATCGGCGCCGAGAGACTCCAATAACATGTCCGTTCACTCCAGATTGGTTGCAGTTTGAGTGGAATGACACGACGCCTCACGGTGTCGCGCCAGCAGCCGGAATGGCTATCGGACAGTCATAGGCAAGGTCCAGATTACCACGGGAGGACCCGGTCTGCGATATACTCGTCCCACGTGAACGCCAAGTTTTGCGTTGGGCTCTTCTTCCTTTTCACCGCCTCGGCCGAGGTGCGTTTCAACCGCGACATCCGGCCGATCATGGCCAATACCTGCTTCCGCTGCCACGGTCCCGACAAGAGTTCCCGCATGGCGGGCATGCGCCTGGACATCCGCGACGAAGCGGTGAAGCCTCTGCGCGATGGCGCCACTCCCATCGTCCCCGGCGACCCGGAGAAGAGCGCGATCGTGCAGCGCATCTTCGCGACGGGCGCGCGCGTCATGCCGCCGTCGTCTATCCACAAGGAACTCACGGATGTACAGAAGAACACGATCCGGCAGTGGGTCGCCGAGGGTGCGAAGTACGAAGGCCACTGGGCGTATCAGCCTGTACAGCGCGCGACTCCGCCGGCGCCCGGCAATCCCGTGGATGCTTTCGTGCAGGCCCGCCTGGCAAAGGACGGTATGCAGCAGCAACCCGAGGCCGACCGCCGCACGCTGATCCGCCGCGTGTCGCTTGACCTCACGGGTTTGCCGCCGACAATCGAGGAAACCGAGTCCTTCGCCAAGGACCCCGCACCGAATGCGTACGAGAAACTGGTGGACCGCCTGCTCGCCTCGCCGCGCTATGCCGAGCAGCAGGCCATGCACTGGCTGGACTTCGTCCGCTACGCCGATACGTGCGGATTTCACGGGGACAACGCGTTGCCGGCGTGGCCGTATCGCGACTACGTGCTGCACGCCTTCGGCGACAACAAGCCGTTCAACGAATTCACGCGCGACCAACTGGCCGGCGACCTCATCCCCGACGCCACGCGCGATCAGAAAGTGGCATCGGCGTTCAACCGCTTGAACCGCACTTCGGCGGAGGGTGGATTGCAACCGAAGGAATATCTGGCGAAGTACGGCGCCGATCGCGTCCGCACCATCGCGTCCGTCTGGATGGGCAGCACGCTGGGATGCGCCGAGTGCCACGACCACAAGTTCGACCCGTTCCTCTCCCGCGATTTCTATTCCATGAAGGCCTTCTTCGCCGATATTAAAGAGACCGGACTCGTTCCGGATCGCGGGGCCAAGGCATGGGGCACGCAACTCGCGCTTCCCACGCCCGAGCAACAGAAACGGCAGGAGGAACTGAAGGACGCGTTGGACGCAGCGAAGGTCAAGCTCACGGCCACGATGGCCCGC
>Ga0207695_10004437_pt1 | contig 19151 bp, 16 predicted proteins | sample KBSC54metaG_FD_184354 | JGI IMG/M metagenome (GOLD analysis project Ga0207695, IMG submission 184354) | Corn rhizosphere microbial communities from Kellogg Biological Station, Michigan, USA - KBS C5-4 metaG (SPAdes) (version 2) | ecosystem: Host-associated > Plants > Roots > Rhizosphere > Soil... | reverse complement strand
GCCGCTGGTGCGAACCAGCTTGACCACCTCGGCCTTGTATTCCGGGGTGAACTTCCGTCGTTGTCGCCGTCCCATGGATCACCATCTTCCTCATATCGGTGGTGTCCACAAAACCGGGGCAGGCTCAAGACGACCACCACCTTCGTCATTTGCTGGACTTGGCCTGTGCTCCGGAGCACTCCGGAACCGACGACTCGTCCTGCATCAAAGGTGATTGCTTTTGTCTGGCCCGGCGTGGCGCCAGAATGTCCACGGTGTGGCTGACCCGGGGCCAGTGTCATCGATGGGGTGCGCAAGAGCGAGCCGACGCGCCCGGGTTGACTGTCCACACCACCGGTGTCTTCGCTTCGCGCAGCCGTGATGATGTTGCGCTTCCCCGATCAAGTGCCGTGATCGACGATGTAGAGGATGGCGATCTCAGGTCGGCCATCGTCGACACCGACATTCGTCGCGCGAGCGTGTCTCACGATCTGACCCGTCCGCAGGTGGAGCGCCTTGCTCGGGTCCCAGAAGCCCTGATCAGGTCCAAGAAGCCCGGCCGAGCCCTCCTCGAATTCGTCGGCTGGAACAGGACACGTCGCCAGGAAGGAGGCGAGATCGCGGCGAGGCAGCTCGACCTTGAACATGACCAGGTCGTCCATGCCATTTTCGCGCGAAACTCCCAGCAGCCGCGACGATGGCGGAAAGGCGAGCCCGACTTCGGTCCCCAGTTCGGCCAGCGTCCCGGGCTTCGTGGCTGTTGCGTCCATCCGGGCTCTTGTTCGGGACTTACAGGCGAAGGAGCACAGAGTCAGAACGACGACGAGTCCCAGGGCCATCCACCGCATCGCGAACATGGTACGGCCGACCTGTCCCTATGGTCTCGGACGATATCGTCCGGCGCTTCGCACATCACCGCGCAGGAACGGTCGACGACACGGGGCGGATCATCGCGACCAGACCGCCAGACGGATCACGTCGAGCCTGCGCGACGTCCTGGACGGGCTGGCACGAGTCGCGGTGGACGCGACGCCGGCATCGCTGACCGGCAGCGCGAGCGGCTCGGTCAATTACCTCATCAACATCGTGGACGCACGCAAACCCGCTCAGTGATGCCACGCGCTCCTGACCTTCTGAAAGAGCGCCCCCAGGACTGCCAGCCCGAACAGGAAAGCAGGCACGCCGACCATCGTGAAAGCGGGTATGTCCTGGGCGATGCCCGCCGCCGCCGCGGCTAATCCCAGCACCGCGACGGTCGCGGCGAACCGCGCCCGTCGTGAACCGCGCCGCGTGAGGAACAGCGGCGGTCCGAAGACGCCGACAAGCAGTGCGCGGAGCGCGTCACCTTGTTCGGGGGCCGCACGGAATGTCCATCCCGCCTCGGCGGTGTAAACCCGCGAGGTACGGCCGTCGATGGTCCAGGAGCGCACGTCGCGAACCGGAATGTCTTGGCCGTTCTCGCCGATTTGCAGCCGGCCAGATCCTGCTCGGACGTGACATCGTCCGAGCGAGCGACGCGCGGTCGTAAAAACGACCACCGTGGCGACGAACAGGCCGAGGGTGGCGACCAGCAAGGGACCGACCATCGTCCGACGCGCCACAACGCCGGTCACGGCGCAGACGGGGACAAGGAACAGGCCGAGTCGAGTGCGGCGGACGTCGATTCGAACGGCGCGTGCCAGCATGGGAACGGGCGGGACTATAGCGGGAGCCGCGCGGTCCCCGAGGTCGTTTCCGTCCGTTTCGACTTCAAGTCAGGTTTTCCGCCCGCCCAGCGTACCGGTCCTCGATGGAATATGATCGTCCGCGGCTACGAGACGCCTTCCACGAACTCGGCCCTCTCGCGTCCTGGCTGGGCCGCGTGGTGGGTGTCCTTCTGCTGTCTGCATGTGGAGGCGGAAGTGGGACGAACACGAACTGCACTCCGGGCGCCCAACAGGCATGTGCCTGTCCAGGCGGCGGGCAGGGAGTCCAGGTGTGTTCCGACGATGGCAAACGCTTCGGCAGCTGCATGGCGTGCCCACCGGCCGGTCCGGGCGACATGACCGGCGGATCGACGGGCCAGGGAACCGGGGGAGCGGCGCCCGAGGGCAGCGGGGGAGTAGGCGGAATAGGCGGCGTTCAGGGTCCCGGTGGTTCCGGCGGGATTGTCGCCGGTGGCGCAGGCGGTGTCACCGCGGGAGGGAGCGGGGCGACCGGCGGCGGGGGCGGTGGGCGCAACACCGGCACTGCTGGAACTACCATCTCTGGGATAGGCGGAGGCGGAATCAGCGGGGGTGGCGGTCAGCCGGGAGGTGGCGGCACCGGAACCCAACTCGCCACGATCGAGATCGTCCAGTGCCTCATCGGTCCGGGCAAGAGCGACGGTACGCAGTGGGACTACGACGGACAGATCCCCGAAACCGTGACCAGTGGCCTTGCGACAGTCCTCGGCCAACCTGGCGTGGGCCCAATCATCAACTTCTTGGCGAGCACCGCCGTGTCGGCACTGAGCAAACCCGATCCGTATGGCTGGGCCGAGATCGCGGCGAACGGTACGGGATTCGATCCAAGCAATCGCATCGTCCTCGCGGACACCAGCACGAACATGGAAGATACCTTTCAGCCGCTCTGGCTGAATGTGCGGGGGTGGCGTTCCGTACCGCTGACATCGTCCACGATGGTTCGGGTGACCCTCCTGGACGAGGATCTGGTGGATGACGATGCGATCGGGATAGCGACCGTGCCGGGCGCGCAGCTTCAAGCGGCGCTCGCCGCTGGGGGGACATACTGGGTCCGGGTCGAGCAAATGACCCAGAATCAGTTGCTCGCGATCGGGGTACAGGTCACGGCGGAGTGATGGGGCGCCTTACGCTCGACGCTTGCCTCGCTAGTTCCACCGCTTTCGCGGGTGTCAATCGGCGCGGGATTACGCGCGGAGCGGCACTACGCAGCAGCCGCCTGTTAGGTCTGTTGGTCCCATGGTGTCTTATGGGTTGCCCGGCGCGAATAGCAGTCGATAAAACAAAGTCCAGACTGAGCGGCAGAATCGACAGGGGGGGAGGGGATCAGGGCTCAGTCAGCCCCTAACAGGACAATCAGCTTCGGCCAGAACTCTAGAAGGGCATCGGCGAAGCCCCCCCGGTGGAGGCGGACCGAAGCAAGATCTACTCGCCGGGAACCTGCGACGGCGACTTGGGCCGTGAGCGCGGGTATGTTACGGTCATCTGAGCTGCCTACTCGGAGGCAGCGAACGTTGGCTAACGCATACTCTGTTAACTGGACCTTTTGGGAGTGAATATGGACGGACCCCATCTTGAACACCAGACCGTTAAGGTCAGACAGTTGGTCCAGGACTATCGTGCGGGTAGAATCGTCATCCCGGAATTTCAACGAGACTATGTTTGGAAGAAAAGTCGCGCGCCATATCTTATTGATTCATTGTATCGCGGATTTCCTGTCTCCTCCTTGTTGTTTTGGCAGAGCACCGAAGAAGTCCGTGCAAGACGACGCGATCCGCGGCCGCATCGATTAGCCACAATGAACTGGATTATCGACGGTCAACAGCGAGTGATTACGCTAGCGCGAACCCTCAATGGGGATGAGGGAATCGACGTTGTTTTCCATCCAGGCGACGATGCTTTTAGGCTTGCTAACGCGGCTACGAGAAACGATCCGAGTTGGGTCAGGCTGGCCGAATTGTGGGATGACGAATTATACCGTCAGCTCCGGAGAAACCTCGATGGGAGCCGTAGCGCCGATAAGCGTGAGATGAGATTTGAAGCGGTGCGTGCAATCCTCGATTATGAGGTGCCATTCGTTCGCATGGTGTCTCATACGTTTAAAGATGCGGTTCGTGCCTTTACTAGGATCAATACGCTCGGTGTGAAGCTAAAGAAGCAGGATATTGAAAGCGCCGAGGTGGCCGCAAGGCATTCGGGGTTTATCGCGGACGAGGTTGCGCCATTTCTTGAAAGGCTTCGACAGGATGGATTTGATCGGCTGAATGTCATGCACCTCTTTCGCGCTTGCGCATTTGTCGCAAAGCCGGATGGGAGGAATCGAACGCCTTTGCACGAATTGGAAAAGCGGGAAGTGTTGTCTGCGTGGAATGAGACTAAGCGCGCAACCGAGCAGGCGATTGGCCTAATACGAAGCGAACTCGGTCTGGTCAATATGAATGTCCTTTGGTCAGGGGCCCTCGTCGTTCCAGTTATTGCTCTCTGTGCAACTACTTCCCCGCGACAGCGGGATGCCAGGGCGGTCGCCGCTTGGCTCGCATTGGCGGCGCTTCTTCACAGGTACAGTGGATCGAGCGAGACATCCCTTGATCAGGACTTACGCGCGTGTCGCGCGAGCGATCCGATCGGTGCGTTGCTGACGAATCTTCGTATCGAGCGTTCGACTTTGGCAGCCGTTCCCAAAGACTTTGCCGGTTCTCTTGCAGACAAGAGTGGCCTCCTCGGCCTCTATGTCGCTTGCATGAATAGGGGGGCTCTGGATTTTTTTACCGGTGGAAGGGTGTTGCTCCAGGACAACATCGATCGGCATCATATCCTGCCTCGCGCGCAGTTTCCGGAGAGGGACCGAGCCCTGGCGGATAACGTGGCTAACATTGCATTCGTCGCTGAAGACGTGAACAGGTCGATCGGTCATAGTGGGCCAGAGGTGTATCTTAAGAAACTGAAGCCGCGTGTGCTTCACAGTCAATGTGTGCCTGACGACAGGAAGTTATGGCTGACCGATCGTGCGGAAGAGTTTTTCAAGGCGCGACGAGAACTGCTGGCCGAATCATTCAACGACTATGTCCGTAGCTCGCTCCCGGGGCGCCGGGTATTCTCAAGTTGATCAGTATATCGCGTGACTGGGCCCCTTATTTTGTCCGGGAGGCTGGAAGGGTGACGAATTGGCCCCCTCGGTCCGTTGGAAGGCAGCACGGGTCGTAGTTGCCGCGCTATCCGAGTGTCAGGAGCCGTCGGAACGCTCCGGTTCGCAAGCAGGCTCGGTCAGATTACGGTCCAACCGCGGAATGTCACACGACGTTGGGGGATCGTACCGCATGATGCTTCAACCGTTACGTTAACGGAATTTGCTTTTCCGCGCTTGCAATCAAGTCGTAGAGGATTTGTTCGCGTTCGATCCGGCGACCTTTGTCTGATGCCGCTCTAGTGACGGCATCGTAATACTTCGCAACAAAGTCGGCCTTTCCCTCGAGGGCGCCGTCGCGTGCGTCAAGCAACAGGGCCCCAACCCGGCTTGATACCTCGTTAGGCTGCTGGAACGCGGCTCGATGGGTGTCCCGAAAGTAGCGCAGACAGGCGCCGTAAATAGAATAGAAATTGCTCTTGCGCTTTATCTGGCCTTTGTTGGCGTCGGTTATAATGGTGCGAATTAGTCCAATGATGGAATTAAACTCCTCCTCAAATTCCGCCTCGCGCGGCAGTTCCTCGTCGTAGGCTGCGTAGGCGTCGTCAAGAATATCCTTCTTGTTTGTGACCCCTTCAACAGTCAATAGGAGTAGTTCGCTTGTGAATTCTACGTCGAGCATCCGTCTTATGTCGCGCGGGGTAAATAGCGCCAGATTTTGAAAGAGTGGATTGTCGGCCATTCGCTCGGCTAGTTGTTTAAATCGGCCCTTGTGGCGAGCATTCCGAAGTTCCTGATCGTTGAGTGCAATGTTATTGGTGTTTAGGCGTATAAAAAGATCGCGAATTTCTGCATCATTGGTTTGACTCAAGCCGCGCACAACTATCTTATAGTTCCAAAATCGCTCGCGTTCCTCCGGAGAGAGGTTTCGAAAACCCGCACCCTTCCACCGCGTGCTGTCTGGAAGCTCGATTTCGTTGTCAATGAATTTCAAGATAGAGGTGACGCGTTGCTGGCCGTCCACTACGATGTGACGCTCCGTTCCGTCGTCCAGATTGGTCTGATGATGGATGTAGATCTCAGGGAAAGGCAAATCTTCTAAGATGGTAGCCATCAGGTCGCTGCGCTCCGCAGCAAGCCACACAGGACGACGCTGGAATTTGGGGGATATCTCTAGAGTCTTATCCGACCGTCGTCCGTTGATCCAGGCGATCGTCTGGAGCGTAACGTCATATTTCACGAGAGTGTCCTTTGTGCGATGATGAAACCGCGCGCGTAGTAGTCAATGGCCTCAATCGTGTTCTTGAAAAACAGAACCTTGACTGTGCGATACGATACTGAAGCATCGCTTAGGAAATTCAGCTTCTTTTTGTAGGAGAAACGTGTCGCAGACGCGGAATCCGGCAGCCATTCGGGCGAGATGAAGCCGCTGTAGACATTCTCGCCGTTCCGGCGCAAACGTTGCCTGTCTTCATATGGCAGTAAGTAAAACTTGTCCCGGTGGGCTCGGCGAAGTTCTTCCCAAAGGCTCGAGAACTGATAAGCTGAGATCACGCACAGGTCGATATCGGATCCTGCGTGGAACTCTCTGAAGTCTTTCTTAGGGTTCAGACTGTATCGCCAGTTTCCAGTCCCTGCGATTGTGACTGTTTCGCAGTCAGAGATCGTGTTCGATACTCGTTGCCGGTAGTTAGCGTAACTATTCGCGTCGGGAAAGGCAGCGATGGTGTCGGCAGCTAGATAGTTCGCCGCCAGTACTTCGGGCCGCGTCCGTCGAACGCGATCGAGAAAGTCGCCTCTTGTGGACATTACAGATTTCCGCAGCGCATTGGGTCTAGTTCGCGATTGCCAGGATTTAGGAATCTGCCATGGTATCTCGGCTTAGGGTGGGGCGCGACCGAGGTGGGTGTGTAATCTTCTTGTTGGCCATTTGGTCGCTGGAGACGAACTCGCCTGGGATTCTCTCGATCGCTTCGTTGAAGGAGTAGTCGGCGGTTCGGCTGGGGTGCTCGAAAAACCATCGGAACGCGCCGAAGGCGCGGCTGACGATTCACCGCTGCCGCCCCACGGAGCGCTGCTCCCCCCCCCGAGATTGACTTCCCCCCCTATCCCGCCTAGCTTCGGGGGCCTGTGCGACTTCTCTTTACGGCCCGACGGAGACTGAATGCCGAACGAAGCTGATGCTCCCAAGTATCCGGATCTTCGCACTGATCCGGTGATGATCGGTATCGATGTGGGCTCGACCACTGTGAAGGCGGCGGTGGTGGACCCGGAGACCAAGCAGATCATCTGGTCGGATTACCAGCGGCACCAGACGAAGCAGGCCGAGAAGGTCGCTGAGCTGCTGACGCAAATCGGGCAGGATTTCCCGAACTTACCGCCTGGGGCGATCCGGTGTTTCATCACGGGATCGGGGGCCTCGCCGATGGTGGGGCCGATCGGGGCGAAGTTCGTTCAGGAGGTCAACGCGGTCACTCTGGCGGTCGAGGAGCTGCACCCGGACGTTGGGTCGGTCATCGAGCTGGGGGGGCAGGACGCGAAGATCATCATCTTCAAGGAGGGCAAGGCGGCCCCTGAAGAGGTGACGGCGGAGGGGGAGACGACCGGGCACGCCGAGGGCGACCTGGGGTCGGGGGTGGATATCAAAGCCACTGCTTCGAAAAAGCGGAACAAGACCGCCATCGCCTCGATGAACGACAAGTGCGCGTCCGGGACGGGCGCCACCATCGACAAGTGCTTCATCAAGGTGGGCATGCCGTCGGAAGACGCCATGAAGCTGCGCTTCGATGACAGCAAGCTGCACCACGTGGCCGCGAAGTGCGGGGTGTTCGCCGAGACGGACATCGTCAACCTGGTGAAGTCGTCAATCCCGTCGGTCGAGATCATGTGCTCGCTGGCGGACGCCATCGTCAACCAGAACCTGTCGGTGCTCACGCGCGGCAATACGCTGCGCCACAAGGTTTTGCTTCTTGGCGGTCCGAACACGTACCTGCCGTTCCTGCAGGACTGCTGGCGGAAGCGCATCCCGGAGACCTGGGCGTCGCGCGGGTACAAGTACCCGAAGGACGTGCCGCTGGAAGAGCTGATCATGGTCCCCGAGAACGCGCAGTACTACGCGGCGTTCGGCGCGGTCATGTACGGCATGTACGAGCCGGCGAACGTCGGCGTGTACCGGGGCCTGGATCCCTTGAAGGAGTTCATCAGCAGCGGCCGCAAGTCGAAGCTGGGTGACACCGCCGGCCCGCCGCTGTCGCGCTCGATGACGGAGCTGGAGTCCTTCCGCGAGCAGTACCGCATCCCCAAGTTCGAGCCGGCGAAGTTCACGCCCGGCACGAAGATCCGCGCCGTCATCGGCATGGACGGCGGCTCGACGTCGTCGAAGGCCGTCCTGGTCGACGAGGACCGCAAGATCCTGAAGAAGGAGTACCAGCTCTCGAAGGGCAACCCGATCCAGGACGTGCGCGAGATCCTGGCGCGCCTGCGCACGTGGGTCGAGGACCAGGGCTGCACGCTGGAGGTGCTGGGCTTCGGCGCCACCGGTTACGCGGCGGACGTGCTGGAGAAGACCGTGAAGTCCGACGTGAACATCGTCGAGACGGTCGCGCACATGATGTCGGCCACCAGCTACTTCGGTGACGTGGACGTCATCTGCGACATCGGCGGGCAGGACATCAAGGTCCTGTTCATGGCGAACGGCGACATCAAGAACTTCCGGCTGTCGAACCAGTGCTCGGCGGGCAACGGCATGTTGCTGCAGGCGATGGCGGATCAGTTCGGCGTGAAGATCCAGGAGTACGCGGACACGGCGTTCGGCGCCGAGCTGTCGCCGAAGTTCAGCTACGGCTGCGCGGTGTTCCTCGACAGCGATCGCGTGAACTTCCAGAAGGAGGGCTACTCCAAGGAGGAGCTGCTCTCGGGCCTGGCGCAGGTGCTGCCGAAGAACGTCTGGCAGTACGTGGTGCAGATCCCGCGCATGGCGGCGCTGGGCACGAAGTACGTGCTTCAGGGCGGCACGCAGTACAACCTGGCCGCCGTCAAGGCGCAGGTCGACTACATCAAGGAGCGCGTTCCCGGCGCCGAGGTCTACGTGCACCCGCACTGCGGCGAGGCGGGCGCCATCGGCGCCGCGTTCGAGACGCTGCGGGTGGTGAAGCGGCGCGGGTACTCGACGTTCATCGGCATCGACAGCGCCATCGCGCTGACGTTCACGTCGACGAACGACGAGACCACGCGCTGCCACTTCTGCCCCAACCTGTGCGCGCGCACGTTCATCGACACGGTGACGCCGGCGGGCGACACAGCCCGCTACATCAGCGGCTTCTCGTGCGAGAAGGGGACCGTCGAGTCCGAGGACGCGATGCTGGCGCTGACGGCCGAGCGCAAGAAGCTGATGAAGAAGTTTCCCAACCTCGTCGACACCGAGGCGAAGCTGCTTTATCGGCACTACTACGATCAGAAGGCGCTGCCCGAGGCGGGCACGATCAAGCAGGACGTCGAGGTGAAGAAGACGCTGCTGGGCGCCAAGCGCGTCGAGGTGGAGCGGCCCTTCCAGCGCTCGGGCGACGACGCCGTGAACAAGCGCAAGCGGATGCGCATCGGCATCCCGAAGATCCTGAACATCTGGTCGACGGCGCCGTTCTGGCGGACCTACTTCGAGACGCTGGGCATCCAGAAGCACCACGTGGTGTTCTCGGACGACACGTCGGAGGAGCTGTGGGCCGAGGGCGGCAAGTACGGGTCGATCGACCCCTGCTACCCGTCGAAGGTGGGGCAGGCGCACATCCACAACCTGCTGTTCCACCACCACTCGGAAGAGAAGCCGCTGTCGGTCATCTTCTTCCCCACGCTGACGCACGTGCCGTCGTTCGTGAAGAACGCGATGGACTACGCGTCGTGCCCCATCGTGGCGGGCGCCCCCAACGTGTTGAAGGCGGCCTTCACCAAGGAGGTCGACTTCTTCGCCGAGCGCGGCATCAAGTACGTCGACACGGCGGCCACGCTGATCGAGCCGACCTTGCTGCGACGCCAGCTGTTCGAGGCTTTTCACGAATTGCTGGACATTACCGAGGACGAGTCGGACTTCGCCGTCAGCGAGGCGTTCGAGGCGCTGCGCCTGCTGGACGTCGAGATGGAGCGGCGGGGCAGGGCGGTGCTGGATCAGGTCGAGGCGGAGGACCGCATCGCCATCCTGCTGCTGGGCCGCCCCTACCACCTGGATCCCGGCATGAACCACAGCGTGCTGGAGGAGTTCCAGGTGCTGGGGTACCCGGTGCTGTCGATCCGGTCGATCCCCAAGGACGAGCAGTACCTGGCGCGCTTCTTCGAGGACGATCTGAAGGCCGGGCGCATCAAGACGCCGCTGGAGATCGGCGACGTGTGGCCGGAGAACTACTCGTCGAACTCGTCGATGAAGGTGTGGGCGGCGAAGTTCGCGGCCCACCACCCGAACGTGGTGGTGCTGGATCTGTCGTCGTTCAAGTGCGGCCACGACGCGCCCACCTACGGCATCATCGACAGCATCATCGGCAAGGCGGGCACGCCGTACTCGGCGCTGCACGACATCGACGCCAACAAGCCGGGCGGGTCGATCAAGATCCGCGTGAAGACCTACGCGCACAGCCTGACGCTGCACAAGGAGCGGCTGGAGGACGTGCGCAGCAGCAAGAACGACATGCTGCACGAGATCGACAAGAAGCGGCTGGCCCTGCTGTCGCTGAAGCGCAAGCAACTGGCCGAGCGGGCGCAGCGTGACGAGTCGGTCGACCGCATGATCGAGGAGATCACGGCGCGCGTGGCCGCCTACGAGGCGGCGCGCCAGCCGCCCAGCGACGCCGAGCTGCGGTCGCGCGCGGCGGACGACATGAAGAAGGCCGGCATCATGAAGCTGGGCATCAAGCGCGGCGATCAGGTGCAGAAGCTGGGTGACGGGCCGGGAACCCCGGCAGCGGCGTCGTAGTAGCAGCACGAGTCAACCAACCAACCAACCGAAGAAACGAACGGAACCGGCAGCAACACGGACCGGGACACGAAAACGGGAGACAGATATGGGAACCGACAAGAGCCATCCTTTCAAGCTGCCGGTCGTCGACTCGAAAATGGTCGTCGAGGATCTCTCGGCCGCGGCGCCGGTGTCCGCGGAGGACCTGGACGCCGAGCTGGCCCGCCTGGACGCCGAGGCGGCCGGGATCACGTCGAACAAGAAGATCGACATCGATCACTGGTTCGACCCGATGATCAACCCGCAGTTCAGCAAGAGTGAGCGCGAGACCACGACGCTGCTGGTGTCGGGCCTGACCGCCGCCCACGACTTCCTGGTCAAGGGCGCGCTGACGGGCATCGGCTACAAGGTCGAGGTCATCGACATGCCGGACAACGACGCCCTTCGCTACGGCAAGGAGTTCGGCAACCGCGGCCAGTGCAACCCCACCTACTTCACGGTCGGCAACCTGGTGAAGTTCCTGACCGAGCGGGGCCAGGCCGAGGGCCTGCCCCCGTCGGAGATGGTGAAGAAGTACGTCTTCCTGACGGCGGGCGCCTGCGGGCCCTGCCGCTTCGGCATGTACGCGACGGAGTACCGCAAGGCGCTGCGCGACGCGGGCTTCGAGGGCTTCCGCGTGATGCTGTTCCAGCAGACGGGCGGCCTGAAGCAGGCGACGGGCGAGGAAGCCGGCCTGGAGATGAACCCGAAGTTCTTCCTGGGGCTGCTGAAGGCGCTGATCGCCGGCGACGTCATCAACGGCATGGGCTACCGCCTGCGGCCGTTCGAGGTCGAGGCGGGCGCCACGGATCGCGCCATCGCCAACACGAAGCAGTACGTCTACGACGCGCTGTCGGGCGGCAAGTCGGTGCTGGCGGCGCTGCTGCGCGGGCGGCGCGAGTTCGGGAAGATCCAGCTGGACTGGACGCGTCCGGCGCCGCGCGTGTCGATCATCGGCGAGTTCTGGGCCATGACGACCGAGGGCGACGGCAACTACCAGCTGCAGCGTTTTCTCGAACAGGAGGGCGCCGAGTGCGACATCCAGTTCGTCACGAACTGGCTGCTGTTCATGCTGTGGGAGGGCCGCTACGACACGAAGCTGCGCGGCGAGCTGCGCGATCTGGACAAGACGGCGCGCAAGGGCCTGAAGGACGAGAAGACGGGCAAGAAGCTGGGCGGCCTGTTCGTGGCCGACCTGGCCATCCGCGCCGCCTTCCACCTGTTCGGCGGCGCCATCGGCTACACCGGCTACCACCTGCCGATGATGGACGAGATCGCCGAGACGGCGCACAAGTTCTACAACAACAACATCCGTGGCGGCGAGGGCCACATGGAGGTGGGCAAGTTCATCCTGAACGTGCTCCACAAGAAGTCGCACATGACGCTGTCGGTGAAGCCGTTCGGCTGCATGCCCTCGTCGGGCGTGTCGGACGGCGTGCAGAGCATGATCACGGGCCTGTACCCGGAGAGCATCTTCTGCGCGATCGAGACCTCCGGTGACGGCAAGGTCAACGTGCAGAGCCGCGTGCAGATGTTCCTGTTCAAGGCGCGTCTGGCGGCGCAGCGCGAGTACGCCGAGATGCTGGAGAAGCTGGGCATCACGGCGGACGACGTGAAGGCGTTCTACGCGTCGCACCCGCGGCTGGCGAGCGGTCTGCACCGCGCCGAGCACGCGGCGGCGGGTACGGCGGCCGATCGTCTGGCGGAGATCGCGCCCCTGATGAAGATGAGCGAGGGGCAGATCCGCGTGGCGCGCGCCAAGGCGGCGGTGGCCACCACGGTGAAGGCGCTGCGCGCCGCGCCGGGGAAGATCGCCGAGATGCGGGCGAAGTGGCTGGAGAAGTCGCCCGAGATCATGGCGCAGGTCCGCGAGGAGTGGGCGGAACAGCGCCCCATCGTGGTGGAGAAGCTGCGCACGAAGCTGCGCGGCAGCGCCATCGCGGGCGTCGACAGCGTGCTGTCGCGCGTGGGTCGCGGCAGCGGCCGGTCTTCGTCGGCCGAAGCGCGCGTCTAGCGGCCAGCGTGTGCGCGCGCGTGCCTTCTCCCTGACCCTCTCCCGCAAGCGGGAGAGGGAAGCGGAAAGAGGCGGGCGGGCGACGGGTGTCGTGCTGTCCGGAAGGCGGAGGCGGCGCGCGAAGCGGCGGAGCGGCGGCTTTGGCGATCTCGCTCTCGTGGCGCTGATCGCATCCGCTGCCGTCGCGTCGGCGGCGCCGATCCCGGCTCCTCTGCAACCTCTCCCGCTTGCGGGAGAGGTCGGCGCGGCAGCGCCGGGAGAAGGCGCAGCGCCGCGATCGCCGGCCGCCTTCTCCGCCGCCCTGACCGACGACACGGACGTCGTCCTCTTCCCCGCCGCACGCCGGCCCGGGCCGCGCCCGGTGGTCACCGTGGCGACGCGCGTGCGCGGCACGCCCACGGCCGTCGGCGCCGTGCTGCTGGACCCCGCGCGCTACCGGGCGGCGCTGCCGTCGCTGGTGCGCGCCGACGTCGTGGCCACGCGCCCCGGCGCGACCGCGGGCGCCGGACCGGAGCGCCTGCTGGCCTGGGAGCTGGAGATCCCTCTCTTCAACCTGAAGGGCAAGGCCTGGCTGACGCGTCAGCGCGACGTGGTCGAGCTGACGCTGGTCGAGGGCGCCTTCGCGCCCGGCCACCTGCGCTTTCACGTGGCCCCGGCGGAGGACGGCCGGGGGACGATCCTGGTCACGGAGGCGCAGGTCGACCCGCGCTCGGCGAACTGGATCTTCCGCCGCGTGGCCCGCCACGATCCCTGGGCCGAGACGGCGATGACGGCGGCGGCGGCCCACGTGCTGGCGCGCGCGGTCGCGCTGGAGGTCGAGCTGCCGCACCACCCCGGCAGCGGACCGGCGCGACCTGGCGGCCCCATCGCCGCGCCCGCCGCCGCGACGCTGGATGGAACGGCGCTGGCCAGCCCTGGCTTCGCGCCGTTGCGCAAGGCCGGCCTGGTGGCGGCGGTGCGCCGCACGCCGCGCGGGCGGCTGGCCCACGTCTCGGCCGCCGCCGCCATCGCCGCCCCCCCGACTGACGTCGCGGCGCGCGTGGACGCCCCGGAGAGCTGGACCGCCTTCCCCGGCTGGAAGTCCGTGAAGCGCCTGCCGCCCGCCTCGCCGCAACCGAAGGACGAGCTGAAGATCGCCGTCGAGGACAACGTCGCGTTCGTCGATCTCGATGCCACCTGGGACGTGAAGTACGGGCCGTCCGCGCACGCCACGGTCGTGGCCGGCGCCAGGCAGGGGGCCGTCCTGCAGTGGCAGGTCTTTCCCGCCGCGCCTCCTCCGGCGCGCGCGGCGGTCGCGGTGCTGTCGCAGCACCCGCGCCTCGACGAGAGCGGCTACGTCGCGCGCAAGATGATCGCCGCCGAGCCGCTGATGGAGCACGCGCTGGCCCTGGCCCTCACGTACGCCGACCTGGCGGCGATGGCCGACCGCCTGGACCCCGCCCCGGCCACACCCAGGTAGTCATCCTGCCGGTCGCACTCGACTGCAAGTCGAAAGGCAGGGCGCGCACTCCCCAGCGTGACACAGTAAGGGGGGACCGCGGGCAAGAACGATGGGTCGATCGAGGCAGCAAGAAAGGACACGACCATGAAGGGAGCCGTCATTCACGGGCCGCACGACGTGCGGTTCGAGGAGCGCGAGGCGCCGAAGATCACGCAACCGACCGACGCCGTGATCCGGATGACCGCGACGTGCATCTGCGGGTCCGACCTGTGGACGTATCGCGGCGTCAATCACCTGGACACGCCCACGCCCTTCGGCCACGAGTACTGCGGGGTCGTCGAGGACGTGGGCTCCGCGGTCAAGAGCGTGAAGCCCGGCCAGTTCGTCATCGGCTCGTTCTTCGCGTCGGACAATACCTGCCCGCACTGCAAGGCCGGCTATCAGACGTCCTGCGTGCATCGCGAGCTGGTGGGCGGCGCGCAGGCGCCCCGGCTGCGCGTTCCCCTGGCGGACGGGACGCTGGTCCCCACGCCGGAGAACCCGCCGCCCGAGCTGATCCCCAGCCTGCTGGCCCTGTCGGACGTGATGGGCACCGGCTGGTTCGCCGCGGACGCGGCGGACGTGAAGCCGGGGAAGACGGCGGTGGTCGTGGGCGACGGCGCCGTCGGCCTGCTGGCGGTGCTGTCCGCGAAGCAGATGGGCGCTGATCGCATCATCGCGATGAGCCGGCACCCCGCGCGGCAGAAGCTGGCGCGCGAGTTCGGCGCGACCGACATCGTGGCCGAGCGAGGCAACGACGGCATCGAGCGCATCAAGGATCTGACCGACGGCGTGGGCGCCGACTGCGTGCTCGAGTGCGTGGGAACGGGGGACTCGATGAAGCAGGCGCTCAAGTCGGCGCGCCCGGGCGGCTCGGTCGGCTTCGTGGGCGTCCCGCACGACGTCGAGCTGGACTTCTCGGACCTGTTCTACACGCACGTGCGGCTGCTGGGCGGTCCGGCCCCCGTGCGCCGCTACCTGCCGCGGCTGATCGACCTGGTGTGGACGCGGCAGATCGATCCGGGGAAGGTCTTCGACTTGACGCTGCCGCTGGCCGAGGTGGCGGAAGGTTACCGCGCCATGGACGAGCGCCGCGCCATCAAGACGCTGCTGCGCCCCTGAGTCCGCGAGGACCGGTCACGGTACCGGGCCAGCGCCTGCGCCGTCACAGGCTGCAGGCGCCGACGCCGGGATAGGCGGTCAGGCCGATGCAGTAGGACCCAGGGCCGCAGTAGGGCAGGGACAGAGCGCAGCGGGCCAGGCACAGCGAGGCGGGGTCGCCCGGGTTCGAGCAGATCGACGAGCCGTCGCACTCGAGCTGGGTCTGGCAGGGGATGGCCACGTCGCCGGTGCCCGGGTAGGAGCAGGCGGTGGTGGTGGGGCTGCCGCTCTCGAAGGGGTAGGGGAAGCAGGCCTGGCCGGCCGGGCAGCTGGCCTGCAGCAGCGAACAACCCATCACCATCCCGGTGGGCCCGATGCCGCCGGCGCCCTTGGCGCCGCCCGTGCCGCTGGCGCCCCCCGCGCCGGCCGAACCACCCGCGCCGCCCGAGGCAGCGCCCGCGTCGTCGTGATTGGCGAGGTCGATGTTGCACGCGCCGCCCAGGGTGACGAGCACCAGGACGGCGACACCCGACAGGCGCATGCCCGTCACCGTACGGGAAGCGGGACGGCCGGGGCAAATTTCCTGGGCGACAGGCGTCACGGCTTGGTTTGCGGCGGGCCGTGCGGCATAACTGCGCGGGCAAACCGCCCCCCCAAGGACGACATGGAAATCCCCGCCTCGCTGCGCCAATGGTTCGTCGCCCACGCCGTGCTCGACGTGGTCTGCGGCCTGCCGTTGCTGGTGTGCCCCGAGCTGCTGCTGCCGCGCGTGGGCTGGACCGTGGTCGACCCGGCCATGTCGCGGCTGGTGGGCGCGGCGCTGCTGGCGATCGGCGCGCAGGCGTGGCGCAGCCGCAACGCCGGGATCGACGTCTACCGCGCGCTGCTGGGCCTGAACGTCGTCTGGTCGGCGATGGTGATCGTGGGGATGGCGATCGCGATCGGGCGCGGCGCGCCGTCCGCGGCGTTCGTGGTGCTGTCGGCGTCGCTGGCGCTGTGTGGCGTGTGGAGTCATCACGCCATCCGCTTCCGCCAGCTGAGCCGCGTGTCGGCGATGGCCGACGGGGAAGGGGCCGGCGACGAGGACGCGGAGCAGCTCGATCCCGCCACCGGCGAGCCACCCGCCGACGCGTCCCCCAGCTAGTTCGCGGGGCCGCTGGGGCCGATGCGGCCGGTCATCGCCACCACCTCGGCGGTGACCCGCTCGATCCGCTTCATCAGGTCGCGGTTCTCCAGCAGGCGCTGGCGCTTGTGCACGTCGACGACCAGCGCCGCCGCCAGCACGTCGGCCAGCTCGTGCGGCGTGGCCTGCGACGCCACCACCTGGCGCAGCAGCTCGCCCCCCTCGGGGATGCTGTCGGCCAGCCGGCCCACCAGCGCGCGCAGCGATTGATCGGCGTCGGTCAGCTCGGACGGGTTGCGCACAGGCAGATCCTGACGAACGGTCCCCACGATCAGGCGGTAGGGCTCGTCGCTCGGCAGCTCGCGCTGCATCTCGATGCGGGCGCGCCCCCGGACGACCAGGTTGAATCGACCGTCGGGCAGCTCGTGGGCCATCACCACCTCGCCCACGCCCATGATGGGCCGCACGGGTGGGTTGTCGGTGCGGGCCGCGTCGGCCGGCGACTCCAGCAGCGCGATCGACAGGTGGCGGTGGCTGGCCAGCAGATCGCGCGCCATCTTCTTGTAGCGCTCCTCGAAGATGTGCAGCGGCAGCAGCGCGTGCGGGAACAGCACCACGCCCGGCAGCGGGAACATGGGCAGGCGCTGCAGCGCCTCGGTGAACAGGCGCTCGGACGACGATTCGGGGGGTGGTGTCTCGGCCATGTCTTTCACCAGATGCGGGTCATCCGAAGACGTCGACACACGAGCCAGTCATGGCCAGCGGCGCGTCCGCGGCGAGAAACAGCGCCGCCTGCGCGACGTCGTCGACGGTCATGGCCGGCTTCGCGCCCGGCATGCCCACGCGCAGCATCTCGGTGTCGACCGAGCCGGGGCAGATGGCGTTCACGGCCAGGCCGTCGGCGCGGACCTCCTCCGCCAGCGCGCGCGTGAACCCGACCACGCCGTGCTTGGCGGCGCAGTAGACGACCAGGCCGGCCGTCCCCAGGCGGCCCGAGATGGAGGCGATGTTGATGATCCGCCCGCTCTTGCGCGCGCGCATGCCCGCCAGGAAGGCCTGCGTGATCAGGTACGTGCCCTTCAGGTTCGAGCCCATCACCGCGTCCCAGTCGTCCTCGGCCAAATCATCCAGCCGCGAACGCACCACCGTGCCGGCGTTGTTGACCAGGATGTCGGGCGCGCCCAGGCGGTCGCGCGTCGCCGTCGCGAAGCGCGCCACGTCGGCGGCCTGCCCCACGTCGCACACGTCCACGCCGGGGGCAGCCCGTCGGGCGCAGCCGGCGACGCGGGCGCCCTCGCGCTCGAACAGCGCCGCGATGGCGCGCCCGATGCCGCGCGAGGCTCCCGTCACCACCGCGGTCTTGCCGGCCAGCCTCATCGCGCGCGCCCGCCCAGGTTCGCCGCCTCGAGCAGGCGGGCCTTCAGATCGGGCCGCTCGCGCATGGCGCCCACGAAGGCGCTGGTGACGACGCCGGACGCGTCGTGCTTCTCGCCGGGCAGGGCCAGGCAAAGCTGCTCGGCCTCGATCACGCAGCCGGCCCCCTTGGCGCCCAGGTTCGTGCACAGCGCCTCGGCGATCTGGTGGGTGGCGCGCTCCTGCAGCGTCAGGCGCTTGGTGAAGCAGTCGACCAGCTCGGCCAGACGCCCGAACCCCACCAGCTTGCCGTCCGGGATGTACGCGACGTGCGCGATCCCGCGGTAGGGCAGCAGGTGGTGCGGGCACATCGCGTGGAAGCGTAAGCCCCCCACGACGATCACGTCCGGGTCGGCCTCGCCCAGCACGGGGTCGGCCAGGATGGTCTGGGGCGACATCTGGTAGCCGGCCAGGAACTCGTTGCGCCACAGGCGCGCCACGCGCTCGGGCGTGTCGCGCAGGTCGGGTACGGTCGACGGATCCAGGCCGCAGGCGCGCAGGAAGGCGTCCACGGCGCAGGCGATGTCGCCCGGTGCGGTCGCGCTGGCCGCGGCGGCAGGCGCCCGGGGCGGCTTGCTTCCGTCGGCGGCTGCCACGGTCAGTCCAGGCGCTGGGGCGTGTTCGACACGCCGCTGTCGATGGGCCGCCGGCCGGCGAACCCCTCCTCGGCGGTGTGCCAGAACTGGATGCGTTTCTCGCCCAGGCGCCAGCACAGCAGCACGTCCTGGTCGCCGCGACGCGAGGGGAAGTCGACCAGCGCCAGGTCCAGATCCTTCACGTCTCCGCCCAGCGAGCGGATGCCCTCCAGGCTCTCGGACAGCGCCTCGTAGTAGCCGCGGAAGCGGGCCCGCAGCTCGGCGATCTCGGGGCTCTCGCCCTCGTTGCCGTCGTGGTCCAGGTCGACGTCCACCCCGGCCGCCTCCAGCTTCTGTTCGAAGCCGCGCATGCCGGCGCGAAGCTGCAGGATGCGCGAGAAGGTCGTCTCCAGCTCGGGGATCAGCGCCTCGATCTCGCTGACCGCGAAGTGTCGTCGTGACATGGGGCTACCTTATCGCACGCCCGTGACGAGGCAAACGGCGCCGGCCGGCGCCGACCTTGGGCTATGCTGCCCGGGCCATGGTGCGCCGTGAAGAAGACGGAGGCCTGACCACGGAGGTGGTCGGAAGACCGACTTCGCGCTGCGCTTCTCCAGCGGGTGAAAGTCCCGTCCCGGTAAGCA
>Ga0207695_10004432_pt1 | contig 19160 bp, 14 predicted proteins | sample KBSC54metaG_FD_184354 | JGI IMG/M metagenome (GOLD analysis project Ga0207695, IMG submission 184354) | Corn rhizosphere microbial communities from Kellogg Biological Station, Michigan, USA - KBS C5-4 metaG (SPAdes) (version 2) | ecosystem: Host-associated > Plants > Roots > Rhizosphere > Soil... | reverse complement strand
CGCTGCGCCAACTCGAGGCTTTCGAGAAGTTGCTGATGCGCCTGGATCAGGTCGCCACGTGCGATCGACATGACCCCGCGCGCGCGGGGAAGCCCGCTGCAAGAAGAGTAGTCATAACCTGCGCAGAGGCGCCCGGCTTCTGAAAACTTTTCTGAGGCCTCCGCAAAGCGCTGAAGATGGTCCAATGCCACACCTTGCATCGTTCGTACACGGACCAATTCGTCCTTGTCGCCGTCGGCGTGAGACCACAAGCTTAGGATCTGGTATGCATCTTCATTGAGTCCTCGCCAGAGCATTGCGTCCGCTTCGAGCAACAGGAATTTGTCCGCGAGCGCTTGATCGAAGTGCAGGGATCGACGGTACTCGCGCTCGGCCTGATACTGGCATTTCTCAAGATAGCCGTGCACAAATAGCTGATAGGTACGCTCGTACTTAGCCAGCGTGCTGCCTGGCTTTACCTCCTGCAGCGGAGTGAGCAGCAAGAGAAGAAGCGCCCATCCCCATCGAGATGAGCGCTTCGGATGTTCAGGGGTAAGCTGTGATTCGGTTGAAACCGGTGAATGCGATGCAGCCGGCTCAGCACTCGATGTTGCAACGATTCCGAGAGCTAGGGCTTGGTGTGGCCGTTGGTGATCAGGTCGCCACCAGTGCCATCGCCGCTGATTACGCAGCCCATCTTCAGTTCCAGCATCTTGAGATGGAAGGTCGTGGTCTCGGGAGTTCCTTTCTTGTTGTAGTCCGAATGCTTGACAGAGAGCGAAGCGAGATAGACCTTGCCAAAGTCGGGTATGTCGAGCACGTGCCCATAGGAGGTCCCAGGGAAAGAACCCGACACCTGCTTCACCAGCGAGCACTCAATTGACTCCGCATCTTTTTTGGCTGACGGAACTTGATTGTAACGCTTGCCTATCACGGCGGGTAGGTTCTTGCTCTTCTGGATGCGCTGATACTGATCTGAGAGATTCTTGAGGAAGGGAGCGTGCGTTGTATATGGCGCGTCTCCGTCAGGCTTAGGTCCGACGAAGTTCGTGTCCAGTTCGATTTCGAGAGGCTTGCCGGCGACCCGAAAATTCTCGAACCGCGTGCCCAAGAATGTGACTCTGGGAACGTAGCCCTCGGGCGGGTGATCAGTGGCGATCTGCGCAACGAGGCGGTCGATGGTAATGATCTCCATAATGTTCAAGCCTTCGATGACAGCGGTGGCCAGAGTAGTCCAGCCGTGATCAGGCTTGTCGGAGACATTACCCGCTACATGGGTGTGTGCGGATTTGAAGGAGATGGCGCCCCCGAGGCGGATGTTCTGGGAGTGCTGATTAACGTATCCGCCCTCCTTGTTCAGCTTCGAGTAGGTATGTGAGCCGATTTTTTGTGCGAAAGGCAATATCAGATCGCCTTCGAAGATGGCCGCTTCTGCATGATAGTCGTGATAGCGCTTGATTTGATCGGGCATGTGGGACCCACTTTCTCGAGACCAGAAGTCTAGGCTTCAGTTTTTGAATTGGACATCCAGAACGCGCCGGTCAATCTCAACGCGTTCGTTCTGCGGAGTGACACCGAAAATTGCGAGTGTGTAAGAGCCGGGCTGTAGCCCTGAAGAGGGGATGACGAGCGAGACGATGCCTTCGTCTTCTATCGGACGGCTTACAGAATGAGACCAGAGTTGCTTACCACTCGAATCGGACAGATCAAAAACAAAGGAAGAGTAAGCGGATGACTCCGGGAGATTGAGACTCAGAGCAAGGCCCTGGCTGCGATCGGCCTGCACGGCGGTGTGCGCTGCGCCTCGCGTGCCGATGTGTATGGGATTGGAAAAGAGGACCATAGGCTCAGATGCGGCGCGCCGCAGGGAAGGAATCGCGGAGAAATTTTGATAGGCGATTACGGCGAGCAACACGGCGAAGACTGGAACAGCAAAAGCCGGCTGCCATAGGAAGGACCATCCCTTTTTCTTTGGCACTGTCCTTGCCGGCGTTGATTTGTCCGGAGCGGCGAGGGAAGCTTGTGGTTCCAGGCCAGGCAGCACAGATTTCGCTTCGTTAATGAATGCTGCTCCGACACGTAGATCAAGCGCGCATTCCTGGCACCCAAACATGTGGAGCTCGAATGCGTCTCGCTCCTCCGGAGTGAGCTCATCGAGGAGGTACCGCTCAGCGGCCATCATTTCTAATGCTTCTCCGTGATCCATTCCTATTCCTGGCTGATCCCATCGTTGGATGGTGATCGAACTTTCAACCCCGTTTCACAATTTTGTTAATAAGTTTCTCCGCCCAGTTTTCTAAGGTACTCAGCCTTGAAATCCTGTTTTGCGCGGTGCAGCAGAACCCGGAGGTATTCGCGTTCCACGCCGAATTCCCGGCAGATCTCTTCGCGGTCGCGCTCATCGAGGAAGACGGCTTTCAGGATGGAGCGGTCGCGGGCGGGCATTCCGAGCAGTATCTGCTGCACCTTGATCTTGATCTGGCCGGCGACGGCGATACTGTGAGCGTCGGCGCCAGTAGAGGCAATTTCTTGCGCACCTTCCTCGTCGAGAGATTGACTGCGGGATGTCGCGCGGTAGTGCTCGAACAGGACGTTGTTGCAGACAGTGTTGACGAAGGCGCCGAGGCTTTCCGGCTGTCGCAGAGCGCCCGGCTTCCGTAAGCCGGCAAAGACACGTGCAAATGTCTCTTGACGCACGTCCTCAATCGCTTGAGGGGACTGAAGCCGCGAGCGAAGCTTCAGATGGAGCAGTTCGGTGAAGTAGCCAACGAAATGCTCCTGAGTGCGGTGGTCCCCAGCGCGGAGGTCTTCGATGTATGCCGCATCGAACGTATGAAACTGCAAGGTTTTCCCCGATAACCCAAGAGGACGTAAGTATAACATCCCAAAAGGTTGGCGAAGATTACGGGAGTCTCGAGTGCGGCTGGTTTCCGAGCGAGCGCGCCCGGCTCGAATCGAACGTGCGATGGCGGAGGACTTGGCCATGGGGAGGTGACCCGACTTTCCTCTCCAGGGGACAGACCGCCTCGGGGAAAGCGGCTGCCCTGGAGAAGCTGGCCGATCCGGCTCCTTGCCAGGACCAGATCGACAAGGTGGTAGAGAACCAAAACAACTAAAGATTGCAATCAGCTCGGAGACTCTGGGCTGTGCTTTAGTCGGCACATGCCTGATAAAGCTCCGCGCGTGTGTGGGACTTAGAAGAGGGGCCGGCTGGCGGGGGGACGCCAACCGGCCCCGAGTCGGACAAATCGGAGGGACGTCCCACTCGTACCTCCGAATCGTTTTCGTCATCCAAATGGACCCAGGACCCGGGTTGGAGACAATCGGTCCGACAAGCATCTGGTCTTACTGCGTGAATCTGCGTATTCAGAACGTTTCCCCAGAGCGGGGTCCAGTCCGGAGAGTCCGGCGGTGGAGGCGTGTTCCAAGAGAGAATGGCGCGGACGATCGGCGGCTGTGTCGAGCTCGTCAGGCGCTCGGCGAAATCCACTCGCTTCGTAACCAGGCGGATGTGCAACCTGGATCCGGGCTCATCGCAGACGCTGAAAGCCGTGAGGCCTTCATTGTGCCAGCTTGCTCCGCGATCAAAGGACACGTAGAAGCGGACGTATTCCCGCGAGCTTAGATTGTTGAGGGCGAGGGAATATCCCCAGTCGCGCCTGAGCTCGATGGATGCGTAGAGCTGGTCGAGCAGAGGGATATAGCTTACGCACCCCAGGCTCTCAAAGGTCGTGTCGCCGCTCGTGTTGAGGACGACTTTGATGGAGTGTTCCGGCAGGTTGCTGAAGTAGCTCGGGTTAGCTAACAGGAGTTTGCGCAGGCTCTGGATTGCCAATTCAGGATGAAGAGTTGCGAGGTAAATCAGTTCCAGAGCCGGCTGCAACGTGTTCGGAGAGGTCGTGACCTTGGGGGAGGGCATATCCGTTCCTCAGTTGCATGGAAAGGGGCCAAGTCTTGCTTGGCGCGTGGCAAGGAGATTCTCGACGGCGCAGGAGCGCGAGAGAACGGAGTGGTTTGTGGGACCACGTCCTGGAGGTTTGTGTTTCAGCGTTCGAGGGATGGTGATGGGGGTGGGAGTATCGTTTCAGCAATTTCGAAGAAATTTTTCAGGGGATTGGGGCGGTTCCCACCCATCGCGCGAAAAAGCTGCGCGATGGATGGGGCACATCTTTGTAACCGCAGTGCCGGCAGATGCTGTTACGTAGTTAGGCCGCGGCGGCTGTGTCCCAGGGCTTCAGGACCACCTTGGTGCAGCGTTCCTGCTTGTCGCGGAAGGTTTTGTACGCGCCTGGGGCCTGATCGATGGGGAGTACGTGGCTGATGACGAAGGATGGGTCTATGTCGCCCTTCTGGATTCGCTCGAGGAGAGGCTGCATGTAGCGCATCATGTGCGTCTGGCCGGTCTTCATGGTCAGACCTTTATTCATGTACGCGCCCATGGGCATCTTGTCGATGAAGCTGGAGTAGACCCCGGGGACGGAGACGGTGCCGCCTTTCTTGCAGGCCACGATTGCCTGGCGAAGGACGATGGGGCGATCCATCTGGGTGCGCAGCATCTGTTTGGCTTTGTCCATGGCAGAGACGATGCCATGGCCGGTGGCTTCCATGCCGACTGCGTCCATGCAGGCGTCGGGCCCCTGGTTGCCGGTCATCTCGCGGAGAGCTTCGAGAACGTCTACCTCGTCGAAGTTGAGGGTTTCGGCTCCGGCTGCACGAGCCATTTCGAGGCGTTCGGGGACCCGATCGATTGCGATGACCCTTCCGGCGCCGAGCATGAAGCAGCTACGGACCGCAAACTGAGCTACCGGACCGCATCCCCATACGGCAACGGTGTCGCCGGGGCGGATATTGCAGTTTTCCGCGCCCATGTAGCCGGTGGGGAAGATGTCGCTGAGGAACACGACCTTTTCATCAGGGATGCCATCCGGAATCTTGATCGGGCCGATGTCTGCGAAAGGAACGCGTGCATACTGGGCCTGTCCGCCGGAGTAACCGCCCAGCATATGCGTGTAGCCGAAGAGGCCTGAGGGTGAGTAGCCCATCATCTTTTCGGCGATCCATGCGTTGGGGTTGGAGTTGTCGCAGCAGGACCAGAGTTGATCTGCGCAGGGCGGGCAGTTTCCGCAGGCGATGGTGAAGGGGACGACGACACGATCACCGACTTTGAGCTTGTCGCGGCTGATGCCGGGACCAACTTCAACGATCTCACCCATGAACTCGTGGCCCATGATGTCGCCCTGCTCCATGGTGGGAACGTAGCCGTCGTAGAGGTGCAGATCTGATCCGCAGATACAGGTGCTGGTGATGCGAACGATGGCGTCGCGCGGATTGAGAATGGTGGGGTCAGGGACATTGAGTACCTGCATGTTTTCCTTCCCCATCCAGCAAACTGCTTTCATATAGATATCTCCTTTTGGGTGGCTCGTTCGTTCAGGCAGTCTTGCTGTAGGCTTGCGCGGCTTGTGGCTCAGCGAGATTTCCGGTTTCGCGGAAGAGAACTTGTTCGACGGATCCGTGGACGCCACGAGGACCGTGTGATTGGCCAAGGGTGGTGGGAACTTCGCCGGTTTCGAGCAGAGCTTTAAAGCGGCGCACATCTTCGCGAACCATAAATTGCGGATGCTTGCCGAGCATGGTGGCGATCGTTTTGGAGAGTTTGCCGCCCGGCGTGTATCGGACGGTGGCAGAGACAAAGGTGCCGCGACCGGCGCGCTGCGGCTGGAACTCCACTGAGCCGCTGGTCTGCACGAGGGAGTCGGGCCGCGAGCGCCAGGAGATGCGTTCGTTCTTTACGTCCTCAGTGATTTCGGCGTACCAGCGGATCTCTTGATCCATGGGGCCGAGCACTACCCACTCGGAATGCGTATCGTCGAGTACCTGAACGGATTTGACGTGGCGCATGAAGCGGGCGAGGTTCGAGAGGTCGCGCCAGAGCGCATATGCCTTTTCGGGAGACGCGTTGACGAGGAAGGTAGCGCGTGTGTGAGCAGCCTGGGTCTGACCGTTGGCGCGCGATGTGGTGAGGGCGAGGAGGCCGCCTGCAGTGCCGAGAGCCAGGCTGGTTTTTGATCTGCGAGCAATGCCGTATGCCACAAGGGCGGCGGCGCCGACCAGAATGCCTTTGGAACTGAGGAGATCCTGCGGGCTTCTGTTGGAGGAGAGTTGCGAGTTACGTGGCGTCATGAATCGCTCCTTTGTTGATGGCGCGTTCTGCTTTGAATTAGATCTCTGGTTGTTGACGTGCTTTCCGAGAGGGGAGAGAAGCGGTAAGTTATGGATCTTCGTTGAAGGGTCTCAACAGCACACACTAGGGATGGCAGGGGACAGGGATTGAGTTGCCGGTGGGTGGTGGAATTCGTATGAAGATGGAGTGGCGAGTAGCTACGCAGGCGAGGGACATTGCAGGAATATCTGAAGTAGATCCGACCTACAAAGAAAGCGGCGGGCCTGAGTAGCCCGCCGGTTCGTGATTGATGAGGTGCGTTGAAGCTTTAGAAGTTGAAGGTGAGTTGAAGGTCAATGCTTCTGTTTGAAGCGGGTGAGGAGAAGAATCCGCCGGCGAGTGAGTTGAACTTGCCGAAGAGCGGCGACTGGAGAACGCCGACTGGTTGAGCAAGGTTGACGTTGTTGAAGATGTTGCGGGCCATGGCTGCGAAGGTGAGCGAGTATTTGCGGGAGACTGCCTGCTGGTCCATGCGGGGAGGTCCGCCGCTGCCGCTGAGACCGCGAGGGCCAAGGCCGGCTCCCATTCCTCCACCACCGGGGCCGCCGCCCGGAGGAGGTCCGCCGCCGCCGGGGCCACCGAAGCCGCCCGTCATTCTCGATCCGCCTTCGACTTTGGGACCGATGCCGAAGGATTTGCTGAGGCGCGCGTTCATGCTGAATTGTCCGGGGCCGGTTCCGAAGTTGTAGGGGATGCGGGCGGCGTCGGCTGTGGGGTTGAGGTCGAATGAGCCGTAGCTGCTTTGCAGAACGTCTGTGCTGGCTGAGGTGGCGAATGCGGGACGATCGTTGAACTGGTTGTCTCCGTTGAGATCCTGGCCGGTGACGATGTTAAAGGGCGAGCCGGAGTTTGCGACGAGCATTGGGCTGAAGGAAACACCGTAGGGCCCTTGCAAGTTGCCGCCGAGGAGGAAGCGGTTGCGGACGTCGAAGTTGGCGCGGCCATAATCTGCGCCGGGATTGAACTGGTCGGATGGGAAATAATTCGCGCCGTTCGTGTCGGCCTTGGCGAAACCGAGCATGTAGAAGCCGAAGAGAGAGACGCGCTTGGCTCGGACGGAGTAGTTCACCATGAGCTGGTTCTGGTTGTAGACTCCGCCGGACTGGAATTGATAGATGTTCTCGTTGATGCCGTTGGGGCGGATGCCGGAGCCGGTTGCTGCGTCATAGGTGCCGGGGAGATATGCGTTGACGTTGTCGGTGAGGAACTGGTGAATGCCGCGCGAGTTGATGTAGGTGAAGGAGGTGGTGGCGATCTTTCCCCACTGGTGCTCGACGCCGATGGCCGCTTGCATGCTGAGGCCGGAGTGGAGATTTGGGGCGAGCTGGTAGATGGTGGGAGCGACGGCCGTGAGTGATGCGAGTTCATTGGCCGATGGAGCGTTCTGGTAAAAGGTGGGGTTTTTGACGACGTACTGCTGCTGGTTGACGCCGTTCTGGCGGGTGGCCTGGAGGACGTTGCCGGAGTTGAAGCGATCGAAGAACCACCCGTAGCCGGCGCGGATGACCGTTTTGGCTGGACCGTTGCCGCGCTTGGGCGCCCATGCAAGGCCGAGGCGAGGAGCCCAGTCGTTATGATCGCTGATCTGGTTCTGCGCTTCATAACGGAGCCCGTAGCTGAGCGTGAGATTCGGACGAAGCTTGTAGTCGTCCTGGAAGAAGAGGCCCGCGTCGAAGACTGTGACGGTGGTGTTGGCCTTTCCGGCTGTGACGTCGTACTCGGATGGCGTGTTGGCGGCATAGCTGGCGAGCGATGAGTAGATGTAGTTGCCGTTGAAGCCCGACGTAGTGGAGTTGGCGTCGCGGGTGAGACGATAGCGGCCGCCGAACTCGATTGCATGCGAGCCTTTGGCGATGGTTGTGTAGTTTTCGAGTTCGAAGCGGTCCTGGTTGTCGCGGATTGCGCCGGCGTTGCTGCCGCCGCCGGTGAATGCGCCGGCCACGGCGATGGTGGGATCTGAGCTGCGCGGTGTTTGATTGTTATGCGCGCGGATGTATTGAAAACGCGTTTCGTTTACCGCGTTGGGGCTGAGAATTTGCGTGTCGCTGATCTGGAGGCTGTTCTCGTAGTTCGAGACGTCGTAGGCCTGTGACTGGAGCGCGAAAAGAGAGGCACCGCTATTGGTTTGCTTCTGGCGGGAGAACATGTAGCGGACGGTGAGCGTGTTTCGATCGCTGAGCTGAAAGTCGAAGCGCGGGCTGATGTCGAGGCGTGATTGCGGGTTGGCGACGGCGGCCGTGTAGTTGGTGACATTGGAATTCGCGTCGAGGATTTCGGCGTTGATAATGGAGTTGGAGGCGTTGTTGCGGTTGAAGACGCTGCCGAACCATGAGGCTTTTTTGCCGAGCGCTCCGCCGATGCTGCCGTTCATGAAGGTGGTGTGGTAGGAGGGCTCGTCGGTGACGAACGGATTAAGCGAGTTGAAGGCCGAATCGTTCCCCATGATCATGAGGTTGCCGTGGAGCTTGTCTGTGCCGGGCTTGGTGAGGATCTCGATGCGGCCGTAGCCGAGCTTGTCGTACTGCGCGGAGAAGGGATTCTGGTTGATGCGGATTTCACGGATGGACGACTTGGGGGGAAGCTGGCCGCCGGTGAATCCATCGATGTAGATCTGCGCGCCGTTGGGACCGGCGGCGGGTCCGGCGAGAGCGGTGAGTTCGCTTTGAAGTTCATCGGGATCATCGGAGAGGGCATCGAGGTCCTTGCCCTTGATGATGGTTGCGCTGGCATTGTTGTCGGCGCTGGTGCTGACGCCGATGGTGTCTTCTTTGACTTCGACCTGCTGCTGCTCGACGGGGAGTTCCATTTTGACGGATTGCTGGACGAGCTTGCCGGCTTGGACCTCGATGCTGTCGAGCGTTGCGGTAGCGAAGCCTCTTGCTTCGATCACAAGCGTATAGGTGCCGGGCTTGACCGCGGCGAAGTGGAAGGCACCGTCGCGGCCGCTGGTGGCGGTGGTGGTTGCGCCGTCGCTTGAAGCGAGGACGATGTTGGCTGAGGAGATGACAGCGCCGGTGGGATCGGTGACGACGCCGCGGATTTCGCCGGTCGTGGACTGGGCGGTCGCGGGGATTGCAATGCATAACGCGAGAAGAAGTGCGGTGGCACTGGCGAGGAAGAATAGGTTTCGCTTGAGCATGATGGTTCACTCCAAGTGGGCTGATACCAGAAAAACTCATGCGTGGTTGTGGTGCCGTCACGATGCGTAAAGCCCTGTAAAGTTTTGTAACGAGCGGGTGACGATTTGTTACATTTCTCGTGTGTTTTCGGGCGTGTGGCGGCGTAGGCTGTTGAGCAGGCGAAACATTAAGTGGACGACATTCTTCTTATCGACGATGATGTAGAGCTTTGCTCGATGCTTACCGAGTACCTGGGCAAGAACGGGTTTCGGGTGAAGACGGCGCACCGCGGGGACCTGGGATTGAGAGCCGCACAGCAGAGGCCGTGGGCGATGATTCTGCTGGACGTGATGCTGCCGGGTATGGACGGCTTCGAGGTGCTGAAGCGGATTCGGACGGAGTCTTCGGTTAATGTGCTGTTGCTAACGGCGCGCGGAGAAGATGTGGATCGGATCGTGGGTCTGGAGATCGGCGCGGATGATTATTTGCCCAAGCCGTTTAATCCGCGCGAACTGCTGGCGCGCATGCGGGCGGTGTTGCGACGGAATACTTCGGCGGCGGTGGCTGCTCCGGCGGTGCTTCGGGTCGGAGATCTGGAACTCGATACCGCGGCGCGCAGAGTTTCAAAGTCCGGGGCGCGGGTCGATGTTACGGATGTGGAGTTCAGCCTGCTTGAGGCGTTGATGCAGTCGCCGGGGAAAGTTGTGAGCAGGGAAGATCTGTCGCAGGCGGTGCTGGGGCGAGCGTTTGATCCGTTCGATCGCAGCCTTGATATGCATGTGAGCCGGCTGCGGAAGAAGCTGAGCAGCGCGGGGGCCGAAGAGAGCCTGGTAAAGACGATTCGCGGTGTCGGGTACCAGCTTGTACTCGATCGCGACGCGGTGGAGATGGGTGACTGACGGATGCGCAGCCTGTTCTTCAAGATCTTTATTATCTTTTGGATTTCGCAGACGCTGATTTTTGTGATTTCGACGGCGCTGATTCTGGCGCGGCGGTTTCCGAGGCCGGCGTCGATGCTGGATCCGGCGTTTTCGAGTTTGCGCGCTGAAGCGGCAGAGGCGCTGCAGGCGTTCGATGCGCGTGGATGCGCGGGATTCAACTCGTTCGTGGAACAGCATCGAGGCGCATTCGCATTGGTGGATGAGGACGGCAGGACGGTGTGTGGGGATGCGACTCTCTCAGCACAGGAGCACGTTCCTTCGACGACAGAGATCTATGGACGCCAGCTTGGGCAGGACACGGTGTGGACGCTTCCGGTTACGTCTACAAAGGGGCAGCAATTCCGGTTTCTGGTTTCGGTTCATCGCGAGGGGCACACGTGGTATGGCGACATGATGCACTTCGCGTTTCCGCAACTGCTGGTTGCAGTGGGGGTGGGAGGTTTAACGACTTTTGTTCTGGTGATGGTCTTTACGCGCCCACTTGTAAATCTCCGGGAGGCTGCGCGGCAACTTGCGAGCGGCAGATTGAGTGCGCGCGCGAAGGAGAGCCGCAAGGCTTCTGCGCTTCATGCGGACGAGTTCGACGCTTTGGCGCATGACTTCAACCATATGGCTGAAAGGCTGGAGTCGCTGGTGAACGCACAGAAGATGCTGCTCCGCGATGTGTCGCATGAACTGAGGTCGCCGCTGGCGCGCGCGAGCGTTGCGCTGGAACTGGCGCGGGATGATGCCGACTCGACGATGACTACGCATTTGGATCGCATCCAGAGAGAGACGGAGAGGCTGAATCAGCTGATCGGGCAATTGCTGGCGCTGTCGTCGATGGAAGCCAACGAGGAGGAGTTTGGGTTCGAGAGGATTTCGCTGAACAGCCTTTTGGAGGAGATTGTTTCCGATGCGAACTATGAGGCGCATCAGCGAAACTGCTCCGTCCTGTTTAAACCCGGCGAAGAACTTGAGATTGCCGGTCGTCGGGAGCTGATTTATCGCGCGGTGGAGAATGTGGTTCGGAACGCGATTCGGTTTACGGAAGAAGGAACCGCGGTTGAGATAAAGACGGCATCGGTCGAGGACGGATCAGGCAGGCTGGCGAGTATTCAGGTGAGCGACCAGGGGCCGGGCATTCCGGAGAAGGAGATCGAGTCGATCTTCAGGCCGTTTTACAAGGTGGACCAGGCACGCAGCCCGCAAAAGGGCGGCTTTGGCGTTGGGCTGGCGATCGCCGAAAGATCGGTGAAACTGCACAAGGGAGATTTGAGAGCGTTCAACCGCTCGAGTGGTGGACTGACGATCGAGATGCGATTTCCGATTGTTCAGGCTGGATCTGTAGCTGTGACTGCGCGATGAATCGCATCGGTCAGCAGGGCACGCAGGGCTGGTTCGTCTTTGGCGGGAACTTCGCCTTGGGCGAGATCAGGTGATCCGCCGCCGCGAAGTCCAAGGCTGGCCAGGGCTTCTTTCAACAGTGAGCCGCAGTTGAATTTCAGATCGGAGCTGCGCGCTAGGAATACGCGGACAGGATCGTTCTCTTCGGCTCGAAAGAATACGACGGTTGAGAGCGCCGAAGCTGCAGCGCGAGACGCAAGCAACTTGACAAAGTCGCGATCGCGGTCCTTCCACCCGCGCAGGATGATGCGCGAGCCGTTCTCGATTGGCACTTCCTTCACGATCTCTGCGGCCTGGTAGACGGCCAGCTCTTCGCGGAGACGCTGAGTCGCTTTCGCCGCTGCTTTACTGTCGGCCAGTATCTGTTTGACCAGACCGGGCAGCTCTGGGGCGCCGGTGGAGAGCAGGCCTGCAGTCTCGGAGAGGATTGCGGAGTCGGCACGGGCGGCGCGAACGGCGCGCAAGCCGCAGACGAATTCGACTCTGACGCCGCGGCTCACTTTCTCAACACGCCGGATGAGAAGACCGCCGATCTGGCCAGTCGCGCGGACATGTGTTCCTCCGCAGGTGTTGCGGTCGAGGTCGGCGATGTCGATGACGCGGAGAGTTCCTTCGCGGTCGGGAAGCTTGCGGAGTTCTCCGGAGGCAAGCATGGCTTCGGCTTCCTCCCGCGATGCGTAGGAAATGGTGACCGGGCGATCTTCTCCGATGATGTCGTTGGCCATGCGCTCCACACGTTCGAGCGAATGATGAGCTATCGCGGGGATAGTCAAATCGATGGTGGATGTCTCCGCGCCGAGGTGAAACGAGACAGTGGGAGCGTGGAGTTCGCGGACTAGGACTGCGGAGAGCAGATGCTGGCCGGTGTGCTGCTGCATGTGGTCGAAGCGGCGGGTCCAATCGATGTGGCCTTCGACGTGGGCTCCGGCGGGGAGGGGCTGTTGAACGAAATGCCAGACTGTGCCGAGATCGTCTTCTTTGACCTGGTCGACAGGAATGTCGGCTTGCGATCCCGAGCTGGACGCAGTTGTCAGGAGGCCGGTGTCGAAGGGCTGGCCTCCGCTTGTGGGGTAAAAGGCAGAGCGATCGAGCGCGATTTGCCACATCGAGCCAGGGCCTGGGCAGGCGGATTCGCGAATCTCGGTGATTCGCGCGGTGAAGTTCTTCAGGAATGGATCGGAGTAGTAGAGACGATTTGAGTTGGACACGAGTTGATCTCCAGAATGAAAGGGGCGGCCTATACCAGTTTAGTTCGGCTGTGGACGATGGGAATGTGGAGCGCGTGAGTGGTGCGTTAGGATACCGCCATGCGTCTTGCATCGCGTTTCGCTTCTATCGCCGGGCTTGTGTGCGCGCTCATTTGTCCTCTAACGTCGTTCGCGCAACAGACCTCCGCTCCGCGAAAGCCTGATGAGAATGCCAAGGCACGTGTCCGAGCCAATGATGCGGGCGCTGTTATTCCCACGCGCTTCGATATGCTTCGCGGAGCTTACGGTCCGTTTCGGTCGAATAACGATCTGCTCTACTACCACCTGGATATCCGGGTCGATCCAGAGGAGAAGAGCATCTCCGGCAAGAACACGATTCGCTTTCGGATGCTGCAGGACGGCGCGCGCATTCAGCTCGATCTGAAGGAGTCGTTGACGATCGACAAAATTCTGCTCGGCGATGTGCCTCTGAAGTTCGAGCGCGATACGGGCGCGGTGTTCGTGGACTTTCCGCGCACGATGCGAGCGGGGCAGGTGTATTCGATTGAGTTCTACTACTCCGGACATCCGAGGGAGGCGGGACGGTTCGGCGGAATCACTTTCAAGAAGGATTCGGCGGGGCGAACGTGGATCAACACGGCGTGTGAGGAGACCGGCGCGAGTATCTGGTGGCCGAATAAGGACCAGTGGCGCGATGAGGTTGAGACCATGGATATCAGCGTCGCGGTTCCGAACGGGCTGACGGATGTTTCGAATGGGCACTTCGTCGGAAAGACGGATTTGGGCGATGGCTATACGCGATGGGACTGGCACGTGAGCTATCCGATCAACAACTACGATGTCTCTCTGAACATCGGGAAGTATGACCACTATTCGGACAAACTAGGCGATCTGCCGCTGGACTTTTACGTACTGCCGGAGGACCTGGAGCGCTCGAAGCCGCAGTTTGCACAAGCAAAGGGGATGATCGAGGCGTATCAGCATTACTTCGGTCCCTATCCTTTTGCGAAGGACGGATACAAGCTGATTGAGGCGCCTTACTCCGGTATGGAGCACCAGAGCGCAGTGACCTACGGGAACCTGTTCAAGAATGGGTACATGGGGCGCGACTGGACGGGGGTCGGTATCAGTCCGCGATTCGATTTCATCATTATCCACGAGAGCGGGCACGAGTGGTTTGGCAACGCGGTGAGCGCGGCGGACCATGCTGATATGTGGATCCACGAAGGATGGACGACCTATCTAGAGAGTTTGTATGTGGAGTATCGCTGGGGCAATGAAGACGCGATGAAGTACCTGAGCGGGTATAGGCCTAAGGTGCACAACCTGCGACCGATCGTGGCGGAGCGAGGCGTGAATGCCGATCCAACGGAGGATCAATACTTCAAGGGCGCGCTGATGCTGAATACGCTACGCAGCGTGGTGAACGATGACGCAAAATGGTGGGCGTTGCTGCGAGGGCTTTATCAACAATTCAAATACCAAAACGTTCTTACGGAAGATGAGGTGTCGTATTTCAATTTGCACGCGGGGATGAACCTGACGCCGATTTTCAATCAGTACCTGCGTCGGGCGGCGATTCCGCGGCTTGAGGTGCTGTTCGGGGAGGCGCCCGGGATGGTGATGTACAAGTGGGATGCGGAAGAGCAGGATTTTGCTATGCCGGTGCGCGTCGGCGTGCTCGGAAGATGGCGGATCATCCATCCCACGACGAAATGGCAAACCATGAAAAGTCCATGGTCGAAAGAGGAGTTTCAGGTTGATCTGGATCACTTCTACGTTGACCTCAACAAGCAGTGATGTTTAATCGGGAACCGCCGCATGTGAGCCTTGGACTGGACGTGTAAAATGAGTCCCTGTTCTATTAAGGTTCCCTCGGCTCTGGTTTTTGTGGCTGATTCGCAGATCTGAGGATTTTGGTTGATCGTGTTCCCCAGAAGTGCGGCCCTGTCAGATCGGGAGGCCTTCATTGCAAGACACTCGAACAGGAGAAATGAAATGGTCAGGAAGCTCCTTTTTGCAATTACCCTCTGCGTCTTTTCCGTATCTTGCGAGGCCCAGGTAGCTCCGGCGGCCGGCACAACTCATGCACCTCTGTCAGGATCAATCAACTTAGGAGTGAACTATTGGTCTGGCGATTGGGGGCGCGGAGATATTAATCGCTGGGGACCGACGGTTTCCGGAACCGCGACGATCTGGCATGACTTTAGCGTGATTGCAGAGGGGCGCTCGATGATATGGGGCGGGAACCAGGTCGCACAGAACTTCAAGTATGTTGAGGGCAGCGGCGGCATTGTCTGGATCTCGGACTATTTCGGAAGGTTTCAGCCTCTGATCAAAGCCGAAGCCGGTTTCGGGAGCCTTACGCACCCGCCAAACGGCAGCGGCCACGCCCACCAGACCTCGAACACCTGGACCCTTGGCGGCGGGTTCGAGTACCACACCTACGGGCGGCTGTGGACGCGGGTGGAGTACGACTATGACTACTTCACTGGCTTTTACAGCTCGCTCTCTGGCCAAACCCATAATTTAAACCCGAGAGGGATCACCTTCGGAGAGACCTATCGATTTGGGCGATCGGGTTCGCGCTACTGACGTCCGACTGTTCGGGCCATTTCGCCCTGTATGGGTGGAGGCTCAATGGAAACAGCAATGGCCACTCTCCAGGAGAGTGGCCATTTTCATGGCTGGCCGAGGTCAGGCTAGATCTTGTCTGAGTAGATCTGGCGAACAAGAAGATTCTCAATCTCTTCCTGGCGGCCGGATCGGGGTTGCGGGTTAATGTTCTTGTCAAGCGCCCACTTTTCGATTTCGTCGAGTGACTTCTTGCCATTGAAGATTGCTGAAGCGTCGGATGACTTCCAGCCGGCGTAGCGATCGGAGACGATTTTGTCGAAGCGACCGTCTTCGATGATGTTTGCAGCGGTGAGGAAGGCGCGAGCGCAGAGATCTGCTCCGCCGACGTGAGCGTGGATGAGGTCTTCGGGCGTGAAACTCTGACGGCGCACCTTGGCGTCGAAGTTGCAGCCGCCGGGGTTGAGTCCGCCGGCCTTGATGACGTGAATCATGCTGATGGTCATGGACCAGAGATCGTTCGGGAACTGGTCGGTATCCCAGCCGAGAAGTGGATCTCCGCGGTTGATGTCGAGTGAGCCGAGGGCGTTGAGAGAGGCGGCGGTGGCGATTTCATGCTCGAAGGTATGTCCGGCGAGCAGGGCGTGATTGGCTTCGATGTTGAGCTTGACTTCGTTCTCAAGGTTGAAACGCTTAAGGAACGAGTAGACGGTGGCGACGTCGAAGTCGTACTGGTGCGCGGTGGGCTCTTTGGGTTTGGGCTCGACAAGGATCTGGCCCTTGAAGCCAATCTTGTGTTTGTAGTCGACGACCATGGTGAGGAAGCGGCCCATCTGCTCGAGTTCCTGCTTCATGTCGGTGTTGAGCAGGGTCTCGTAGCCTTCACGGCCTCCCCAAAGGACGTAGTTGGATCCACCGAGACGCTTAGTGGCGTCGAGGCAGTTCTTGACGGTCGCAGCGCACCATGCGAAGACTTCAGGATCAGGGTTGGTGGAGGCGCCAGCCATGAAGCGCGGATGCGAGAACAGGTTGGCGGTTCCCCAAAGGAGGCGCGTGGAGTAGCTGCGCATCTTCTCTTCGAGGTAGTCAACCATGGTGTGGAAGTTCTTGAGGGTCTCGGCGAGAGTGTCCGCGGGCGGAGCAATATCAGCGTCGTGCCAGCAGAAAAAGGGAAAGTCAAGGACGCGGAAGAGCTCGAATGCGGCGTCGGCTTTGGCCTTGGCTTGCGCGATGGGATCTCCCGGATTGAACCAGGGGCGCGGAATTGTTGGACCGCCGAACGGGTCGCTCCCTTGCATGTTGAGCGAATGCCAGTAGGCGACGGCGAAACGGAGGTGGTCTCTGAGGGGCTTACCGTTGACGACGCGGTTGGGGTCGTACCAGCGGTAGGAGAGCGGGTTTTCGGATGAGGGGCCTTCGTAGGCGACAGTCTTGAATGAACTGAAGATGGTGTCGGGCATGTGAATCTCCTGGCTCTCAGGGATGGGCGGTGCGGGGTGGAAAATCGAGCTTCAAAGCCGGGTGAGGACCCGTAGAGTAAAGCGATTTTTTAGAGCCGTTCTTGCCCGTAATCCTGGGACAGTTATTTGTAACATATCGAGGCGAAGGTGTGGGGAGGCGGGTTCTGCTTCGCCCGGCTGTTCAGGTTCTTAATCTTTTGGCAAGTTAGCCGCACTTCGCGCGATGGCGAGTTAGCAAGTTAGCGGGTGTTTCTGCACGTTTCGCAGTTTCAGATTTCAGGACGTAGTTGTACTAGGAAGTGATCTGGTCGTTGGGGTTGTGGCCGGAGGCGGCGGTGAAGAGCGGGGCGAGTTTGTTGCCGATCGGAGCACCGAGGCCGGTGCAAGGGTCGGGGCCGGGGGCGGCGGTGTAGTAGCCGTTGCTGCCGGAGGTAATGTCAGCAAATGCGGATTGATTTTGGTAGAGCGTAGGCGATACGAATCCGAGTTTTCTTCCAAATGCGGCGAAGAGGCCGGCGTAGAGCGGCGCGACGGCGCTCGTTCCGCCGACCACCGTGTTGCCGCCGTGAACAGTGATGTTATATCCCGTGTTCGGATCTGCGTCCGCAGCAACGTCGGGCACCATGCGGCCTTTGCCGTAGGTTGAACCTGACGGCGGCTTGGGAATTCCGATCTGGAAGGTCTGGCTGGGGAAGATTGTGGAGTATCCGCCGCCGGTGCCTTCGCCGTTGGTTTGGCCGGGGCTGTCGTTCCAGACGGTTTCAGTGCTGGAGGTCTTGTAGGTGCCGCCGCAGCCGACGACGTGAGGACAGGAGGACGGGCAATCGACGTTAGCGGGAGTGTTGCCGCCGTCGCTGGAATTGTTGTCGCCGGAAGCGGCGAAGACGATCATGCCTAAATCAGTGGCCGTGGAGGCGGCGGATTCCATCTCGTCGGCGTTTTGCGTTCCCCAGGTGTTTTCGTCGGCGCCCCACGAGATCGAGCAGACATCGCATCCGTCTTGCGCAGCCTTCTGCACGGCAGGTGCGATGTCCTGTGCCCAGTACATGCGGATTGTGGCCGGTTGTCCGGTGACCGCGTAGTAAGCGGCGGCTGCGACCTGGATGTCGAGTGCAACTTCGACGTCGGCGTCACTGTTGGAGCCGGTGTTCTGGTTGGGATTGTTCTTTGTGCCGTCGACGGAGACATCGGTGATGCTGGGGACCGGCTGATTGATGGACTTGAAGTAAGCGTCCATGTCAGACATCACCCAGCCGCCGCCGAGTTCGACGATTGCGATGACGCCTCCTCCTGCGAGGCCGGTTGGCCATTTGTAGGCGGAGCAGAGGTTGGGGACATTCCACGGAGCGGGTGCGAGCGGTCCGATCTGGATGTGAGGCACGAGGCGGCGGAGCTTGAAGTAGGGATGGCAGGGAACGCGCGGCGTGTTGGGCATAGGGGAGGTGTCCTTTGGATTGGAATGGCGCTTTCCTTCGTGCTTAGATGCTGAGGTCGCGGTGAGGTGGTACGCCGAAGCGTTTTGGGTGCACGAAAGTCACGGGATGAAGAAGCCTTAGTATGGAAGCGGTGAGCACGCTCGGAGCGAGATGGGCGTGCGCAGGAGAACTGCGTTGGCATACGACGATCTGCGGGATTGGATCAGGACACTGGAGAAGAGCGGCGAACTGAAGAGGATCAGTGCTGAGGTGTCGCCTGAACTGGAGATCACGGAGATCACGGATCGAGTCTCAAAAACAGGGAACAAGGGGACAAGGGGACAAGGGGACGGTTCTCCCGCGATGAAAGGGAAGTATGCGGCGGGCGGGCCTGCGTTGCTGTTTGAGAACGTGAAGGGGTTTCCGAAGCACAAGGTGCTGATGAACCAGTTCGGAAGCGAGCGTCGGATGGCGATGGCGCTCGGCGTGGAACGGCTGGATGAGATTGCGGAGCGGATCACGGGATTGATGAACGTGAAGGCTCCGGGCGGCGGATTTCTGGACAAGCTCAAGATGCTGCCGCAATTGGCGGAGCTGGGGAATGTGTTTCCGAAGATGGTGCAGGCGAAGGATGCGGCTTGCAAGGAAGTGGTGCTGCGCGAGGGATTCGATCTGAACGCGTTTCCGATATTGAAGTGCTGGCCGCATGATGGGGGACGGTTCATCACGCTGCCGTGCGTGCATACGCGCGATCCGCGGAATGGGAAGCGGAATATCGGCATGTACCGGATGCAGGTGTATGACGGACAGACGACAGGAATGCACTGGCAGCGGCAAAAGGTGGCTGCGGAGCAC
>Ga0207695_10004431_pt1 | contig 19163 bp, 20 predicted proteins | sample KBSC54metaG_FD_184354 | JGI IMG/M metagenome (GOLD analysis project Ga0207695, IMG submission 184354) | Corn rhizosphere microbial communities from Kellogg Biological Station, Michigan, USA - KBS C5-4 metaG (SPAdes) (version 2) | ecosystem: Host-associated > Plants > Roots > Rhizosphere > Soil... | reverse complement strand
TGGTGGCGAGCGCGGGGCCGTTCAAACCGGCCGGGACCTATGTGGACATCGGCGGGCGCAAGCTCAGGCTGGTCTGCGCCGGCCCGGCCAGCGACCGGCCGACGGTCTGGATGGAGGCCGGGGCGTGCGGGCTGGCGGCCGACTTCGCCGCGATCCAGGAGAAGCTGGCCGCCAAGGGGATCCGCTCCTGCGCCTATGACCGCGCCGGCATGGGCTGGTCCGACCCCGGCCCGCACCCGCGCGACAGCGCGGCCATCGTCGCCGACCTGGAGAAGCTGATCGCCGCCTCCGGCGAGCGCGGACCGTTCATCCTGATGGGCCATTCGATGGCCGGGCTGAACACGCGCCTCTACGCCGGGCGCAATCCGGACAAGGTCGCGGGCCTGGTGCTGATCGAGGCCACCACGCCCGAGCAGATCGACAACCCGGGGACGGCGAAGTTCGTCGGCGCCTTCGCCGCGATCTCGCGGGTCGCGGCGGTGTCGGCGACGCTGGGGACCACCCTGCCGCTCTACTACAAGGCCGGCGACCGCATCGGCCTGCCGCCGCAGGGGTCGGCCGAGAAACGCCACGCCTACGTCTCCGGCCGGCACGCGCGGACGGCGGAGAACGAGGTGGCCAACTGGCGTCGCAGCGCCGAGCAGGCCCGGCTCGCCCCGCCCTACGATCCGAAGTGGCCGGTGGCGGTGATCGTCGCCGGCGGCCGCGAGCTCGGCCCCGGCTGGAACGACGCCCGGCGAGGTCCCGAGCGCGCCTCGCAGGCGGGAATGTTCGAGGCCGTAGCGGGCGCCTCCCACACCACCATCCTCGGCGAGACCTACGGCGACGCGGCGGTCCGCGGCGTCGAGCACGTGCTGGCCCACCTGGCCCCGCGGGCGCCATGAGCAGGAGCGTCTGGGTGGAGCGCCTGGGCCTGGCGGCGGCGGCCTGCATCACCCTCGGAATCCTGGGATTCTACGCGGGTCGGCTCGGCATGCCGCTGCCGATCTTCGGCGGCGACGAAGGCGCCTATCTGATCCGCGCGCTCTACCCGCCAGAGATCGTGGCGGCCAATCCCTATGTGGCGAAGGTCAATAATGGCGCGCACCTGAGCGTGATCCGCGCGGTCTACGAGATGGGCCTGCCGTTCATCATAGGCGACCGGCTGGTCAATTCGGCCGCCTACCTGGGCGGTCTCGCCCTGATCTGGCGCGCAAGCGTGGCGCGGACGCCCCGAGCCCACCAGGTCGCGCTGGGCCTGCTGGCCCTGGCCTTCCCCTACTACCGCTTCGCCTTCTCGAACATGGCCGAGGGACTGTTCGTAGGCGTGCTGGCCTTGCTCTGCCTGGCGACCGGGCGCTGGTATCGCAGCAGGCCCGTGGTCCATGCGCTCACCGCGGGCGCGATCGCCGCGGCCCTTGTGCTGATCAAGCCCAACGGCGTGGCCTCGATCGCCGCGCTGGGCGCCGTGGCGGTGCTGGATGCGGCCGTCAGCGGGGGCTGGCGACGGCTGCCCCTGAGGATCCTGCTGTTCGCCGCAGCCTTCTTCGCGGTGGGCAACCTGATCCAGTGGGGCGCGCAGGAGCCGACGCCCGACCCGCTGCGCTTCTTCGTCGGCGACATCTACCGGAACACGCTGGGGATGAAGCCGCCGAAAATGGCGGCGCTGGCGACCCTGGGGTTCCTGGGCGTCAGCTCGGCGCTGGCGATCCTGGCCGGTGCGCCGATCATGATCGGCCTCGCCGACCTCTGGGCGCGCTGGCGGGCCCAGCGCCGGGGCTTCACGGCGGAGGGCTCCGACCTCGTCTTCCTGCTGCTGACCCTGTCGGCGGCGGCCACGGTGGTTATGGTCGCGATCTTCGCCGGCAAGGTCGGCTTCTCGCCGGAGGAGACCAAGCGGCTCTGGGGGCGCTATTTCGAGTTCTTCGCACCACTGCTCTGGCTGGCCGCCGCCCCGGCGCTGGCGCGGCCGATCGACCCGCGCGTGCGGTGGGCCTGCGCGGCGGTGATGCTGGCGGGCCTCGCCGGACTGCTCGCCGCCTTCAGGAGCGGGGTCGTTCTCTTCCCCTGGGACGCGAGCGCGGTCAGCGCCTTCTTCCACGCCGATGCGGTGCGCGCGCCCGTGCTCTTCGGCAGGTCCTTCCGGCTGGTCTCGTCGGTGGCGACGGTGGCGGCCGCGGCGGCGATCGTCCTGCGCCTCCGCCCGGTCCACGCCGGTCTTGGGCTGGTCCTGGTGCTGGGGGTGCTATCGACCCGGCTCGACCAGCTCTGGCTGGGCGCGCTCGTGGCGCACAACGCGATCCTGGAGCACGACGCCCGCGCGATCCGCCCGACCCTGCCGGCGCGGCCCACCCCGACGGCGTTGCTGGCGCAGGACGCCAATGAAGGCCACCTGGCCTTCCTGCGGCTGGATGCCCGGCCGCGGGTCTTCCTGGGACCTTCGGGGGCGCAGGCGACGCCCGCCGACCTGAAGGGCGTCCAGGCGGTTGTGGTGTCCGGGCCGGGGACGCCACCGGGCGGTCCCTGGGTCAGGACCTACAAGGGCGAGGACCTGTCGGTCTTCCGGCCCGCCGCGGCGCCCTAGGCGACTGGCCCTCGCCGTCGCCCGGCCCCCGCCGAATGCCTCTTGTCTGCCAAGGTCGCGCCTGAAAGCTTGAGCGCATGGCCATAGCCGCCGACAGCCCCCTGCCCGACGGCGCGCACGCCGAAGCGACCGCGGCCGACCGCGCCTTCTTCGGCCATCCGCCGGGGCTGGCCTATCTGGCCTTCATGGAGGCCTTCGAGCGGTTCTCGTTCTACGGCATGCAGGCGCTGCTGGTGCTCTACATGACGAGCCAGCTGCTGCATCCCGGCCATGTGGAGCATGTGGCGGGGTTCGCCGGCTTCCGGGCCGCCGTCGAGGGCGTCTTCGGGCCGATGAGCCCGCAGGCGCTGAGTTCGGAGATCTTCGGGCTCTATGCGGGGTTCTGCTCGTTCACCCCGGTGTTCGGCGGGCTGATCGGCGACCGGGTGCTGGGCCAGAAACGCGCCGTGCTGGCGGGCGGGGCGATGATGGCGGCGGGCCATTTCCTGATGGCCTTCGAGGCGCCGTTCCTGCTGGCCCTGACCCTCCTGATGCTGGGCTGCGGCCTGCTCAAGGGCAATATCTCCGCCCAGGTGGGCAACCTCTATCGCGGTGCGGATCGCCGGCGCCAGGACGCCTTCCAGCTGTTCTACATGGCTGCCAACGTGGGCGTGTTCACCGCGCCGCTGGTCTGCGGGACGCTGGGCGAGCTGGTGGGCTGGCACTGGGGGTTCGCGGCCGCCGGCGTCGGCATGCTGATCAGCCTGACGATCTACCTGGCGGGCTATGGTCGGATGCCGCCCGACACCCTGCCGGCGCGGGGCGAGCGCCGGGCCGAGGCCGGGCGGCTCACCCGCCGGGACGTGCCCACGCTCGCGGCGATGGGCGTGCTGCTGGTGGTGGTGGCGCTGTTCTGGGTGGCGAACGGCGAGGTGCTGAACGCCTACATGATCTGGGCCAAGACCCACCTGGACCGGCAGGTGGGCGCGCGCACCCTGCCGACCACCTGGCTGCAGGCGGTGAGCGCCCTGGTGGGCATCGTGATGGCGCCGGTGCTGATCGGCCTTTGGACCCGCCAGGCCAGGCGCGGCGACGAGCCGCCGCCGCTGGGCAAGATGGCCGTAGGTTGCGGCCTGGCGGTCGTCGCCTATGGCCTCCTGGCCCTGGCGGCGGCCTTGAGCGGGCCGGCCAAGGTCCCGCTGATCTGGGCGCTGGGCTTCCACCTGGTCGTGCAGACCGGATACCTGTTCGTCTATCCGATCGGCATGGCGCTCTTCAGCCGCGCCGCGCCGCCGGCGGTCAATTCTCTGATGATCGGGGTCTACTTCCTGTCGGTGTTCGCAGGGAGCCTGCTCGTGGGGTGGGTGGGCCAGTTCTACGAGAGGATGAGCGCGCCGGCGTTCTGGCTGCTGCATTCGGCGGCGGCGGGCGCGGCGGGGCTGATCGTGCTCGCCCTGTGGAAGCCGCTCAGCACGGCGCTCGCGCCCCGCACGGAGGTCTCCCCATGAAGCTCTTCCAGACCTACGCCTCGCCCTTCCCCACCCGCGTGCGCCTCCTGCTCTACGCCAAGGGGATCGAGGTGGAGATCGTCGAGCCGCCGGGCTTCCACGCCTCGACGCAGAGCAAGGGCGAGTACCTGGCGGTCAACCCGATCGGCCGCGTGCCGACCCTGGTGCTGGACGACGGCCGCGCCCTGCCGGAATCCGAGGTGATCTGCGAATACCTGGAGGACGCCTACCCCGAGCCCAGCCTGCGGCCGGCCGATCCGTGGGCGCGGGCGCGGATGCGCCTCTTGAGCCGGATCTGCGACTTCTACGTCGTGATGGCGATGGTCCCGCTGTTCACGCTCTCCGGCCGCTCGCGCCGGCATTGGGAGTCGGCCGCGGTGAGCGCCGCGGCCGCCAAGGTGGCCGAAGCGTTGGGCTATCTGGAGGCCTACATCGGCGAGGACGGCTATGCGGCGGGCGGCGCGCTCAGCCAGGCCGACGGCGCCATCGCCCCGCAACTGGTGCTGGCCTGCGAGTGGATCCCGCAGGTCTTCGGGACGCCCGATCCGCTGGCCGGATTGCCGAAGCTCCGCGCCTACTGGCGCGCGGTCCAGGCCGACCCCATCGTGGCGCGGCTGGTGGCCGAGACCCGCCAGGCCATCGCCGAACAGCAGGCGGCGGCGAAGGCGCTGGCGGGGCAAAGGTCCTCCCCCAGTCCGAAGGGCGATCGCATATGAACGGGCATCGCGGATACGCGCCGCAGGCGCTGTCTTTTGACACCAAGCGCACCAAGGACACCAAGACCACGAAGGCGCCTTGCCGGACCGCAGCGTCGCGGGTCGCCGGTGAGTCTTGGTGTCCTTGGTGTCCTTGGTGTTTCATCTTGCCGCTCTGCGAGCGGCCACATGCGATAGCCCTGCCCTCAATCGGGCTTCGCCCTGGGGGAGGATCGGCTCAGCCCTTGCGCCGGTCCACGGTCTCCACGCTGGGGTTGGCGCGCAGGGCCGCGGCGATGTGGGTCAGGTGGCGGGCGTCGTTGACGTCGACGTCGATGTCCACGTCGAAGAAGTCGGCCTGGCGGTGATGCATCCGCAGCTGGACGATGTTGCCGCCGGCCTCGCCGATGATGGTGCAGACCTGGCCCAGCACGCCCGGCGCATTGCGGATGGTGGCGATCAGCTTGGCGCGCGCGATGGAGTTGCGCTCGGCCTCCGGCGTCCATTGCAGGTCGCGCCAGAGCTCCTCGCGCTCCTCGTATTGCGCGAGGTTCTCGCAGTCGATGGTGTGGACGGTCAGGCCCTTGCCGCCCTCGTCGAGGATGCCGACGATGCGGTCGCCCGGCACCGGCGAGCAGCATTCGCCGAAGTGGATGGCGACGCCGGGCGTGAGCCCGCCGCCGCGGACGTAGAGCTTGGCCGACTTGCCGTCCTCGATGCGGTGGCGCGCGGTCGCGGCCTTGCGCTCGTCGGCCTTGAGGCCCGGGAACACCGCCTCCAGCACCTGCGGCGGCGAGACCCGGCCGCGGCCGACGGCGTCGAACAGCTCCTCCTCGGTGGCCGCGGCGAAGCGGTCCAGCGCCGGCCGCAGCGAGACGTCCTTGCGGCTCTTGCCGGCGGCCTCGAAGGTCTGGTCGACGGTGGCGCGGCCGAGCCTGGTGAACTCCTCCTTCTCGGTCTGGCGGATGTGGCGGCGGATCGCCGAACGGGCGCGGCCGGTCACGGTGATCGAGCGCCAGTCCGGCGGCACCACGGGCTTGCCGCCGCGGATCACCTCCACCACGTCGCCGTTCTGCAGCACGGTGCGCAGCGGCTTCAGCTCGCCGTTGATCTTCACGCCGATGGTGGTGTCGCCGATGTCGGTGTGCAGGGCGTAGGCGAAGTCCAGCGGCATGGCCCCGGTGGGCAGGCTGACCAGGCGACCCTTGGGCGTGAAGACGAAGGCCTGGTCGAGGAACATCTCCAGCTTGGCGTGCTCGACCAGCTCCTCGGCGTCGCCGCCGTGCTCCAGCACCTGGACGAGGTGGCGCAGGTTCTCGATCGGGTCGCGGCCGCCGGCGGCCTGCTGATGCTCGATGTCGAAGCCGTAGGACTGGTCCTTGTAGCGCCAGTGGGCCGCGACCCCCTCCTCGGCCACCCGGTCCATGGCCTCGGTGCGGATCTGCATCTCGATGCGCATGCCCTTGGGCCCCACCACCGTGGTGTGCAGGGACCGGTAGTTGTTGCGCTTGGGCGTGGAGATGAAGTCCTTGAACCGCTCGGGAATGCCCGGCCAGGCCCGGTGGATGACGCCCAGCGCGCGGTAGCAGTCGTCCTCGGTGTCGACGATCACCCGGAAGGCGTAGATGTCGGAGAGCTGCGAGAAGCCGATCGACTTGCGCTGCAGCTTGCGCCAGATCGAATAGGCGTTCTTCTCGCGGCCGAAGACCCGGGCCGGGACGTTGGCGGCCTCCAGCCGGGCGGCGATTTCCTGGGAGACCAGGCTGACCGCCCCGCCCTGGTCGTGGCGCAGGGTCTCCAGCCTGCGGCCGATGGCGTCGCGGGCCACCGGGTTGAGGTGCTCGAACGCCAGCTCCTCCAGCTCGGTGCAGATGCGGTGCACGCCGATGGAGCGGGCCAGCGGGGCGTAGATGTCGAGGGTTTCGCGGGCGATCCGCTCGCGCTTGGCGGGGCTGGCGATGTGCTGCAGCGTGCGCATGTTGTGCAGCCGGTCGGCCAGTTTGACCATCAGGACGCGGACGTCCTTGGAGATGGCCAGGATGAATTTGCGTAGGTTCTCCGCCTGGCGCAGGTGCTCGGAGGAGAGCTCCAGCTTGGAGAGCTTGGTGACGCCCTCCACCAGCTCGCCGATCTCCGTGCCGAACAGCTGGTCGATCTCGGCGCGGGTGACCGGGGTGTCCTCGATCACGTCGTGCAGCAGGGCGGTGACGATGGTGGCGGTGTCGAGCCGGTAGTCGGTGAGGATGCCCGCCACCTCGATGGGGTGGGCGAAGTAAGGGTCGCCCGAGGCCCGCTTCTGCGCCCCGTGCATGCGCATGGCGTAGACATAGGCGCGGTTCAGCAGCGCCTCGTCGGCCGTGGGATCGTAGGAGCGGACCTTCTCGATCAGCTCGAACTGGCGAAGCATCTTCGGGCGCGCGGCCACCGCCACCTTTGCGACGGCGGCGGCTGACTTCGAGGCGTCCTTAGAGGGGGCGGCGGGTTGAGGCGCCGCCTGGGTGGTCAGAGGGTCTGCGCCTTCTGGGCTCAGTACCGCTCCTCCTGACCGCCATCGCGGTCGCTCTGCAGGGCGCGGACCAGTTCGAGTTCGCTCATCTGCATGTGGGTCGGATCGGCCAGCAGGGCCAGGGTCTCGGCCTCTTCCTCGGCTTCCGAGCGCTCGTCGACGCGCTGCAGGGTGCCGATCAGGGCCTCGCGGAGCTCCTCGGCGTCGACCACGTCGTCGGCGATCTCGCGCAGGGAGACGACCGGGTTCTTGTCGTTGTCCCGGTCCACCAGGATCTGGGCGCCCGCCGAGATGGCGCGGGCCCGATGCGACGCCAGCAACACGAGGTTGAAGCGGTTGGGGACCTTTTCAATGCAGTCTTCGACGGTGACGCGAGCCATGGATTCCTCGGGCGGGGGAGAGAACCAGTGAAAATAGAGGTTCGGGACCCATTGTGCAACGCCGCAAAAGCCGCAGGGCCTGCGAGGGCGCCGTCATATCCCGTTCACCACAATAGGTTGCAAAGCCTCAATGGATGGTCGGCTAGGCTACGGACCAGTTCCGATGGAGTTCCCCCTTAGATGCCGCCTGCGCCCGCCCCGCGCGTGGAACGATTCCCCTGGGAGCCGGAATCGGTCAACCGCGCCAACCTGACGACGGCCTCGCTGCGCCAGCTGCTGCTGCAGAAGGTCCCGTCGCGGGCGGACACCGCCTCGCTGCTGGTGGCGGCCGGGGCGCTGGTGGGGTTCGCCGCGCAGAACTCGGCGCTGGAACAGGGTGAACTGCTGACCGCGCGGCGCGACCTGGTGGCGCCGGAGAGCCTGATGCTGCGCCGGCCGAAGATCGGGCAGCGGTTCCTGGCCGGACGCTGGGTGAACGCCCCGTTGCTGCTGGGCTACGGCCACGGCTTCCCCCTGCAGCGCATCGTCATCCAGGCGGCCGCCCAGGCCGGCGTGAAGCGCACGGAGTTCACCGACTATTGGGAGATGGAGCGGCGGATCGCCAAGGGCGCCGTCGAGGGCGATCTCGGCCGGCTGGAGCCGCGCGAGGAGTTCGGCTCGCTGGCCCGGCCGCAGGACCTCCTGAAGGCGCTGTGGCCCACGGCGCGGCGGATCATGGTCGCGCCCATGCCCCTGGAGATGGCCGACGAGCCGATGATGAACGAGGCGCACTGGCCGGTGGCCATGGCGGTGGTGGCGGCGCGGATCATGGCCCAGACGGCGGAGATCGTGGCCCCGCGCCTCGCCGCGGACCTGGTCATGGAGGGCGCGCTCATCGCCTCGAAGCTCGACCCCGACCTGGTGGATCCCGGCCGCTGGTCCCTGGCGCCCGGCCCCCGCGGCCTGCAGATCGCCCGCGACGATCGCAAACGCCTCGCCGCGCGGCGCATCGCCTAGCTCAACGCACCCCGCGAACGGCTCGCCCCCGAGGCTCCGCGAAGCGGAGGCTCTGTCTTGAGAACCACGGAAAGCGCGGAAAGCGCGGAAGGCGTCCGCGACCTTCCGCGTCCTCCGCGTCTTCCGCGTTTTCCGCGGTTGCAACTCGAAGGCGCCCGCTGCGCGGGCCTTTGGGATCTAGCGCGTTCGCGGGTCGGCGGATCTAGAGCGGCCGCGCGTCGCGGCCGACGGTGGCGGAGGCGGCGAGCTCGGCGGCGGTCCGGCCGGTGAGCGGGTGGCGCCAGGACGGGGCGATCTCGGCGAGCGGGCCCATCACGAACAGGCGCTCGGCGGCCCTTGGATGGGGCACGACGAGCCCCGGCCCCTCGGAGACCTGGCGGCCGTAGGCGATGAGGTCGAGATCGAGGGTGCGCGGGGCGTTCGCCACGGTCCGTGTCCTGCCAAATGACCGCTCGATGGCAAAAAGCGCCTCGAGAACCGCGCTCGGGGGGCCGTTCGCCTCGACAATCGCGACGCCGTTGCGATATTCGTTTCCTCCAGGATCGGGCCAGGCGGCAGAGCTCCACCAGCGCGATCGGGCCAGCACGGGCAATCCGGCCTGGGGGAATCGCGTCAGGGCGGCTTCGAGAAGCGCCTCGGACGACGGGAAATCGCCGGCCAGATTGCCGCCGAGGGCTATGACGACCGCGTCGTCGAGCCGGGCGGGATCGGCCTTTGGGAACTGCGAGCTGATGACCTTCTACCCTACCGACCGTCTGGCGTTGTTCATCGACGGGTCGAACCTCTATTCCGCGGCCAAGGGCCTGGGCTTCGACATCGACTACCGAAAGCTCCTGGAGGAGTTCCGCAAGCGCGGCGTGCTGATCCGCGCCTACTACTACACCGCCCTCGTCGAGGACGAGGAGTACTCGCCGATCCGGCCGCTGGTCGATTGGCTGGACTACAACGGCTATTCGCTCGTCACCAAGGCGGCGCGGCAATACACCGACAGCCAGGGGCGCAAGCGCTGGCGCGGCGACATGGACGTGGAGATCGCCGTCGACATGATGGAGATGGCCGCGGGGGGCGCCGACCACCTGGTGCTGTTTTCGGGCGACGGGGACTTCCGCGCGCTGGTCGAGGCCGTGCAGCGGCGGGGCGCGCGGGTGACCGTGGTCTCCACCGTCAAGTCGCAGCCGCCGATGGCCTCCGACGACCTGCGACGGCAGGCCGACAACTTCGTGGACCTGGCGGACCTGTCGGACATCATCGGCCGCCCGTCCCGCCTGCCGCGGTTCATCCAGGAAAGCCGCAGCGAACGCCAGCGCGAGGACGAGCCGGAGGCCGATGCGGAGGCTTGAGGCCTCACCTCCCCCGCGAAGCGGCGGGAGGGGGACCATCCGCCGAATAGCGGATGGTGGAGGGGGCGAACCTCAAGCGCGACGAATCGACGGAAGGCGGCTGGCGCTGTGGGCGGGGCTTGCCCCCTCCACCACTCGCTCTTCCCCCGGCGCAAGGCCGGGGTCGGCGAGCGGTCCCCCTCCCGCCGCTTCGCGGGGGAGGTAATGCTCGGTCCCGAGCCGCCACGCGATTGCCCGCTCTGCCCAAGGCTCGTGGCCTACCGGGCGGTCAACGCCGCCGCGCATCCCAACTGGTTCAACGGACCGGCCCCCTCCTGGGGCGATCCGGACGCGCGCCTGCTGGTGGCGGGCCTGGCGCCCGGGCGGCAGGGGGCGAACCGCACCGGGCGGCCGTTCACCGGCGACCATGCCGGCTGGCTGCTCTATGCGACGCTGAAGAAGAGCGGCTTCGCCACCGGCGCCTATGACCCGGACGGCGACGACGACCTGAAGCTGGTCGACTGCCTGATCACCAACGCGGTGCGCTGCGCCCCGCCGGGCAACAAGCCCGAGACCTCGGAAGAGAACACCTGCCGCCCCTTCCTGGCGAGCCGCATCGCCGCCCTGCCCCGGCTGAAGGTGATCGTGACGCTGGGCGACGTGTCGCGGCGCAACGTGCTGAAGGCGCTGGGCCTGAAGGCCTCGGCGGGCCTGCCGGGGCACGGGACGGAGTTCGCGGCGGGCGCTTACGTGGTGCTGAACAGCTACCACTGCTCCCGGCTCAACACGAACACAGGACGGTTGACGCCGGCGATGTTCGAGGCGGTGTTCGAGCGGGCGCGGGCGTTGCTGGACGGCTAGGCCTTGCCATTGCGCGAGGCGCAGTCGAACGTTCCAGGGCTTTTGGTCGGGGGACCGGACGATGATCTTCGAGCAGATCGCCACGGGCGGGTGCCAGAGCTACCTGGTGGGCTGTACGGCGACCAAGGCCGCGGTGCTGATCGATCCGGAACTGTCGCGGATCGACCTCTATCGCGGGCTGCTCGCGCAGTACGGCCTGTCGCTCAAGTACATCGTCGACACCCACACCCACGCCGACCACTTCTCGGCGAGCCAGGAGCTGAAGAAGCTGCTGGACGCCCCGGTGGTCATGCACCGCCTGGCGCCAGCGCCCTATGCGGACCTGCGGCTCGACGACGGCGACATGCTGATCGCCGGCGACCTGCGCATCCAGGCCATGCACACGCCCGGCCACACGCGGGATTCCATGAGCCTGGTGATGGACGACCGGGTGTTCACCGGCGACGCCCTGCTGATCGGCGGCACCGGGCGCACCGACCTGCCGAGCGGCGATCCGCACCAGCTCTACGACAGCCTGTTCGAGGGGCTCCTGAGGCTGCCGCCGGCGACCGAGGTCTATCCGGCCCACGACTACAAAGGCCGCGGCCATTCGACGATCGGCGAGGAGATCGAGAGCAATCCGCGCCTGCAGAAGACCGAGCGGGCGGCCTTCGTGGAGATGATGCAGGCGCTCGACCTGGCCGCGCCGACCCACCTGACCGAGGCGCTGCGCACCAACATGAGCGGCGGCAAGACGGTGGCGCAGCTCTTGAGCGAGGCCGCCGCCAAAGCGCCTTTCATGTCGATGGAGGAGCTCAGATCGCGGCTGGGCGGCAACCGGCGGGATTTCGTGATCCTCGACGTCCGCGAGAAGGACGCCTTCGACGCGGGCCATGTGCCGGGCGCGATGCACCTGCCGCGCGGGCAGCTGGAGCTTCGGGTCAACAGCGATCTGCCGGATCCCACGGTGAGGATCCTGGCCTGCTGCGAGTTCGGCAAGATCTCGACGCTGGCGGCCGCCACCCTGCGCGAGCTGGGCTATGGCCGCGCGGTGGCGCTGGATGGCGGCATGAAGGCCTGGCGGGAGGCCGACTACCCGCTGGAAAGCTAGGCGCGCCGGATCGCCCGGACGAGGATGAGCAGCAACGAGGCGCCCACGAAGCCGGTGAGGATCGCCGAGATCCACCCGGTGCCCACATGGATGTGCAGCACGCCGGCCAGCCAGCCGCCGATGAAGGCGCCGATGACGCCCACGACGATGTCGCCGATCAGGCCGAAGCCGCCGCCCTTGACGAAGGTGCCGGCCAGCCAGCCGGCGATCGCGCCGATGACCAGCCAGGCGATGAGACTGTGGGATTCCATGGGTCGGCTCCGGCTTGCGGCGGTCGAACCGCCCTTCCCTACCTAAGCTTGGCCACAGCGAAAGGTTCCGGTCTTGGGGCAAGGGCTCGCCTCGCCCGGGCGACGCCGCTAGGGTCTGCGTCCCTTACCGCCCAGTGGATTCCCCGCCTTGAAAACCAAGACCGTCGCCGGCCTCGCCGCCCTGGCCGCCGCTTTGCTCTGCTCCGCCGCCGGAGCCGCCCCGCCCAAGGTCGACCCGGCCCTGCACGACCAGGCGTTGGAGTTGCTGAAGAAGGGCATCGCCTACCGCACGGTGATCCCGGGCGACCAGGTCCCGGTCTATGCGGCCTATCTGAAAAGCGTGCTGACGGCGGCGGGCTTCAGGCCGGACGAGGTGAAGATCGAGCCGGTGGCCGGTAGCGCGGTGCTGATCGCGCACTACGCCGGGACGGACCCCTCGAAGAAGCCGATCGTGGTCATCGACCACATGGACGTGGTGGAAGCCAAGAAGGAGGACTGGACGCGCGACCCGTTCACGCCGGTCGTGGAGAACGGCTACGTCTTCGGGCGCGGCGCCATAGACGACAAATTCGACGTCTCGGTCATCGTGACGGTGCTGGCGAAGCTGAAGCGCGAGGGCTGGAAGCCGGGGCGCGAGGTGATCCTGGCGCTGTCCGGCGACGAAGAGACCCTGATGCAGACCGCGCGCAAGCTGTCTGCGGACCTGAAGGGCGCCGAGCTGGTGCTGAACGGCGACGCCGGCGGCGGCGAGCTTAGCGAAGACGGCAAGCCCACGATCTACGGCCTGCAGGCGGCCGAGAAGACCTATGCCGACTTCTCGATCACGGTGACCGATCCGGGCGGCCATTCCAGCCGGCCGGGCAAGACCAACGCCATCTACCAGCTGGGCGCGGACCTGGCGCGGCTGGCGGCCTACCAGTTCCCGGCGATGGAGAGCGAGATCACAATGGCCTCGCTGAAGGCCGCGGCGCCGGGGCGGGCCGGGCCGGTGGGCGAGGCCATGCGGCGCTATGTGGCCAATCCGAAGGATCGCGGGGCGATCGACATCCTGTCGGGGGACCGCGACCTGGTGGGCCAGCTGCGCACCACCTGCGTGGCGACCATGATCACCGGCGGCCACGCCACCAACGCCCTGCCGCAGAAGGCCACGGCCTCGGTGAACTGCCGGATCTTCCCCGGCACGCCCTCGGAACAGGTGCGACAGACCCTGGTCAAGGTGATCGCCGACCCCGGCGCGACCGTGACGCGGCTGAACGACGGCTCCATCGACGCGCCCGCCTCGCCGCTCCGGCCCGACGTGCTGGCCGCGGTGACCAAGGCGGTGCAGGCGCGCTATCCCGGCCTGCCGGTCGTGCCCTCGATGTCGGCGGGGGCCACCGACAGCATGTTCTTCCGCGCGCTGGGCGTGCCGGCCTATGGCGTGTCCGGCGCCTTCATGAAGGCCTCCGACGACTTCGCCCACGGCCTGAACGAACGCGTGCCGGTGGCGACCCTCGACGGGGCGCTGTTCCAATGGGAGAGCATCCTGAAGGACCTGGCGAAGTAGGCTCCGCTCAGCGCCAGTAGCGGTAGCGCCAGAGCGGGGCGAAGCCGGCGGCGCGGTAGATGCGGCGGGCGGGATTGGCCTCCTCGACCTGCAGGGAGACCTCTTGGTAACCCCGCGCCTGCGCCTCGCGGCCCAGCGCGGCCAGGATGGCGCCCGCAAGACCCTTGCCGCGATGGGCCGGTGCGGTGCGCATGCCGTGGATCCCGGCCCAGCGGGCGCCGAAGCTCATCACCCCCACCGCCTGCGTCTGTCCGTCCTTGCCGGCCGCGCCATAGATCGCGCCGGGCGAGCGGGCGAGCGCGGCCACCCGGTGCGCGCCGTCCGCGGGATCGAAGCCCTCGCCCAGGAAGACGCCGGCCCAGGCCGCGTCCGGCTGGCTCAGGATCCTCGCCGAAGCTTCTGAAAACGCGGCGAGTTGTGCGATCGAGCCCGTCTTGAAGACGGTCGGCTGCTCGGGCGCCAGGCCGTACGCCTCGAGGGCGGCGCAAACGGGCGCGAGCGAGGCGACGTCGGCGATCCGGAAGGCCGGGCTGAGCCCCCGGTCGCGGTAGGCCGCCACGATCTTGCCGACCGCCTCCGCGCCGAGATCGTGGCGCAAGGGAACGGCGCTCTTCGCCCGACCGATGGTCCCGTTGTCCAGCGGGACCAGCCAGCCGCCGATCTCCAGGACCTCGGGCGGCGCGACCGCGGCGACCGTATCGCGCTCCAGTTGTTCGAGGTCGCTGGATTCCATGGCGTGCGGCATCTATCCCTCAATCCCGGCAGACCACGATAGATGTGACCGGCGGCGTCGGGACAGCGCGATCCGCCGAGGCTTGGGAGGGGACCGGACTTGCACCTCTTCGTGATCCCTCATGGATTCCTGGTCGCCCTGGTCTGCGCGGTGGCGCTGCTCGCCCTGTGGAAGGGCGGCTGGCGGACGCGCGCGTTGAGTCTTGCTCAGGTCGTGCTGTTCGCCGCCGAACCCTTCTTCTGCCACACATGGGCGTGTTGGGCGGGGCCGGAACGACCGCTCATGCTCTGGCGCCTGATCGCCGAGGATTCCGCCATGCTGGCGCTCTGCCTCGTCTGCGCGTTCCGCGCCGATCGCTACTGGGTCTTTTGGACGAGTTCCTTGAGCCTGTTGTGCGTCATAACCGATGCGATGGGCCTGATGCCGGGGCTCACGTCCTGGGCCTTCGCGTCCGCAGCGGTCGTCTGGGGCTATCTGACGGAAGTCACGATCGCCATGGGCGTGTGGAGCGAGGCGCGCGCCGGCGCAGCCCAGCGGCGCTTCCTGACCGACGGCGGCGGTTGAAGACATGCACCTGTTCACGATCCCGCCCTGGATCAACTACAGCTACTTCGCCGCGGCGGCCCTGATCATCCTGTGGCGAGGCGACGGGCGAGCCCGGGCGATATGCGCCGGCGTGGGCGTCTCGATCGCCGCCAGCGCCTACGCCTGCCGCACCTGGTCCTGCTGGGGCGCGGGGAGCCCGCCGCTGATGGTCTGGCGCGGCCTGTCGGAAGACGTCCCGGTCCTGATGATCTGCCTGGCCTGCGCCTGGCGGGCCGAGCGCTATTGGGTGCTCTGGGCGAGCTCCTTCGCCCTGTTGAGCCTCGTCACCGACCTGCTGACCTTGACCCTGGGCGTCACGCCGTGGGCCAACGGCTCGGCGAGCATCGTCTGGACCCAGGGCCTGACCACCACCCTGCTGGTCGGCGTCTGGTCGGGGCGCCCGCGGGCGAGACCGGCGTCCGCACCTCCGATCGCCTCCAGAGGTCGCGCAACCTCCTGATCTGCGGCATCTATCCATCGACAGCGATGGAACGAATGCACCTGTTCACGATCCCGCCCTGGATCAACTACAGCTACATCGGCGCGGTGACGCTGCTCGCCCTGTGGCGAGGCGATAGGCGCGCGCGGGCGATATCCGCCTGCACGGGCCTCTCGGTCGCCGCCGGCGCCTATGTCTGCCACACCTGGTCCTGCTGGGGCGCGGGGAGCCCACCGCTGATGGTCTGGCGCGGGCTGTGGGAGGACGTCCCGGTGCTGATCGTCTGCCTGGCCTGCGTCTGGCGCGCCGAGCGCTACTGGGTGCTCTGGGCAAGTTCCTTCGCCCTGCTCGGGGTCACCACCGACCTGCTGGCCTTCGTGCCGGGCGTCACCCCCTGGGCCGACGGATCGGCGGGCATCGTCTGGGCCCACGGCCTGATCACCGCGGTGCTGGTCGGCGTCTGGCCGTGGAGGCCCCGGGGCGCGACAGCCTGAACAGTCGCGCATTCGAGGCTTTCGATCTTGCTGGAAATCCATCCCCGGCGCGTTCTACCCATCGACGCCCGTCGAAGACGATAGGCGCGATCGCCCCGGGGCCTCGACATGCATCTCTTCTACATCCCCAACGAATTCACCAACGCCTACATCGGCTCGGCGGCTGTGCTGTCCTGGTGGAAGGGCGACTGGCAGGCGCGGGCGATCACCGCCTGCCAGATGGTGATCATGGCGATCGGCTATTTTTGGACCTATGGCCTGCACCAGCCGACGGACCGGCCGCATTGGTGGTGGTACGCCGAGGACTTCGTCCTGCTGGCGGCCTGCCTCGCCGGCGTCCCGCGCGCCAAGCGCTATTGGCCGATCTGGGCGAGCTCGTTCGCCCTCCTGATACTGCTCACCGACCTGTTCATGCTGATCGGGCCCCAGATCACCTTCTGGGCCGACCTGGCGGCGAGCTTCGTCTGGAACTACCTGCTGACCGCGACGATCCTCATCGGCGTCTGGCCGTCGGTGCGCGCTTCGCGTCCCGGGGTGACGGCCGAGCCCGCGTCTTGGCCTGCTCCCGAGATCGCTGGAATCGATCATCCGCGGCGTCTATCCATCGACGGCGATGGATACCCTGCACCTCTTCACGATCCCGCCCTGGATCAACCATAGCTACTTTGTCGGGGTCGCGCTGACCGCCCTGTGGCGAGGGGACTGGCGCGCGCGCGCGGTCGGCGCCTGTCATGCCGTTTCGCTCCTCGCGGGGATCTACGTTTGCCACACGTTGTCCTGCTGGAGCCCGACGGGCCTGCAGTTCGCGACGTGGCGCTGGCTCGCCGAGGATCTACCGGTCCTCGTGGTCTGCCTCGCCTGCGCCTGGCGCGCCGAGCGCTATTGGGTGCTGTGGGCGAGTTCCTTCTCCATGCTGGCGGTGATCAGCGATCTGATGGGCGGCTTTCCGGGTATCTCGGCGTGGTCCGGCGCGTCGGCGGATCTCGTCTGGAACTATGGGCTGATCACCACGGTGCTGATCGGTGTCCTGACCCAGACGCCGCGGAACCCGCCGGTCGTCGCTATCCGTGGTCCTTCATGAGCCGGGCCTTGTCGCGTTGCCAGTCCCGCTCGGCGGTGGCTTCGCGCTTGTCGTGCTCCTTCTTGCCCTTGGCCAGGGCCACCTCGAGCTTGGCCAGGCCCCGATCGTTCCAGAAGAGCTTGGTCGGGATGATCGTGCGGCCCTCGCGCTGCACGGCGCCGATCAGCTTGGCGATCTCCTTGCGCTTCAGCAGCAGCTTCCGGTGGCGGCGCGGCTCGTGGTTGAAGTGCGGGCCGGCCTGGGCGTAGGGCGGGATGTCGGCGTTGACGAGCACGATCTCGTCGCCTTCCACCGCGGCGTAGCTCTCGGCGATATTGGCGCGGCCATTGCGCAGGGACTTCACCTCCGAGCCGGTCAGCGCCAGCCCCGCCTCGAAGGTCTGTTCCAGGAAGTAGTCGAAGCGCGCGCGCCGGTTTTCGGCGATCAGCTTGCGCGCCGGCGCGTCAGCCTTGGCCATCAGATCACGCCGGCGTCCCGCATGGCGGCGAGCACCTCCGTGCGCGAGCCCTCCGAAGCCGCGACGATCGGCAGGCGGGCGTCCTCGGCGCAGAGGCCCAGATGGGCGAGCGCGAACTTGGTGGGCGACGGCGAGGCGTCGGTGAACAGCGCCCGGTGCAGCCGCACCAGCCGGTCCTGGCCATAGAGCGCGCCCTTCCACTGGCCGGACATGGCGTCGTTGAAGAAGGCCACACATTGCTCCGGCGCGACGTTGGCCGTCACCGAGATGCAGCCGTGGCCGCCATGGGCCATGTAGCCGAGGGCGGCGTCATCGTTGCCCGACAGCATGGTCCAGCCTTCGCCGCACATCAGGCGCTGGAAGCTGGCGCGGGCCATGTCGCCGGTGGCGTCCTTGACCCCGACGATGTTCGGCAGCTTCGCCAGCCGGGCCAAGGTCTCGTTGGAGATGTCGACGCTGGTGCGCGCGGGCACGTTGTAGACCAGCACCGGCAGCTGCACCGCCGCGTCGATCGCCGCATAGTGGGCGTAGAGACCCTCCTGGCTGGGGCGGTTGTAGTACGGCGTCACCACCAGGGCCGCGTCGGCGCCCACGGTCTTGGCGTGGCGGACGAGCTCGATGGCCTCGTCGGTGGCATTGGAGCCGCAACCGGCGACGACCGGCACGCGGCCGGCGGCGGTGGCGACGCACAGCTCCACCACACGCCGGTGCTCGTCATGGCTGAGCGTCGCGGTCTCGCCGGTCGTGCCGACCGGCACAAGGCCGTGCACCCCCGCGGCGATCTGGCGCTCAACGAGGCGGACGAAGGCCTCCTCATCGACCTCGCCATCGCGGAACGGCGTGACGAGGGCGGGGAGCACGCCCCGGAACAAAGGCTCTGACATTGAAAGCAAATTGCCGTGATTGGACGCACTGTTGATGCGACGTTCAGATTCGCCGCGACAATATGGCGGCGTAGGCATTGCCCGCAATGACCTATTGATTCGGTTCGTATTCCGCTTTGGCTCTGTTGGGGGGCTCCGTTGCATAAGATCGCGCGTAAGGCCTTCCTGATCGCCGGCGTCGCCGTGATGGCGAGCGTCGCAGCGCGCGCCCAGCCCGTCGATCCGGTGGGCGACCTCCTGGAAAGCCTGGCGAAGACGACGCCGCTGGATACCCCGGCCCCGGCGCACGCGGTGTCCCACGCCCTTTCCGACCGCGACGTCGGCCTGTTCCGCCAGGCGATCGACGACGCCCGGCGGGCCAATGTGAACGGCGCGCGCGAGGCGATCGCCGGGATGACCGACCCCCTGGCCCGCAAGACGGCCACCTGGGTGCTGGTCGACTGCGCCGCCGACATGGTGGGCTTCTACGAGGTCGACACCGCGCGTCGGGACCTGGCCGGCTGGCCCCGCGCCGGCAAGCGCCAGGCCGCCGCCGAGCGCCTGCTCGAGACCGCGGGCAAGACCCCGCAACAGGTGGTCGACTGGTTCGCCGGCGCCGAACCCACCACCGCCCAGGGCGCCATGGCGCTGGCGTCGGCCTACCGCGGCCTCGGCCGCGCCCCCGAGGCCGCCGCCCTGATCAAGCACTGGTGGCGGGACAAGAGCTTCGAGGCCGAACCCCAGCGGGCCATGCTGGCCCGGTTCGGCGACGTCCTGACGGCGGACGACCATGCGCGCCGCGCCGATATCCTGCTCT
>Ga0207695_10004430_pt1 | contig 19164 bp, 16 predicted proteins | sample KBSC54metaG_FD_184354 | JGI IMG/M metagenome (GOLD analysis project Ga0207695, IMG submission 184354) | Corn rhizosphere microbial communities from Kellogg Biological Station, Michigan, USA - KBS C5-4 metaG (SPAdes) (version 2) | ecosystem: Host-associated > Plants > Roots > Rhizosphere > Soil... | reverse complement strand
GATAAAAAATAATTATCATCGTAGAAGTTTATCTGAAACGGCCTTCTCAAGGCTAAAAAAAATATTTGGCGCTCACGCTTCCGGTAGAATTTTCAGAAATCAAGTTACCGAATTAGCTTTACGTTGCCATATGCTGAATAAAATGAATCAATTAGGCTTACCCAATTTCATCAGAGAATGACCTGTAGTTAAAAATAGGGGTGTTTTCGCTAAAAAATTGATTTATGCAACAAGCCCACTTTGTACGGTACAAAAATGGGCTGAGCAAGAAATAAGTGGGCAACCGTATTTCTGACAACGGCTACTGCTGATTCTGCCTATATGAGGATCAAACGATTTTTTCGGCACTTTGATTTTGATGGCAATGCGGTGGCTAAATTTATTTTTTGGCTTTTTGATTTTGGAAAAGGCAAATGGTATCTCACACTGGATCGAACTAATTGGGAATTCGGGAAGTATAAAGTTAATTTTCTTGTTTTAGCGATTGCTTATAGAGGCACAGCGATCCCAATCATGTGGATGTTGCTTGATAAAAAAGGGAGCTCCAATTATTCAGAAAGAAAGGAATTAATTGATCGGTTTATTGCTTGCTTTGGCAATGCTGTTATTGCTGGGATTTTAGCAGATAGAGAGTTTGTGAGTAAGGAGTGGTTTAGCTATTTAGTAAAGCAAAAAATATCCTTTTTTATAAGGATAAACTGGAACTATTTAATCAGCGATTCAAGAGGGTCCCTAGTCAATGCTTGGCAATTGTTTAGTGGCTTAAGAAGAGGGGAAAAACGAATTCTTCAAGGAAAAAGAAAGATTTTTGGGTTAGATCTTAACATAGCAGGTCTGAGATGCGAGGAAGGTGGTTATTTAATTGTTGCAACAACAGAGTCTGCTGACAATGCAATTGAAACATACGGTAACCGTTGGCAGATAGAAACTTTGTTTGGCTGTTTAAAAAGGCGAGGATTCAATTTAGAAGATACACATCTTAACCATGCTAATCGATTAGCAAAATTAATGGCCGTGTTAGCGATAGCGTTTTGTTGGGCTCATAAGACAGGGGAATGGAAAAATGAAGTTAAGCCAATAAAGATAAAAAGTCATGGAAGAAAAACAACTAGCTTTTTTCGAAGTGGATTGAATTTTTTAAGAGGGATGCTATGCACTAAGAAGCTATTAAAAAAAGGAATAAGGGCTCTAATCCGACTGTTATTTTCTCCCCCACCAATGGTTCAAATGGTCAAAGTGGAGCTAAGCTCATGATTTTTTGTACCGTACAAAGATTAATTTGAGTAAAAATTTATTTCTTTCAAGTACATCCGTTGGTAAATCATTTTTTAAAAAACACGGTCCTTTTGATGTTCCACCACGATAATATGAGAAGGGAATCTTTAACATATATTTCTCCTAATATTCTATTTAATAATTTTTGTGGCAGTTTTTCCTTTTTTTGATGATAGATAAACCAATGGTGCTAATGAAGATGGATTTTCTGCGATTGAATATGCCTTGCATCTAAAAAATTGATTTGACAGGCTAAATAGACCAATTAAAAATATAAATATGATAGTATTATCATCAAAAACATATAGATCAAAAGTTTTTTCATCAAAGCAAAAAAACAAAATAACTGAAAATATAGTTGTTAAGAGATAGGTAAAAAATAAGGTATTTATACTTTCGTTTTCAAAAGATGCTTTATGGAAAGATAGTTGTGAAATAGCATAAGAGATTCCAGATAATAATGCATAAAATACATTATAATTTATAACGCTGTTTTGCAGATGACATATTAAGAGCACTCCTATTAACCCAATTAATACACCACCAATGCAATGTAAATTAATTTTATAGCCAAAAATAAATAATAAAAAAACCATGAAAATTGGCCCGGTATTATACAAAGCACTTGCTTCTGATAATGGCAATTTTAACATTGAATACAATAAAAAAAGCTGTGATAAGGTTAAAAAAACAGATCTTATTACATGATTTTTAAAATTTTTGCAGGATAATTTATTTAGTATTCCCAATACAGCATATATAAAAAATATAATAATTAGAGGAATTACAAAACGTAAGAATAAAGTCTTGTAAACACTAATCTCATTTAAGCATAATTTTGCAAAAAAACTAGATAAAGCAATACTCGATACTGCTAATAGCATATATTTGGTTGCCTTATCATTTAAATTCACATTAATTATCATATTAAATACCTTTATTGTAGCTATTTTGCACACGGCTTTTAATATTTAATACCTTCTTAAATGGTAGAATAACCATATCCTTTAAATTTATTTCATCTACGTAATACAATCCCATACGCCAGCTTTCTGTTCTTTTGACGGTATTGTAAGTATTGCACAGCATATCCCACCAAATTAATATAAAACCAAAATTTGAATTCGAATTTTTATAATCAGCATGATGATGAACAGCATGTCTTTCTGGCGTTACAATAAACGTCCCGAGAATATTATTAAGAATTTTAGGTATCTTAATATTAGTATGGTGAAACGAATTCACTAATAGCAATAATAATTCAAATACCAACACTGAATTTAAGTTCATTGAAAATATAATGACAACTACACTTCTATAAATATTTGCTATAAATAATTCAAAAAAATGTATTCTTAATCCAGTTGTGACATCAAACCAAAAATCAGAATGATGAATCTCATGAAATTTCCACAAAAATTTGCAGCTATGACATAAACGATGAAAAATATATCCAGTAAAATCCAGCACAAAAATATCCAATATCGTACTCAATTTACTGGATATAATATCCGGTCTTGTATACAGATGTATTTGTGTAGCCCATATCAATATGGGTAAGGTAAAAAGTGGTAAAATTATTCTATTGATCAATCCCATTGTAAAATTATTTGCCCATCTAATTATACTTTTTTCCTGCAAATTAGTTGGAATATGAAATTGTTTGCTAAATCTCTCCAAAATAAAGAGGAAAATAATATATATAAGACCAAACATGGCTTTATTGTGTATTTCGGCTCCCACCGAACGTCTGTTTCGGTCTCCGGCGAACGCCGATTCCGGTTTATCCCGAACGCCCATTTTGGTTTTAGTCGAACACTGATTTCGGCCTAGTCGAACGCGTATTTCGGTCTTCCCGAACACGCATTTCGGCTCTGCCGAACGCCTATTTTGGATCTCTCGAACGTTAATTAGCTCACGGGTTGTTCATTTATTAAACTAAAATACTCTTCATTCGACAAAATGAGGGTATAAACCGTGAGTAAGCTATCCATGCGCAAAATTAGTGAGGTTCTTAGACAACGCCTTGAGCTGAAGCTCCCTTATCGGGATATTGCACAAAGCTTAGATATCAGCCAAAGCACCGCCCATGAGTACATCTCAATGGCCAAATTAGCTGGCCTTTCTTGGCCCTTGCCAGAAGGAATGACCGAGGAGGATCTGTATAAAAAGTTATACTTGCCAGTTGAGAAACCTGCCGGCGAGAGACCGCTGCCGGATTGGGAGTGGGTTCATCGAGAAAGACGTAAAAAAGGAGTGACGCTTCAGCTTCTCTGGCGTGAATACCGGGATATTCACGCCGAGGGCCTGGGCTATACTCAGTTTTGCCACTGGTATCAGCAGTATGTCAAAAAAATATCGCCTGTGATGCGGCAAACGCATAAGGCTGGTGAGAAATGCTTTGTCGATTATGCTGGCATGATAGTGCCTTGGATAAACCCAGCTACCGGTGAAATCCAGGAGGCACAAATTTTTGTTGGTGCCTTAGGTGCATCTCAACTCATGTTTGTTGAAGCAACGGCCACCCAGCAACTGCCCGATTGGATCCAGTCTCATGTTCGAATGTGGGAATATTTTGGTGGCGTTAGCGAGATTGTAGTTCCAGATAATTTATTATCCAGCGTTACAAAAGCACACCGCTATGATCCTGACATCAATGCGAATTACCAACGTCTGAGCGAGCATTATGGTTTTGCCATTGTCCCAGCACGGATACGTGAACCGAAGGACAAAGCTAAAGCAGAAAATGCTGTTGGAATTACTGAGAAGCAAATACTGGCACCAATGCGGCACATGACATTTACTAGCATTGGCGAGATTAATGCTGCAATCAAGCCAAGATTAGAAAAGATCAATAATCAATCTTTCCAAAAAATGAAAACATCTAGGCGGGAGTTGTTTGAAAATATTGACAAGCCCGCCTTAAAAGCTTTACCCATGGAGCGGTATCAATATGGGGAATGGCTAAAGGCGAGAGTTAATGTGGATTATCATTTTGCTTTTGAAGAGCATTATTACAGTGTACCGCACCGCTATATACATGAGTTAGTTGATATTTACGCCACTGCAAAAATAGTAGAGTGCTATCATAATAATACCCGCATTGCGGTGCATGACAGAAGCCAAGCACGCTATAAACATACTACTCTCGCCGAGCACATGCCTATTGCTCATCGTGAGCATGCGGAGTGGACGCCGGAACGGATTAAGCGCTGGGCTGATAAAATAGGGCCACAAACAGCCCAATTTATTGAGTCTATGATTGCCGCACGACCTTTTCCTCAACAGGCTTTCCGAGCTTGTCTTGGGCTTTTACGGTTGGGTAAAAGGTACGGCGAAGATCGCCTTGAAAAAGCTTGCACCCATGCGTCAGCTGCTGGAGCTACGCGCTATCAACAAGTTGAGTCCATTTTGAAAAATAAGTTAGATTCCATCCCTCATTCTCAGGCGGAGCCAGCTCCAATCTTGTCTTCGCATGAAAATATCCGTGGTTCAAACTATTATAAATAACAGGAGAAAATATGTTAAACAATCCAAGCTTAGAAAAACTTCGTGCCCTGAGGCTCACTGGAATGGCAGAAGCCCTCCAAGACCAGTTAAACAAGCCTCTACCCGATTTAGACTTTGAATCTCGGTTAGGCTTTTTAATAGAACGTGAATGGCTTTTACGGGAAAACCGAAAAACAACAAGAAGGCTCAGCCAAGCAAAATTACAACAACCTGCTTGCATTGAAAACCTTGACTTTAAACACCCTCGGGGATTAAACAAGGCGGCCATTATGGAGTTAGCCCAGGGTCAGTGGATACGACAGCATCTCAACTTGTTAATTACTGGCCCAACAGGCTGCGGAAAGACTTATCTGGCTTGTGCTTTTGCGCATAGAGCTTGTTTAACTGGATTTACCTCACGTTATTACCGACTTCCGCGTCTTTGGAACGAACTTAAAATATCTCGGGCAAATGGCACCTATGGCTCTTGGCTTAGCCAGCTTGCTAAAATAGATATTCTGATTTTAGATGACTGGGGGCTGGTCTCACCGGATGGAGATCAATGTCGCGATCTTCTAGAAATCCTGGATGATCGATACAAGCAACATTCAACCATTATTACAAGTCAATTACCGATTACGCACTGGCATGAGCACTTAAACGACGCTACCCTTGCAGATGCCATCCTAGATAGGCTCATCCACAATGCCATTCGCCTTGATCTAAAAGGAGATTCCTTGCGGAAGAAGCAAAATGCTTTACAGGAGGGAAATTCTTAGCAGATAATGCCGTTGAGCTGATTAACTTGTTCGACTAGGCCGAAATCAACGTTCGAGCAAATCCGAAATCAGTGTTCGCTTTCAGACTGAAACAAGCGTTCGTTCCGACCGAAATACGCAATGAATGATAGGTATAAAGGTAATTCACAAGACCCTCGTTTCATATTTCTTATTTATTCCTTAGAGAAATATGAAATTGAATTTGGTAAAGATAAGTTAAACCAGCTTATCGAACAGTGCCCATTTATCAGGAAAAAGCACTTAGAGAAAGGGGAAGAAGAAGAGAAATCTTTCATCCAAGAGAAGGTAAGAAAACTAGGAGAAGATGATAAACTAGTGTTTATATTATGGGTCATGTCATTAGATAAATTCGCCAGAGACGAAATACTTCTTGAACTTTTTTTACAGGACAAATTTTATTTGGACCTATATGAAAAACTTGAAAGAGAGTATCGCGATCAAAAAGCACAAGAACGGATTTCTCTCATTAATATGGAGCTCACTCGTGCCGAAATTGAAAAAGTTAGGGTGGCATATTTAGCGATGATTAATTCTTTAAGAAGCCCAATTCAAAAGGAGATTAAATTTTTAACATCAGCAATTGGTTTATTAGAAAAATATGTCATGCATGAAAGGAAAATAATTAATGTATTAGAGCGAGCAGAAGCGAACGGATTGAGAAAATTAATTTCTGACCTTCCTGTTCCTGATCTCCCTGAAGGAGTTTCGGATGAACTCAAGCAAAGAAAACAAGCTATTTTAAATGAAATTGATAGTTTCATGGGACTAGAAAGCGAAAAAAGATCAATCCCTGATTTATTAAATAATATTGCTGCAGATGTGGATTATTTAAAACAACATGCTGCTAACCCAGAATTCAATGCAAAGTTTGATGATAAAAAAGATACATTATCAACGGTACATCATAGAAAAGAACACGCCAAGGAAGTTGGAAGCTTTATAACTGATTTAAAGAATCAAAAAGGGTATTTACAGGGGAAAGATAAAGAACTTGCTCGCGAATATGAAAATTCTGGGCTTAATACAGAACTACTTAATAGCTTTAGAGACGACATTCAAAAAGGATTTAATGCACAAGAGTACTGTGAAAAAGTGGCTGCTGTTGTTGATAAGATTAAAGAAGAAGCAATACCTATAGGTTGTTCTGATTCCGAATACGAACAAATAGCCGAAGATCAGGCAGCAATTCAAGATGTAACAACAGAATTATCTACAAAAGTAGCTGAAAAACAAAAAGAGGAATTTCAAGAGAAAAGCAAAGCGAGAGAAGATCTAAAAGACAAAAAAGATATTGTCGCCGATGATCTTGGATTAGATGATGACGCTCCTCAGCCAGGTGAAGAAGATAGGTCATCTTTGCCTCGTCCAGGTCGATAGTGATTCTGCCGGTTAACTTGATGAGAAAATTAGAGTATTACAAAAAAATGAAGTTTGCAGCTAGTCACACCTCATTATCATGCTAAGATTACATGTCTACAGAATACCATACTCGCCCAGCTTTGGAGGCTCTGCATACGCAGAGCATTAATTCTCTGCTGCTGAGTATCTGCTGAAAATTGGTGTCGATATTAATGAAGGCGAAGACCATGCTTTATGTACAATGTGTTCAAAAGGAAATTTGAAGGCAGCAGGGTTTTTGATTGGTCATGGAGTAGATATTAATGTAAGGGATAAAATAATCTTAAAAGCAGCCTATAAGAAAAAGATCAGGCATTAATTAATGCGCTAACAGCGGTAATAGAAGTTAAATTAAGGTTAGTATTAAGCTTAATAATTGCCAATCAAGTATTGTGTTTCGGAAAATAAACAGCGGTAATATAAAGGCTTAAAATTTTTTCAAACGTTGCATGCGATGGCTCTTTGATTTTACCATTTAAAATAGAGTTAACAGTGGAAATAGGTAAACCAAGGTTGCCTGCGAGCTGTGTTTGACTGTAACCAGTTGCGAGAATTATCTCCTGTAATAGTGATTGTGAAGGAGTATCCCTTTTAGGTACTCCATTAACTATAGGCCCAATGATTGGGCCTATAGTTTTTGAGTTGCTCACTGCTTTGGGCTTATTCTTTCTCTTTTTTGAAAAATTACAGCCTCTTTTGTTATTTTTGTTCATTATATATACCAAATTTTAAACGGATTTGAATTATAGATTAATAAATGATCTATTAGAACCCACCATTTAACCTTTTATTGTGTAAGTTTTTTGCTATATATACTGAATATTGTATAAAATTAGGAAAAAAGCTAAGGGTCGGCCGGGAATGTTAAGAGCTGCTATAAGGGCAAGAATGAAGCTTTAAGGGGTCGTGTGGAAGAACCCCCAAAACTGCTTAATTAGCTAAGTACCATCTACAATAGTTTTTTTGCAATGATTCCAGCCATATCTTTTCCAGGGCACCATTCCGGATTTTTCTCATTAATGATAGCAAGGTCAAACTCTTCCATAATTTGAAAGCCATGCCCCTCAAAAAGTTCTTTTAGTGTGCTCATTTCCATATATAAGATACTATCGGGACGAACATGGGGGTTGTATACTTTACCGACATCCATTTTCTCGCAAGAAGAACACCAACCGGGAAATCGAATTCCTTCTTTTTTCCTCTCTTCATATCCACTCAAGATTTCTTCATGGCCTTTGTAAAAAGGACTAATTGTAAAAACGTAGACGAGTCCTCCTATCTTTAATCCTTTTCTTAACCATTCAACAAAAGAATCAATATTATCAGGTGAAAAGAATAGGAGTACCTTATTAACCAAGATACATCCAAACTATTGTCTCTCAGTTTTACATCATTGGGACATCTACCTAAAATCAATTCCAATGAAGAAAATAAATGTCCTTTTTTATTTTCTTTTAACTGTGACGCAAAAATTTCTAAATGCCTTTTTTCGCAGTCATTGAAAAAATATTTTTTTATTCCTTTTTCCAAGGCGGCACTCGCTACATTTCCATAAGCACCACCTACTTCAAATAAAACTTGGCTTGGATTTTTTATCACGGATTCCAGCCATCTATCAACAATAGGATCAAACTTTGTGAACATGTAGCCAAACCGATTCATTGTCGGCACGCGAAACAGATTTTCTTTAGGAATCTTCAAATTACTAAATTTGATCTCCTTTAATACATGGCTTATATCTAAGCTCTTTGGCTCTAAAACACAATTATTCATTTCTTTCACCATCAATTACCATGATTGATTCTAAATTGGAATATCTTTTATTCCGAGCTTTTTAGCTAGATCAAGGGTACGGAAACTGCAACTAACTCGCCACTTTGTTTATTCTTTTTCCGGCTAGATAACAGAACCTTTATGTGATGTGCCCCAAATATCTTCTTCACTTAATTTTATTTCAATAAATTAAACAGGCGCCCCATAAATTTTAACCATAGCAACTCGAAATCCTTCATGTTCATTGCCTTTTACCTATCAGTAACAAAAACCCTCGTTTTTATTACCAGAGCTACAGATGCACATAACTGCTCGCTTCTTCTCTGCATATGGTAATTGAAGTCGTTAAAAATTCAAAGTTAAATATCTTGATTCTACCAAATGAGATACGTTACTATCGCTACCGGTTTTATCTAATGGGATTGAAAAATGCTGATCGGATATGCTCGGGTCTCGACGCCAGATCAATATTTACGCATGCAAGAAGATGCCCTAAAAAACGCTGGTTGCGCGGAACTCTATACTGATATCGTTAGCGGTATTAAAGCTGCAAGGCCAGGCTTACACTCCGCGCTTTCACATCTGCGAAAAGGCGATACGTTAGTGGTGTGGAAGTTAGATCGTCTGGGTCGATCACTAGCACATCTTATCCAGACTGTTAAAGAATTAAGTGACAAAGGTATCTGGTTTAAGTCATTACAAGAAAATATTGATACCACTACAAGCGGCGGACAATTGATTTTCCACATTTTTGGTGCTTTAGCAGAATTTGAAAGGGAGTTAATCAGGGAGCGGACTCAGGCTGGCCTTAAGGCTGCACGTGTACGTGGCCGACTAGGCGGAAGGCCAACTTTATTGAACAATAGACAAATTAAAAAAATGAAGGATCATTATAAAAAAGGAGATTTATCTATTAATGAAATCTGCAAACTTTTTAATATCACTAAGCCAACTTTATATAGATACCTACGAAATAACGCTTAAAAAAGTAACATATTGTTGAATTTGCTATGGCTAATATCAAACGTATATCCTTATTGTCTGAAACAGAGATCAATGACATTTACGCGCGGCCTGATTTTAATCACCATGAGAGAAAGTTGTATTTTACAATGAATTCGCGCGAGTACGACATTTTAAGCCGTTATTCAAATACCAGGACACGTGTCTATTTTGTTTTGCAACTCGGCTATTTCAAAGCAAAGCATCAATTCTTTAAGTTTAATATAGAAGATGTTCGTGTCGATGTTGAATACATCCTAGCCAATTTTTTTAATCATGCAGTACACAATCTATCAGGATGCATATCACGCAATTACATTGATGAGCAGAAGCGTGATATTCTTATGCTGTTTGGCTATCAAGACTGGTCATCAAAAAAATATAAACCGCAAATTGAATCACATATTTGTGAACTCCTCAGATATTATCCAAGAGTCCACAATACCTTACGCCAATTGTTAGGCTATTTTGATAAACAGCAGATAGTCATCCCGACCTATCGACAGTTACAGGACATGTTCACTACGGCTTTTTCTGTTGAGGAAAAACGGCTTGACCAAATTATCTTATCAATACCAGCGTGCAGGCAGGAACAGCTGTCAGCTTTGATAAAACGGGATGATGGCATTAGTCAACTCAACATAATACGCGCTGATCAAAAAGATTTTCAATATACAGCAGTGAGAACTGAAGTTGAGAAAGCACAAGAGATTGCTGATTTATATGAATTTTGCAAGAGTTTTATTCCAACGCTCATGCTATCTAAAAACGCCATACGTTACTATGCTGATGTGGCTGAGCAATATGCAGCTTCCAGATTGAGACGACTAAGCAAGCCGCAGCAGTGGTTACACGGTATATGTTTTATTTATCATCGTTATCAGCAAATTATGGATAATCTCATTACTAGCTTTATGTATCACACAAAGGCAATCATGGAAGCTGGAAAGACTTATGCCGATGTAAAGATGATGGAGCATAGTGCTGCCCTAGTTGTTGATTTTCCAAAATTAGCCCAATTTCTTGAATGGTTTCCAAAACGAAGCAAAGAACTGGATCATGGTGCGTTAAATGATGCAGCCTACAGTATTTTACCTGAAGAACAATTTCCGGCATTGGCTAAATTCCTTAAAGGCAATGCCTTTGACAAGACAGCTGCAAAATGGGAGTTTTACTTAAAATCATCACGTATGTTTTCACTCTATCTTCGTCCTATATTAATGGCCGTGAAATTTGTACATTACAAAGAAGATAGCAAGGTCATGGAATTGCTGAATTTACTAAAAACACACTATGGAAGCGGAAAAAACCCAGCAACATTTAAGTTGTCTGATGACTTTGGGCTTACTGTTCCGAAGAACATGTCTCCTTATTTAAAGCGCGAACGGACAGATCAGCAAGTAGATCCCTATTTATTTGAATTTTACGTCTATCAAAAAATGTATCATCAGCTTGATAGAGGTGGGCTTTGTTGTAATGACAGCATTTCCTATTGTGATATCGACCAGGACTTGATTGATGATGCCTTAGTTGACGATGTTGAAAAAATTTCTGCTGAGTTCGGCTATCCTAAAATACCAATTTATTGTGATGCACGGTTAGATAGTGCTATCACAATGTTAGACAATGTCTGGGACAAGACAACAGAAAATATCCACCTGGGACATAATGCGGGTTTTAATCTTAAGGAAACAAAGACAGGCGAACAAGATTGGAGTTTATTATACGATAGTAGTGAAAAACTGGATGATGCTTTTTTTAAAAACTTGCCCCAAGTCGAATTAGCTGATGTGATTATGTTTATTGGTGACCGCATTGATATGTGGGATGGTTTTACTCACATGAAGGACCGCTATGTTAAAAGAAAAAAGCCAGTTATATTGGCCGTCAATGCGTGCCTTATGTTAGAAGCATTTGGTGTTAGTGAAATGAAAATGGCGGACATGTCAGATCTTAATTTCAACCTGTTGCGATCAACACGTGAAGATTTTATTCGTGTAGATACCCTATGTTCCGTGAATGATATGGTCAGCAATCTCATACACTCATTGCCTATTTTCAAGCGATGGGACTTATTGGACAACAAGCTATTAGCAGATTCTGATGGACAAAAGCACACTACTAATGAAAGTACCATCCAGTCAAGATATTCAAAAAAATATCTTGGCAAAGGCAGAGGCATTTCCTTGTATACTCTGATTGCAAATTTTGTTGCCGTTAATGCCAAGAACATTGGTCTTAACGAGTATGAGGGACATGCTCTTTATGACATGATCTATGGCAACAAAACAGACATTGATATTGATATGGTGACAGGCGACAATCACTCATTAAACCAGCTCAACTTTATAGCATTGGACGCAATTGATGTTGAGTATGTTCCCTGTATTAAAAATATTAGAGAAGTGGCGAATGACTTATACTCAGTGCAGTCACCTGATATCTATAAAGGGCTGTTACAGCCAAAAGGAAAAGTAAATATCGATAGGATAAAGTCACAGAAGAGAGGTATATTGCGAGTGCTGCTATCACTGATAATGCAAGAAAACACCCAGAGCAACATTATTCGAAAATTAAATTCCCATGCCCGTTACGTAAGATTGAAAGCTGCCCTATTTGAGTATAATAAAATATTCAAAAGCACTCATGTATTGAACTTAATAGATGACATGCAGCTTAGAAAAGCACTAAGGACAGCCAGGAATAGAACAGAATCGTACCATCAGCTACAGGGATTCATCAGAAAAATTTACAATGGGGTGTTTAGAGGCAAAAAGATCATAGACAATCGTGTCAGCGCACATGCGGCACGGCTTATTGCAAATTGTATTATTGCCTACAACAGCATCATTTTAAATACTGTTTATGAGAAAATGGTAAAGGAGGGTGTTGCGCAAGAGATCATCGATGAATTTGCTAGAATTTCGCCCATTGCCTGGATGCATATTCTCTTCACTGGTCGATATAGCTTTAAGAAAAGCAACGGGGCAATTGACGTTGAAGAAATGGCTCGCTCGCTTGAGATGCATCTAAAACAATACTTTTGGAAAGACACATAGCTCAGATTAAGCAGTTTTGGGGGTTCTTCCACACGACCCCCTGATCTCTTCTTGCTATAAAATAATATTTCTCTTTATTAAGTCAGATTTTCTGAAGCAATTGAATCTTATTCAATATAAAAATAGTTTCAATGAGTTACCTTTTTACCGCTTTGACTGTGGTCTTGCAGTAGTAACTGGAGTAGAGTCATTTGGCTGTGAATGAGATACTGTATTAGAAGATTGCGAAAAACCCTGTTTAGATCGGGAAAGTTGAGGAGAAGCAAAAAGTACAGGTGATGATGGAGAAAATGATGATTTTTTCGAAGTTTTGGTAGCAGTAGTATCATTTTCATTATCTGTTTCAGATGAAGATGATTCTTCATTAGACTCACTAACTGCTATCTTGCGACGCTTAGTCGATTTAGGGCGGGGTAATGATGTTATTGTTGGATATCTTTCTCTTAACCGCCTTTGGGCAGTAGAGGATATAGTAGGCTGAGGAGATGATGATTCCTCAGATTCACTGATATCAATTTCGCTTTCATCTATTTGATCATTTTTTTTATGTGTAGCTAAGAGTTTTGTGAGAGGAGATGATGATACAGATGATGAAGATAATAAATTAAATACTCCTGCAGCTTGGCGCTTTTTTTCATAAAAAGTATTACTCCTTTTCTTCTGTCTCCATGCTTTAACTAATGCTTTGCATATTGATTGATCGAGACGATGTGTCTTACAGAATTTTATTATTTTTTTTACTTCTTTAAAACCATATAAAAATAATCTCAAAATTGACATATGTCCCATAAAATTCGGATGGTAAAAACTTTTTTTAAAGGCTGTTGTAAATATATTACCGATTGCTGTATTTTTTTTATATTTAACAACAACATTCCGCAGGTCACTTCGCAAAGAGCTTTTATAAATAGTTGGCGGTAAAGCAGAGGGACTACCGGTTATGATATTAAGAAGTATTTTATCTAGCGCATTCAGTGTATCTTCAATGTCTTTGACCTGAACATCCTTACAAGCTGTCTTCAGCGTTGTTACTAAAGTGTTACACTGTTCTAGGGTTTTGTTATGTTTAGCCGTTAGCTCGGTATTTGGCCTAGTAGCTCGGGTAGATATTATCCCATTTTGATCTGGCGTATTAGTTGTGGTAGCAGTAGTATCATTTTCATTATCTGTTTCAGATGAAGATGATTCTTCACTACACTCACTAACTGCTATTTTGCGACGCTTAGTCTTAGTCGATTTAGGGCGGGGTAGCGATGTCATCCGTCTTATAGTAGGCTGAGAAGATGATGATTCCTTATATTCATTGATATCAATTTCGTTTTCATCTTCATCTACTTGATCATTTCTTTGAGGAGATGATGGTCCCTCATAGTCACTGATATCAATTTCGGTTTCATTTCCATCTATTTGATCTTCTTTCTCATGTGTAACTAAAAGTTTTGTATAAGGAAATGATGGCACGGATGATGAACTGGGTAACGAGCTAAGTGGTAAAGGTAGTAAATTGGATCTTTCAGCAGATCGGCTATTTTTTTTATCGGCATCACCATAGCTTTGCTCCTCCCCCCAGATTTGAGTTAACTGACGACATATTGATTCGTCGAGACGATGTGTATTACAGAATTCTATTATTTCATTTACTTTTTTAAAGCCATATAAAAATAATCTCAAAATTGGCAGGTGGCCCATAAAATTTGGATGATAGAAACAATTTTTAAAAACTTTTGTAAATATATTACCAATCGCTGTATCTTCTTTGTATGTAGTAACAATGTCCCACAGATAGCTTCGCAAATAACTCTTATAAATAATTGGTGGTAAAGCAGAAGAATTACTGATCATAATTTCAAGAAGCATTTTATCTAACGCATTCAATGTGCTTTCAATTGCTTCGAGGTTAACATTTTTACAAAAATCTTCTAGTTGTATCACTAAGTTGATGCATTGTTTAATCATATATCGGCCTGGCTCATTATTTGTAGTAGATGTAGTCTGCTGAGACACTGCCATATTAAATGATTCTTCATGCTCATTGGGTTTTTCATCTATATTATCATTTCCGGCGTAATTAACCTGGGGTTTTGCAGAGGTACATGAAGAGCTAGATGACGAAGGCAATAAATCAATTGTATTACTGCTTTGCTTCTGCTTCCATACTTTAACTAACGCTTTGCATATTGATTGATCGAGACGATGTGTCTTACAGAATTCTATTATTTTATTTTCTTCTTTAAGACCATATACAAATAATCGCAAAATTGACATATGATATGCAAATTGCTGATCATTGAAACTTTTTTCAAAGGCTGTTGTAAATATATTAGCGATCGCTGCATTTTCTTTGTATTTAACAACGATATTCCACAGATTATTTGGCAAAGAGCTATGATGAATAGTTGACGGTAAAGCAGAAGTACTACCGTATCTGATACCAAGAAGTATTTTATCTAACGCATTCAGTGTGTTTTCAATGTCTTCGATCTGAACATTTTCACAAGCTGTCTTCAGCGTTATTACTAAAGTGTTACACTCTTCCAGGGTTTTGTTATATTTAGCCTTTAGCTTGGTATTTGACCTAGTAGCTCGAGTAGATATTACCCTATTTTGATTTGGCTCACTATTTGTAGCTACAGTTTGCGGACATATTGTCATGGCATCTATAGGTTCAGCTTTTTCCTCTTCCTCGGAAGCTCTTGCAGATGCTGCATTTTGTATTCCTCCAGCATGTGTAAGTTGGTTTATAGCATCTTTTTTCTTTTCATCAAGATCTGAAATGGTTTTGTTAAGCGTTGCTATTTCTTTATGTAAGGAATCTAGTTGATTTTCCTTAGCTTGTATCTCAGCTTGTATCTCGTCACTTTCTTGCTTCAATTCTTTTTGTAAATTTTCAGCATCTTCTTCAAGCTTATTCTTATCAGTTATCATCGTTATTAAATCTGGGGATGGTGCTCTTGCAACAGAAAAATCGTTCTCGATTTGCATTTCATTCTCATCTGGTTCATCTAGAGCTTTTTGTGCATCTTCAAAAGCTTTTTTTCGCTGGAGCAAAGATTGATGCTCAATAGTCAATAGTTTTGCTTGTTCTTCCAGTTTCTCCCGAGCCGTGGCTTTTTGATTAATTTCATTAGAAAGTTCAGCCACTCTTTTAGTGAGTATAGCTGTTCGCTCAGTTATTTCTCGTTGTAATGCTCCTTTTTTTATTTTATTTTCTTTTAATTTTTTAAATTCTTGCATTATTTGTGAATATGAGCGCATAACTATGATACCTTACATTTATTAGTTTTAAAGATTAACGATGGGCTAGATATTTTTTAATTAAAAAGTGACTTATAATTCTCATCATACTATAACAATTTGTAGTTCAACGAAAGTATTTTTTATCAATAATTGAGGTAATTTTATACAGTTCATAATAAGTCAGGGATTAAATCAGGGAGAGAGATAAAAAGACCACAGAATTGTGTAATAATTTATTAGGTTGAATTTAAATCGAGTTTTATTTAATTTTCAAGGTACGTGTAGCAGTATTTTAATGGGTGTAAGATGCGACATAATAAGAATTTTTCAAATAGACTCTTTCCCTTTTCTCGAACAGAAAGTATTCTGGAAAGGAGAAGAACTGCAATCGTTATCGGCGGTGGAATATTGGGTTTAAGTACTGCGTGTAAGCTTATTCATAAATACAAAGTAACGCTAGTTAATAATACTTCACTTGATAAAACTAATTCTGCTTCCGCTCTCTATGGTACAGTTTATGTCCCTTCACCCCATGAAAATAAAGAACTTTATCAATTATGTAAAGAAAGTTATCCTTGCCTTGCTGCTTTAACTAGTATAGAAGGTTCAGGCTGTACAGTGATACCAATCGTTCAATATTTCGCTAGCAAAGCAAAACAAGATAAAGCTATTGCAACCAATGAAAGCGTAAAAGCAGGTTGCACATCAATTGTAGATTTAAATGATAAAATATATTACCAAGACAAAGATTTTCCATATCGTATACGAGTAGAAACTATAGCAATAGATTTCAAAATTATATTAAAAAATTTTGTGAATGCTTTTAAAAAAGCAGGTGGCATTTTTAAGCAAGAGCATATCAATAGCTTATCAAGTCTGAAAGAAAAATATGATATTGTTATTGTAACAGCGGGTTGGGAAAGTGCAAAATTAATTAATGATCCTCTCAGCTTTCCTGATAGAGGTGTTATTATTAAGGTGAATACTAATATGCTTCCTAATAATTTAATATCTAAACTGCCTCACTATTCTTTTGGTGTGCCTCCGAGTATGCCAGGTGGCGATTTTCGTTATTTTATTCGTATAGGTGAAATCTGTTACTTAGGAACAACGCTTGAGCCAGAAAATGGAAATAATTTCACAGAAGAAGAAAAAATAAAATCTGCTGAAAGAGTATTTAAAAATCTAAAAGGTCTCATTTTCGAGGATGCTTTAAAAGCATTATGGTTATCCGAGCAAAAAGAAATTAGTAGTGGTGTTCGTAGTAGAAGAAAAGCAATGATGCCGCCGATGCTTAAACGAATAGAGGGCACTAATATAATAGCAGCTTATGGTTGCGGTGGAAGTACTTATGCTGCTTTTCCTGCAGTCAGTGAGCAAATAGGAAGAATCGCTAATAGCATTGCAAATGAAAAAAGAATTTGTGATAAAAAGAAAGTAATAAGAAGTAAACTCTAAAAGCTTGTCTTTGGGGAATAAAGCACTTTCGGTAAATTTTCTTATCAGCGGTTATTTAATGCTTCCCCATGAACCATTACATCCAGGTGAAATCATAAAAGAACTTTGCGTTGATGCAGCTGAGCCCACAGTAACCGAGGTAGCTAAAAGCTAGGGGCTGATAGAACCACTTTTTCACGACTCATTAATGGGCATGCAGGAATCAGCCCTGAAATGGCAATACGGTTGTCAATGGCATTGGGAACGCAGTAACGATGCGGATGAACTTACAGAGAGATTATGATTTATCTCGCTTAGAAAAAATAAGAAAAAGATTAAAGAGTGAAAAAATAAAAAGGGCAGCTTGATACACATTCTATTCGACTAAATCTTGTTTACTTTTCAAACATAAGTAATTTTACGTATACCTATTGTCTTCTCTAATTGTTACAGTTTACTGGTCATTTTGACAATAATCATTCTATTAATTTAATTAAGGAGAATAATATGCATCATTCATTTTTTGGTTCAAGTAACCCGTCCTTTCCTACTAGTACACCTCCTGCACCTTCTGTTCCACGCTTAAATGTGAATCTAAATTTAAGCGGCGGATTACCGCAGCCAGGTATTAGTGCTACGGCAACAGCAACATATGCTGCTAGTCCCAACACATCAGTGTATGTACAAGCAGGAAATAACCTTCCTGTTGCTCATCCTTCAGTACCTACTTCATCACCGTCAGAATCGCAGGTTTCCGGAGGAGTAGTTTTTAGGCTTGGTAAATAGCATCTAAAAAGTATTGAAGGGGTTGATACCCCTTCAATACTTCAAGTATAGAAGTTTATTATTTAATTTTTTAAAGGAAGCTAAAACATGCGCACACTAGAAACAATAAGATGTAAGCTTGATGAAATGGCTATACTTTTGTCAATGAATTCAAGCTATCTCCAAGAAATTGAAAAAAATCCCGTCCAGGTTTTAACTGATTTTGGGATATTGGAAGAAAATGACTCGGTTCCTTTATATGCTTGGAGTCCTATTCCAAGTTCCATTACGGCTTGGTAAGCGATCTATAAACTACACCGGAACGTTTCTGATGAGATTATAGCTTAGTTGACCATCGAGCCTCTAAGGTTAGGGTAACTTGGTTGTTCAAAGTATCACGTTTCAAGGCGTAATCCCCCAGGTAAAAATTATACTTCTTAAATTTTGTTTCTTTTCTTTCTTTCATGTAGTCAATTAGCCTTTGGATTTCAGATGGGGTTTGTCTAGTAAGTAACTTGATACTCCCCAAGAAATCGATTTTATTATTAAATTCCTTTGCAACAACAGCGTTCCAGATAAGCCATGGCAGCTGTAATATTTGATTCATTTCTTCAATACTAATTTGATCCAGATTGTCGTAGCCAGCTTCCTCTAGATAAAATTCAAGTATAGGAGAAGCATATTCGTTAAATATGACTGATACCTTTTTTCCTTTCAATAAGGTTTCTAATTTGTTCATAGACTAATATTCCAAGGCAATAGTTTCTCATAGTCCTCGACAGTTTTACACTGAGGTAAACTTTTTAACACTTTAACATAATAGGGGTCGTGTGGAAGAACCCCCAAAACTGCTTAATCTGAGCTATGTGTCTTTCCAAAAGTATTGTTTTAGATGCATCTCAAGCGAGCGAGCCATTTCTTCAACGTCA
>Ga0207695_10004429_pt1 | contig 19170 bp, 15 predicted proteins | sample KBSC54metaG_FD_184354 | JGI IMG/M metagenome (GOLD analysis project Ga0207695, IMG submission 184354) | Corn rhizosphere microbial communities from Kellogg Biological Station, Michigan, USA - KBS C5-4 metaG (SPAdes) (version 2) | ecosystem: Host-associated > Plants > Roots > Rhizosphere > Soil... | reverse complement strand
CTTGTGCGCCACCACCACGTTCATGCTGGTGGGCTCACCCACCACGCAGCCATCGACCTTGATGCCGCGCTTGACGATTTCTTCCAGCATCACGGGCGCGCCGATGCAGCCGATTTCTTCATCATAGGAAAACGCCAGGTGAATCGGCTTCACACGCGGCATGGCCAGGAATTCCGGCACCAGCGCCAGCGAGGTCGCGATGAAACCCTTCATGTCGCAAGTGCCGCGACCGAACAGGCTGCCATCCTTCTCGGTCAGCTTGAAGGGGTCGGTATCCCATTTCTGGCCGTCCACCGGCACCACGTCGGTATGGCCGGAGAGCACGATGCCGCCTTCAGTGCTGCCGGCATTGGGGCCGGCGGTGGCGGGTAAGGTGGCGAACAGGTTGGCCTTGGTCTGCTCCTTGTTGTGCGCCAGCCAGGAGGAGATGCCCTGCTTTTCCAGGCTGTCACGCACAGTGGTGATCAGTTCCAGGTTGGAATTGCGGCTGGTGGTATCGAAGGCGACCAGGGTCTCTAGCCATTGGCGGGTGTTCATTGTCTTGCTCCAGTTTCCGTCTGTACAGGTATTCGTGTCTTCAAAAGCACACCGCCGTCTTGTATCAAGACGGCGGCGTCAAAGGCGATAGCTTACCCGGAATGCCTCAAGGCTGCTGACCGGCCACTTTCAAGCCCTGGTCGGACAAGCGCAATACGCGCGCACAGCGGCCTGCCAGTTCGATGTCGTGGGTCACGATCACGAAGGCCGTGCCCAGCGTGCGCGAGAGTTCGATCATCAGTTCGAAAGTGCGGTCGGCCGTGCTGCGGTCCAGATTGCCGGTCGGTTCATCGGCCAGCACGCAGGCCGGACGCGTCACAAGCGCGCGCGCCAAGGCCACCCGCTGGCGCTCGCCCCCGGAAAGCTCGCCCGGCACGTGCGTCACGCGCTGCGCCAGGCCGACCTTCTCCAGCATCTCGCGGGCCTGCTCCTGCGCTTCGGCCCGTTTGACGCGGCGAATCATCAGCGGCATGGCCACGTTGTCCAGCGCCGAGAATTCCGGCAGCAGATGGTGGAACTGGTAGACAAAGCCCAGCGACTGGTTGCGCAGCGTGCCGCGCTCGCTCTCGCCCAGGCTGGCGAAATCCTTGCCCAACAGGCTGACGGTGCCGGTGCTGGGCGTATCGAGCCCGCCCAGCAGGTGCAGCAAAGTCGACTTGCCGGAGCCCGAGGCACCGACGATGGCGACTTGTTCACCATGGTAGACGTCGATATCGACATTGCCCAATACCTTCACCGAATACTTGCCCTGGGTGAAGGTCTTGCCCAAGCCGCGCGACGACAGCACGGCTTGGCGATTCTTGATCGGATCGTTGTTATTCATAGCGCAGCGCCTCCGCCGGTTTGACACGGGCGGCTGCCCAGCTCGGATACAAGGTTGCCAGGAAGGCCAGCACCACGGCCAGACCGCCGATGGTATAGACGTCCGACCAGATCAGTTCGGATGGCAATTCAGAAATCACGTAAATGCTCTTGGGCAGGAACTGCACGTGGAAAGCCCGCTCGATGGCCGGTACCAGCACGTCGATATTGAGTGCCACCACCACTCCCAGGCCGACGCCGATGGCCGTACCGACCAGGCCGACCAGGGCCCCCTGAATCACAAAAATCTTCATGATGGAGGCGGGAGAGGCCCCCAGCGTGCGCAGGATGGCGATGTCAGCCTGCTTGTCGGTGACCGTCATCACCAGCGTGGACACCAGATTGAAGGCCGCCACGGCGATGATCAACGCGAGGATGATGAACATCATGCGCTTTTCGGTCTTGACGGCCGCGAACCAGTTGCTGTTCTGCTGCGACCAATCGCGCAGGTACAGGTCGCCACTCAGGGTGCGCGCCAGCTGCTGGGTCACTTCCGGGGCCTGCAGCATGTCGCGGATGCGCAGGCGCACGCCGGTCGGGGCATCCATGCGGAACAGGGTTTCTGCATCCTGCAGCTGGATGAAGGCCAGCGACGAATCGAATTCATAATGGCCGGCTTCGAAAATCCCGGTCACCGTGAATTGCTTCAGGCGCGGCAAGACCCCGGCCGGGGTCACCTGCCCTTGCGGCACGATCACCGTGACCTTGTCGCCCAGTCCCACGCGCATGCCGCGCGCCAGCTCGCCGCCAATGACGATGTTGAATTCGCCGGGTTTCAGGGAATCGAAACTACCCTGCTTGACCTGCTTGGCCACATCCGAGACCTTGGGCTCTTCCTCGGGCAGCACGCCGCGCACCAGCACGCCACGCAGGTTGTCGTCACGCGTCATCATGGCCTGGCCCGATACATAGGGCGCAGCGCCCAGCACCTCGGGATTCTGGAAGGTCTGCTTGGCCACCGCCTGCCAGTCCTTCATGGAGCCGGAGGCATCGAAGACTTCGATGTGGGCCAGCACGGAAAGCATGCGGTCACGCACTTCCTTCTGGAAGCCGTTCATGACCGACAGCACCACGATCAGGGCAGCCACGCCCAGCGCGATGCCGGCCATGGAAATGAGGGAAATGAAGGAAATGAAACTGTTGCGGCCGCTGCGCTTGCCGGCCCGCGTGTAGCGGATGCCGACCAGCCATTCGAACGGCAGGTTTTTAATCAGACTCAAAATTGCTCCGGGAGAGGGCCTGCACAATGTGCTGCCAGTGGCCTCGCCTCCCGGTTCCGGGACGCAATCCTCTGGCCGCACGCCAACACGGGCGAAGACAAAGCGCGAAGTTTGCCACAGTTTGCAGTCATGGCCCATCCCTGGCCATCTGCTCCATACTCGCGCCGGACCCGTCGGTCGTCTGCCGTGAAGCCTGTAGATTCACTTCTACCGCAGAGGTTCGCGCCAAGATGTTTCATATAGTGGATGTGCCTGATGTTGCATCCGGGACTGGTTATATATACAGTACCTCCTTGCCCAGCCATCGCCGATATGAGTTTCCCCGCACCATGCCACCCGAACTCGCCCAGGACGTCCCCGACACCAGCAGCCCGCCCACCGGCGAGCGCGACCCGTTTGCGCGCCTGAACGCACAGCAGCGCGAGGCGGTCGAGCATGGCAGCAAGATGGCACCGGCACAGCAGCCGCCGCTGCTCATCGTGGCCGGTGCCGGGTCGGGCAAGACCAATACCCTGGCGCACCGGGTCGCCAGGCTGATCCTCGACGGGGCCGACCCGCAGCGCATCCTGCTGCTGACCTTCTCGCGCCGAGCGGCTGCCGACATGAGCAGGCGCGTGGGCCAGGTGATCCGCCAGGTGCTGGGGCTGGCGGCCACCGACAGCCCGCCGCAACTGCCCTGGTCAGGCACCTTCCACGCCATCGGCGCGCGGCTGTTGCGCGAGTACGCGGCCGTCATCGGCCTGGAAGAAGACTTCACCATCCAGGATCGCGGAGATTCCGAAGACCTGATCGGCCTGCTGCGCCACGAGATGGGGCTGTCCTCCAGCGACAAGCGTTTTCCGCTGAAGGGCACTTGCCTGTCGATTTATTCACGTGCGGTCAATACCCGGCAAGACCTGGGCACCGTGCTGCAGACGCAATTTCCCTGGTGCCGTGAATGGGAGAGGCTGCTGGGCGAACTCTTTACCCGCTATGTCGAGGCCAAGGAAGCTCAGCACGTGCTGGATTACGACGACCTGCTGCTGTTCTGGGCCGACATGCTCTCCGACCACGAGATTGCGCAATCGGTCGGGGCCCGCTTCGATCATGTGCTGGTGGATGAATACCAGGACACCAACCGCCTGCAAGCCGAGATCCTGCAACGAATGAAGCCCGATGGCGCCGGCGTGACCGCCGTGGGTGACGATGCCCAGTCCATCTATTCCTTCCGGGGCGCTACGGTGCGCAACATCCTCGATTTTCCCGAGCTGTTCACCCAGCCGGCGCGACTGTTGACGCTGGAACAGAATTACCGCTCCACGCAGCCCATCCTGCAGGCCTCCAACGCCGTCATCGCCGATGCGCCGGAACGGCACGTCAAGCAGCTCTGGAGCGACAAGCCGTCCTCACAGAAGCCGCAGCTGGTGGTCATCCCGGATGAGGCCGAACAGGCGCGCTGGGTCGCCAACCGCATCCTGGCGCATCGTGAAGAAGGGCTCACCCTGAAATCCCAGGCGGTGCTGTTTCGTACCGCCACCCACAGTGCGACGCTGGAACTGGAGCTGGTCCGGCGCAACATCCCCTTCGTGAAGTTCGGCGGACTCAAGTTCCTCGAAAGCACGCACATCAAGGACCTGCTCTCTCTCCTGCGCCTGGCGCACAATCCGAGCGGGCGCATGGCCGGCTTCCGGGCGCTGCAATTGATTCCCGGCGTCGGTCCCGCTACCGCCAGGAAGGTGCTGGACCTGATGGCCGCCGCCAGCGACCCGGCCGATGCGCTGCTGAACTTCGGGGCGCCCGCCAGTATCGCCCTGCAATGGCAGGCCTTTGCCGATACCTACGACCTGATGCGCCGCGCCAGTGCCAGCTGGCCGACCGACATCCAGGCCGCGCGCGACTGGTATCTGCCGCAACTGGAGCAGCGCTACGAAGACGCCGATGCCCGCGCCGCCGACATCGAGCAACTGACCGCGCTGGCCAATGGCTACGCCTCGCGCGAGAAATTCCTGACCGAACTGACGCTGGATCCGCCCGAAGCCAGCAGTGACTTCTCTGGCCCGCCCTACCGCGACGAGGATTACCTGACGCTCTCCACCATCCACTCAGCCAAGGGCCAGGAATGGCGCTCGGTCCACGTGCTCAACGTGGTCGATGGCTGCATCCCCTCGGACCTGGCCACCGGCAGCGAGGCCGAGATCGCCGAGGAGCGGCGCCTGCTGTACGTAGCCATGACGCGCGCCAAGGAGTATCTGCACCTGGTGGTGCCGCAGCGTTTCTACATCACCCAGCAAACCGCGCAGGGCGACCGCCACGTCAACGGCATCCGCAGCCGCTTCATCACGCCGCGCATGCTGCCCTTCTTCGAAGACAGCCTGTGGTTCTCGGCCGAGACCAATGGCGCGCGCACGCCCATGCCCGACAGCGTGCGCATGCTGGTGCGCCAGCGTGCAAAAAAGGCCTGGAACAGTGACTGACCTCGCTTTGAAGTGAAGCCTTGTTCAGGCAACCGGGGCCAAGCGGCGCGCCAGCCGCTAAAATAGCGCCCCATGAATCAACTCGACATCCTCATTCCCTTTGCCCTGCCTCCGGCTGAACTGGCGCGCGACCTGCTGCGCCAGAGCCAGGCACCAGCCCTGGCCATGCTGCTGGGCCGTGGCAAGGCCGCGCCACGCCAGGCGCATGATCCGTTTTCGCGCGCCCTGCCGCATGAGCACTGGCTGGCCCGGCGCTTCGGCCTGCCGCCTGCGCCCCAGGATTCCAGCCCCGCCGCCGCCAGCGCGCTGATGCAGCGACTGGGCCACGCGCCTGCGGCCGGGCACTGGTTCGTGCTGCATCCAGCCCACATCCACGTGGCGCGTGACCACTTGGTGCTGACCGACATCGGCCAGCTGCAGCTGGAAGAGGATGAATCGCGCCGCCTGTTTGCCGCCGCCCTGCCCCTGTTCACCGAGATCGGCCATGAGCTGGTCTATGGCGATGCCCGCACCTGGTTCATCCGGGCCGACGCCTGGGCCGGGCTGCGCACCTCCACGCCCTCTGCCGCGAGCGGGCGCAACGTCGACATCTGGATGCCGGAAGGACCGGGCGAGCTGGCCTGGCGCAAGCTGCAGAACGAAGTGCAGATGCAGTGGTTTGCCGAGTCGCTCAATGAACAGCGCGAAATGCGCGGCCAGAAGGCCATCAATTCGATCTGGATCTGGGGGGGGGCCGATGCCGGCGTACGCGCCGACGATACCTACGCCGAGCGCTTCGGCCTGCGCGGCTGGCTGCGCGCCTTCGGCCAAGAGCGCGCCGACGGTGGTGCAGCCCAAGTGGCCCAAGGCAGTGGCCATCGCCTGCTGGTGCTGGATGCACTGGCCGAAGCGGCGCTGGCTGAGGAATGGGGTCTGTGGCTGCAGCATCTGGAGCACCTGGACCGCGACTGGCTGGCCCCTTTGCTGGTGTCGCTGAAGGCCGGCACCCTGGAATCGCTTAACCTGATCCTGACCGGTGCCGACCGCAGCCAGGAAGTGGCGGTCACGCGGGGCGCACTGCGCCGGTTCTGGCGCAAAGCTTCACTGTCGGGGCTGTCGGCATGATTCGCGTCACCACCCGCACCTATGACATTTCCCAAGCCGAGCAACTGATTGCCGAAGGCGTGCACCCGGTGCTGGCGCGCGTCTACGCGGCCCGCGGCCTGTCCACTGCGCGCGAACTGGCCAGCGAGCTCAATGCCTTGATCGCGCCATCCGGCCTGCTACATATCGACGCGGCCGCCATTTACCTGGCCGACGCCATCGCCGAACGCAAGAAGCTGGTCATCGTCGCCGACTACGACTGCGACGGTGCTACCGCCTGTGCCGTCGGCCTGCGCGGCCTGCGCCTGCTGGGTGCGCAGGTGGACTACATCGTGCCCAACCGCTTCGAATACGGTTATGGCCTCACGCCCGAGATCGTCGAACTGACCGTGCGCGAGAAGAATCCCGACATCATCGTCACCGTCGACAACGGCATCGCCAGCATCGACGGCGTGGCCGAAGCCAAGCGGCGCGGCATCGACGTCGTGGTGACCGACCACCACCTGCCGGGCGACGCCTTGCCGGACGCACGCGTGATCGTCAACCCCAACCAGCCGCAGTGCGGCTTCCCCAGCAAGAACCTGGCGGGCGTGGGGGTGATGTTCTACGTGCTGCTGGCCTTGCGCGCCGAGATGCGCAAGCGCGGCCTGTTCGATGCCCAGACCCAGCCGCGCCTGGACAGCCTGCTCGACCTGGTGGCACTGGGCACGGTGGCCGACGTGGTCAAGCTCGATGCCAACAACCGTATCCTGGTAGCCCAAGGCCTGAAGCGCATGCGCAGCGGCAAGATGCATCCCGGCATCACCGCCCTGTTCCGCGCCGCCGGCCGCGAAGCGCGCCGCGCCACCCCGTTCGACCTCGGCTTTGCCGTGGGCCCGCGCCTGAACGCCGCCGGCCGCCTGGCCGACATGTCGCTGGGCATCGAATGCCTCACTACCGATGACGAAGGCCGCGCCTGGGCCATCGCCCAGCAACTTGATGCCATCAACCGCGAACGGCGCGACATCGAGGCCGGCATGCAGGATACCGCCCTGCTGCTGCTGGACGATTTCAATCCGGCCGACCGCCGTACCATCGCCGTCTTCGATCCTTCCTGGCACCAGGGCGTGATCGGCATCGTGGCCTCGCGCCTGAAGGACAAGTTCTACCGCCCCACGATCACCTTCGCGCCCGGCGATGAAGGTTTCATCAAGGGCTCGGGCCGCTCGATTGCCGGCTTCCACCTGCGCGACGCGCTGGACCTGGTATCCAAGCACGCGCCTTCGGTGATGACCAAGTTCGGCGGCCACGCCATGGCGGCCGGATTGACCATCCATGCCGACGCCTTCGATGCCTTCTCCCAGGCCTTTGAGGCGGTCGGCCGCGACTGGCTCACGCAGAACCAGCTGGAACGTGTCATCGAGACTGATGGTGAACTGGAGGACAGCTATTACTCGGTCGAATTCATCACCCTGATGGACCAGCAGGTCTGGGGCCAGGGCTTCGCGCCGCCGGTGTTCTGCGACCATTTCCGCGTGCTCAGCCAGCGCATCCTGAAGGAAAAGCACCTCAAGCTGCAGCTGGAAAAGGGGGGCCTCAAGTACGACGCCATCTGGTTCGGCCATACCGATGCCCTGCCCGATCACGCCAAGGTCGCCTTCCGGCTCGATGCCAATGAGTACAACGGCAAGACCACAGTGCAGCTGATGGTCGAACACGCTGAACCGGCCTGATCCGACACAGGCCATTTCCGCCAGAAAACTGACGGATCATCACACCCTTGTCTGGCCGCGAACCCGCGTCAGACAAGGATTGCGGCATAGCAACAAGCGCAAAAAAAGCCGACAAGCGCTACGTTGCAGTGGCACAATGTTGGCTTGGAGCGACTTCCGAATCGATTTGAGGGAAGTGGACAACACGGGCGCTCCGAGGAATAACAACAACAGCAAACCCCTGAATGAAGCTCAAGCGCATCCATTGCAGCCTGGTGACTCGTCTCGTCCTCTTCGGCCTCCTGCTGATCGTGGGCAGCGCGCTCCTGCGCTATCACATCCTGATCGGCTTTCTCGAAAAGGAGCAGGCCCAGGTCGCCGCCGACCAGCAAAGCACCATCGCCAGCTATCTGGCCGAAGACATCGGATACCGCGTGCAGGAACGTGCACGTTATCTGGAGCGCCTGGCCCGGCACATGCCCTCGCCGATGCTGGACGACCGTGCCGCCATCCGCGCCTGGCTGCAGGAACACCAGGAGCTGCAACCGCTGTTTGCCCAGGGCTTGTTCGTGGCCGATGCCAATGGGCTCATCGTGGTCGACTACCCCACGCTCAATGGCCGCCGCGCGCTCTCCCTGACCCAGTACACCGATTTCGAAAGGGTGCTGCAAGGGGCGACCGTAATCTGCCCGCCCCTGGTCAGCCCGGCCAGCGGCAAACCCATCATCGCCATGCTCACCCCGCTGCGCAATGCCCAGGGCCAGATCGTCGGCGTACTGGGGGGGAGCACCGAACTCAATGCCCCGGGCTTCCTTGACCATCTGCAACGGGCCCGGCTGGGGCCGACCGGCAGCTTCCTGCTGATTTCGCCGAGCCAGCGCTTGATCATCGCCTCCAGTGACGAAGCCCTGCTCTACAGCCAGTTGCCCCCGGTCGGCAAGGACCCGCTGATGGACCGTGCCCTGCAGCAGGGCTTCCGCGGCAATGGCGTCGGCCTAGCCGCCAATGGCATCAATGAAATCAAGGCCTTCGCGTCGATTCCCGGTACCAGCTGGCTGGTGGCCGTGACGCTGCCGCTGGCCGACGCCCTGCCGACGGTGGAGCGTACACGCGCGCTGATCGGACGCGGCGGGCTGATCCAGGGAGCGATGGTGATCCTGCTGGTGACGCTGGCCTACTTGTGGTTCTTCCGTCCCCTGCGCCGCGCCGCCGCGCTGGCAGACCGCATGACGCGCGGTGAACTGCCCTTGTCGCCGCTGCCAGTGGAACGGCGCGATGAAGTCGGCCACCTGACCATGGCCTTCAACGGCTTGCTGTCGCGCCTCAAGCTGCACCAGGCGGAGTTGCAGCACCAGGCGCATCACGATGTACTCACCGGCCTGCCCAACCGCATGATGCTAGCCGAACGCATGGAAGCCGCACTCACTCACGCCTGCCGCGAACGCAATGGGGTGGCGCTGCTGTTCCTCGACCTGGATGGCTTCAAGCCGATCAACGATACCCTCGGCCACAAGGCCGGTGACCAGGTGCTGCAGGAAGTCACGCGGCGGCTGCGCCAGGTGGCCCGCCACGGCGACACGCTGGCGCGTGTGGGCGGGGATGAATTCGTGCTGCTCATCACCGACCTCGGCCAGCCCTATGAAAACGGCGCGCAGGTACTGGCCGAAAAATGCATCCGGGTGGTCTCCGAACCACTGCACCTGGCGCAGGGCGAGTACCAGCTGGGCGTGTCAGTAGGCATCGCCGTGTGTGATGGCAGCTGTGACGCCGACAGCCTGCTGCAGGCCGCTGACAAGGCCATGTATGCCGCCAAGGGCAATGGGCGCGGTTGCTACGTGATTGCACCGGCTTGGCCGGGAGTGCCAGGAGAACTCAGCGCACCGGGAGGAACTGCAGGAATGACCCGCCCAGCAGGTTCTGCACATAGCTGATGCCGGCGCGGCGATAGCGCTCGGTCATGAATTCGGCCATCAGGTCGAGACGGCCGACGATCTTGCCGAATTCCCGTTCAAAACTCAGGTTGCGCGCCTCGCTGCCGATCTCGTCGGACAGCAGCAGCGGCGCACCGGTGGCGTTCCTGCGGCTGGAGAGAATCCAGGCGGCGATTTCCACATTGCGCGCGGCATTGTAGAGATGCTGGGCGTCGAGCCCGTCGACCAGGAAGAATTCGATCTTGTTGCCATGCGCGACGATGATCATGTCGGCGGTGGCATCGATGAAGGCCGCGACCCGGTCCCCCTTGAACTCCGGTGACAGGGCCAGTGTCATGGCCTGGATATCGCGCTTGCCCTGCAATTCGGGCCAGGCCTGGCGCTGCTCGATGGCTAGTTTGACCTTCTTCTCGGCCTCGTCGCGGCTGCCAGCGGTTTTCTTCCACTCGGCCGGATTGCGCCGATACAGCTTGGACATCAGCAGGTACAGGCTATCGAGATTGGCGCGCATGGCCAGGGTGGCCACACGATTGCTGTCGGATTGCCCCATCTCGCGTGAACTGGCCTCGGCCCCCTTGACTTCGCCATGCGGCGCGGGAGCCGAAGCGCAACCCGCCAGCAGGGCGGCGCACAGCAAGGGCAGCGGCAGAATGTGAAACAGCTTTCTGGTCATCGGCGGGCGGACGAAACGAGCTGATAGGACTGATCCTAGCAGAATGCGTTCCGTCCGCCGCCTTCAGACTGAAGCCTTTTGCTTCACATCAGGCCTTGCCGGTCTGCGGCAAACCGGTCAGGTAGCCCACGGTGGCACCGAAGCGGTCCTTGAAGTTGGCGCGCACCAGCGGGTCGAGGGTGTCCTTGACCTTGTCGTGCAAGCCTTTCTCCCAATCGCCGGCGTGCTGGAAGTTGCTCATCACGTAGGTCCAGCCGTTGATCTCGTCCACCGCATGCAGGCCGGTCGATTCAGCGCCCGCCGGGCAGGACAGCACGCGGGTGAGCGCCTTGGTATCGACGTTGTAGGCCCACAGGAAGTTGTTGACGTGCATGCCGCTGTCTTCGCCGATGAACAAGGTACGCAGCTTTTCGGAGAACTTGATGTTGTCCGGATTGGCGATGTGTTCCTGATCGGCCAGGTTGCCCAGGGCATCCGGGGTCTTCAGGTCCACGCCCACCAGGGCGGCCGGCGGGGCCATGTCGATGGCCACCCATTCGCTGTCGATGGCATTGCCACCGGCATCGCGCTGGCCACCGCGCAGGTTCAGGGCATACACGGCGCCGGCCTTGGGGCCTTCGACCTTGATGTGGCCGGAGCCATTGAGCATCGAGGTCTGCACATAGGACATGGCCGAATAGGCGATCTTGTCGCGGGCATTGACGGTGGTGCCTTCCATCTTGGTGAAGCCCAGGCTGCCACCGGCCAGTGCTGCGTAGCGGTGGGTTTCCAGGAAGGCGGCGGCCTTCTGCATGCCCGGCTTGACGCGCACCCAGTTGAACTTGCCATTGAACGGGATCTTGGAGAAGGAACCGTCAGCCGGATCAGTGGTGCGGATGTCCATGATGTCGGAGGACTTGTAGCGGTCCGCCATGGCCTTGATTTCGGCACTGGTGGCGCTGCCCAGGCGTACCCAGGACAGCTTGCCGGCACCCGGGCCAACGCCCGAGACCTGCTCCCAGCGCGCCACATAGAGCGTGCCCGCGGACAGGTCAGCGGCACGGTCGGCGATGAACATGAACAGGCCGCCGTTGGTGGCATCGTCGCCCATGAGCACCGTGCGCTGGTCCGGCATGACCTGCACCAGCTCGTGCGAAATGCGGCCCAGGCAATAGTGCTTCTTGATGGAACCGGTGCCGTCCGGGTTGACGGTCACTTCCGGCAGGTGGCCATAGTGGTAGGGATTGGCGCGGTTCTCGTCGCCATACAGGTTCTTGCTGAAGGCCTTGAACTGCGGATTGGAGGCGATGGCCGAGGCGTCCGGTTCATATTCTTCCGACGACAGGTGCGTGTTCCAGGGAGACAGGCTGGCACCGCAGGTGATCCACAGGCCGTTAACCTGGGAAGTATCGACGTTGTGGTACTGCACCAGCGACAGCTTGCCCGACGAAGGATCCTGGTCCAGGGTCAGCACGGCGATGGGCGACGGCAGCTGGCCGTACATGGCCGCCTGCTTCTGGTCGCGCGTGGTGTATTCGAATTGCACCACGGCAAATACCGCATTACCCTTCACGCCCGGCACCTTGGCACCGGCCACGGTCAGCAGCGAAGAGCCGTCCGGGCAGTCGGAATAGAACTGGCGCTCCTTGCCCGGTACCGAGCGGTCGATGATGGGCTGGTTGTTGATGTCCAGGTAGCCGCCCGCGAGGATGGTGCCGCCCTTGCCGTTCGGGACCATGTCGCCGGTCATGAAGAAAGGCTGATAGGCCAGCTTGTAGCTCTGCTTGCTGCCATCTGCAAAAGTCACTTCCAGGGCCGAGCCCACGGTGGTGGCGGCCATGGCGGCCGGGTTGTCCAGGGTCGGGGCCGGCATGCCGGTGAAACGCGCCGAGGCGAAGGGCTTGCCCGCACCCGGGGTGGCGCAGGCGGCCAGCAGGGCCGAGGCCGACAGGCCGCCCGCCAGCGGCAGCAGGGGCGCGGCGCCCAGGGCCTTGAGTAGGTTGCGGCGGCCGGCTTGCGGCTGGTCGGCGACGGCGGGAGTGGCGGTGGGGGCAGGCTGTCTCATCGAGGATTCTCCGGTAGTGGCTAGCAGATGTCGGGCAGCGGCGGACGCACCCGTCAGTATTTTGTCAGTCAAACAAGCGCGCCGATGGTAGCGACGGAAAATGACAGGCGCGTGACGGGGGTGAAACTGCCCTCCTCCTCTTGTATAATTCGAGGTTTGATCGCAAAAGAAACCATCATGGAAGCAGAACGCCTCAATTCCCTCCAATCCTTGCTCGATGATCTGGCCACCCGTGCCACCGAGCTTCGGAGGTATCTTTGACTTCGATGTGAAGTCGGAGAAACTCGAACAAGTCAACGCCGAACTGGAAGACCCCAACGTCTGGAACGACCAGAAGCGGGCCCAGGACCTCGGCAAGGAAAAGAAATCGCTGGAAGCGATCGTCCACACCCTCATCAAGATCGACAGCGAGCTCACCGATGCGCGTGACCTCTTCGAGATGGCACGCGAGGAAAAGGACGAGGACACCATCGTCGCCATCGAAGCCGATGCCGAGACCCTGAAGAAGCTGGTCGAAGACATGGAATTCCGCCGCATGTTCAGCGGCCCCATGGACGCCAACAACTGCTTCATCGACATCCAGGCCGGTGCCGGCGGTACCGAAGCCCAGGACTGGGCTTCCATGCTGCTGCGCCAATACCTGCGCTACTGCGAGCGCAAGGGCTTCAAGGCTGAAATCCTGGAACAGTCCGACGGTGAAGTGGCCGGCATCAAGACCGCCACCATCAAGGTCGAGGGCGAATACGCCTATGGCTTCCTGCGCACCGAAACGGGTGTGCACCGCCTGGTGCGCAAGTCGCCCTTCGACTCGTCCAATGGCCGCCATACGTCCTTCTCGAGCCTGTTCGTCTACCCCGAAGTGGATGAATCCTTCGAGATCGAGATCAATCCGGCTGATGTGCGGGTGGACACCTACCGTGCCTCCGGCGCGGGTGGCCAGCACATCAACAAGACCGACTCCGCCGTGCGCCTGACGCACGCCCCGACGGGCATCGTCGTGCAATGCCAGAACGACCGCAGCCAGCACCGCAACCGGGCCGAAGCCTGGGACATGCTGCGCGCCAAGCTGTTCGAACTGGAACTGCGCAAGCGCATGAGCGAACAGCAGAAGCTGGAAGACTCCAAGACCGACGTCGGCTGGGGCCACCAGATCCGCTCCTACGTGCTGGACCAGTCCCGCATCAAGGACCTGCGCACCAACTTCGAAACCGGCAATACCAAGGCCGTCCTCGATGGCGACATCGACGACTTCATCGCGGCCTCGCTGAAACAGGGCGTCTGATCCCGGTGGCCGCGCGGCCTTGCTGCGCGGCCTGCTCTTGCTGATCCGACCGTTCAACCTTCAAGAATTCCAACCATGACCACGCAAAACACCCCCGCCGCCCAGCCGGCAGCCGACGAGAACAGCATCATCGCCGAGCGCCGCGCCAAGCTGGCCGCCATCCGCGAGCAGGGCGTCGCCTTCCCCAACGATTTCCGCCCGGCCAACAATGCCGCCGACCTGCACGCCAAGTACGATGGCCTGGAGAATGAAGCGCTGGAAGCCGAACCGGTCCAGGTCACCGTGGCAGGCCGCATGATGTTGAAGCGTGTCATGGGCAAGGCGGCCTTCGCCACCCTGCAGGACGCCTCGGGCGTGCGCGCCGACGGCCGCATCCAGCTCTACGTGACCCGCGACGTCACCGGCGAAGAAGCCATGGCCGCCTTCAAGCACTATGACCTGGGCGATATCCTGGGCGCTGAAGGCACCCTCTTCAAGACCAAGACCGGCGAACTGTCCATCAAGGTCACCAAGTTGAAGCTCATCACCAAGTCGCTGCGCCCGCTGCCGGACAAGTTCCACGGCCTGGCCGACCAGGAAATGAAGTATCGCCAGCGCTACGTCGACCTGATCATGAGCGAAGAGACCCGCCGCACCTTCAAGGCGCGTACTGCGGCGATGTCGTCGATCCGCCGCTTCATGGAAACCAACGGTTTCATGGAAGTGGAAACCCCGATGCTGCACCCGATCCCGGGCGGCGCAGCGGCCAAGCCCTTCATCACCCACCACAATGCGCTGGACATGCAGATGTTCATGCGCATCGCCCCCGAGCTGTACCTGAAGCGCCTGGTGGTGGGCGGTTTCGAGCGCGTCTTCGAGGTCAACCGCAACTTCCGCAACGAAGGCGTCTCGCCGCGTCACAACCCCGAATTCACGATGATGGAGTTCTACGCCGCCTACGTGGATTACCAGTGGCTGATGGGCTTCACCGAACAGGTGATCCGCCAGGCCGCCATCGACGCCCACGGCACCGCCGTGCTGACCTACCAGGGCCGCGAGCTGGACCTGTCCAAGCCCTTCGACCGCCTGACCATTACCGGCGCGATCCTGAAGTACGCTCCGAACTACACCGAAGCGCAACTGGCCGACATCGACTTCCTGCGCACTGAACTCAAGAAGTTCGGTGTCAAGACCGACCAGGCCCCGCTGGCCGGTGCCGGCATCGGCGCGCTGCAACTGGCGCTGTTCGAAGAAACGGCTGAATCGCAGCTGTGGAACCCGACCTACATCATCGATTACCCGGTCGAAGTCTCGCCGCTGGCGCGCGCTTCCGACACGGTGGTCGGCATCACCGAGCGCTTCGAGCTCTTCATCACGGGCCGCGAGATCGCCAACGGCTTCTCCGAGTTGAATGACGCTGAAGACCAGGCCGCCCGCTTCCAGGCGCAAGTGGCCGCCAAGGACGCCGGCGATGAAGAAGCCATGTACTACGACGCCGACTACATCCGTGCCCTGGAATACGGCATGCCGCCGGCCGGTGGCTGCGGCATCGGCATCGACCGCCTCATGATGCTGATCACAGACTCGCCCAACATCCGCGACGTGATCCTGTTCCCGCACCTGCGCCGCGAAGACTGATCGTCACGCGGGACGGCGCTGCGCCGCTCCCGTGTTGGCGCATCCAGCCTTGCTGCCTCCGCATCCCGCCCGGGATGCGGAACCCCATCCTCCCTGCACGCCCCTCCCTTCCCGCCTGAAACGCCCCTCGATTGCTCCAGAGCAGCGTTGTCTTGCCGCACACCCGTGTCCAGCCCGTCTGTTGCAGGATTACAAGTCCTTACAACTGACACAGAATCGGGATTTTTTTTGGCCCATGACCACTCCATAATCCAGTCATCCACTCATCAACGACAACAGAACAACTAGAGAGGTCATCATGGAAACCAATGCCAATACCAATACCCCGCAAAACCTGAACGCAAGCAACAACGCCGTGAGCCAGCCTTCCGCACCTGCTTCGTCGGGCCGGATTCATCCGCTGGTCGCCGGCGCCTCGGTGGCCGTGATCCTGGTCAGCCTGATCGGCGTGGCTGCGATGACGGGCCTGTTGCCCAGCTCCAAGAGCGCCAATTCGCCGCAGCAGGTCGCGGCCATGGAGCAAGCCGGCCAGCCGGGCCAAGCCGCCCAGGGTCAGCAGCCGCTGGTGCAGCAACAAGCTCCGCAATCCACCTCTTACCAGCCGCAACAGGGCGCCTACCAGGCCCAGGCAGCAGCACCCGTGGCCCAGCGCGCCGCGGCCGTCTGCAGCAGCTGCGGTGAAGTGATCGGCGTGCGTACCGTGCGCCACAGCGTCCCGACCAGCGGCGTGGGTATTGCTGGCGGCGCCGTGGTCGGCGGCCTGCTCGGCAACCAGATCGGTGGCGGTACCGGCCGTACCCTGGCCACCATCGCCGGTGCCGTCGGCGGCGGTTATGCCGGCAACGAAGTGGAAAAGAACGTGCGCTCCACCACCAGCTACGTCGTCGACGTGCGCATGGACAACGGCAAGACCCGCAGCTTCCCGCAAACCAGCGAAAACTGGCGTGTCGGCGACCAGGTGCGCGTGGTCAATGGCCGTCTGGAAGGTCGCGGCTAAGACCAACAGCCCCTTCGCCCGGTCTCCGGGCGCGAGCAAACAAGCCCTTCGAGTCCCCTCGAAGGGCTTTTTCTTTGTTGTCGTTTAACCGCCAGGTATTTGTCTTTTGGTGCTGGATATGAAGATTTGTGCACCAATTGCGTCTTTACAACGTTATCCTGACATCAGATTGTCATTTTCCTGCCGGATGGCATGTCAGGCCACCCTTACCCGGCGTTTCCGGGAAGGCAATTGATAAACGCTGGCAACATTCCAACGAGGCAGTTAGACTTTCGCGAAAAGTCATCCGCCTGGACGGCAGCGGAGTTGGTAGTCGGGAAACAGAACGCTGAAGCGTCGACCCGCTTACTCGTACTGAACGGGGGGCGAAGAATTCGCCAGGCCGCGCCCACAGGGCGCGAAAAGCGTTTGAAGATTTATGGACTCACTGTCATCCACCGATACCAGCAGCCCGGCCAGCACAGCGGCCGAGCCTGCCGAGCAACGTCAAGCCGAAGAACGACATGGCGGCCCGCACAAGGAGCATGCGGTCATCCTGCTGCACGGCCTGTGCGGTTCGCAGCTGGAAATGGGGTCCATCCCCAAGCAGCTGAAGAAGGCTGGCTGTACCGTCATCCCGCTCAACATCGACAACTATTCCGCTGCCCTGACCAATCCGCGCGTCTCCCCCAATTGGGAAGACTGGTGCGCCGTGGTCGAAAGCCGGGTGGCGCGCCTGAAGGAAGAATTCCGTACCGTCTCGTTGTGCGGCCTGTCCATGGGCGCCACGCTGGCGCTGGCCGTGGCGGCGCGCAGCAAGGAACTGCTGTCGGTGGTACTGCTCTCGCCGGTGCTGCAATACGATGGCTGGTCAGTGCCCTGGTACTGGAAAATGCTGACCGTGGTCTATGACATGGGCGTGCGCAACTGGTCCTACAAGGAAAGCGAACCCTACGGCATCAAGAATTACGAAATGCGCCGCCGTGTGGCCGCCGCACTGGAGAAGGATGGCGTGGCTGCCGTCGGTGCCGCTTCGATCCCGGCACGCCACCTGCGCGCCGCCCTGCGCATGATCGCGTTCGTGCGCAAGTCCCTGCCCCTGGTCCGCACCGATACCCTGATCATTCACTCCATCGACGATGAAACCGCATCGCCGCGCAATGCCGAGCTGATCCTGCAACAGATCAACGCCGAGGTACGCAAGGTGGTATGGCTGGGCGACTGTTATCACATCATCACCGTCGACAATGAACGTGAAATCGTCACCAACGAAACCGTGATGTTCATCAAGCGCAGCATCGAGATCCACGGCAACGAGATGAGCCGCAAGTATCTTGCCCATGCCTCGCCACTGAAGGACAGACGGCATTGACGTGATGTGCAGAAACAACGCAGCCCGGCAATTTGGCCGCCAGTAAGTCTTTTGACAGACAGCATTCTTAACATGAGCCCATTGCACCGCCGTGCAATGTGAACCAAGATGGATACGACGCGCCCCCACTCCAAGACCATCATGAGCCTGATCCGACTCAAGAACGCCAAAAGCTGGCGCCCGCAGGGCTTCAGGCCGTTGTACGTCAGTACGTTCGGCTTCGTCGCCGCCTTCGGGCTGCGCTATGCGCTGGCGCCTTTTGTCGAGGAATCGCTGTCGATGCTGTTCTTTGCCGTCAATTGCATCGTGATGAGCTATCTGTTCGGCTATCTGTATTCCCTGGGCCTGCTGGCCATCAGCATCCCCACGGCCATGTTCTTCTTCCGCAAGCCGTATTACACGATGGACGGGCTCAACGACAAGGACATCTTCCTGATCCTGGTCTATACGGTGATCGTCGCCACTGCCTCAATCATCATCGAATGGCTGCAGCGCGAGCGCTATGCCGCGGTGCTGCAGCAGCGCGTATCGGAAACCCGCTATCGCCTGCTGATCGAATCGGACCAGGCGCGCCGTGCCGAATACGCCAGACAATTCGAAAGCAGCGCCCGCGAAAGCGCCTGATTTCGATCCGCACCGGGGCTGCCGGCAACACCTGCGCAGCCCATCAGGAAGCCCCTGATACCCTGCCCGCAGCCTCTCCCCTAAGATGCCTCCATACCAGCAAGGAGGCTGCCATGTCCCTGACCCATCACCTGCCCAGCGTACTCGTCGTCGATGCCGACCTGGACGCCATCGAAACCTTCGCCGTCTGGCGCAGCCAGTTGCCCTGCCAGTTCGAGTGGTTCGACGATGCCGAACTGGCCAATGCTTCGCTGCTGACCAAGGCCCTGTGCCGCAGCAAGGAGCTGCCGGCCCTGATCCTGCTGGATCCGCGCAGCTTTACCGGCACCGAAGGGTATGAATTGCTGCGCACCCTGTGCATCTACCAGCAACTGGCGCATATCCCGCTGGTGCTATTCACGGCCGCGCCGATGTCCGCCGATTTCGCCCAGGAACAAGACAGCCGCATCTGGTATGCCGCCAAGCCGGCCCGCGCGGCCGATTACATGGACCTGGTCACGCGCTGCGTGAAGCAGCGCCTGCATCAGCCGGCCACGCTCTGATCACGCTGCACGCGCCTGACGATCCCCGCCAGGCGCCTGATCAGCGCGGCGTATTGCTCTTGCGAGGTATTGCCGTAACCGATCACCAGCCCGTTGTTGCCAGCCTGCGCCGGCCCGGCCGAAAACGACGACAGCGCCCCGACGTTCATGCCCGCCGTCCGAGCCGCCGTACTCACGGCGGTATCCGGACAATCCGGCGGCAGCCGCAAGGTCAAATGCAAGCCGCTGTCGCCCCCTGAGATGCCGAACTCCGGCAACTGCGCC
>Ga0207695_10004427_pt1 | contig 19187 bp, 19 predicted proteins | sample KBSC54metaG_FD_184354 | JGI IMG/M metagenome (GOLD analysis project Ga0207695, IMG submission 184354) | Corn rhizosphere microbial communities from Kellogg Biological Station, Michigan, USA - KBS C5-4 metaG (SPAdes) (version 2) | ecosystem: Host-associated > Plants > Roots > Rhizosphere > Soil... | reverse complement strand
CCGCGGGTGGTCTGGCGGGCGAGCTGGTACAGGCGCCGCACATTGCCCTCGCTGGCGGCGTCGGACTGGAAGACCTCGGAGAAGGCCAGCCACTCGCCGGCCTGGGCGTCGCCGTCGGCCTTGGCCAGCTTGGCGCCCAGGGCGGTGACCGCCGTCGAGAACGCGGGGTCCTCGCCGGGTAGCCCGGGTGGGCAGACGTCGCACTCGGCCTCGTCGAGGTTGCGAGCGGCGAGGCCGGCTATCTTGCGCCAGAAGCTCATTGGGATAAGCAGCCATACGACTGCGGCCGGTCGAAGACAATCGTGGGGACAGTTAAGTTTTGGACAGGTCGTGGCGCTTCTGGATCGACCGCGGCGGGACCTTCACCGACGTCATCGGCCAGGTCGCCGGCGGGCCCGATGCGGGCGCGGAGACCTCGCTGAAACTGCTCTCCGCCTCGCCTGCCTACCCCGACGCCGCCGTCGAGGCCATGCGCCGCATCCTGGGCGCGGCGCCCGGCGCACCCTTCCCGGCAGGCCGCGTGGAGTCCATCAAGATGGGCTCCACGGTGGCCACCAACGCGCTGCTGGAGCGGGCCGGCGCCAAGACCCTGTTCGTCACCACCGAGGGCTTCGCCGATGCGGTGCTGATCGGCGACCAGGCGCGGCCGGAGCTCTTCGCGCTGACCATCGTGCGCCCGCCGCCGCTCTATTCCGGCGTCGTCGAGGCCGGCGAGCGGCTGGACGCCACCGGCGCCGTCGTGCGGCCCCTCGACCGCGAGGCGCTCGCCGAAAAGCTGAGGTCCGCGCTCGCCCAAGGCTATGCCTCCGCCGCCATCGCCTTCCTGCACGCCGACCTGAACCCGGCGCACGAGCGGGCGGCGGGCGAGATCGCAAAGGCCGTCGGCTTCAAGTTCGTGGCGTTGAGCCACGAGGTTTCGCCGCTGCCGCGGTTTATTCCCCGCGCCGAGACCACCATCGCCGACGCCTACCTGACGCCCGTCCTGCAGTCCTATGTTCGGCAAGTGGCAGGCGCGGTGGCCGGCGCACCGCTCTACTTCATGACCTCGGCCGGCGGCCTGGTCAGCGCCGAGGCCTTCCGCGGCAAGGACGCGGTGGTCTCGGGCCCGGCCGGCGGCGTCGTGGGGGTGGCGAGGACGGCGGCGCAGGCGCGGGCGCCCGCCGTGCTCGGTTTCGACATGGGCGGCACCTCCACCGACGTCTGCCGCTACGCCGGCCAGCTCGAACGCCGCGACACCGCCAAGGTGGCCGGCGCGAAGATCCGCAGCCCCATGCTCGACGTGGAGACCGTGGCGGCCGGCGGCGGCTCGATCCTCACCTTCGACGGCATGCGCGCCCGCGCCGGCCCAAGGAGCGCTGGCGCCGACCCGGGCCCGGCGGCCTACGGCCGGGGCGGCCCGGCCACGGTCACCGACGCCAACCTGGTGCTGGGACGCCTCAGCCCCGCCTTCTTCCCCTCGGTGTTCGGACCGGCCGGCGACAAGCCGTTGGACCCGCAGGCGGCCCGCGCGCGCCTGGGCGAGCTCGCCGCCGCCATGGGCGCCGCCAGCGTCGAGGCCGCCGCCGAGGGCTTCGTGGCCGTGGCGGTCGAGCAGATGGCCCAGGCGGTGCGCCGCATCTCCACCGAGCGCGGGTTCGACCCCCGCGAGCACGCGCTCACCGCCTTCGGCGGAGCCGCCGGCCAGGTGGCCTGCCAGACCGCCGAGGCGCTGGGGGTGAGCGAGATCCTCTGCCCACGATACGGCAGCGTGCTCTCCGCCTGGGGCATCGGCCAGGCGCAGGTGACCGCGTTGCGCCAGGCCGGCCTGGAGGCGCCGCTGGACGCCGAGGGCCTCGCCCGCGCGGAGGCGCTGCTGGGCGAGGTGGAGACCGCCGCCCGCGCGGCGCTCGCCGACCAGGGGGCGGAAACCGGCGCCGTCCGCCGGACGCTCCGCCTGCGCTACGACGGCGCCGACGCCGAGCTGCCGCTCCCGCTGTCGGACCTGGCCACGGCGAAGTCGGCCTTCGAAGCCGCCCACCACCGCCTCTTCGGCTTCACCGAACCCGACCGCAACATCCTCATCGCGGCGGTGGAGGCGGAAGCCGCCGCCTCCCCCTCTCCCTTGCGGGGAGGGGTCAGGGGTGGGGGTGCGATCGCGACGCCCACCGAGATGACACCCCCACTCCCAGTCCTCTCCCCGCAAGGGGGAGAGGGCTTGAGGATGTTCGCCCACGGCCAGTGGCATGACGCCCCCATCGTCGCTGCCGACGCCTTCGCCACCCTCGACGGCCCCGCCCTGATCGTCCGCGCCGACACCCAGATCGCGCTCGCCCCCGGCTGGCGGGCCGCCGCCGAGGCCGACGGGCTGATCCGCCTCACCGCCACCGGCGCCGCGCGCACCCACGCCATCGCCCTGGACAGGCCCGATCCGGTCACCCTGGAGCTCTTCAACCGCCGCTTCATGGGGGTCGCCGAGGCCATGGGCGCGGCCCTGGAGCGCACCGCCCACTCGGTGAACATCAAGGAGCGCCTCGACTTCTCCTGCGCCCTGTTCGACGCCGGCGGCGGCCTGGTGGCCAACGCCCCGCACATGCCGGTGCACTTAGGGTCCATGGGCGCATCCGTCCGCGCCGTCCGCGACCGCCACCCCGTGCTCCACGCCGGCGAGGCCTTCGCGCTCAACAACCCCTACGCCGGCGGCACCCACCTGCCCGACATCACCGTCGTCATGCCGGTGTTTATTCCTCCCCCTCAGGGGGAGGTGTCGGCGCAGCCGACGGAGGGGGTCCCCGAACCCACCTTCTACGTCGCCGCCCGCGGCCACCATGCCGACGTGGGCGGGGTGCAGCCGGGGTCGATGCCGCCCTTCTCGCACAGCATCGGGGAGGAGGGCGTCATGCTGGACGCCCTGCCGATCATGCGCGACGGTCGCTTCCTGGAGGCCGAGACCCTGGCGGCGCTCACCGCCGGGCCATGGCCGGCCCGCAATCCGGACCAGAACCTCGCCGACCTGAAGGCCCAGATCGCCGCCTGCCAGGCGGGCGCGGCGGCGGTCTCGGAGATGATCCGCGCCCATGGGGCCGACGCCGTCGCCCGCTACATGACCTTCGTGCAGGAAAACGCCGCCGCCGCCGTGCGCCGGGCGGTGGGCAGGCTCTCCGACGGCGCGGCCCGGGCGCCGGTGGACGGTGGTGGCGAGATCGTGGTCCGAACCACGGTGGACGCGGCGGCCGGCGAGGCGACCCTGGATTTCCGGGAGAGCTCCGACCAGCTTCCCAGCAACTTCAACGGCCCGTCGGCCATCGTCGACGCCGCGGCGCTCTACGTCTTCCGCACCCTGGTGGACGACGACATCCCGCTGAACGCCGGCTGCCTGGAGCCCTTGAACATCCTGACCCGCCCGGGCTCCATGCTGGACCCGCGTCCGCCCGCCGCCGTGGTGGCCGGCAACGTCGAGACCAGCCAGCACCTGGTGGACGCCCTCTATGCGGCGCTGGGGGTGATGGCCAACAGCCTGGGCACCATGAGCAACTTCACCTTCGGCGACGCCACCCGGCAATACTACGAGACCATCTGCGGCGGCTCCGGCGCCACGGCGCGTGCGCCCGGCGCCAGCGCCGTCCACACCCACATGACCAACTCGCGGCTCACCGACCCGGAGATCCTCGAGCGGCGCTTCCCGGTCCGCGTGGAGAGTTTCGGCGTCCGCCGGGGCTCCGGCGGCGCCGGCGCGCAGCCCGGCGGCGACGGCTCGGTGCGGCGCATCCGCTTCCTGGCGCCCATGGAGGCGGCCCTGCTCTCTTCGCGCCGCCTCAACGCGCCCCAGGGTCTTGCCGGCGGCGGCGCAGCGCTCCCCGGCGCCCAGCGTTTGATCGCCGCCTCCGGCGCGGTTACAGAGCTTCCCGGCTGCTTCGCCGTCGATATCGAGGCCGGCGACATGATCGAGATCGAAACGCCGGGCGGCGGCGGCTACGGTCCCGTTCCGTCAAGCTGATGTCCGCCTGAAATTCGCTGGAATCCTGAAGGTATCTCTCCCTCCATGCCCCCGCTCCTCCTCGCCCTCGCCCTCTTCCTGCAAGCCCAGCCCGCCGCCGAGCCGGAGGCGGCCGCGCCGCCGCCGCCCGCCGAGGCGGCCGCCCCAGACGCCCAGCCTGCCGCCGACCCCTTCCCGCGCGGCGCGCCGCAGGACGACTACCCGTTCGTGGCCTGGTGCTACGGATCCCTGCGCGCCTACCTCGACCTGCACGACCAGGTGATGCCGGAGGTCACCCGCATCGAGAGCACCTACCGTCCGCCCGGCCGCAAGCTCTCCGACGACCTGAAGGTCTATGCGGACATGCAGAAGGACGGCAAAGCCCAGCTGAAGGTCTTCCAGGCCGCGCTCACCGCCGCCGAGAAGGCGAGCCTCAGGCCCATAAACACCCTGGGTGCCGCGGCCGTGCAGCAGGGCCGCAACGTGTGGCGGGTCGGTCCCGGCGTCACCCCGGCCAGGCTGGCCCAGGAGTGGATGAGCTGGGCGCTGCCGGCCCGCTGCGAGACGACGGCCAAGTCCCTGGAAGCCAAGGCCACCCTGATGGGCGCCACCTTCAAGGTGAACGCCGAACCCGAAGCCCCGCCCGCCGAGGCCCCGTCCGCCGAGGCTCCGCCCGCCGCGCCCGCCGACGCCCCGTCCGGCCCGGTCGACACCCTGCTGAAGCCCGCCGAGCCGCCGCCCGCTCAGGCCCCGGCGGAAACCCCGCCGCCGCAATAGGCTGTCCACGAACCAAACGAACGGGCTGGTCTCCTTCGGCCCGCGTAGCGGGCGCCTATCCAAGGAGTGACCACGGAAAACACGGACAGATCACGGAAAGGGCCGCCGCGATTCCGTGCGCTTTCCGTGTTTTCCGTGGTTCCAAGGACTGAGCCTCCGCTGGCGCGGAGTCTCCGGGGGCGCACCCCCCGTTCGTGGGGCTTGTGTGGTTCGTGGCCCCCCCTTTACCCCGCGAGGTAGGCCCCCAGCCGGGCCAGGCCTTCGGCGTTCTTCTCGGGGCGGTTGGCGAAGCACCAGCGGAGCCACCCCTCGCCTTCCGGGCCGAAGGCGGAGCCCGGGGCGACGCCCAGGGCGGCCTTGGCCACCAGGTCCTTGGCCACCGCCATGGACGAGCCGCGCCCGGGCAGGCGGAAGAAGGCGTACATGCCGCCCTCGGGCTCCGGCGCCTCGACGCCCGGCAGGGCGCGCAGGCCGGCCAGCACCTGGTCCCGCGCCGCGGCCAGCTCCGCCCGCCATTGGGCGATGAAGGGCTCGCCCTCGGTCAGCGCCGCCACCGCGCCCGACTGCACGAAGTCCGGCGCGCAGGAGGTGTTGTATTCCACCAGCACCCCCATGGCGTCGATCAGCTTGGGCGGCAGCACCATCCAGCCCAGCCGCCAGCCGGTCATCCGCCAGGCCTTGGAAAAGCTGTTGGTGGAGACCACTCGGTCCGGCGAGTCGGCGATCTTCAGGAAGGAAGGGGCGTTGCCGCCCGGCGCGAAGCTCAGCCGCTCGTAGACGTCGTCGGCGATCAGCCAGATCCCCAGCTCGCGGCATCGGGCCAGGATCGCCGCCCGGTCCTCCGCCGGCAGGGTCCAGCCGGTGGGGTTGTTCGGCGAGTTCAGGAACAGGGCCCGGGTGTCCGGGGTCAGCGCGGCCATCAGCTTGTCGAGGTCGAGCCGCCAGCGGCCCTGCGCGGGCTCCAGGGCCACGGTCTCCATCCGCGCGGACAGGATGCGCGGGATCTCCACCACATTGGGCCAGACCGGCGCCACCACCACCGCCCTGTCGCCCGGCGAGATCACAGCCTGGGAGACCAGCATCAGCGCGTTGACCCCGGAGTTCACGACCGCCAGCCGCTCGGTCCCGATCGGCCGGCCGTGCAGGCGCGTCAGATAGGCCGAGAGCGCCTCGCGCAGGTCCGCGCGGCCCAGGTTGTGGGTGTAGAAGGTCTTGCCCTCGCTGAGCGCGCGGGCCGCCGCCTCGCGGATGAAGGCGGGGGTCGGCAGGTCGGACTCGCCGATCCAGAACGGCAGGACGTCGCCGCGCTCCATGCCGGCGTTGGCGATCTCGCGGATCTGCGACATGCGCAGGCTCAGGACCTCCGGGCGGGCGATCGGTTCGGCCACGGCGCTCAGCTCTCCCCCGGCTTGACCAGCCGGTAGGGCTGGCGCGCCTCGCGGAACGGCGCCAGCGCCTCGGCCGCGGCGGCATGGGCGGCCAGCGCCGGCCAGCGGCTCCACTCGAACTCGCCCGCCAGCGCCTCGGAGATGAAGCTCAGCATGGTGGCCACCATCACGTCGGCATGGCTCAGCGCCTCATCGAACAGCCAAGGCGTGGGGCGGAGCTGCCGCTCGGCCTCCAGGAGGTCGAGGGTCTCGCGGATCTGCAGCTTGCAGCGGTCGACCCACAGCGGAAACGCCGTCTCCCGCAGCACCCGCTCGTAGAGCAGGCTCACCCCCTTGTCGGCCACCCCGGACGCCAGGGCGGCGATCCGCAGGAGGTCGCGCCCGTCCTGGCCGCGCCGGGCCAGGCTCGCCCGCTCCGGCCCCACCATGTCGTCGAGCACGGCCAGGATGGCGGCGGAATCCATGAACACCGACCGGTCGTCCATCACCAGGGTCGGCACGCGGCGCAGCGGGTTGAATTTCGAGATCTTGTCGGCGTCCCCGAAGGTCGACCAGGGCCGGTGCTCGAAGGCCAGGCCATAGGTCGTGAGCGCCACCGCCACCCGCCGCACGAAGGGCGAATCGTACTGTCCGATCAGAATCATGGAACCCAACCTTCGCGCCGGTCTGCCGCTTGGTAGAGAGCCCCGCCGCGCAGGTCAAAGCCTCGCGCGATCCGTCGCTCGGGCAGGCCACCGCGATCGCGCAGGCCGGCGCGAAGGAGCCACTCGCCTGCGAAGCGACTCGCCTCTGACGCGAATTTGTGCTTAAGCTTTCCTTAACGTGATGTTGGGGTCACCGATCATGAATGGCTTTCGTGGAAAGCTGCGCCAGTTCCGCAAGGACTGGGTCCGCAAGCCAAGACGCCGACCGCCGCGGGCTGCGCCGGAGCCGATGGATGGCCCGCCGCCGCGCCCGTCCCGCTCGGTCCTGGGCTTCTTCTTCAACGCCGACGACACACCGCGCGGCGCGCGCCCGGGCCGCGCCTGGGTCCTGTCCGAGCCCATCGCCGCGGCCGCCCGCCGCAGCTTCCCCCGCTTCCGCGACGCCGCCGCCAACGACGGCGAGCCGCGCGCGGCCTGAGGGCGACGCTACGCCGGGGCGGCCGGCGCGCGCGGCGGCTTCGGCTTGTCCGGCGCGGCGGCCTCGATCGCCGCCAGGGCGGGATCGATCCCCCCGCGGTATTCGTCGAAGGTCAAGGGCGCCTTCAATTGCGGATAGGTGGCGTCGCGGCGGTCGGCCGGATGCCAGTCCTGCCAGTAGTAGATCGAGGCGCGCACGGTGATCCCACTGTTCGGCAGCACGATCTTGCGGGAGTCCCCATAGGCGTTGCCCTTTGATCCGCTCGGTTCTCCGACGAACGTCGCCTTGGTGTAGGTCTCGAAGGCGTCGGTGAGCATCTGGGCCGCCGAAAAGGTCGCCGGGCCGATCAGGACGAAGAGCCGGCCGCGCTGGTCGATGCTCTCCGACTGGATGATCGCCCGGATGAGCGGCGGGATCAGGGTGCCGTCGCCGCCGCGGTTCTGGCGAAGATCGATGGCCAGCTTGGCGGGTCGCGTGGCGGCGATCTCGGCCTTCAGGCGCGAGGCGAACTGCGCCAGGGTTTCGCCGGGCGCGTTCTGCACGGTGTTGATCCGCGCATAGAGCAGATCTCCGACATGCTCGAGACGGAACGGCGCCGACAGATCCCGCAGCCAGGGCGGCGTCGGCGCGCCGGAGGCCTCGCGCACATCGAGCCCATCCTCGAACCAGGTGAAGCGTACGGGCAGGGTGTGGAAGCCGATGCGCGGGTCGCGGGTGGGATAGATGTTGGTGTGGCCGTCGCCGATGGAGGCCACGATGCGCTCGAGCCCGACGATCACCTCGGCCCGCGACAGCGACGGAAGCTGGTCGTCCAGCGCCCTCACCTCGCTCGCGAACGCAGCCGGGGAGATGGAGTGGTAGAGGTTCTTGTGGGTGGCCGGCAGCGTCTCGGCCATGAAGCGCAGGTCCTCGCGCCATTGCGCCGTCTCGGCCGGCGTCAGGGCGAGGGCGGGATGCGACAGGGCCAGGACCGCCGCGCAAGCCAGCAGGCACGCCGTCCGCATCGCGAACCTCCACGCTCGGCGACCCAAGCCGCCGGTTCGGTGAGGGTGACGTTAGGCGGACTCGCCGAAGGACCGCAACGGATGGCGAGCGTGGACGGGGCGCCCACTCAATCTTCTTCCATACCCCGCCGGGTCTGGGAGAGCCTGGTTCCAGGCCCCCTATTTCCCGTCAGGTGCGATGATCGGGCGCGCGTCCTTCCACTTGTAGGGCAAGGTGTCGGGGATCACCGAGACCTCGGTGGTGAACTTGAACGGATAGGCCGTGCCGCTGGGGTAGCTCAGCTCCACGAAATAGGCGGTCCAGCCGGCGGCCGGTTTCGCCACCTTGCCCACATAGGTCCCGTCGGCCTGCCGCGTCAGCACCGTGGAGGTGAAGGTCTTGCCGATGGTGTCGACGCGGAAGTCGCGGGCCTTGGGGTCGGTCCCCTGCCACAGCCGGACCTCGCTGGGCTTTGTGGCCGACTTCACCACGATCGCCCCGTCCGGCCGCACGGTCCAGGAATAGCTGGGGATCGGCTGGTGGTTCAGGATCGCGGCGTAGAAGGCCGTGATGCTGTCGCTGATGTCGGTGCCCGAGGTGGAGTGCTTGGAGTTGGGGATCATCCGCAGCCGCTTCACCTGCGGCAGCAGGTGGTAGGAAAAGCGGGTGTTGTCCGGCGGGAAGTATTCGTCGCCCACGGCGTTGATGATGTACTTCGGCATCTTCATCGACGGCCGGTCGCGGTAGTTCAGCGGGTCCTCGATGGCGTTCACCGCGTTCAGCCCCGGCGAGCCGATCAGCTTGGGGATCAGCCCGTTCTCGACGTAGTCCTTCAGCGCCGGCGAGAAGTAGCCCATCGCCTCCCAATGGTGGCGGGTGGTGGCGTCCACGTCGAGCACGTTGATGACGATGGGGATGATGGCTGCGACGCGGCGGTCGAGCGCCCCCACCAGCCAGGTGGTCCAGGCCCGCTTGGAGCCGCCGGAGACCACGAAGTGGTCCAGCTTCAGCTTCCCGCCGGCCTCGCTCGCGAGATACTGCTGGATGGCGGTCATGCCCTGCGTCCCGCTCTTCACCATCGGCAGGCGCACCAGGTCCAGCGGATTGCGGTCGCGGGCGAACTTCGCCTGCTGGTAGGCGATGATCTCGTCCTCCACCCGGGGCTTGGGGTCCTCGGTGAAACGCAGCGGCTGGTTCGGCACGTCGTCGAGCTCGGAGACCACCGAATGGGTCTCCACCGCCATCTTCGCCCAGCGGTCCGTGGCCTTGGTGGGCGCGGCGTCCTTCTTGTTGCCGCCGGTGATGAACATGAAGCCGGTGGTGTGCTCCACCTTGTCCGGCACGATCACCGTCAGCCAGTGCTTCCACACCGGCTGGTCGACCTCCTTCGGCGTCAGCCAGGTCTGCGAGGTCAGCTCCAGCACCGCCCCGTGATAGCCGGGCCCCGAGACCGGCCCCACCACCTTCCAGGCGAAGGCGGGGTCGGGCTTGGCGACATAGGCGTCCAGCGCATTCTTCGGATTGGCCAAGGTCGCCGGCGCGCCCGCAAGCACCGCCGCGGCCAGCGCCGCACCCAACAGCTTCACGAACCGCATCGCGTTTCCTTGCTCCCGACAGGGGCCGTCTCGCGCGGCCCTGCCGCCACCATGGCGCCGGTCGTTGACAGGGCCAAGGGGCCGGCAGATTGTTAGGCTGCCGAACAATATCTGCGAGGGGGTCCGACCTTGCGTCCCGAAGAGGCCGACCTGGCCCACCGCCTGCAGCGGATGGTGGTCCGCCTGGGCCGCGAGCTGCGCCACGAGAGCGCGGAGATCGGGGTCTCCAGCGCGGACGCCATGCTGCTCTTCGACCTGCGCCGCCACCCCGGCTCGGGGGTCTCCGACCTCGCGCGGATGGGCCAGATCGCCCGCTCGGTGGTGAGCGAGCGGATCAAGCGCCTGCAGGCCGCGGGCCTGATCGAGCGCGACGCGGTCGAGCGCGCCGACCGCCGCCGCATCGGCCTGGCGGTCACCGCCGCCGGCCACGCGGTGCTGGCCCGCATGGCCCGCCTCCGCCGCGACCGCATCGCCGCGCGCCTGGCGACCCTTTCGGACGCCGAACGCCGGGCCATCGAGCAGGCCGTCGACGCGCTCGACCGCCTGCCGCAATGGCGCAGCGCCGCGGAGCGGGCCGCCGAGGCCGAACGCCAGGATCAAGCAAGCTGGGGAAGGACATCGCACCATGCGCGGAGACAAGCTCGACAGGCGTGAGATCATGGGCCTGGCCGCCCTCGGCGCCGCGGCCCTGGGAGGCGCGCCGGCGCATGCCGCCCCGAAGGCCGGCAAGGCCAAGGCCACGCCGATGGCGCCCGGGGGCGCCATGCACGGCCCGGGCGTGCCGGAGGTCACCAAGGTCGTCCGCACCAAGGCCGGCCCGGTGCAGGGCCTGGTGATCGGGGGCGTCAACCACTTCAAGGGCATCCGCTACGGCAAGGCGCCGATCGGCAAGCTGCGCTTCATGCCGCCGCAGCCCGCCGAGCCCTGGACCGCGATCTACGACGCCACCGACTTCGGCGCGCCGGCCATGCAGCTCGCCAGCGGGACGACGGTGGACACCACCAACGACTTCGGCATGCAGATGCACCGGGTCTTCACCACGCCTTCGGACATCAAGATCCAGAACGAGGACTGCCTGTTCCTCAACGTCTGGACGCCGGCGCCGGACGGCAAGAAGCGGCCGGTGATGGTGTGGATCCACGGCGGCGGCTTCGCCTATGGCTCCGGCTCGCAGCCGATCTACCAGGGCGACGGCCTGGCCAAGTTCGGCGACGTGGTGGTGGTCAGCGTCAACCACCGGCTGAACGTCTTCGGCTACCTGAACCTCGCCGAGGCCATGGGGCCGGACTACGCCTCCTCCGGCACGGTGGGGATGCAGGACCTGGTGCTGGCCCTGCAGTGGGTGCGCGACAATGCCGCCGCGTTCGGCGGCGACCCCGGCAATGTGATGATCATGGGCCAGTCCGGCGGCGGCCAGAAGGTCTCCATCCTCTGCGCCATGCCGTCCGCCAAGGGCCTGTTCCACAAGGCCGCGATCCAGAGCGGGCCCAACCTGGCGCTGGCCCGCCCCGGTCCCACCGCGGCGGCCGCCAGGCGCTTCCTCGACGCCCTGGGGGTCAAGCCCGGCGACCGCGCGGCGCTGGAGGCGATCCCGGCGCCGGTGCTGATCGCCACGGCGGCCAAGCTCGGCTCGGGGCCCGGCGGCGGCGGGGCCGGCGGCGCGCCCATCGTCGACGGCATCGCCATCCCGCGCGATCCCTTCACCCCCGACGCGCCCGCGGTCAGCGCCGACGTACCGATCCTGATCGGCTGGGCCAAGGACGAGTGGACCATCTTCACCGCCGGCGAGCCCTGGTTCGGCAAGATGACCGAGGCCGACCTGGAGGCCCGCGTGAAGCCGATGGGCGAGAACGGCCAGAAGCTGCTGGCCGCCATCCGCAAGGCCTACCCGAGCTACAGCCCCACCTACCTGTGGGTGCAGATGATCAGCGTCCGCGTCATGCAGGGCTCGGAGACGCTGGCCGAACGCAAGGCCGCCCAGGGCCGCGCGCCGGCCTATGTCTATACCATCAGCTGGGAGACGCCGGCGTCGGGCGGGATCTTCAAGACCCCGCACACCATGGAGATCCCCTTCATGCTCTACAACTTCGACCGCGTGCGGGCCTTCGTGGGCCCGGGGCCGGAGCCGAAGCACATGGCCGACCAGATCGCCGGCGCCTGGGTGGCCTTCGCCCGCACCGGCAAGCCCGACCACGCCGGCATCCCGCACTGGCCGGCCTTCAACGCCACGAGCCGGCCGGTGATGGACTTCAACCTGAAGAGCAAGGTGGTGGACGACCCGCTGCCGGGCGTGCGCCAGGCGCTCGCCAGCATGACGGCCCCGCCGCCGCGCCGCTGAGGCAAGGACGCCGGCGCCGCTGGCCGGCCTAGGTAATTCTACGATGCGACGGGGCGTCGCGTACCCGCGTGATCGTTTCTGTCGCAATCATCGGTTGTTCGGCGGCACCAACCACACGCCGGGCTTTGGCTGGGTCGCCTGGACTAGGTCCCTGGGCGGCCCAGTCCTTGCCCAGCGCGTCCTTGCCGGCCCTCAGCTTCGGGCCATCCGCCGTTGCGCCAGCGCCGCGCAGGACGCAGAGCCGATCGGTCCCAGCTCGTCGTAGAGGAAGCATTCGCCGATCGCCACGCCGTCGGTGGCTCCGTGGTTGACCACCTCATAGCCGATCCATTCGGTCGCCGGCTCGCGGTGCAGATAGACCGTGACGTCGGAGTTGATGAACTCCAGCCCCGCGTCCCCGGCGTTGGCGAAGGGGCTGGCGAAATCCGCCGACACGGCCACGCGGACGAAGGGCGTCAGGGCCCGCCCGGCCACCAGCTCGCGCACCTCGCTCATCCACGCCCGCTTCTGGCCCACCGAGCCGAAGTCGCCGGCGATCCGGCGGGTGGCCCACATGCCGCCCAGGCCGGCCCGCGCATCGGTGGGCGGGGCGATGTCGGCGGGATTCGGGACTTCCCAGGGCTCAGGCTTCCAGACCTTGCCTGAGGGGTTCTCGGTGCGCTTCAGGAGTTGGCAGGTGGCGCGCCCCGCGCTCACCCCGCCGGAGACGAACTCCGCGTCGATCACCTTGATGCGGTTGCCGGCGCGGACCACCGTCGTGGTCACCTCCACCGGCGACAGGTCCGGCAGGCGGTACATGTCCACGGTCAGCCGGGCCGGCATGAAGTCGGCGCTGCCGTGCAGCCGCTCGATCTCCGCGCCCAGCAGGCCCGCGATCACCCGCCCGTGCAGGGAGTTGGGGTTCCACGGCCCCCGCGCCGCAGGCGTCGGGACGTAATGCGTCCCCTCGATGGTGAAGAACGGTTCGTTGGCCATGGCCACGCTGCCTAGAGGCCTGCCGACAACCAATCAAGTTGTCCACGAACCACACGAACCCCACGAACGGTTTAATCCAGCGAGGCCCGCGCAGCGGGCGCCTCCGCGAAAAGATGACCACGGAAAACACGGACAGATCACGGAAGGGCCGCCCCGATTCCGTGCCCTTTCCGTGTTTTCCGTGGTTCGAAATTGCTGAGTCTCCGCTGACGCGGAGCCTCGGAAGGCGCGTTCGTGTGGTTCGTGTGGTTCGTGGACCAATCTTAGGCCGCCGCCGCGACCGCCGCCTTGCCCTCGCTGCGGGTCAGGATCGTGGCGAGCGCCATGTCGGCGGTGACGTTGCCGACGGTGCGGAAGATGTCGGGGATCACCTCCACGGCGATCAGGATCGGCAGGATGTCCACCGGCAGGCCCAACGTCAGGCAGATGGGCGCGATGGAGGCGAAGAACGACACCTGCCCCGGCAGGCTAACCGAGGCCAGGCTGGTGGCCACCGAGACGAAGACGGCGCCGGCCATCTGCGCCGCGCTCGGGTGGGCGCCATAGACCCTGACCAGGAACAGCGCGACCCCCAGGTTGGCCACCGGCCCGGTGATCCGGAAGAGCGCCACCGCCAGCGGCAGCACCAGCCCCGTCACCCGGTCGGGCACGCCCAGGTCGTCGCGGCAGCGCTCGATCATCGCCGGCAGGCAGGCCAGCGACGACTGGGTGGCGAAGGCCGCCACCTGCACCGGCGCCGCCGCGCGCACCCAGCGGCCGAACGGCACGCGGGCTACCAGCAGCGCCAGCAGGTAGGCCACCACGGTCATGCCCAGGTTGGCGCTGACGATGGCGCTGATGTAGTGGGCGATCTCGCCCGCGGCGGCCACGCCCGCGCGCAGGCCGACCCCCAGGCCCAGGGCGAACACCCCGACGGGCGCGGCCCACAGCACCCAGCGCACGATCGTCACCATGACGTCGCCGATCGCCTGGAAGAACCCCAGGAGGCTCGCCCGCGGCCCCTCGGCCAGCCGGGTCACCGCGAAGCCGAAGAAGCTGGCGAACACCACCAGCGGCAGGATGGCGTCCTCGGACGCCGCCTTCAGCACGTTCTGCGGCGCCAGGCCCTTGATGAAGTCGATGACGCTGGGGGCCTGTCTGGCGACGTCCGAGGCGGCGGTCGCCCCGTGCTTCAGGGCCGCGGCGCCTTGCGCCGTGACCGGCCACAGCGCGTAGAAGCCCTGGGCGAACACCACGGTGTAGACCGCACCCAGGGTCAGGAGGCCCACGATCCAGGCCAGCGTCTTGCCCGCCATGCGTCCGGTGGCCGCCGCGTCGGCGACGCCGGCGATGCCGGTCACCAGCACCGCGAAGATCAGCGGCACGACGGTCATCCTGAGCGCATTGAGCCAGAGCCCGCCCAGCGACTCGATGAGCGCGATGGCTTGCCTGATCCCCTCGCCCGCCCAGGCGGCCGCCGCCGCGCCCAGCGCCAGCCCGACGATGAGCGCGATCAGCACCCGCACGCTCAACGACCGCAGCATCCAAGCCCTCCGCCCGAAACGGTGAGCTTGGCGCGGCGCCTTCCCGCGCGCAAGGAACCTGCCTAGGCTCGGGTCCCCCGACACGGAGAGGCGCCCATGGCCGGCCTGAAGGACAAGCGCGGCTTCATCGACAAGGACCGCCTCGACCTCTCCGAGCGCAAGGCCGTGGAATACTGGATGAAGCGCTGGGGGGTGACCAAGGACCAGATCACCGCCGCCCACCGCAAGGTCGGCCGGCTGACCAAGGACATCGCCGCCGAGCTGGGCAAGAAGCGCTAGACCCTGTCCCGTTTTGATTGAATCAATCAAGAACGGGAAGAACAGGGTCGTCGCCTAAACTTGCGAGCACGATTCAGGGTTTTGATGGTTCCATCAAAACCCATCGTGCTCTAGCGCGGTCCAGATTTCGGCCGCGGCGGGGGATCGCACCTTGGCCTTGGGCGTTATCTCACTTCACCCTCAAGGAGACCTTCTTGACGCGACTGCGTAAACAGCTCCCCGCACACCTGGGCGAAGGCGAACTCCGCTTCCGTGGCTTCACCGGCCCGGTGGCCTATGAGGTGCTGGGGGAGCCGGCGTCCCTGCGCCTCGGGCCGCTGCGCCTGCGCGGCTCGTTCACCGCCACCCCCGACGTGGCGGCCGAGGCCTTCCGGGCCGGCGAGGCCGAGCTGACGCTGCAGGACGGATCGCACTACCGCATCACCCTGCTCGGCCATTCCGCCGGCTCGGAGACCGCCTATTTCGAGATGCGAGTGTGAGGCAGGGGGCCGCCAGCGCTCCCGCTCCCATCAGTCGGTGGAAGGTGGAGCCTCGGCGCTAGAGCACGATGGGTTTTGATGGAACCATCAAAACCCTGAATCGTGCTCGCATGTTTAGGCGACGACCCTGTTCTTCCCGTTTTGATTGATTCAATCAAAACGGGACAGGGTCTAGAACGTCCGCGCCTCTGGCTCGGCCCGCGGCAGGGTGAACAGCAGGCGCTCGCCTTCCCAGATCTCGGCGCGCACGCCGTCGGGGCGTTGCCTCAGCAATTGGGTCGCCCGGTCGATGGCATTGCCTCGCGGCATGTCCGGCAGCACTTCGAAATGCGGTACGCCGCCGGCCTCGCGATGGATGTAGCAGAAGTAGGTCATCGCAGGTCTCGAAGCTGGGCGGGAGACCGGCCACAATCGGCCGGTGTCTCTCGGCCGCCTTGAGCCACGCAACACCGGCGGCCATGGGGATCATGGCGCCATCCGACGCCTGCGCCAAAGCAAATTTCAAGGACTGGCGAGTAAAAGGTCCGTGTATTCCCGCCATCCGACTTAGTCACGTCAGGTAGCCGACAAAACGGCGGCCTGGCGCATCTTACGGCGTCAGGATTCCGCCTGGACTTCAGGCGCGCGCCTGATAGCGCATGGCCAGTGAGTAGCTGTCGTGGGCTTCATCGGCGTCGCGCAGGCGCTCGGCCACGTCGTTCAGGGCCTCCAACTGCTCGTCGAACCGCGCCAGCTCCTCGCCGTCGCGCTGCACGATCCACTCGCCGCGGCACTCGATCACTTCAAACTTCATGGGCTTCCCGTCTGCTTACAACCGCAGCGATAGGCCGATGCCCGTTAATGCACCAAGTGCGTGCGTCGTCCGGGGCCTGCGCCCTGGTGTCGCACGTCAGTATCGGCGAACGACGATCGGTAGATCGCAGACGCTGAACGCCGCACCCAGCCGGGCCTTCAGGGCCGCGGCTCGGGCCTGGAAGGCCGGGCCGGCGGGATTGGCCACCTCCAGCCTCGGGCGCTCGCCGGCGGCAAGGTCGGCGGCCAGCCGCACGCGCAGCATCCGGTCGGGGTCCGGCGGCGGCTCGCCCACCTTGATCGCGCGCACCGCCTCCAGCCCGTCGACCACCCGGCCCCAGACCGCATAGTCGTGGTCCAGCCGCCGCGCCGGCGCGCGCATGAAGAAGATCTCCGAGTTGGCGGTGTCGGCGCCGGCCTGGCGGCCCATGCCGGCCACGCCCTCGCAATAGGCGCCCCAGACCCTGGGCCGGTGGTCGCCGCCCAGGCCCTGCTCGGCGGCCGAGACGCCCGCCACCGGCACGACGCCCACGAAGCCCTCGATGCCGTCGGCGCGACGCACCACCACCGTCAGCGGACTCCCCGCCGGCAGCCGCGCGCTGAACTCCGCGGGCAGGTCCGGATAGGCCGAGGTCCCGCCGTCTCGGTTGTTGGGGTTGCCGGTCTGGTCGACGAAGCCCTCGATCACCCGGTGGAACAGCAATCCGTCATAGACTCCCTCGCGGGCCAGCCGCTTCACCCGGGCCACCGCCTGCGGCGCCAGCTCCGGCGTCATGGCCACCACCATCCGGCCCCTGGTGGTCTCGATCACCAGGGTGTTCTGCGGATCGAGCGGCAGCCAGTCCGGCGCGGGCTTCGCCGCGCCCACCAGCCCCAGCGCCGCCACCGCCGCGATCAACCTGCCCCCGCGCATCCCCGTCCTCACTCCGCTAAGCTTTGAACCACGGAAAACACGGAAAGAGCACGGATGGGAACGAAATACCCGCGGTCATCCCGGCTTCGCGGCACGCGAAGACCGGGACCCTTACGCGCGGCGTCGGTGGGCCAGCTGGAGCGCGTAGTGTTCCGGGGTCCCGGACAAGCGCTGCGCGCTTTCCGGGATGACACTGAATTTCGAATCTTTCCGTGTTTTCCGTGGTTCAACTCTTCCCGATCCGGAAACAATCTTCTGCCCAAGCCCGGCTTTCCCACGCGAAACGGAAGCTTATCTTGACCGTCGAAACGGCGCCCCCTCATCCAGGAGGCCGCGGCGCCCGGAGGAAAAACATGATCGACAAACGCAGCTTCGCGAGCCTCGGCGGCGCCGACCACGGCTGGCTGAAGGCCAAGCACCACTTCTCCTTCGCCAATTACTACGACCCCGCCCGCATGGGCTGGGGCGCCATCCGCGTCTGGAACGACGACGAGATCGCGCCAGCATCCGGCTTCCCGCCGCACCCCCACGCCGACATGGAGATCATCACCTATGTCCGCGAAGGCGCCATCACCCACAAGGACTCCCTGGGCAACGAAGGCCGCACCGGCGCCGGCGACGTGCAGGTGATGAGCGCCGGGACCGGCGTGCGCCACGCCGAGTACAACCTCGAGGCGGACAAGACCCGCATCTTCCAGATCTGGATCGAGCCCGACCGGGCCGGCGGCCCGCCCGCCTGGGGCGCCAAGCCCTTCCCCAAGGGCGACCGCGCCGGCAAGTTCGTCACCCTCGCCTCGGGCCTGCCCGGCGACGAGGACGCCCTGCCGATCCGCACGCCGGCCCGGGTGGCCGGCGCCACCATCAAGGCCGGCGAGACCGCCGAGTACCCCCTCGACGCCTCGCGCCACGCCTATCTGGTGCCGGCCGTGGGGGCGGTGGAGGTCAACGGCGTGCGCCTCGACGCCCGCGACGGCGCGGCCATCACCGGCGAGACCAGCTTGCGCATCACCGCGCTCGAGGACGCCGAGGTGGTGCTGGTGGACGCGGCCTGACCGGCAGGCCAGGATCGGCCGATGAGACCGCTGATCCTGGCCGCCGCACTGGCGGCCCTCGCCTCGCCCGTCGCGGCGCCGCCCCATGCGGAAGGCGGACCGTTCGACGGCCGCTGGGTCTCCGACCTCTCCACCCAGGACGCCTCGGGCCAGGTGGACGACTACCTGCTGGCGCATGGCCGCTATGAATGCCGAAGCTGCGATCCGCCCCGGGCCTATCCCGCCGACGGCAGGCTCAGGCCTGTCACCGGCGACCCGGAGATCGCCAGCGAGTCGGTCGCCGTCCTCGGCCCCCGCGCCATCCTGACCACCGAGATCAGCCTGGTGAGGGTGCGCAAGGTGACCATGACGGTCTCGGCGGACGACCGGACCGCCACCTACGTCGCCATCGACCGCCGCACCGACATCCCCGGGCGCCTGCGCACGGCGTACCTCGCCCAGCGTATCGCCCCGCCGCCGCCCGGCGCGCACCGGGTGTCCGGCAAGTGGCGGGGAGTGCGCTACGTCAGCGTCCCCGAGGCCTTCCGGCTGAAGGAAATCCGCCAGGTGGGCGAGCGCATCACCTTCACCAGCCCGCGCGGCGGGGCCTATGGCGCCGTCCTCGACGGCCCCTTCGAGCCCCTGCCCTCCGGCAAGCTGCTCGTCGGCGTCAAGCGCACCGCCCCGCGCACCCTCACCGAGACCCTGAAGGACGGCGACAAGGTGGTGCAGGTGCGCACCTATGCGCTCTCGCCCGACGGCAAGTCGCTCACCACCGTCACCACCGACGCCGTCACCGGCGCCCGCTTCAGCTCCACCGCGCACCGGCGGTAGCGGCCCCCTCCGCCAGCTTCGCTGACACCTCCCCGCGCGCGGAGGAGGAGCATGGTCGCGTCGCTCCTCCCCCGCCTGCGGGGGAGGTGGATCGGCGCGGAGCGCCGGGACGGAGGGGGCGAGCGGACGCCCTGGGCGGAGGGCTTGATGCCCCCGGCGGCTTGACCCATAGGTCGGCTCTGACGCGTTTTTCGGGGAGACCGGC